>Ga0157361_1000011_pt1 | contig 132941 bp, 128 predicted proteins | sample AttlaeALBM2_FD_111481 | JGI IMG/M metagenome (GOLD analysis project Ga0157361, IMG submission 111481) | Fungus gardens microbial communities from leaf cutter ant in Ribeirão Preto, State of São Paulo, Brazil - Atta laevigata ALBM2 | ecosystem: Host-associated > Fungi > Mycelium > Unclassified ...
CATAGATGGCCTCTACACCAATCTCCGTCGCATCCGGCTGCCACAGGATAAAGTCTTGCAGATCCTGCACCACATCCGCCGGGAAGGTGGTGACCACGATGCTGTCCGCCTGCCTGATGCCGGTGCCGGTATGCACTGGCGATTTGGGCCCCGGTGAGCCGTTGCCGGTATGCGCCGGCGCTGCCGGCCCGGTCGGCACCGGGTTGATCAGTATCGTTCTGGCCGGTGTGCCCGCCACCGCCGGCAGCGTGATTTTGTCCAGCCCCGTCAGCTCATCGCGAACGGGTCTGAATACCGGCACGCTCGGCGATACGCCGCCGACGCCCGTTCTGACGAAGTTGACGCTCTGTCTCCCGTCATCGTCGGTGGTGATAAATCCGCGCACCGGCAAATCGACCGAGGTCATGCCGGGCTGGATGGTCGCCCTGCCCGCCGCCGCCAGGCTCGCCTGGAGGGCAAACAGATTGACATCCCGCCCGGGCACCTGGGCACTCCCGGCTCCGGCCTCTGTCGGGTAGAAGCCGAGGGCAAAAGCCCCCAGCACCGATCCGGCGGCGACTACGGTGCCGGCGCGTATACTGCCAACTTCATAAGCCGCCCGCCACGACGCGCTCGCTGCCCAGCCGGCCAGTTCGCTCGTGGTCGTCATCACGCCTTGCCCGACCGTCGACGTTTGCAGCATCGCGGGCGCGCGGTTAAGCACCATGGCGCCTGCGGCAGCCAGTGCCGCATTGGCCGCTTTTAGCTTTTCCGGGGAGTAGGCCGGTGCATCCAGAATCCCCGCTTTGGCGAACAACGCTTTTCTTGCGGCTTCCACCTTGCGGGCCTCTTCAGCCTTGCGGGCCTCTTCAGCCTTGCGGGCTTCTTCTGCTTTGCGAGCCTCTTCAGCCTTACGAGCTTCTTCAGCCTTGCGGGCCTCCTCAGCCTTTCGGGCCTCCTCAGCTTTACGGGCCTCCTCAGCTTTACGAGCCACTTCAGCCACTTCTCGTTCTACCTGTTTAAATTGTTGGTAGGCCGAGGTCAAAGAAGGCACTTCGACATTACGTTGCCGGTAACCTGTGCGATCGCTCCCTTTTCCGCCTCCGTTGATCTCATACCGTTCCGTAATTTCAGTCATCACCCTATTATTATCAAGCCAGAAACCCGGTGGGATTTTTCCATTAAGCATCTCGGAATAGGTGGCTAATGACACCTTATCTTCAGCGGTAGAATTGTTACCATTACTGTTCCCGTTGGGTGCACTCTGATAATTACCGATCTTATGGCCAGTATCAATATGACCGACAAAACCGGTCACTCCAGACTTATTAAAATCAAAACCAATGACATTTTTTAATTGTGGCTCAGACTTTAATGCGTTACGCACACCTATTTCATCAACAGCGCGAACGTCATTGACCTGAACCTGCAATCTGCCGCTATCATCCAACCCCGTCAAAGATACTGAGGCATAAGGTGCAAGGGCTCGTCTTATTTTCAGCAAGCTTCCCAGTATATTCTTAACGTTAGGATCATTTTTGATAGCATTGACCTGCCGTTGCTTAGCGGCTTCCCGAGAGTTCCCACTGATGCTACTGTCTCTGCCGCCATTACCGTTCGAGCCGCCTGGCGTCGAACCATCAGGTCGAGCATTGAGATTATCGCCGCTGCCGCCCATATAATCTCCGGCGGTAGGGCCATGGCCATTCAGTTCCTGTGGCATATTATTTTCTCCTGGATATTACTAATCCTTCAGATGCACTGAAGGCGATTTATTCCCTGTCTGGCAAACGTCGACATGCAAAAATATTTCCGCGTCGATGGACGCTCAATTTTATTTCCAGCTCACAGAGATTGAATAAATCGCCGTTTTATTATCGTTATTGGCTGGAAATCATGCCTTCCAACGCTGCCACCCGCGATTCCAACCCTTCTCGGGCCGCTCGCTCTTCCTTAAGCGCCTCAACCAACAACGCCACCACGCCGTTGATATTGATGCCGCGGGCATCCTTCAGCACGCTGCCGTCGTTGAGCTTCAATTCGGTTTGGGTTACCGACTGCGGCAATACGCTCTCCACTTCCTGAGCGATCACCCCGGCCTCCGGCACGCCCTGTTTGAGGTAGGTGTAGCCGCCAATATTGGCCAGCTTGTCCAATGCGCCGGCAATTTGGGTGATGTCCGTTTTCATGCGGGCATCGGAGCTGCTGTTCCAGGCGCCGTTGGTGTAGGCATGACCGTTATTCCGGAACTCATACCATCCTTGCGCCCCGCCGTTGGCCACATGGAATGCCATGGCATGGTATTGGCTAATGTGTTCAATATGATAAATATCTGCGCTCAGATCCCCATTTCCCTGAAGACGCACCCCATTGGTAATACGTTCTGCTTTACCTGAAACGTCAATATTGCCGGCAGCGACAATCCAGCCATTGCCGTTACGTTTTGTCAGTTGCCCGGCAGAGAGCTCGCTGTTCGCCTTTACTTGAATTTCATTCCAGCGTCCCGCAAGGTCGCTATAAGCCAGTAATCCCGTATCTTCTTTCCCGGGGATAATCCGCGCGCCCATCATCATAGAAGAACTGACTCCGCTGGTGACGAAGCGCGTATGAATATACGGTGCGTTGTATGCCTGCCCATTTATCAGGGGAGTGGGTCCCGTGGTCACCGCTCCTATACCCGCGTCATGCGATACCATCGCACCACCGGAAATATCAACGCCGTTGCCGAGTGCAACCCTGCCGGAAGCCAGGCTGAAAGCGAAAGGACGCGAGGTGTTCCATTGTCCGTTTTGAGCTTGCCCAGCCTGAGTTGTCAGTAAGTAGAAAGCCTCGCCATCATTACGCAGCATCACACCGGTATTGCCATTTGCCAGCCGAAAACCGTTGGCCGATTTGGAGACGATTTCACCGTCGCTGACCACGCGCTGGCGCAGCGTAGACAGCGATTTCAGCTCCGCGATATCGTCGTTAACGCCGTTAATCACCTGAGCATTTTTCTTTTCTTCTGCCATGATTGTTACCCTCTTACGTCCTGTTTGATGGCGGTTAACAGCGCTCATTCCCCCAGCATTCCCTGGCCACTGGGCTCACCGCACCGAAGCTGTAAAACCGGTTAAGCACACAGCAATGCTGTATGCATAACCAGCACCTTATCTCGAAGGATAATGGGATTCCCTCACTGCGGATTGTGTGGTGAACGAAACAACCATGAGATCGGGAGCCATAAAGAGAGCAGAAGAAGAGAACGGCGGGCACGCTGAGCCCGCCGGGCGTATCAGAAAAGGGAATGCGGGCCGGCGCAAGCCGGCCGGGAAACGAAGGTGTTTACCGCGCCCGCTCGGCGGCCAGCGCCGCGATACGCATGATCACCGCCACCGCTTGCTCCATGCCTTCCAGGGTCACGAATTCGTGCTTGCCGTGGTAGTTGTAGCCGCCGGTGAACAGGTTCGGGCACGGCAGGCCGCGGAACGACAGCTGCGCGCCGTCGGTGCCGCCGCGGATCGGCTTCATCACCGGTTCGATGTCGCAGTCGCGCATCGCCTGCTGCGCCAGCGCGATCACATGCGGGTGCTCCGCCACCTGTTCGCGCATGTTGTAATAGCTGTCTTCGATGCTCACTTCGATATAGCAATCGCGCGGTAGGCCTTTGCCGACCTCGCGGGCGATGTCCACCATCTTGCGCTTGCGCGCTTCAAACCCCTCGCGCTCGAAGTCGCGCAGGATATAGTGCATTTCGGCGCGCTCTACGCTGCCCTTGATGCTGCTGAGGTGATAAAAGCCCTGGTAGCCTTCGGTGGTCTCCGGCGCTTCGTCCGCCGGCAGCGCCTGATGAATGCGGGTGGCCAGCGACAGCGCGTTGACCATCACGCCCTTGGCGCTGCCGGGGTGCACGCTGTTGCCGAGGATTTTGATCGTCACCGAGGCGGCGTTGAAGTTCTCGCACTCCAGCTCACCGACGCCGCCGCCGTCCACGGTGTAAGCCCATTCGGCATTGAAGGCCGCCACGTCGAACAGCTGTGCCCCCTTGCCCACCTCCTCGTCCGGGGTGAAGGCCACGCGGATGTCGCCGTGCGGGATTTTGCGCGCGCGCAGGCGCACCATGGCGGTGAGGATCTCGGCGATGCCGGCCTTGTCGTCGGCGCCCAGCAGCGTTTTGCCGTCGGTGGTAATCAGGGTCTGCCCCAGCATCTGGTGCAGGATCGGGAACATCACCGGCGACAGCACTTCATCGCCGATGCCGAGCGCGATGTCGCCGCCGCGATAGTTCTCGACGATCTGCGGATTGACGTGTTTGCCGCTGAAATCCGGCGAGGTATCCAGATGGGCGATAAAACCGACCGCCGGCACCGGCCAGGCGACGTTGCCCGGCCAGGTGCCCATCACGCAGCCGTGTTCGCTGAGCGACACCCGCTCGAAGCCGAGCGCGATCATTTCCTGCTGCAACGCACGCGCCAGCTTCAACTGCCCGTCGGTGCTCGGCACATGCTTTACGTTCGCTTTGGACTGGGTGTCGAAAGAGACGTAGTTGAAAAAGCGGTCAAGTAATTTGTCCATGGTAGCGGCCCCTCAGAATATCGCGTTTCATTATGCGGAACCGATCAGGATCAAATATTGCGTCAGGTCATTTTTAACCAGAATTCGCCAATATCATTAATCTTTGTGATGATTTCTGAGGGAAATAACACTGTCATCACAGGGTCATTTGTCGCTATCATGATGAAAAACGCGGCATCTGGGCCAGATCGGCTTTCAATTCCGGCATTCAGCGTCTATCATGCGCGCTCGAAAAATTTCCATTGGCGCAACTGGTTTGAGCTTCATTTGATCAGCGGGCATTCCGCAAGCTCCGGCAGTCTTTTCCAGTTGCGGTTCTATCTGCATTAGCCCACGGGATAGAGTAATACGATAAATGACTGAGACATCCTCTCTGACTCCCCTTGTTGAACTGCATGCCCTGAGCAAAGCGTTCGATGGCAAAACCATCATTGCCGATCTCGAACTGGCGATTAACCACGGCGAATTCCTCACCATTCTCGGCCCCTCCGGCTGTGGCAAAACCACGGTGCTGCGCCTGATCGCCGGTCTTGAAGACGCCGATCGGGGCCGCATCGTGCTCGACGGCCAGGACATCACCGCCATTCCGGCCGAACATCGCCACGTCAACACCGTGTTTCAGAGCTATGCCCTGTTTCCGCACATGTCGGTGTTCGACAACGTCGCCTTTGGCCTGCGCATGCAAAAGGTGCCGGCGGCAGAACTGACGCCGCGCGTCGAAGAGGCGCTGCGCATGGTGCAGCTGGATGCGTTCGCCCAGCGGCGCCCGGGCCAGCTCTCCGGCGGCCAACAGCAGCGCGTGGCCATCGCCCGCGCAGTGGTCAACAAGCCGAAGGTGCTGCTGCTGGACGAATCGCTGTCGGCGCTGGACTACAAGCTGCGCAAACAGATGCAGAACGAGCTGAAGGCGCTGCAGCGCAAGCTGGGCATCACCTTCGTGTTCGTCACCCACGATCAGGAAGAAGCGCTGACCATGTCGGATCGCATCGTGGTGATGCGTGAAGGCCGCATCGAGCAAGACGGCACGCCGCGTGAGATCTACGAAGAGCCGAAGAACCTGTTCGTCGCCAGCTTTATCGGCGAGATCAACATCTTCGACGCGGTGGTCTTGCAGCGCCTCGATGCGCAGCGGGTGCGCGCCAACGTCGAAGGCCGCGAGTGCGACATCTATGCCGATCTGCCGGTAGAGCCGGGCCAAAAGCTGAAGGTGCTGCTGCGCCCGGAGGATCTGCGGGTAGAAGAAGTGAACGACAGCGCGCAGCACGACGGGCTGATCGGCTACGTGCGCGAGCGCAACTACAAAGGCATGACGCTGGAGTCGGTGGTTGAGCTGGAGAGCGGTAAAACGGTGATGGTCAGCGAGTTCTTCAATGAAGACGATCCGGACGTCGACCACTCGCTCAACCAGAAGATGGCGGTGACCTGGGTTGAAAGCTGGGAGGTGGTGCTGGCCGATGAAGAAATCGCGTAAAGTCTTCCAGAATGTGGTGATCGTCGGCGTCGTCGCCTGGCTGCTGTTGTTCGTGTTCATGCCGAACCTGATGATCATCGCCACCAGCTTCCTGACCCGCGACGACGCCAATCTGGTGCAGATGGTGTTCACGCTGGATAACTATCGGCGCTTGTTCGATCCGTTGTACGCCCAGGTGCTGCTGCACTCGCTGAACATGGCGCTGATCGCCACCCTGTGCTGCCTGGTGATTGGCTACCCGTTCGCCTTTATCCTGGCGCGGTTGCCGCAGAAGGTGCGGCCGCTGCTGCTGTTTCTGCTGATCGTGCCCTTCTGGACCAACTCGCTGATCCGCATCTACGGCCTGAAGCTGTTTCTCAGCACCCGCGGCTATCTCAACGACGCGCTGCTGTGGATCGGCATCATCGACAAGCCGCTGCGCATCATGTACACCTCGGAAGCGGTGATCCTCGGCCTGGTGTATATCCTGCTGCCGTTTATGGTGATGCCGCTCTACTCCAGCATCGAAAAACTCGATAAGTCCTGCCTGGAAGCGGCGCGCGATCTCGGCGCCAGCAAGCTGCAGACCTTTATCCGCATCATCGTGCCGCTGACCATGCCGGGCATTATCGCCGGCTGCCTGCTGGTGGTGCTGCCGGCGATGGGGCTGTTCTTCGTCGCCGATCTGATGGGCGGCGCCAAGAATCTGCTGATCGGCAACGTGATTAAAAGCCAGTTCCTCAATATCCGCGACTGGCCGTTCGGCGCGGCTACCAGCATCTGCCTGACGCTGGTGATGGGGCTGTTGCTGCTGGTCTATTACCGGGCCGCCCGCCTGCTGAACAAGAAGGAGGATCTGGCATGATCGGACGTCTGCTGCGCGGCGGCTTTATGACGCTGGTGTACGCCTACCTGTATATCCCGATCGTCATCCTGATCGTCAACTCCTTCAACGCTTCGCGCTTCGGCATCAGTTGGCAAGGAGCCACCACCAAGTGGTACAGCACGCTGCTGAATAACGACAGCCTGCTGCAGGCCGCCGGCCATTCGCTGACCATGGCGGTGCTCTCCGCCACCTTCGCCACGCTGATCGGCTCGCTGACCGCGGTGGCGCTGTACCGTTACCGCTTCCGCGGCAAGCCGTTCGTCGGCGGCATGCTGTTCGTGGTGATGATGTCGCCGGACATCGTGATGGCCATCTCGTTGCTGGTGCTGTTCATGCTGCTCGGCATTTCGCTCGGCTTCTGGTCGCTGCTGTTCTCGCACATCACCTTTTGCCTGCCGTTCGTGGTGGTGACCGTTTACGCGCGCCTGAAAGGGTTCGACGTGAAGATGCTGGAGGCCGCGCGCGATCTCGGCGCAAGCGAGTTCACCATTTTGCGCAAGATCATCCTGCCGCTGGCGATGCCGGCGGTGGCGGCCGGCTGGCTGCTGAGCTTCACCCTGTCAATGGACGACGTGGTCGTCTCCTCCTTCGTCACCGGGCCGAGCTACGAAATCTTGCCGCTGAAGATCTATTCGATGGTGAAAGTCGGCGTCTCGCCGGAGGTCAACGCGCTGGCCACCATTTTGCTGCTGCTGTCGCTGGTGCTGGTGATCGCCAGCCAGTGGGTGATGCGCGATCGCTCGCCCAAGGCCGAGTAGCCCTTCCCGCCGGGCGCGGCAGCGCCCGACTCTTTCATTCGCCGCAGTGATATGACTGCGGCCGTTTTTGATCGGCCAGGCTCGGTTAACCCGCTGATTTGCCGCTGGGATAACCGCCTTTACCCACCCCGCCCCGGCCCCTATAATGGCCCCTTTCTGGGGTATGGCGCGGCCGCCAAACGGTTTGCCCATACGGGTTCGGCTCATTACTGCTGAAGGATACGCTGCATGAAAAAGTGGTCACATCTGCTCGCAGCCGGGATGATGGCGCTGAGTTTCTGCTCTGCAAACGCCTCTGACGGCAAAACGCTGTATTTCTATAACTGGACTGAATACGTCCCGCCGGGGCTGCTGGAGCAGTTCACCAAGGAAACCGGCATCAAGGTGATCTATTCCACCTATGAATCCAACGAAAGCATGTACGCCAAGCTGAAGACCTATAAAGACGGCGCGTACGATCTGGTGGTGCCTTCCACCTACTTCATCGCCAAGATGAGCAAGGAAGGCATGCTGCAAAAAATCGACAAGAGCAAGCTCAGCCACTTCAAGGATCTCGATCCTGCCCTGCTGAACAAGCCGTTCGATCCTAACAACGACTATTCCATCCCCTATATCTGGGGCGCCACCGCCATCGGCGTTAACAGCGATGCGCAGGAGCCCTCTACCGTCACGTCCTGGGCCGATCTGTGGCAGCCGCAGTACAAAGGCCGCCTGCTGCTGACCGATGACGCGCGCGAAGTGTTCCAGATGGCGCTGCTCAAGCTGGGCTATTCCGGCAACACCACCGACCCGAAAGAGATCGAAGCCGCCTATCACGAACTGCAGAAATTGATGCCGAACGTGCTGGCCTTCAACTCCGACAACCCGGGCAACCCGTTTATGGAAGGGGAAGTCAACGTCGGTATGGTGTGGAACGGTTCGGCCTTCGTGGCGCGCCAGGCCGGCACGCCGCTGGAGATCGTCTGGCCGAAGGAAGGCGGGATCTTCTGGATGGATAGCCTGGCCATTCCGGCCAACGCGCGCAACGTCGAGGGGGCGCTGAAGCTGATCGACTTCCTGCTGCGGCCGGAAATCGCGGTGCAGGTGGCGGAAACCATCGGTTACCCGACGCCGAACCTGGCGGCGAAGAAGCTGCTGTCGCCGGAGATCGCCAATGACAAGTCACTCTACCCGGATAAGGCGGTGATTGAGCACGGCGAGTGGCAAAACGACGTCGGCGACGCCAGCACGCTGTACGAAAGCTACTTCCAAAAGCTGAAAGCCGGGCGCTAACACGCTCCGCCATCCCATCAGGGCGCGCAGTGCGCCCTGATGCCTTTCTCAGGGCCTGTCGGCCCGCGCCACCTTGCCCACCAGGAACTTGTGCACAAAACGCGGCACCACTTCGCTGGCCAGGCCGTAGTGTTTCTCGTCGAACTGGCTCTCCACCTGGCTCGGCTCCAGGTTCAGCTCCATGGCGTAGGCGCCGCCCAGCCGCGCCTCATGCACGAAGCCGGCCGCCGGATAGACGTGGCCGGAGGTGCCGATGGCGACGAAGAAATCGGCCTTGCTCAGCGCCTGATAAATATCGTCCATGCCCAGCGGCATCTCGCCGAACCACACCACGTGCGGCCGCAGCGGCGCCGGGAACTGGCAGCAGTGGCAACGATCGTCAACGCTGAGATCGCCGGGCCATTCGAACACCTGGCCCGACTGGGTGCAACGCACCTTCAGCAATTCGCCGTGCATGTGGAGCACCCGCTTGCTGCCGGCGCGCTCATGCAGGTTATCGATGTTTTGCGTGACCAGCAGGAAGTTGTCCCCCAGCCACTCTTCCAGATCCGCCAGCGCGCGGTGCGCGGCGTTCGGGGCGATCTCCTCCGTCTGCAGCTGGCGGCGGCGTTCGTTGTAAAACGCCTGCACCAGCGCCGGATCGCGCTGAAAACCTTCCGGCGTGGCGACGTCCTCCACCCGGTGCTCTTCCCACAGCCCATCCGCGGCGCGGAAGGTGCGAATGCCCGATTCGGCCGAAATGCCGGCCCCGGTCAACACCACCACAAACGGCTTTTTCAGCTCGGCCGCCGCCATGGTGTCACGGTGAAAAATGCGTGAACGAAAGCGCTGATGCAGCACATGCTTACTCTTGCGAAACTGACACAGCCGATGGCGAGTGTGCATTAACTCTCTCCTTACTTTTCCCTGTTTACCAAATTGAGGAACGCTGCGCCGCGCACGCCGCCGGCGTCGCCATAGCGCGCCTTCTCGATGCGCGGCAGCCGGGCCACCCGCAGCAGGTGCGCCGGCAGCCGCTGCGGCAACGCCTGGTAAATGGCGTCGAAGTTCGACAGCCCGCCGCCGATCACCACCAGGTGCGGATCCAGCACCGTCAGCAGGTTGCCGAGGCAGATCGCCAGCACGTCCATAAAGCGGTCGACGTGGGCCACCGCCTGCGGCTCACCCGCCTGATAATGCGCAATGATCTCGGTGGCAGGCAAGTGCCGGCCATAGAAATGGGCGTACATCCATTCGAAACCGCGGCCCGATATGTAATTTTCAATGCAACCCTGATGGCCGCACCCGCAGGCAACGCGAGGCACATCACGCCCCAAGACCTCGAGCGCGTCCACCGGCAGGCGCAAATGGCCGAACTCGCCGGCAATATAGTTACGCCCTGGCACCGTCTTGCCGTCGACGATCAGCCCACCGCCTACGCCGGTGCCGAGGATGATGCCCAGCACCGTCGGGTAGCGGCGAAACTCGTCGTCCCAGGCCTCCGACAGCGCAAAGCAGTTGGCGTCGTTATCGACCCGCACCTCGCGCCCGATCAGCGCCGCCAGATCGCGCGGCAGCGGCCGCCCCATCGCCGCCGGCACGTTGGCGGTAAACAGCGTGCCGTCATCGTCGTTGGGCAGGCCCGGGATGCCGATGCCGACGCTGCCGCGCCGGCCACAAAACGCATCCGCCTGAAGGGTCAGATCGCACAGCGTGGCCAGCAGCTGCCGGTAGTCTTCACGCGGCGTCGGCACCCGCTTTTGCCAAATGCGCTGCAGCTGGTCGTCGAACACCCCCAGCTCAATCTTGGTGCCGCCCATATCGAAACCGTAGTACATAACCCATCCCCAGGCTAAAAAAACGGGGCGGCATCGCTGCCTCCCCGTGGGTTTTATTGTCCGCTCAGCACCCGCGCCGGATCGATGCGGCTGGCGCGCCTGGCCGGATACCAACTGGCCAGCAGGCTCAGCACGATGGCGGTCGCCAGCACGATCAGCACGTCCAGCCAGTGCAGCTCGGAAGGCAGGAAGTCGATGAAGTAGATATCGCCCGACAGGAAGGAGTGGCCGACCAGTTTCTCGATGCCCCGGATGATGTTGGTCAGCTGCAGCGAGGCGATCACCCCGATCACCACGCCGCTCAGGCTGCCCAGCAGCCCGGCCAGCAGCCCATACCAGATGAAGATGGCGCGAATAAAGCCATCTTTGGCGCCCAGGGTGCGCAGCACCGCGATGTCGGCGCTTTTGTCTTTCACCGCCATCACCAGCGTGGACACGATGTTGAAGCAGGCCACGCCGATCACCAGCACCATCGCCAGGTACATAATGGCGCGGATCATCTGGATATCGCGATACATGTAGCCGTACTTGCCGATCCAGCTTTTGATGTAGATATAAGAATTGGTCACTTCGCCGGCGTCGCGCACCAGTTTATTGGCGGCGAACACGTCGTTCATCTTGAGGGCGATGCCCGTGACGCTGTCACCCATATCGAGATACTGCTGCGCATCGGCCAGCGGCACCAGCGCCAGGCTGTGATCGAGCTGGCCGCTGAGCTGCAAAATGCCGGTCACGTGCAGACGGATGCGCTTCGGCTGCAGCAGCTTCATTTCCGGGTCGCTGTTGGGGATCATCACCGTCACATAGGCGCCCTGCTTGACGCCCAGCGCGTCGGCCACGCCCTTGCCGAGGATCACCTGCTGCTCGCCGGGCTTGAAGTTGGCCCAGGCGTCGCCCTGCACATACTGCGGCAGCGCGCTAAGCCGGCTCTCCTGCTGCGGATCAACGCCTTTGACTTCCACCGCGCGCAGCTGCGCGCCGTTCTCCATCAGGCCGGTAAAGTTGATGTACGGCGCGGCGGCCACAATGCCCGGCACCTTTTCCACCCGCTGCAGAATCGACGGCCAGCCGCTGAACGGCTGATTGACCGGCTCGAGTTCGCCGTGCGGCACCACCGCCAGAATGCGGTTCTTCAGCTCGCGCTCAAAGCCGTTCATCGCGCTCAGGCCGACGATCAGCACCGCCACCCCTAGCGCGATGCCGATGGTGGAGATGACCGAGATCAGCGACACCATGCCGCCGCGTTTACGGCCGCGGCTGAAACGCAGGGCCGTCAGGAAGGACAGTGAGGCTCCCGCCATTACTCGGCCCCCATCAGGGTCAGCTGCGCCTGCAGGTGGCCGTCGGCCATTTCCAGCTGGCGGCTCAGGCGCTTGGCCAGCTGCAGATCGTGCGTCACCACCAGAAAAGCGGTGCCCTGACGCACGTTCAGCTCGCCCAGCAGATCGAAGATGCTGTCTGCGGTGCGTTTGTCCAGGTTACCGGTCGGTTCGTCCGCCAGCACCAGAGCCGGGTTGTTGACCAGCGCGCGCGCGATCGCCACGCGCTGACGCTCGCCGCCGGAGAGTTCGGACGGGCGGTGCTTGCTGCGTTTTTCCAGCCCGACCGCCGCCAGCATCTCCCGCGCCTTCTCCTGCGCCTGCGCCGGCTTGGCGCCGCCTATCAGCAGCGGCATGGCGGCGTTTTCCAGCGCGGTGAAGTCCGGCAGTAAATGGTGAAACTGATAGATGAAGCCCAGCTGGCGGTTGCGCAGCTCGGCCTTGGCCGCCGAAGACATGGCGTTCAGCGATTCGCCCTTGAAGATCACCTCGCCGGAGGTCGGTGAGTCCAACCCGCCCAGCAGGTGCAACAGGGTACTCTTGCCGGAACCCGAGCTGCCGACGATCGCCATCATCTCGCCCTGCTGCATGGCAAAGCTGACATTGCGCAGCACGTCGGTGTGCAGATTGCCTTCCTGATAGGTCTTGCACAGGTTGTCACACTGCAGCAAAAGATGGTTACTCATAACGTAAAGCCTCAGCGGGTTGTACGGCGGCAGCGCGCCATGAAGGATAAAGCGTTGACAACAAGGAAACCGCCATCGCCACCACGGCGATGATCGTTACCTGCAGCGGATCGACCGCCACCGGCAGCGAAGCGCCGTCGATCAAGGCGCCGAGGATCGGCATCAGGTTATTCAGGTTGGTGGCCAGCAGCACGCCGAGCAGCGTGCCGAGCAGCGAACCGATGATGCCGGCGCTGGCGCCCTGCACCATAAACACCGACATGATCTGGCGGCGAGTCAGCCCCTGGGTCTGCAGAATGGCGACCTCGCCCTGCTTTTCCATCACCAGCAGGCCGAGCGACGTAATGATGTTAAACGCCGCCACCGCCACGATCAGGCTGAGCAGCAGCCCCATCATGTTTTTCTCCATGCGCACCGCCTGGAACAGCTCGCCCTTGCGATCGCGCCAGTCTTTCCAGACCGTGCCCGCCGGCAGCGCCTGTTGGCTGAGGGTATCGACCGCCAGCGGCTGCTGCAGGAACAGGCGCCAGCCGGTGATGTTGCCCGCCGGGTAGCGCATCAGGCGCGAAGCGTCCTGTTGGTTGACCAGCAGCTGATAGCCGTCCACCTCGCTGTTGGCGTGGAAGGTGCCGATAAGGGTGAACAGGCGCTGGCTGGGTATGCGGCCCATCGGTGTGAACTGGCTGGCGCTCGGCACCATCACGCGCAGCGAATCGCCGCGCTTGACGCCGAGTTGCCCCGCCAGCTGTTCGCCGATGATGATGTTGTATTGGCCCGGCTGCAGCTGTTGCTGCTTGACGTTGACCAGATACGGGGTCAGCGGATCGGCTTCGTCGGGATTGACGCCGAGCATCACCCCGACCGCCACGCTGCGGGCGCTTTGCAGCACCACGTCACCGGTGGTCAGCGGTGCGACGCGCGTGACGCCCTGCAGCTTCTGCACCTCGGAGGCCGGCAGCTGCTGCGGGTTGACCGATCCTTGCGGACTGGTAACCAACGCCTGCGGCATCAGGCCGAGGATGTTGTTCTCCAGATCCTTTTCGAAACCGTTCATCACCGACAGCACGGTGACCAACGCCATCACCCCCAGCGTAATGCCGATGGTGGAAAGCCAGGAAACAAACCGCCCGAAGCGGTCTGAGGCTCGCCCGCGCATGTAGCGCAGGCCAATGAATAACGCGACAGGTTGATACATGAAATCCGTTTGATAGCCGTGGCTTAAGCAAAGTGATCATGGATAATAAAGGCTCTCCCTCGTTTAGGGAACACCCGGCGGCCTTTTATTGCGCCGGGCGGCCCCTCATCCGGCGTCTCGCTTGAGCAGGTTATAGACCGACACCCGCGAGATGCCGAGCGCTTCGGCCACCATGGTGGCCGCGCCGCGCAGTTGCAAATACCCTTGCTGCTTCAGCTGTTGCACCACCTGAAACCGCTGTTCGGAAGACAAAGCGCGCGGCTGGGTGGCATGCGACGCGGCGAACGCGTTGATCGCCGCAGCGATGTCCGACAGCGAGCGTGCACTCTCCGCCGCCTGCGGCGCGGCGCTTTGCACCACCGCCGTCAGCTGCTGCAGGATAGCGGTGACGCTGTTGAAGATAGACACATCCAGATTGAGGCAAATTGCCGCCACAAAGCGGCCCTGGCTATTGCGCAGGCCGATCGAGGTGCTCTTGGCCGGGCGCCCGTCCGGAAACACGCTGGCGTAGTTCTGCACCACGTCTGGAAACTCCGGCGACGCGATGCGCTCCAGCCCCATTTCCGTCGCGGCGTCGCCGATGCGGCGGTTGGATAGATTGTTGGCGATGGCGACAATGGCGCGATCGGGCTGGGTCAGATCGTGCAGCACCACTTCGCAACCGGGCGCGAACATCACGCCCAACGCCTGAACAATTTTTTCCGCTTCGCGCAGCAACAGCGCATTTTCCTGCCTGAGATCGCTCATTGAGTTAACCATTTGACAATAACTTTACAAAGAGTAAATTAAAAATCCACACCAAGCAATGCATCGTCCATCACTTACCTGTGCGAGGTCGCCATGAGTTCAGTCCCACGCTGCATCACCGCCGCCGATATTGCCACCGCCGCCGACGTTATCGCCGGGCATGCCCTGCGCACGCCGGTCATGACTTCGCGCCAGGCCGACCAGATCGCCGGCGCGCAGCTGTTCTTCAAGTGCGAGAATTTTCAGCGCATCGGCGCCTTCAAATTTCGCGGCGCCTATAACGCCATCGCGCAACTCAGCGCAGAGCAGCGTCGGGCCGGGGTAATCGCCTTTTCATCCGGCAACCACGCACAGGCGATGGCGCTGGCGGCGCGCGAATTGGGCGTTAGCGCCACCATCGTAATGCCCGATGACGCCCCTGCGGCCAAGCTGGCGGCGACGCGCGGCTACGGCGCCAACGTGGTCATCTATCAGCGCCACAGCGAAGATCGTGAAGAAATCACCCGACGCCTGGCCGCAGAGCGGGGCCTGACGCTGGTGCCACCGTACGATTATCCGCAGGTGATCGCCGGCCAGGGCACCGCCGCCAAGGAGCTGTTTGAAGAGACCGGGCCATTGGATCTGCTGTTGGTGTGCACCGGCGGCGGCGGCCTGCTGGCCGGCAGCGCGGTAGCGGCGCATCACTGGTCGCCGGGCTGCCGCGTGTTCGGCGTCGAGCCCGAAGCCGGCAACGACGTTCAGCAAGCCTTTCAGCGCGGTGAACCGGTGCACATCCCGGTGCCGAAAACCATTGCCGACGGCGCGCAGACCCAACAGGTCGGGCGGCTGACCTTCCCGATCATTCAAGAATATGTCGAAGGCATTCTGACGGTCAGCGACGCCCAGCTGTGTCGGCAAATGCGCTTCTTTATGGAGCGGATGAAAATGGTGGTTGAGCCGACCGGCTGCCTGGCGGCCGCGGCGGCGATGAACGGCCTGCTCGATCTGCACGGTAAAAAGGTCGGCGTTATCGTCAGCGGCGGCAACCTTGACGTCGACAAGATTGCGCACTATCTCGCCCTGGCCGGCGAAAATTAACGCGGCGCATCGGTTAAATAACAGGCGGAACATCAGGGTATAGCGCTTTTTGCTGTGTCAGTTTGGCGGCCGCTGGGCTACTATAAACAGCATAAAGGCGCTGGGTTATCCGTGCCGGAACGCCCTCTAACACATTGATTAAAGATACCTGAATGAGCACTTCCGATAGCCGTAACCGTTCCTCATCCCCCCGTTATTCTCTGCCCGATCGCGCGGGCGATCTGCGCCAGCTGGGGCAACTGACCGGCGCGGCCTGCGCCGTGGAGTGCGCCGAGATCGTCGAACGCCACCCTGGCCCGGTGATGCTGATCGCGCCGGACATGCAGAACGCCCTGCGGCTGCGTGACGAGATCCAGCAGTTCACCGACCAGATGGTGACCACGCTGTCCGACTGGGAAACCCTGCCGTACGACAGCTTCTCGCCGCATCAGGAAATCATCTCGGATCGCTTGTCGAGCCTGTATCACCTGCCGACCATGGCGCGCGGCGTGATCATTCTGCCGGTCAACACCCTGATGCAGCGCGTCTGCCCGCACGAGTTCCTGCACGGCCACGCGCTGGTGATGAAGAAAGGCCAGCGCCTGTCGCGCGACAAGCTGCGCGCGCAGCTGGAACAGGCCGGTTACCGCAGCGTCGATCAGGTGATGGAGCACGGCGAATTCGCCACCCGCGGCGCGTTGCTCGATCTTTACCCGATGGGCAGCGATGAGCCTTACCGCATCGACTTCTTCGATGACGAAATCGACAGCCTGCGCATCTTCGACGTCGATACCCAGCGCACGTTGAGCGAAGTCGAGGCCATCAATCTGTTGCCGGCCCACGAGTTCCCCACCGACAAAAACGCCATCGAGCTGTTTCGCAGCCAGTGGCGCGAGCAGTTTGAGGTGCGCCGCGACGCCGAGCACATCTATCAGCAGGTCAGCAAAAGCGCCTGGCCGGCCGGCATCGAATACTGGCAGCCGCTGTTCTTCAGCCAGCCGCTGCCGTCGCTGTTCAGCTACCTGCCGGCCAATACGCTGATCGTCAACACCGGCGATCTGGAGGGCGCCGCCGAGCGCTTCTGGCAGGACGTCAACCAGCGTTACGAAAGCCGCCGCGTCGATCCGATGCGCCCGCTGCTGGCGCCGGATACGCTGTGGCTGCGCGTCGACGCGCTGTTCGGCGAGCTGAAGGCCTGGCCGCGCATCGCGCTGAAAACCGCTGAGCTGCCGGCCAAGGCCGGCAATACCAATCTGGACTACCATGCCCTGCCCGATCTGGCGGTGCAAGCGCAGCATAAATCCCCGCTGGATAACCTGCGGCGCTTTATCGAAGGCTTCGACGGCAGCGTGATTTTCTCCGTCGAGAGCGAGGGGCGGCGTGAAACGCTGCAGGATCTGCTCGGCCGCATCAAGCTGGCGCCGGCGCTGATTCAGCGCCTCGATCAGGGGGAAACGGCGGGCCGTTACATGATGGTCGGCGCCGCCGAACACGGCTTCCTCGACGGCCTGCGCCAGCGGGCGCTGATCTGCGAAAGCGATCTGCTCGGCGAGCGCGTCAGCCGCCGCCGGCAGGACAACCGGCGCACCATCAATACCGATACCCTGATCCGCAACCTGGCGGAGCTGCATCCCGGCCAGCCGGTGGTGCATCTGGAGCACGGCGTCGGCCGCTACGTCGGCCTGACCACGCTGGAGGCCGGCGGTATCAAGGCCGAGTACCTGATCCTCTCCTACGCCGGTGAGGACAAGCTGTACGTGCCGGTTTCTTCGCTGCATCTGATCAGCCGCTACGCCGGCGGCGCGGACGAAAACGCCCCGCTGCACAAGCTGGGCGGCGACGCCTGGACGCGCGCGCGGCAGAAAGCGGCCGAGCGCGTGCGCGACGTGGCGGCGGAGCTGCTGGATATCTACGCCCAGCGCGCCGCCAAGGCCGGTTTCGCCTTCAAACACAATCGCGAACAGTATCAGCTGTTCTGCCAGAGCTTCCCGTTCGAAACCACGCCGGATCAGGAACAGGCGATCAACGCGGTGCTGAGCGACATGTGCCAGCCGCTGGCGATGGACCGCCTGGTGTGCGGCGACGTCGGCTTCGGCAAAACCGAAGTGGCGATGCGCGCCGCCTTCCTGGCGGTGGAAAACGGCAAGCAGGTGGCGGTGCTGGTGCCGACCACCCTGCTGGCGCAGCAGCACTTCGACAACTTCCGCGATCGCTTTGCCACCTGGCCGATCCGCATCGAAATGATGTCGCGCTTCCGCAGCGCCAAAGAGCAGCAGCAGGTGCTGGACGACGCGGCCGAAGGCAAAGTGGACATCATCATCGGCACCCACAAGCTGCTGCAGAGCGATCTCCGCTGGAAAGACCTGGGGCTGCTGATCGTCGATGAAGAACACCGCTTCGGCGTGCGCCATAAAGAACGCATCAAGGCGATGCGCGCCGACGTCGATATCCTGACGCTGACCGCCACGCCGATCCCGCGTACCCTGAACATGGCGATGAGCGGCATGCGCGATCTGTCGATCATCGCCACCCCGCCGGCGCGCCGGCTGGCGGTGAAGACCTTCGTGCGCGAATACGACAGCCTGGTGGTGCGCGAGGCGATCCTGCGTGAAGTGCTGCGCGGCGGCCAGGTTTACTACCTCTACAACGACGTGGAAAACATCGAGAAAGCGGCGCAGCGCCTGGCGGAACTGGTGCCGGAAGCGCGCATCGCCATCGGCCACGGCCAGATGCGCGAACGCGATCTGGAACGGGTGATGAACGATTTCCACCACCAACGCTTCAACGTGCTGGTGTGCACCACCATCATCGAGACCGGCATCGATATCCCCAGCGCCAACACCATCATCATCGAGCGGGCCGATCGCTTCGGCCTGGCGCAGCTGCACCAGCTGCGCGGCCGCGTCGGGCGGTCGCACCACCAGGCTTACGCCTATCTGCTGACGCCGAACCCGAAAGCCATGGGCACCGATGCCCATAAACGGCTCGAAGCCATCGCATCGCTGGAAGATCTCGGCGCCGGTTTCGCGCTGGCGACCCACGATCTGGAGATCCGCGGCGCCGGCGAACTGCTGGGCGAAGACCAGAGCGGCCAGATGACCACCGTCGGTTTCTCACTCTACATGGAGCTGTTGGAAAGCGCCGTCGATGCGTTGAAAAACGGCCGCGAACCGTCGCTGGAAGATCTCACCAGCAGCCAGACCGAGGTGGAACTGCGCATGCCGGCGCTGCTGCCGGAAGATTTCATTCCCGACGTCAATACCCGTCTGTCGCTGTACAAGCGTATCGCCAGCGCGAAGAGCGACGGCGAGCTGGATGAGCTGAAAGTCGAGCTGATCGACCGCTTTGGCCAGTTGCCGGACGCGGCGCGCAACCTGTTGCAGTGCGCGGCGCTGCGCCTGCATGCACAGAAGCTGGGCATCAAACGCATCGAGAGCAACGAGCGCGGCGGCTTTATCGAGTTCGGCGACAACAACCGCGTCGACCCGGGTTATCTGATCGGCCTGTTGCAGGGCAATCCGCAGGTTTACCGCCTGGACGGCCCGAGCAAGCTGAAGTTCACGCTCGATTTGGCCGACCGCCAGAAACGCCTGACGTTCACCGAAGATCTGCTGGACGCCTTCCGCGAACACACGCTGGCGGCCTGAGCCAACGCCTCCCGCCGGCGCGGCGGGAGGCGGCTTATTCGCGCGGGAAACCGGCGCCCAGCGGCGCCAGCTGCATCACGCGGCTGGTCACCACCCGATTTTTACCGCTGCGCTTCGCCTCATATAACGCTTCGTCGGTCATGGCGATCGCCTTGTCCAGCGTCATGCCGGGCAGATACAGCGACACGCCGATCGACAGCGTGATGTGCGCTTCATCGTGGGCATTCAGCAAGAACGTCGAGCTCTCCACCGCGCTGCGAATGCGCTCCGCCACCCCACCGATAACCAGCGGATCGTAGCTGGCGGTGATCACCATAAACTCCTCGCCGCCGTAACGCCCGACGAAGTCCTCGTTGCGCACGCTGTTTTGCAGCAGCCGGCCGACGCTGGCCAGCAGCACGTCGCCGGCCGGGTGGCCGTAGGTGTCATTGATCTTTTTGAAGTCATCCAAATCGAGGATCATCAGCCCGCACGGGCGGCGTTCGGCGCGCTGCAGCATCAGGTGGTAATCGACGCTGGCGCGGTTGTTGATATGGGTCAGGCTGTCGGTCGTGGCGCGGGCGCGCATCGCGAAATAGGCGTAGATGTGGCGCTCTTTGAAATTCAGCGCATGGTAGCAAATAGCCAGGCAGAGCGCGGAAACCGCCTGGTACAGCAACACGTCCAGCCACAGCCCGCTCATGTCCACCAGCAGCCACACCACCGCGATGCGATACAGTGCGATGGCGCCGATCGTCAGGTAAAACACCCAATGGGATTTCTTCAGCCACACGCGCGACAGCAGCAACGGCACCAGGATTGAGGCGATAAACAGGTTATCGACGGTGAAACCGCCGGTCAGCGCCATGGCGAACAAAAAGCTCACCAGCCCACTGATGCCGCCGCCGAAAAAAGTCACCAGGATCATCGGAATCATCGAAAAACTGTAGTGCACCTTATCGGTCAGCTCCAGCCTGTCCTGGCTTAAATACAGCACCGCCACCCCGGCCAACAGGCCGAATACGACGCGCTTCCACAGCGCAGAGCGATAGGAGAACGGCGCATTTTTACTGAGAACGAAATAGCTTACCGACAGCGTGGCGTAGGTGATGCAGGCGTCGCTGTAAATGGCGGGAATGGACGCAATGTAGGTCATAAATAGTCAGCGGCTCCTCGGGATCGCCAGGGGTTGATATGCAGACGTTGAATAACGCATCCCTGTCGTCTCCGCTTCGGCGGCGGCTATTTTACACAGTCTATTAATAGAGTAGCAGTTCTATCTTATCGCCAAGCCGTCTATCTCACGATGCGCGCTTCAGGCTACTCTGTGCTTTGTGTTATCGGGGGAGAACCGCATGAATATCGACGATGAACTGCAGGCGCTCAGCGAACAGGAAGCGACGCTGGCCTTTACCCATTTTGACGCCGCCACCGCCTGGGAGCTGGGCGCGGCGCTGAAAACCGCCGCCGAGCGGCGCGGTCTGAGCATCGCCATCGAGATCCAACTGGCCGGGCAGACGCTGTTTTATTACGCCATGCCGGGCGCCACACCGGACATCGCCGACTGGGTGCGGCGCAAGCGCAATCTGGTGAATCATTTTCACAAAAGCTCTTACGCCATCGGCCTGCGCCTGCAGCAGCGGCAAACGTCGCTGGAGGAGCGCTACGGGCTGAACGTACGCGACTATTCGGTGCACGGCGGCGCCTTCCCGCTCACCTTGGCCGGCCTCGGCTGCGTCGGCAGCATCAGCATTTCCGGCGCGCCGCAGAAGGAAGATCACCAGCTGCTGGTAAGCACTTTAGCCCACTTTCTCGGCTTATCCCTGCCCGCGCTCCACTAGCCGTTAAAACCTTGATTATTCCTTTCCTTTTTAGCCGCAGAATCTGCGGCTGACTTATCTGTTATCCGCATTTAGCGCCAAACAAAAGGGCGACTCTCTGATTTCCTGCGCCAAATTGACACAGGTCTGGTAATCCGCTGAACAAAAGGCGTATGGTATCTGTCACGTGACAAGACGGACCTCATCGGGCCCGCCATTCCTTTCACTTTTGAAGATTTGGTACGCACCGTAGATGAAAACGCATGAAATAAACAAAATTCGCCCCTTCAGCGCGCTGATAGACGCCTGCTGGCGGGAACCTTATAGCCTGGCGCGGTTGATGAAAGACGCTATCGCCGGGGTGACGGTCGGTATTATCGCCATCCCGCTGGCGATGGCGCTGGCGATCGCCAGCGGCGTGCCGCCGCAGTACGGCCTGTATACCGCCGCCATCGCCGGTATCGTCATCGCCGTCAGCGGCGGTTCGCGCTACAGCGTCTCCGGCCCCACCGCCGCCTTCGTGGTGATCCTGTATCCGGTTTCGCAGCAGTTCGGATTGGCCGGCCTGCTGGTCGCCACGCTGATCTCCGGGGTGTTTCTGCTGCTGATGGGGCTGGCGCGCTTTGGCCGGCTGATCGAGTACATTCCGCTGCCGGTGACGCTCGGCTTTACCTCCGGCATCGCCATCACCATCGCCACCATGCAGATCAAGGACTTCTTCGGCCTGCAGCTGGCGCACACGCCGGAAAATTACGTCGGCAAGCTGTACGCCCTGCTGCAGGCGCTGCCAACGCTGGATTTCGGCGATACCCTGATCGGCGCGGTGACGCTCCTGATCCTGATCTTCTGGCCCAAGCTCGGCCTGCGGGTGCCTGGCCACCTGCCGGCGCTGCTGGCGGGCACCGCGCTAATGGGTCTGCTGGCGCTGTTTGACCACCCGGTGGCGACCATCGGCTCGCGCTTCAGCTACCTGCTGGCCGACGGCAGCAGCGGCCAGGGCATCCCGCCGATCCTGCCGCAGCTGCTGCTGCCCTGGGATCTGCCGGGCGGCGGCGGGCAGCCGTTCACCCTGAGCTGGCAAACCGTTTCCGCCCTGCTGCCGGCGGCGTTTTCGATGGCGATGCTCGGCGCGATCGAATCGCTGCTGTGCGCCGTGGTGCTCGACGGCATGACCGGCAAGAAGCACAACTCGAACAGCGAGCTGATCGGCCAGGGTGCGGGCAACATCATCGCGCCATTCTTCGGCGGCATTACCGCCACCGCCGCGATTGCCCGTTCGGCGGCCAACGTGCGCGCCGGCGCCACCTCGCCGGTGTCCGCCATCATCCACGCGCTGCTGGTGCTGTTGGCGCTGCTGGTATTGGCACCGTGGCTCTCTTACCTGCCGCTGGCGGCGATGGCGGCACTGCTGCTGATGGTCGCCTGGAACATGAGCGAGGCGCACAAGGTGATTTACCTGCTACGCCGGGCGCCGAAGGACGACATTCTGGTGCTGCTGCTGTGCATGTCGCTGACGGTGCTGTTCGATATGGTGATCGCCATTACCGTGGGCATCGTGCTGGCGTCGCTGCTGTTTATGCGCCGCATCGCCCGCATGACGCGGCTGAGCGAGCTGAGCGCCGGCGACGGCCGCCTGGTGCTGCGGGTGAACGGCCCGCTGTTCTTCGCCGCCGCCGAGCGCATCTTTACCGAGCTGCTGGCGCGCAGCGAAGGCTACCGCACGATCGTGCTGCAATGGGATGCGGTGCCGGTGCTCGATGCCGGCGGCCTGAGCGCCCTGCGGCGCTTTATCGACGTGCTGCCGGCGGACAAAAAGCTGGTGATCACCGACGTGCCGTTCCAGCCGCTGAAAACCCTGGCGCGCGCGCGGGTGCAGCCGATCGAGGGCCGCCTGCAGTTCTACCCGACGCTGCCGGAAGCGCTGGCGGCCACCGGCGCCTAAACGTAAAAAAGCCCGACGAGTCGGGCTTTTTTTTATGGCGACGAGCGCTTAGTTGCTGGTATCCAGCTCCGGGAAGCTCTTCACCAGGTCGTCGATGGCTTTCATCTGCGCCAGGAAAGGCTCCAGCTTGTCCAACGGCAGCGCGGACGGGCCGTCGCACTTGGCGTTTTTCGGATCCGGGTGCGCTTCGAGGAACAGGCCGGCCAGGCCAACCGCCATACCGGCGCGCGCCAGCTCGGCCACCTGAGCGCGGCGGCCGCCGGACGCGGCGCCGAACGGATCGCGGGTCTGCAGCGCGTGGGTCACGTCGAAGATCACCGGATGGCCGCCGGTCACGTTCTTCATCACGTTGATGCCCAGCATGTCGACCACCAGGTTGTCATAGCCGAAGTTGCTGCCGCGATCGCACAGGATCACCTGGTCGTTGCCGCCTTCTTTGAACTTGTCGACGATGTTGCCCATCTGCCCCGGGCTGACGAACTGCGGCTTCTTGACGTTGATCACCGCGCCGGTTTTCGCCATCGCTTCCACCAGATCGGTCTGACGCGCCAGGAAGGCCGGCAGCTGGATCACGTCAACCACTTCGGAAACCGGCTGCGCCTGCGCCGCTTCATGCACGTCGGTGATGATTTTCACGCCGAAGGTTTTTTTCAACTCTTCGAAGATCTTCATCCCTTCTTCCAGGCCCGGACCGCGGTACGAGTGGATGGAAGAACGGTTGGCCTTGTCGAAAGAGGCTTTGAATACGTAAGGGATGCCCAGTTTTTGCGTCACGGTGACGTAGTGTTCGCAGATGCTCATCGCCAGATCGCGCGATTCCAGCACGTTCATACCGCCAAACAGCACAAACGGCAGATCGTTTGCTACGTCGATATCGCCAATGCTAACCACTTTCTGTTTCATGCTTTCGCCTTTGTTAAGGTTGTAACCGTCGCCTTGCAAACTGCACGGAGTCATTGAATTAATGCAGCGTCACCTGTTTCGGCTCAATCGAGTGGATCTGTACTTTGATCACTTCGCTGACCGGGTCTTCAGGACACTGCTCGACAAAATAGTTGAGGTCGGAAATCGCGATATGGTTGCACTCCAGCTGGGCGTAAATCAGCCCGCGGTCGCGGATCTCGTACGGGTCTTCCGGATCGAAGCACAGCACCGTTTCGCTGGTGCGCAGCGCCATTTCCAGCTGCTTTTCTTCCATCAGGGCGGCCTTCAGCGTATCGAGCATCTTGCGCACCACCATGATGTTCTCCGACTCGTCGAGATCGTCGTCTTCCAGCTCGGCGCCCAGCCCCAGGTTGCCCTTGATCCACACTTCCAGCTGGTGCTCGCTCAGGGTTTCGCCGTTCAGCGGGTTGATCAGCCACAGCTCTTCGTCCAGCCAGTCGGCGCGCAGGATCAGCTGAGTGGGGAAAATCACCGGCAGCAGCGGCAGATCCAGCGCGTTGGCGATATGCAGGAAGATAGTGCCCAGCGAGACCGGCGTGCCCTGCCGCGCTTCCAGCACCTTGTCCAGCCAGATGGCGTCCGACAGGCGGTACACGCCGCTGGCGCCGCCGAATCCCCAGGTCTTGTAAAACAGTTCGATGAGCGCATCCAGTTGCTGCTCCTGAGTGATATCGACCGGCACCGCCGCGCGCGCTTCGTCCACCAGCTGTTGCAGCTTGCGCTCCACGTCGGCAACCGGGAAATCGCGCCGCACCGACTGCGACACCAGGATCACCCCTTCGCTCAGCGGCGAGGCGTTAAATTCAAAATCAGCAATGCTACTCATAGGTATCCCATCAAAAACGGTATTTTCGTCGTGGCAAGTTTAATTATCAGGTACAGGCAGCCCAACGCCAGCACGAACGCCACGGTTCGCAGCCGCTGACTTTTGGTCTTCTTGCCCAATGCGACGTAGCCAAGCAGGATATAGATAATAACGCCAAACAGCTTCTCGGTCAGCCATGAGTCCATACCCAGCAGCGGATAAAACCCGAACGTCACCACCAGCGCGATGCCGCTGACGAACAGCAGCGTGTCGTTCAGGTGCGGCGCTACCTTGACCCAGCGGCGGCCCATGATCGGCGAGCGGCGCCACTGCCAAAAGAAACGCAGCACAAACAAGGTAATACTGATGGCGACCGTCAGCAAATGGAAATGTTTCAACGCGGTGTATGCAGTCATGATGCTCCCTTAAATGGCTCGGGCGTCGTTATTATGAGAGGCGCTTATCCCGGCCATTGGCCGAGCGTCACGCGGTCGTTGTCGCCATAATCACGGTGGGTGGCGACAGCGGAAAATCCGGCGGCCTGCAGCAGCGCGCGCACGCTCTCGCCCTGCTGCCAGCCATGTTCCAACAGCAGCCAGCCCTGGGGCTGCAAATGGTGCGGCGCCTGGCGCACGATGGCGGCCAGATCCGCCAACCCACGATCGGCGGCGACCAGCGCGCTGCCGGGCTCGAAGCGCACGTCGCCCTGCGACAAATGCGGATCGGCGGCGTCGATATAGGGCGGATTGCTGGCGATCAGCGCGAAGCGTTGCCCCGCCACCGGCGCAAACCAGCTGCCCTGTAGAAATCGGACGTTGTCGATCTTCAGCTTGTGCGCATTGTGCTGCGCCAGCGCGACCGCTTCCGGCTGCACATCGACGCCGATAGCCGAACAGTCCGGGCGCTCGCTGGCCAGCGCCAGCGCGATGGCGCCGGTGCCGGTGCCGAGATCGAGGAAGTGGCAGGGTTGCGGCGGCAGGCGCGCCAGCGCCAGCTCTACCAGGCATTCGGTATCCGGGCGTGGGATCAGCGTTGCGGGTGAAACCGACAGCGGCAGCGACCAAAATTCACGCTCGCCCACCAGATAGGCCACCGGCTCTCCGCGTTCGCGGCGCGCCAGCAGCGTCTCCAGCTGCTGTTGCTGCGGTGGCGTCAGCAGGGTTTCACCGAACGCCATCAGGAAGGTTCTGGCCTTGCCGGTCACGAAACCCAACAGGATTTCCGCGTCGCGCCGGGCGCTGTCGCTGTGGGTCAAACGCGCGGCGGCGGCTTTCAGCCAGTGTTGATAGTCCATCACTCTTGCTCGGCGGACAGCGCAGCCAGCTGATCGGCCTGATACTCCTGCACGATCGGCTGGATCAGCATGTCCAGTTTGCCTTCCATCACTTCGTCCAGGCGGTAGAGCGTCAGGTTGATGCGGTGGTCGGTCACCCGCCCCTGCGGGAAGTTGTAGGTGCGATTACGGTCGGAACGGTCGCCGCTACCCAGCAGGTTGCGGCGAGTGGACGCCTCGGCCTGCTGGCGCTTGGCCATCTCGGCGGCGCGAATACGCGCGCCCAGCACCGACATCGCCTTGGCTTTGTTTTTGTGCTGTGAACGCTCGTCCTGGCACTCCACCACAATGCCGGTCGGCAGGTGGGTGATGCGGATTGCCGAGTCGGTGGTGTTAACGTGCTGGCCACCGGCGCCGGAGGAGCGGAAGGTGTCGATTTTCAGATCGCCCGGGTTGATGTCCGGCAGCTCGGCTTCCGGCACTTCCGGCATCACCGCCACGGTGCAGGCGGAGGTGTGGATGCGCCCCTGGGATTCGGTTTCCGGCACGCGCTGCACGCGGTGGCCGCCGGATTCAAACTTCAGTTGACCGTACACGCCGTCGCCGGAGACTTTGGCGATCACTTCTTTAAAGCCGCCGTGCTCACCTTCGTTGGCGCTCATCACCTCGACGCGCCAGCGGCGGCTTTCCGCATAGCGGCTGTACATACGGAACAGATCGCCGGCGAAGATCGCCGCCTCATCGCCGCCGGTACCGGCACGCACTTCGAGGAAGCAGCTGCGCTCATCGTCCGGATCTTTCGGCAGCAGCAACACCTGCAGCTGCTGCTCCAGCTCTTCGCTGGCCGCCCGCGCCTGTTTCAGCTCTTCCTGCGCCATCTCGCGCATCTCCGGATCGTCCAGCATCATTTCCGCCGTCTCCAGATCCTCCTGCACCTGACGCCATTCCAGGAAGCAGCGGCTGACGTCGGTCAGCTGCGCGTATTCTCGCGACAGCGCGCGGAACCGGTCTTGGTCGGCGATAACGCCGGCATCGCCGAGCAGCGCCTGCACTTCTTCATGGCGCTCTTGTAACGCTTCCAGTTTGGCAACAATAGAAGGCTTCATGCGTGGTAATAAACCCTGTTAATAGAGAAAACTAATGCTGATCCAGCCCGAGGCTGTCGCGTAATAACTGCAACCGCTCCACGTCGCCGTCGCCGGCGGCCTGCTGGAGGGATTTGGTGGGGGCATGAATAAGACGGTTGGTCAGTTTATGGGCCAGCTCGTGAATAACCTGCTCCACGTTGGCGCCCTGCGCGATGGCGGCCAGCGCTTTGGCCTCCATCTCTGCGCGAATTTGGTCGGCCTGCGAACGGTAGTCGCGGATGGTTTCCACCGCGCCCTGCGAGCGCAGCCAGGCCATGAAGTTGGTGCTTTCCTGCTGCACGATCGACTCCGCCTGCACCGCCGCCGCTTTGCGCTGCGCCAGGTTGCTTTGAATGATGGCGTGCAGATCGTCCACGCTGTACAGATAGGCGTTGGCCAGTTTGCCGACTTCCGGTTCGATGTCGCGCGGTACGGCGATATCCACCAGCAGCATCGGCTGGTTGCGACGCGCCTTCAGCGCGCGCTCCACCATCCCCTTGCCGATGATAGGCAGCGGGCTGGCGGTAGAACTGATGATGATGTCGGCGTCCGCCAGGCGTTCGTCGATCTCCGGCAGGGTGATCACCTCCGCGCCGACCTCGTCCGCCAGCAGCTGGGCGCGTTCGCGGGTGCGGTTGGCGATGATCATGTGCCGCACTTTGTGTTCGCGCAGGTGGCGCGCCACCAGCTCGATGGTTTCACCGGCGCCCACCAGCAAGACGTTGAGATCGGCCAGCGATTCGAAGATCTGGCGCGCCAGGGTACAGGCGGCAAAAGCCACGGAGACCGCGCTGGCACCGATGTCGGTTTCGGTACGCACGCGCTTGGCGACGGAGAAGGATTTCTGGAACAGACGCTCCAGCTCGCCGGACAGCGACTGGCCGCGTTGCGACTCGGCGAAGGCCTTTTTGACCTGCCCGAGGATCTGCGGTTCGCCCAGCACCAATGAGTCCAACCCGCTGGCCACCCGCATCAAATGGCTGACCGCGTCGTTGCCCTGATGCCAGTACAGGCTTTTCTTCACCTCTTCCGGGCGCAGGTTGTGGTAGGCGCACAGCCAGGCGACCAGCTGCTCGTGCATGTGTTCCTGCTGCTCTACGCTGAGGTACAGCTCGGTGCGGTTGCAGGTGGACAACACGACGCCGCCCTGCACCAACGGTTGTTGGAGCAAGCTGGTCAGCGCCTCATCGATGGACTCTGGCGAGAAGGTCACCCTTTCACGCAGAGAAACCGGAGCGGTTTTGTGATTTATACCTAACGCCAGCAGGGTCATTGCTTCGAGTAATACTTCTGTTGGTACGGGTTCTCGTTGAACGGCATTCTACTTGATGCGCAGGATCAATAAAAGTAACAACCGCATCTTCCGTTCAATCATTGCCATAGACGGCATCAATCGATGAATAATTAATAAATACAGTGAGATGATTTATAATTTGACGACATAACATACTGAATTTTAGCGCAGGATGCGATCTCCCGCACAGGATTCGGTAAAACCTGCAGGTTATCCGCTTATAATCCGCGCGTTTACCAACCCAGCGTGCCGCAACGGTAGGAGGGATCCAGGATAAAAGAGACCTGCTGGCAAAAAACCTGCTTGGCCTGAAAATAAAAAAATACCGCGCCGGCAAAGCACAGAAGCGAAATGATTATCCGCGCCGCAATCTTCATTCGATTATTTCCCGCAACAAAAACCCCCGGCAGCATACCGAGGCAAACATCAACCAAACGCTAACGGCGGTCACCCCGCCGTATCGAAAATTGTTGCCCCCGGACAACGGCACGAAACGATTGTGTTAATCTTAATGACGCCCCAATGCGCGTACCGGGTTGGCATTGCGCCAGTAAAAGCGGCAAGATTCAACGCGATGCAGCAAAAAATTGACGCGCCGCCGCCGCCCCGTTAGCGTGAGCGCTGAATCCGGGTTTCGTCGCGCATGCCCGCAAGGACAAAAGGACAAGAGAAAGTTATGCCAATACGCAAAGTTAGTTTGCTCCGTCTGATCCCGCTGGCCAGCCTGGTGCTGGCCGCCTGTACCACCACCAAGCCGACCGGCCCGGCCACCAGCCCGACTTCACCGCAGTGGCGCGCCCATGAGCAGGCGGTGCAGCAGCTCAGCACCTATCAGACCCGCGGCTCCTTCGCCTACTTGTCTGATCAGAAAAAAGTCTACGCCCGCTTCTTCTGGCAGCAGTTCTCACCGGAGCGCTATCGTCTGCTGTTGACCAACCCGCTGGGCAGCACGGAAATGGATCTCAACGTGCAGAAAAACGTGGTGCAGCTGACCGACAACCAGGGCAAACGCTACGTCAGTGACAATCCGGACGAGATGATCCGCAAGCTGACCGGCATGGCGATCCCACTGAACAACCTGCGCCAGTGGATGCTCGGCCTGCCGGGCGAAGCCAGCGATTTTGCGCTGGATGACCAATATCGCCTGAGCAAGCTGACTTACCAGCAAGGCGGTCAGACCTGGAAAGTGGATTACCAGGGCTACAGCAACGAGGTGCAGCCGACGCTGCCGAACCGCCTGGAACTGCAGCAGGGCGAGCAGCGCATCAAGCTGAAAATGGATAACTGGACGCTCAAATGATTCGCCAGTGGCCCTCCCCCGCGAAACTCAACCTGTTTCTGTACATCACCGGCCGTCGTGAAGACGGCTATCACCTGCTGCAGACGCTGTTTCAGTTCTTGGACTACGGCGACACCCTGACCATTGATCCGCGCCAGGACGACCGTATTCATCTGCTGACGCCGGTCGACGGCGTGCCGGACGAACAGAATCTGATCGTGCGCGCCGCCCGCCTGCTGCAGCGCTATTGCGATGAGCGCGGCCTGCAGACCGCACCGCGCGGCGCCGACATCAGCATCGACAAGCGCCTGCCGATGGGCGGCGGCCTGGGCGGTGGCTCCTCCAACGCCGCCACCGTACTGGTGGCGCTCAACGAACTGTGGCGCTGCGGTCTTGGCGACGACCAACTGGCCGAGCTGGGGCTCAGCCTCGGCGCCGACGTGCCGGTGTTCGTGCGCGGCCACGCCGCCTTCGCCGAAGGCATCGGCGAGCGTCTGCAGCCGGCCGAGCCGCAAGAAAAGTGGTATCTGGTGGCGCATCCCGGCGTCAGCATCCCGACGCCGGTTATCTTCGGTGACCCCGAATTGAAAAGAGACACCCCGGTTCGCTCCTTAAGTGAGCTGTTGCAGGCGCCGTACGCAAATGATTGCGAACCGATCGCAAGAAAACGTTTTCGCGAGGTTGAACAGCTTCTTTCATGGCTGTTAGAATACGCCCCGTCACGCCTGACTGGCACAGGTGCTTGTGTGTTTGCTGAATTCGACACAGAAATCGCCGCCCGTCAGGTGTTAAATCAAGCCCCGGAGTGGTTGTGTGGTTTTGTAGCGCGCGGCGTTAACGTCTCCCCACTACATCGCATTCGTTCCGGGCGGTTTGAGTCGTAGCTCAACGTTTCGCTGCGCAGGGTCATGCACACCTGGCCCTGTTATCCCTGCGCTGCCTGCGGTCTCAATTTTAGTTTTACATACCCGTATGTATATTGCGCCGGCGTCGCCGACTGCCCCTTGGCGATGTCGTATGACAATATCTTCTCTGGACGCAAGCCTGAGGTTCTTCTCGTGCCTGATATGAAGCTTTTTGCTGGTAACGCCACCCCGGAACTAGCACAACGTATTGCCAACCGTTTGTACACCAGCCTTGGTGACGCCGCTGTAGGTCGTTTTAGCGACGGCGAAGTGAGCGTGCAAATCAACGAAAATGTACGCGGCGGTGATATTTTCATCATCCAGTCCACCTGTGCCCCGACCAACGACAACCTGATGGAACTGGTTGTGATGGTCGACGCCCTGCGTCGCGCCTCCGCAGGTCGTATTACCGCCGTTATCCCTTACTTCGGCTATGCCCGCCAGGATCGCCGCGTGCGTTCCGCGCGTGTGCCGATCACCGCCAAGGTGGTTGCCGATTTCCTCTCCAGCGTAGGGGTTGACCGCGTTCTGACGGTGGATCTGCATGCTGAGCAGATTCAAGGCTTCTTCGACGTACCGGTAGACAACGTGTTCGGCAGCCCGATCCTGCTGGAAGACATGCTGCAGCAGAACCTGGAAAACCCGATCGTGGTTTCCCCGGACATCGGCGGCGTAGTGCGTGCCCGCGCCATCGCCAAACTGCTGAACGACACCGACATGGCCATCATCGACAAACGCCGCCCGCGCGCGAACGTGTCTCAGGTGATGCACATCATCGGTGACGTGGCAGGCCGCGACTGCGTGCTGGTCGACGACATGATCGACACCGGTGGTACCTTGTGTAAAGCGGCTGAAGCGTTGAAAGAACGCGGTGCCAAGCGCGTATTCGCCTACGCGACGCACCCGATCTTCTCCGGCAACGCCGTGGACAACATCAAGAACTCGGTGATTGATGAAGTGATCGTCTGCGACACCATTCCGCTGTCGCCGGAAATCAAGGCACTGAAAAACGTTCGCACTCTGACCCTGTCCGGCATGCTGGCTGAAGCCATCCGCCGCATCAGCAACGAAGAGTCGATCTCTGCGATGTTCGAGCATTGATGCGTCGTCTTTCCGGTGCGGCGCCCACCGTGCCGGAAAGATAGCGTGCCCGACAGCAGAAAAAGAAAAACCCGTTGGTGCGTGAGCAACAACGGGTTTTCTACTCGTAGTCCAACATGACCTCAAACCTTAATGCACGGCAGATATTCCCTTGCCCTGCTCTCGCTTCCCTTCTGATTTTTTAATCAATGCGACGAACGATGTTGGTCGTTACGGCACCGTTTATCAAAGTGTTTTACCCACCAGTAGCGATCCGCCACTTGCTCGCGGCCGCCGATACGCGCGCCCACCAGCCACAACAGCGCGCCGACGAAGATACTCATGATGGCGCCGTGGGCGAAAAATTGCGGTAAATCGAACTGAGATACTTCAGCAATAATGGAGTATCCGACGCCGCCGATCATCACGACCAGGCCCAGCCCCATAAAAAAGTTGCCCATTCTGTCCGCGTTTCTACGTTTCATATGCCACCTCCATGATTGCCATGTGCCAACCGGGGTAACGCTGCAACTTGTTAACCCACTTTGATAAGTTAAGTATAGTCCTTGTGGCGGCAAGGGGATTGCGGAGGCGATCACAAATGGTAAAGAATTATTGACACTTCTTAACACGCCGCTGAAAATTAGCGGACAAATTGAATTATTCAGCTAATGAATCATTCGTCTTTCTTACCTACGGTGACGGCGGAGATCGGATTTTGTCATTCGCTGCCCCGGCAGGTAGACTAAGGCCCTTTCTATTACCCTGATCATAGCGAATCTCCCAGTGAGCAGTATTAAATTGATAGTCGGCCTGGCCAACCCGGGCGCGGAATATGCCCAGACGCGCCACAACGCCGGCGCCTGGTACGTCGATCTGCTGGCCCAGCGCCACAATCAGCAGTTGAAAGAAGAAAGCAAGTTCTTCGGCTACACCGCCCGCTTGAACCTGGCGGGCAACGACGTGCGCCTGCTGGTGCCGACCACCTTCATGAACCTGAGCGGCAAAGCGGTGCTGGCGATGGCCAACTTCTACCGCATCGAGCCGAACGAGATTTTGGTGGCGCACGACGAGCTGGATCTGCCGCCCGGCGTGGCAAAAATCAAGCTCGGCGGCGGCAACGGTGGCCACAACGGCCTGAAGGACATCCAGAACAAGTTCGGCAACAACCCGAACTTCTACCGCCTGCGCATCGGTATCGGCCATCCGGGCGACAAGAACAAAGTGGTGGGCTTCGTGCTCGGCAAACCGCCGGCCAGCGAGCAGAAGATGATTGACGAAGCGATCGACGAGTCGCTGCGCTGCACCGAGATGCTGATGAAGGACGGGCTGGAAAAAACCGTTCAGCGCCTGCACAGCTTCAAGGCGCAGGCCTGAACCTTGCCGCAGCGGGCGCCCTGCCCGCTGCCGGCTTCTAGCCGCGCGGGTTGAAGGTCTCCTCGCTCACGCGGCGGTCATCGGCGGTGAAGCCCTCTTCCGCCACGTAATACTGCGGATCGTCCAGCTCATGGCTGCAGAACGGCCCGGCGCGCTTGAGCAAGCGCACGCAGTCACCGCTCAGGTGGCGCAGCCGAATGCTTTTCCCCGCCGCCAGGTAACGTGCCGTCAGCTTATCGATCGCCTCTACGCCGCTGGAATCCATCACCCGGGTGCCGGCAAAATCCAGCACCACGTTCTGCGCATCGCTCTGCGGATCGAACAACTCGGCGAAAGCGGCAGCGGAGCCGAAGAACAGCGGGCCATCGAGCTGATACACCGCCACGTCGCCCGTCACCTGCCGCTGGCGCACGCGGATGCGCGCCTGCTGCCAGGCGAACACCAGCGCCGAGATAATCACCCCGCTGATCACCGCCACTGCCAGATCGGTAAAAATGGTGATCAGCGTGACGGCGATCATCACCAGCGCGTCCGCCTTCGGCATGCGGCGCAAACGGCGCAGCGAGCTCCACTCGAAGGTGTTGTAACACACTACCAGCATCACCCCAGCCAGCGCTGCCACCGGCAGCAGGCCGATATAGCGCGACAGGCTGACCACGAACAGAATCAGCAGGATGGCGCCCACCGTGCCGGAGAGGCGCCCGCGCCCGCCCGAGGTAAAGTTGATGATCGACTGGCCGATCATCGCGCAGCCGGCGAAGCAGCCGAACAGGCCGCACACCGCGTTACCGGCGCCCTGCGCGATGCTTTCGCGGTTGCCGTTCCCCTTCTTGCCGCCCATTTCATCCAGCACCGTCATGGTCAGCAGCGATTCAATCAAACCGACCAGGGCGATCACCACCGCATAGGGCAACACCACCCGCACCATCTCCAGAGTGAACGGCGCCGTCGGCAGGCTGAAGTGCGGCAGCGCGCCGGAAATGTCCGCCAGATCGCCCACCCGCAGCGTGTGCAGATTGAGGCCGATCGCCAACGCCGAAACCACCAGCAGCGCCGCCAGCGAAGACGGAATGGCCTTGGTCAGGCGCGGGAACAGCACCACCACCGCAATCGCCAGCGCCACCAGGCCGTACATCAGCGGCCCCTGCCCGGCGATCATCTTCAGCTGCGCCAGCATGATGACGATCGCCAAACCGTTGACGAAGCCGTGGATCGCCGGCAGCGGCACCAGACGAATGAACTTGCCCAACCGGAAGGCGCCAATCAGGATTTGAATCGCCCCGGCAAACAGCGTGGCCCACAGCACGTAGCCCATGCCGTACTGCGCCGCCAGGCTCATCAGCACCACCACAATGGAGCCGGCGGCGCCGGAAACCATGCCCGGCTTGCCGCCAAACAGCGCCGTGACCAGGCCGATGATAAACGCGGTATGCAAACCGACGATCGGCGAAAGACCGGCGACCAGCGAAAAGCCGACCGCCTCGGGGATCATCGAAACCGCCACCACAAAGCCCGCCAGGACTTCATTTTTAACGTCCGCGATCCTGACGTTACTCAGGTTAAACATGCATTATTCACTTATGACAGATGACATCATCTCCCCGCGTAGCGGGTATGAGGAGCCGCAAGGGGCGGCAGACTGCAGGCGGGCACAGCTCAGGGTGGCGTAGGCAAGAAATACATCCGGCGCGTTTCCTGTCGGTTAATCGGAACGGCCAGTATGGGTAAATGTGATCCAAATCTCAATCAAAAACCGGCCGCGGGCGCTGGGCTCGCCCCGGCCAAACAAGTCTGATCGAGATAAACGCCCATTACGTGTATAATGGCGGCATTATTTTGCCATTTATGCAGTCGATTAAACCTAACCGGCTGATAGTTAAGATATTTAAGGTGATTACAACATGGGATTCAAATGCGGTATCGTCGGCCTGCCTAACGTAGGCAAATCCACCCTGTTCAACGCGTTGACCAAAGCGGGCATTGAAGCAGCCAACTTCCCGTTCTGCACCATTGAACCGAACACCGGTGTGGTGCCGATGCCCGATCCGCGTCTGGATAAGCTGGCCGAGATCGTCAAGCCGCAGCGCATTCTGCCAACCACCATGGAATTCGTCGACATCGCCGGCCTGGTGAAAGGCGCCTCCAAGGGTGAAGGCCTGGGCAACCAGTTCCTGACCAACATCCGCGAAACCGAAGCCATCGGCCACGTGGTGCGCTGCTTCGAGAACGACAACATCATCCACGTCAACAACAAGGTCGATCCGGCCGAAGACATCGACGTGATCAACACCGAGCTGGCACTGTCTGACCTGGACACCTGCGAGCGCGCCATCCACCGCGTGCAGAAGAAAGCCAAAGGCGGCGACAAAGACGCCAAGGCCGAGCTGGCGGCGCTGGAGAAATGCCTGCCGCACCTGGAAAACGCCGGCATGCTGCGCGCGCTGGATCTGACCGCAGAAGACAAAGCGGCGATCAAATACCTGAGCTTCCTGACCCTGAAGCCGACCATGTACATCGCCAACGTCAACGAAGACGGCTTCGAGAACAACCCGTACCTGGACACCGTGCGTAAAATCGCCGACGCCGAAGGCTCCGTGGTAGTTGCCGTGTGCGCCGCCGTGGAATCCGACATCGCCGAGCTGGAAGACGAAGAGCGCGACGAGTTCATGGCCGAGCTGGGCCTGGAAGAGCCGGGCCTGAACCGCGTGATCCGCGCCGGTTATGAGCTGCTGAACCTGCAGACCTACTTCACCGCCGGCGTGAAAGAAGTACGCGCCTGGACCATCCCGGTCGGCGCCACCGCCCCGCAGGCAGCCGGCAAGATCCACACCGACTTCGAGAAAGGCTTTATCCGCGCGCAAACCATCGCCTTCGACGACTTCATCACCTACAAGGGTGAACAAGGCGCCAAAGAAGCCGGCAAAATGCGCTCAGAAGGTAAAGACTACATCGTCAAAGACGGCGACGTGATGAACTTCTTGTTCAACGTCTAAATAAAATTTGTCGTTCCATGAGGTTTCACTAAATCTCATTGGCATCATAAAATTCTATAAAATCCATGCAGTTGCGTGGATTTTTTTCATTGAGTCTCAGTCCAAACCATAGGATCGTCTACCTGTGTGGAGCCAGTTCAGTCGCAACGAGCTAGATCCCACAAGATAAACGAGGCATCAAATATTTCGGATCTTATTGATACATATAGGTGAACATAAAAAACTGAGGCTAATAAAATACCATCTAGATATGAGGGATCGAATGACCTTTTCGTACCTCTTATATCATAAACTTAGCTAATTTCCAAAGAATTATAGACCTAGAAAAAGCATGGGATTGGATATGAACTTTTGATATGAGCATAACTCTAGTTAAATTCATTATAACTCCATTTCTCTTATCTCTGTATTATTTTGTACTAAAGGGTGTTGTTCTGGGCATAGCGAATTCAAATAATCCACTATATTTACATCAAGCAGAGAAATAAACAAAGCATCACTCCAGTTATTATATAAATTTAACGGATGACTATATCTGGCTAATCTAGCATTTAAAAAAACCCGTACATCGTTACGTCTAGCTTTTTGTTCTTCAACAATGTTCTTAACCTTCCTCTTGCAAAAAACCTTTATCCGACTAACAACATTTAATGATTGCAGATGCAGCCGAACTCGTCCTAGATCTTCTTCAGTTAGAGATGAATCATATTTACAGGCTATATTAAAATTAAAAACACCCGCTGAATTTACAGTTGTAGTTATATTAAATCCAATCCTTGAAAGTAAATCATAATAAAAAGGGTGAAGATATTTACACATAAGCATATTAGAAGAGTAGTAAAAGTCTCCTTTGATTGGCGCACAATCTACACACTGAGGGACTAAATTATCAGGGTATATTGAATATTCTGCCCATTCATCTTTTGGGATAAAATGATCAAGTGTTGTCGGTGTTACGGGATTTCCACAATATGGACATGCAGTTAAAGAATGCTCAGTGCGCCGCGCTTTAATGAAAGCATCCAATTTTTTTGGTGAATAGTTGTAATAGTCGATAACCATTTTCTTCGCTGACCACAGAGACTTGTCTTTTGAACTATCTTCACTGCCTGCTGTGTATGTACTAGGAGATGGAACATTTTTGAATTCCAAAATTATTTGATCATAGTCTGCATATTTATTTTCCAGATCAATCCTCTGCTCTTCAAATTTTTCTGAATCTTTTCGCCTAGAATTTAATGCATATTCAATCCAATTATCAGTCTGAGCGGCTTTCATATTTGGCAAATGCTTCATTGCAATGGCTCCATAATTAATTCGTCATCTCCCCCCTGCATCTTTGATGTCAGGTAAATTAATGCCTCATCACCTATTTTATCTGACAATTCTTTTATAACAGACGCTTTATCATTCGAGCTCTCAAGAATATTATCTATTTCTACCTGAAAAGGCTTAACTGTTCTGTAATCATCAAAAACCTCTCCTATTATTTGGTCAAGGGACTCACCATATGTTTCGATTGAAGGTGGGTTAATTAATGTTTTACTACCTTTGTTTTTTAAAACTTTAACACATCCCCTCTTGATCTCTCTAGCCATTACAGCAGAATGTGTCGCAATAATTGCGTATGACGAATACACCTTTAGAATTCTCTTTAGCATCGAAATCAAAGCCACTTCCAGAGTCGGGTGTAAATATAGCTCTGGTTCATCTATTATAAGCAAACTTTCATCTGTGATTTCTGAAATAATTGAAGGAATCATGCATGAGAAAATAACTTGACCAGAGCTCAAATTAACTTTTTCGTCATTGAAAATGAAGGAAATACCTTTTGTCAGGTCAAGTTCATTTTCCGCAATATTAATTAAATCAATTTTTTCATTTGAAACCTCAACAAAATCCCCATTGACCTTATAAACTCCAAGCTTATCAAAACAAATTGCTGAAGATAGTGTATTTTTTAGCGTGTTAAATTTTTTTACTTCTCTCCACCAATCATTCCCATCTTGGATCAGAATACTCTTTAAAGCTTTAACTCCATATTGCTCAGGCGCATTTTTATCAAACACTCCATTTTTATTTTTAAAACCTATATATGCATAGTCGTTTACATCGAGTAGTTGTTCTGAATCAGTAATATCTTTAAAGTTATCTTTATATTTTTCCTTTAACTCCTCAACAATGTCATCCTTGAGTTTAAAGTCTTCAAAAGGAGAGTAAGCGACAACAACAATTTTATTTATATACGGCCTATTAATTGTATCCTTGATTCCAGTTAGCATATCAGCTAAGTGTTTAAGTATGTGTGTTTTACCAATTCCATTTTTTCCAATTAACAGGTTCACATTATCACTTGAATGAGAGTCACGTTCTGAATTGAAGAATGAAAATTCAAATGACTCAAAACCCTCAGAGAGAGAGTCAATAGATATTGACAAATCATTCTTTATTTTATAATGACCTAATGCAATTGAAGCACCTTGCATGAGAATAGCATCTTTACTCGAGCTATCACGAAAAAGTGCACCTGTATAACCTTCCCAAGTCTCATGAGTACTCTTCATTTGCTTAAGATAACTGGCATCACAAATTCCACGCAAATATAATCTTATCTCATTCTTCGTTGAAAAAACCTTATTGACAGCTTGATAAAAATCATTTTTTTCAGGTAGCGAAACCACATCACCTATATTTAAAACACTCGTAATATCAATTGTTTTATCATCCAATGCAATGCCATTTTCTTTAAAATGGCTTGCAGTATCTAAAAAATCTTTAGATAACACTCTAATATTACCAAGCCGATAAACCTCACTTTTATCGTTTTTATAATATACTGTAAAAAGCATTACATGACCAAAGTCATTCCAAGGATTCCCCCATCCTTTATCAATGTTGTCCTGCATTAAATATATTCCTGGCTTATCAGCAATATCTTTCCTTGTGCTAAAATAGAATTCCATTCCACCCCCAATTCAGTTAGAAGCCATTAAGCCTTACTATTATAAAGACACAAAACACATAGTCAATAATTAAATAGTACCATTTTCTTTTTTTATTTTTCAATCATAAAAACATACTAAAAAAATAAAAACCACGAGCAGCATATTTTATTATACGTATAATTTAAAATGCCTATCAAAACCACTGCTATTTAAGCCTTCTATGATTTCGTGCATCATAAAACTGAATATATATATGATGCACATCCAATTCTAATCTCGACATCCTGTCGCACAACGTTAAGCATCAACAGAAGCTATTGAATTTTTTCGCAAGAAAAAACCTCCTGTTATTAAATGGCGTTTTTTAAATTCATATCGAGAATTGGAATTAATTTAAGATACGAATCATAACTTTGTAATCAACCCAATATTAACCGCGAATGAATTCCTAATTAAGAAAATATCGTATTAATTAAAAGAAATTAGTTTTAACAGAATAGTGGATAAAATCACATATAAGGCCCCCATAAATTTCAACATACAGGCATTAACCACCTTAGATATACTGCGAAAATTTGAAAATGGTAAAATTACAAGATCCAGCCGTTAACTATCGCAGTAAAAATACAAAAAAGGCGAAAAATTAGCTTTCAATGCTGATGCTATTTCTTTAGTCTTGGTTTAACATTTCTGTCATTCCGTTCCTCGATATCCCCTACAAAGATTGTCGTTGTCTCTACGCTTGTCGTGGTCGGTGAAACCTTGTTTATCATTACCATCGTCCTGCTGGGCAAAGAGTATTAGGGCCAGATCAAATACTGGCTGCGGCAAAAGGTCTTTAAGCGAAAAGGCTAAGCGCTGATGACGGTTCGCGGTGGCGAATAGCGTTTGGCTGCCGCTGCAACGCCTGCCTGACAAGGCAGCGAGCACGGTCAATACCCAGAGAGTGACATTTGGAATGCAGACCGGGTGGTCTGCATTTTTTAAAGGTGCTCATGCCAATGGCAAGACGTTACGGCCCACGCGCCTACTCCCCTCCACGCCCCGGGGCTGATTTTGCTCTGCTTGCCAATCGAACCCATCAACTTCCCTCCCACACCGAAGGCCGATTCTCGCTGCGCCATTTCTCCCCCGCTGCCGTCCCCGGCAACGGGGGTTTCAAACCTTCGATAGTCCACAGTGAGAACGGCGTTTCGTCCACGTGCAGCTCCCAGCGCAGCCCGCGTGCGACGATGTAGGGTTGCAGGATGCGGGTGCAGGCCGCCAGGAATTGCTGCTGCTCCGCGTCGTTGTCCATGGCGCGCGCGATATGGTCGATGGTCACCCGCACAAAATCATCGGCCGGTTCGCCGCCGAGATACGCCGTACCGGGCGGCAGCGCGTGGAAGAACACGTTGACGTAGAAGCGCGGCAAAAAGTCCTGGTACAGGGCAGTGACCTTCTGCGCAATCGCGCGTTTATCGGCGGCGCTGAAGGCCGGTTCAGGGTGGTAAATCTGCCACAGTGGCATCGCGTTATCTCCTCGGTAAAGCTGCGGGGTATCGACAATCGTTCTGGCCGGCAGCCTGTGTCAAACAAAACTCCAATAATAAGAGTAATAACTCCAATCATTGAAGTGATCAAGCCGAGGCGATAAAATTATCCGCATTAGGGCGGCAAACGGAGGCAAGGCAACGTGAAAGCAAAAGGGTTTGAAGGTATGACGTGCTCGGTGGCCCACGTGCTGTCGGCATTGGGCGATCGCTGGGGCGCGATTCTCATGCGCGATCTGTTGCTGGGGCTCTCGCGCTATGACGATCTGCGCCAATCGACCGGCATCACCAACAACACGTTGGCCGATCGGCTCAAGGCGCTGGAAGGCAGCGGCCTTATCGAAAAGCGGCAATACCAGACGCGCCCCGATCGCTACGAGTATCTTCCGACGGAGAAGGGAAAAGATCTCGGGCTGCTGGTGATGGCGATGATCCAGATTGGCGACAAGTGGAACCTGTCCGAGCTGGCCGGGCCGCCGCTGCGCGTGGTCGACCGTGCGACCGGCCACCCCGCCACCCTGCGCGTGGTCGATGCCGTGACCGGCGAATCGCTGCCGCCGCAAAACCTGGCGCTGGCCGCCGGGCCCGGCGCCGACGAGATAACGCGATGGCGGCTGGCCGTCGGCAAAACCCGCTAACGGTGCGCTACAACAGCGCAATCATCTTCAGCAGTTCGACCCGATTGCGGATGCCGAACTTTTTGCCGGCGTTATTGAGGTGCGAATAAACGGTTTTCGGGTGCAGGTTAAGCCGCCGAGCGGTCAGGCGGATATCTTCGGTGCGGGCGGTTTCACACAGCACTGCCGCCTCGCCAGGCGTGATTGCCGCCCCCCGCTGCCGGTTCACCACGTGCCGTTCGCTCGTCTCCTGGCGGGCCAGCGTTGCGCAGGTCTCTCGCACCACCTGCAGCGCTTCCCGTTTGTGCAAAATCGCATCCGGCTGCGCCGCAGCGATAAACGCCAGGATCAGCGGTGAAGTCTTATCGATGAAGAACAGTAACCGGACGTCTTTATATTCACTGCGTGAATATTTAATGAATTTTAAATACGCCTCGAACCGGTAAATCTCCTGGGGAAACTCCATAATAATTAAATCAGGCGCCGGGCTTATATTTTTAATGATGTTCATATTGGGTGAGGATAAGGTTATCACCCCACCGCCCAATAATGTTTTCATGCCCAGCCGGCACAGCGATGAACCATCGATATAAATCACTCTCACTTTAATTCTCCTTATCAGCATGGACGCATGCTTCCACACCTCAGGCGGCTTGTCGCTGCTCTTTTTTGGGGTAATTCGCCTGCAAAGCACACCGATATAAAACATCTTGATAACATGTTTTTCAAATAATCACGCAACCGTCAGCACGTTGATTAATACGCAAAAAAGGCATGAATGTTTCAAATTATTTCAATCACAAAAACTGGCGATCCAATAAAATCGCAACGTAATGATATAGATCTATTTTCTATTTTGTATGATATAAGCACAAATGAAAAAAAATGTAACAGCAGGCCTTCTCGTCTTATTGCCTTATTCAAAACACCTATAGGGAAAATTCTTAGTTTGTTAGGATGAAAATCCATGTTTGCCGACGAGTTTAAAAAACAATTGCGCAACATGATTAACCCACAACCGCACGTCAGTAATTTATTACTGTCAGGAAAGCTTTTCTCTAAAGTAAATTAAAGGGCATTTCACATGAATGTTAAATTAGTCGCATTATCCATGCTGGCTCTCTCCGGCGCCTGTGCGGCCGCTTCGTCCAATACGGTGCAATTTAAAGGCGAAGTCAGCACGCAAACCTGCTCGGTGAATATTAACGGCAACCAATCCAACCCGGTCGTTCTGCTGCCGACCGTCGCCGCCAGCAAACTCGCCACCAAAGGCGCCACCGCCGGCGACACCACCTTCACCGTCAACGTGACCGGCTGTGCGGCCGCAACCAGCGATACGGCGATCAAAACCGTGCTGGCGGGCAACAACCCAACCACCAACGGCAACCTGGGCAACGCGGGCGATGCGGCCAAAGTGTCCATTCAACTGCTGGACAGCGACGCCACCACGCCGCTGTCGTTCGCCAGCGGTTCGACCGTCACCACGTCGGCGATGACGCTGGCCAAAGACGCCACCTCCACCTCGCAGAACCTGGTGGCCCGCTACTACGCGGAAGACACCGGCGTGGCGGCCGGTTCGGTGATCGCCACCGCACAGTTCGCCATTAGCTACAAATAAGCCGGCGTCAGGCGCCATACCTGTTGATGCCAGCGCCGCCCTTCGCCGGGCGGCGCTGAATGACTCGCTCCCTTTATCGGTTCACGTTTATGCCGCAGATAACCCGCTCCGCCCGCCGATGGGCCGCCCTGTCGCTTTGCCTGATGAGTTTTGCCGCTACCCACGCGTCGGCCAGCGTGACGCTGCTCGGCAACCGCGTGATCTACCCCGCCGAGGCGCGGGAAAAAACGCTGCAGTTCACCAACGACGACGGCACCCCGGCGCTGATGCAGATCTGGCTCGACATCAATAACCCCAAATCCACGCCGGAAAACGCCGATGCGCCCTTTGTCGCCTCGCCGCAAATCTTCCGCATGAATCCGCACAGCGGGCAGATGGTGCGGCTGTCGTTCGTCGGCCAGCCGCTGCCGCGCGATCGCGAATCGCTGTTCTACCTCAACTTCCTGCAGGTGCCCGCCGTGCGCCAGACGGACAGCGACAAGAACAAACTGCTGCTGGTGGTCACCAATCGGCTGAAGGTGTTCTATCGCCCCACCGGGCTGGCCGGCGACGCCAACCACGTCATCGATCGGCTCAGCCTGCGCCAGGCCGGTAACGCGCTGCGCGTCGACAACCCGACCGGCTACTACGCCAACGTCAGCCAGGCCGCGATCCTGAGCGGCGCGAAGCGCATCACCATCCCGCAGGCGGATCTGATCCCGCCGTTTTCGCAGGCCAGTTGGCCGGTGAACGGGGAGGTGCGGCAGGTCGCACTGCGCGTCATCAATGACTATGGGGTGGAAATCTCACGCACCCTGGACGTCGCGCGCTGAAACCAGACAGGGAGGTTTTCATGTTCGATGTCCGCAAGGCGACGCCGCTGCCTGCGCGCTGGTGTTGCGCGCTGCTGGCGCTGCCGCTGGGCTGCGCCGCCGCCGACGGCTATACCTTCGATCCCGCGCTGCTGCGCGGCAGCGTGCTGAGCAACAGCGCGCTGAGCCAGTTCAACCAACAGGACGCCGTTGCTCCCGGCAGCTATCAGCTCGATCTGTACCTCAACGGCCAGTTTCTCGAGCGCGACCAAATTCGCTTCGTGCGCGCAGGCCAGCAGGTGCTGCCCTGTTTCGATCGGCCGCAGCTGGCGCGCTTCGGGCTGAAAAATCCGCCGGCGGCCGCCGAAGCAGAATGCCTGCTGCCCGGTCGGGATCTCAAGGACATCGCGGTGAACGCGGACATTTCGCGGCTGCGGCTGGATCTGAGCATTCCGCAGGCGCTGTTGAACGGCCAGCCGCGCGGCAGCGTCAATCCCGCCAGCCTGGACAGCGGCGAATCGATGGCCTTCGTCAATTACAACCTCAACCAGTACCACGTCAGTTATCGACAGGGGCAAACCCGCGATCTCGACTCGACCTACGCCAACCTGAACGGCGGGTTCAACCTCGGGCTATGGCGCTACCGCCAGCAGTCCAGCTACCGCTACGATCGGGAGTTCGGCGGCCACCTGGACACCAGCCGCCGCTACGTCCAGCGCGCAATTTTGCCCTGGCGCAGCGAAATGCTGTTGGGCGAAGGCTTTACCGACGGGCACTTCTTCTCCGGCCTGGGATTTCGCGGTATTCAGCTCAGTTCGGACGACCGCATGCTGCCGGATTCGCAGCGCGGCTATGCGCCGGTGGTACGCGGCGTGGCGAAAAGCAACGCGCGCGTGACGGTGCTGCAGGGCAAAAGCACGCTGTATGAAACCACCGTCGCGCCGGGGCCGTTCGCCATCAACGATCTGTACGCCACCAACTACGCCGGCGATCTCACCGTGGTGGTGACGGAAGCCGACGGCAGCGTCAGTACCTTCACCGTGCCGTTCGCCGCGGTGCCGGAATCCATCCGCCCCGGTCAGTCGCGCTACTCCGCGATCGTCGGCCGTTCCCGCTACGTCGGCGACAACGATCTGTTCAGCGAAGTGACCTGGCAGCACGGCCTGACCAACGCCCTGACCTTCAACCTCGGCAACCAGCTGGCGGACGGTTATCAGGCGATGATGCTGGGCGGCGTGTACAGCAGCTGGCTGGGCGCCTTCGGCATGGACACCACCTATTCCCACGCCAGCCTGCCGGACGGCGGCGCCTCCGGCTGGATGCTGCACCTCTCTTACAGCCGAACCTTCAGCCCGACGGACACCACCTTATCCATCGCCGGCTACCGCTACTCCACCGAAGGCTTTCGCGATCTCAGCGACGTGCTCGGCGTACGGCGCGCCGCCACTACCGGCCAAAACTGGCAGTCCGACTCCTACCGCCAGCGTTCGCGCTTCGAGGTCGCCGTCAATCAGGGGATGGGGACGTTCGGCAGCCTGACGATGTCCGGCTCGACTCAGGACTACCGCGATCAGCGCGGCCGCGACAATCAGCTCCAGCTGGGCTGGGGAAAAACCTTCGGCAACGGCGTGGCGCTTAACCTCTCCGTCACCCGCACCCGCAGCCTGGGCTACAGCAACGGCGACTACCGCGGCTACGGGCCGCTGGATAACGTCTACAGCGCGCCGCTGGCGCAGAACGCGCAGACCGTCACCGCCCTGTCGCTGAGCTTCCCGCTCGGCCGTTCGTCATCCGCCCCCAGCGTCTCGCTGTTGGCCAACCACAGCCAAGGCCAGGGCGGCAACTATCAGGCTGCGCTATCGGGCAGCGTCGGCGACGAACAGCCGGTCAGCTACGGCCTGAACTTCACCACCGATGACGATCGCCAACAAAGCATCTGGGGCGGCAACCTGCAAACCCGTCTGCCTTACGCCAACGTCACCGGCTCGTTCTCCACCGCGCGCCAGTACCGACAAGGCTCCCTGTCGCTGCAGGGGGCGGTGGTGGCGCACCGCGGCGGCGTGACATTAGGGCCGTATGTCGGCGATACCTTCGCCCTGATCGAGGCGCCCGGCGCCAGCGGCGCACGGGTGATGGACGGCCAGGGTGCGCGCGTCGATCGCTTCGGCTACGCCCTGGCACCGTCGCTGGTGCCCTATCACTACAACACCGTCGCGCTGAATCCCGAGGGCATGAACGACAAAGCGGAACTGGAAGACGGCCAGCGGCGCGTGGCTCCTTATGCCGGTGCCACGGTGCGCCTGCACTTCAACACCGTGCGCGGCCAGGCGCTGCTGATCACCGCGCAGCGGCCCGATAACGCACCGATCCCGATGGGCGCCAACGTCCTTGACGCGGCAGGCAACAGCGTGGGCATGGTCGGCCAGGCCAATCAGGTGTATCTGCGCAGCGACCGGAATGCCGGTGCGCTGACGCTGAACTGGGGCGACGCCCCCGGCCAGCAGTGCACGCTGCATTATCGCCTGCCCGCCGGGGAAGACGGCCCGATTCAACGGCTCAGCGCCCCGTGCCGCTAGCCCGTTAAACTTATTTTCAGGAGAGACGATGAAACGCATTTTTTACCCGATCGCCGCCCTGGCGCTGCTCGCCCTGTCGCTGTTCGGCGCGCCCGCCGCGCTGGCGCAATGCACCCGGGTCGCCCCCTGGATCGATTCCGGTTGCGATCCCTGCGGGGTGGGCACGGCGCTGGGCCGGGTCAATTTGACCAGCACTTACCTGCAGCCCGTCGGCACGCCGCTCGGCACCAGCGTGTTCGACTTCACCTCCGGCACACGCTATCCCGATCCCAACAAGGTGTTGTATGAATGCGACGCCGGCGACGCGGGGCAGATCTATGAAGTCTTCGCCACCAACGGCGACGATCGCGTCGGCGGCTATTACGATCTGGGCGCCCAGGACGGCAATCCCAACTACTACGCCACCTACTTCCCCTACGTCGGCATCCGCCTGACCCATCTGGATTCCGGCAAGGTTTTTACCCGCTACTGGCAGTCGGCGCCGATTACCCGCTACGCCACCGTCGGCAGCAAAATTCAGATCCGGGTGAAAGACTTCAGCGCCATCCGTGCCGATTTGATCCGCATCAGCTCGCTGCCGGGCGCGGGTGCCAGCAACTACTGCGGCTACAGCGCCGGCAACCCGCTGGTGGGCATGGCCTCGACCACTGGCAATTCGAACTATACCTGCACGCAGCCGAACGGCTATGTCACCTTTCAGGGGCCCGGCATCGCCTCGGATCCTATCGGCAGCGACTCCGCCACCAACTACGCCACCTGGGGCACCGGGCGCTGGAACGCGATGGGCATGGGCACCGCACCCATCTCCTCCTTGACCTATACCGCCACCTGCGTGGCGCGCAACGTCACGCCGCTGGTGATCCTGCCGACCATTTCCGTCAGCCAGCTGACCGCCGGGCAAACCTCTCAGGCGCAGTTCACCATCAATATCGAATGCGACAACGCCGCCGTGTCCGGCGTCAGCAGCAACAATACCGCCCTCGGCCTGCAGGTACCGTATGAAAGCTATGTCGCGGCGCAGCAGCTCGGGCTGGTCAGCGCCAACGGCGGCGTGAGCTACCTGCTCTCCAGCGGCTACGGCACCGACAGCAGCGTCGCCACCGGCGTGGGCATCGCACTCGCCAACGCCGGCAACGGCGCGCCGATGAACTTCGTCGGCTGGGCGCGTTGCAGCGCCGGGCAATGCCCGCAGGGCAACGACGCCGGCTGGTACCCGGTGCTCAACGGCGCCAGCGGCGGCGGCAGCACCGCGGCGGGGTTTACCCACTACACCACCCAGCTCACCGCCACGCTTGCCCGGCTGCCCGGGCAAACCGTCACCGCCGGCAAAGTGGACGCCAGGGCCTACGTCTGGGTTAAGGTGCAATAATGATGAGAAAGAAATATCTGACAATGGGATGCGCCCTGCTGCTGGCGCTGGCGGCCATGGGCGCGCAGGCGGGCATCATCGCCTCCGCCACCCGGGTGATTTTCCGCGAGGGTGACACGGAAAAAACCCTGATGTTGCTCAACACCAACGGCTATCCGATCGTGGCGCAAACCTGGGTCGATAACGGCGACGTCAATGCCGCCCCCGAACTGTCGCGCGCGCCGTTTGTCACCCTGCCCAGCGTATTCGCCCTGCCGCCTTCGGCGCTGAAAGGGCTGCGGATCCTGTTTGCCGGCGCGGCCCTGCCCACCGACAGGGAGTCGGTGTTCTGGCTTAACCTGTATGAGATCCCGCCCAGCCAGCCGACCACGCCGCCGCTGGCGTCGCGCGTGACGCTGGCGATGAACACGCAGATGAAAATCTTCTACCGCCCCAAAGCGCTAAAGGGAAACGCCGAAAACGCGGCCGAGGCCGTCTCGTTCTCGCTGCAAAAATCGCCGGGCGGCTATCTGCTGCGCTGCCACAACCGGTCGGCGTTTTATCTCTCCTTCGCCCGCATAAGCGTACACATAGGAAAACGTGATTACCCGGTGCGGCAAGAAAGCGACATGATGACCGCGCCGTTCAGCATGCGGGATTATCACCTCGACGGCGTTGCGGCGCCGACACTCCCTTCACAGATCACCGTTCAGGCCACCCTCATCAACGACCAGGGCCAACAGATCGTCAAGTCATACACAGCAAACCCATAACGATAAAAAGCAGCACATTTTTTAAGTACAGGAAATAGGGAAAAATGAGTCTAAGCAGATTCCAGCTACAGTTTCACCTGGAGAAACAGGCCAACAACATCAGGCAGTCACCGGGATTTCACGCCGCCATCGTCAAACACGGGGAGTTGTTGAAAGAGACCTACAAGAAGCATCCGCTGTTTTACAAAATCATCTTCAGGAACAGCCGGTTCATCATTTGTTCCACCATCCTGTCCATTTACTACCACCAGCCCGCCGCCGGGCTGAAAGACATCAAAGCCTTTTTTAAAGGAAAGAACATGATCAGCGAGAACTCCCTGGACTCCTTTCTGTTCTTTTTGCGGGTCGGCCGCCGGCTGGAGGTCAAACCCTGCGAACATGACAAACGCCAGTTGCGCTATAAGCCTACGCCGCACGCGCTGGCGGAAACCCAGGCGCTGATCGCCTCCATGGCGCGGCCCTATCAGGCGCTGGCGCCACAGATGCCCATCGCGGCGCTGCTGGCGGCGCCCGACTTTCTGCCCACCTTTTTCGCCGCTTACGGGCAGCTGATGCTCAAGGAGATCTACCTGATCGATCTGGTGCCGCAATCCGGACTGTTTATCAGCAAGGACGCCGGCCACATGGTGCTGCTGATGCTGCATATCGAAAGCATCCGGCAGGACTCCCCCTTTCTGCTGCTCTCCTCGGCGAAAATCGCCAAGTCGTGCTCCGTCTCACGCGCGCACGTAAACCGCATCCTGCAGGCGGCGGAAAAATCGGGCCTGCTGACCACCACCAATAACGTAGTGATCGAACTCAACAGCTCGTTCTTTATCATGGCAGAGCGCTATTTCAGCCTCTATTTCGCGATGGTCGAATTCGGGCTTGAACGGGTTTGGCACACGCCGCAGGCCGCCGAGCCTCGCTGAGCCGTTTTACCGCTCCCGCAGCACCTTATCGATCAGCCCCCAGGCCGCCGCTTCGTCGGCGGTCATGAAGCGATCGCGATCCAACGCCTGCTCTACCGCTTCCTCACTCAGGCCGCAATGTTGGGCGTACAGCCGGATCACCCGGTCTTTGGTGCGCTTCATCTCTTCGGCGTGGATCAAGATGTCGGAGGCCTGCCCCTGAAAGCCGCCCAGCGGCTGGTGCACGTGCAGGCTGGCGTTGGGCAGCGCCATGCGGTGCCCCGGCTCGCCGGCCATCAGCAGGAACGAACCCATCGAACGCGCGGTGCCCATGCACAGGGTATGCACCGGCGCGCGCAGGTACTGCATGGTGTCGTAAATCGCCAGCCCGCTGGTGATCGCCCCACCCGGCGAGTTGATGTACAGATGGATCGGTTTTTCCGGGTTTTCCGCCTCCAGAAACAGCAGCTGGGCGCACAGCATTTCAGCCACGTCGTCGTTGACTTCACCGTTGAGGAACACGATCCGATCGCGCAGCAGGCGCGAATAAATATCAAAGGAGCGTTCTCCCCGGCTGGTCTGTTCCACCACCATCGGGACGAGCATCATCTTCTCACGCATCGGTGAACTCCTGGGTTGGCAACAAAGGGAAGTGTGTTTAACGCGTCAGGCGGCGCGCATCACCGTCGTCGGGCCGTCGTTGGCGGCGTCAAGCTGGTGAATAATCCGCAGCAGGCTGCCGCCGCCGGCATCCGGCACAATCTGCAGCGTCACCACGCTTTCGCGGAACGGCGGTTGGTCGTCGCGCAGGCGGTAGCTCACCGCCTCGCCCGGCGTGGTGGCCAGCGGTTCGGCCTGCGCCAGATCCCCCGTCGGCAGCCACTGCTCGCGCAGCTCGGGAATGCTGAGCGCCCGCCACACTTTTTCCGGCGGCGCATCGAGCGAATATTCCAACACCAGCCGATCGCGCGGCGGTTGCTCAGCCCGTTTGTTCATTGATCCATGTCCTTCAGTAAGGTTTGCAGCGCGTCGATGCGCGCCGGCCACCAGGCGCGATACTTCGTCAGCCACTGGGCGATCTGCGCCAGCCCGTCCGGGTCGACCTGATAATTGACGCAGCGCCCCTGCTTCGCCTCGCGCACCAGCCCGGCATTGCGCAGCACCGCCAGGTGTTGCGACATTGCCGACTGGCTGATGGGCAGCCCTTCGCGCAGCGCGCTGGCGTTCATGCTGCCGGCGGCGAGTTTGTCGAAGATGGTGCGGCGGGTCGGATCGGCCAACGCTTTGAAGATGTCATTTTCGTTCATATAAACACATTAGTGTTCACTTATGTATTATGCAAACGCAGACGTGGATTTTTTACACAAGCGAGACTCCGCGCCGGAGCGCGGAGCCGATAGAGGAGAGATTACAGCGGCTTATTGCAAGCGGGCGTGGTCAGCGCGGGTTGCCCGGCCGGTGCCCCTTCCTGCGCTTCCAGCGCGAGGCGCGCCAGCGGCATGTCTTCGTGGTAGCGCGCCTCGGCGTTCAGGGTCTTCGAGTAGCGGTTGTACTTCCACCAGGCGTATCCCAGGAACACCACCAACCCGCCGACGTTATAGAACACGATGGTCATGATGCTGGCGCCGGTCGGGAACGTCGAAGCGAAGAAACCGACGGTGAAGATGGCGATCAGCACGCTGACGATGGCGATGCCCTGCAGGCGCGAGCCCATTTTGAAATCGCGCGCCACCCGGTCGTACTTCAGCCGCAGATTCAGGTAGGCCAGCATGATGAACAGCGGCGGCAACATCGAGGCGGCGGCGGTCATGTTGATCAGCGTGTTCATCAAATCCTGCACGCTGCTGGAACCCAACGTCGGGATCAGCATCAGCGGGATGACGATGAAGAACTGGATCCAGGCCGCGCGCGTCGGCACGCCGTGCCGGTTCAGCCGAATGGTTTTCTCGCCGAAAATGCCCTTCGGGATCTCAGTGAAGAAAATCTTCACCGGCGCCGCCGTCCACATCAGCAGCGAGCCGAACATGGCGGTGAAGGAAACGATGCCGACAAAGCGGTTCATCAGCACCGTCGGCAGGCCGAAGTGCGCCGACAGGCCTTCGAACACCTGAACCGTGCCGCCGGTAAAGTGCAGATCGGTGCGGTGCACGAATACGTTAATCAGCAGCGAAGACACCGAATACAGCACGCCGATGAACAGCCCGGAAACGATGATCACCTTCACAAAGGCGCGGCTGCCGCCTTTCACATCGTTCACGTACACTGCCACGGACTCCGCCCCGCCCGCCGCCTGGAAGATCCAGGCGGTAATGCCGAGGAACGCCCAGTTGAAGTTCGGGGTCATCGCCTGCACGTTGATCGGGTCGGCCGGCTCGATGCCGCCCAGCACCGCTGCGCCCGCCAGAACGATGTAGGAAAACGTCAGCAGCAGCATCAGCGACGAAGTGACGGAGGTCATCGGCCCCAGCAGTTTTGCGCCGCTGTTGGAGATGTAGGTCGAGAAGGCGAACAGGAAGATGCTGATGATCGCCGTGGTCAGCGGGGTAAACACATAGTCATAGCCCAGGAACGCGTAAGAAGCGTAGGCAATGACGCGCGGCAGCAGCGCGGTAAAAAAGAACAGGTTTACGAACCAATAGGTGTAGGCGGTGATAAACGCCCAGCGCCCGCCGAGCGCGCTTTTCACCCAGGCATAAACGCCGGCCTCGGAGTTGCGGTTGAGCGAGACGAATTCGGCGATGATCAGGCAAAAGGGAATGAAGTAAATGATCGTCGCCACCAGGAACACCGGCGACGAGGCGATGCCGAGCTGAATATTGTTGTTAATCACGTTGTTGAAACTGAACACTGCCGCAAACGTCATCGACAGCAGACCAAACTTGCCGATGGTGTTTCTGTTCGACGCAGCCATAGAGATTCTCCGAATGGTGTAGGGGACTTCGGTTTGTTGTTATCGATCGGCGAGCGCGCTATTTATTGACGAAATAGCTGTCTTCCACCGTCACTTTTAAAATGACTTTTTTTACCTTGCCGCTTTCTGCGAAGCGGTGAGCCTGGTGGTTTTCGAAGATCACCACGTTGCCTTTGCCGACCCGGCGCCTCTCGCCTTCGCCGCTGAAAAACTCGCGGTCGGTTTCGTCCTGATAGGGCGCCACCGTCGTCAGCGCCCGTTTGTCGGCAACCTCGACGGTCTCTTCCCCGTCGAGGTAATAGTGCACGTCGAAGTAACGGCGGTTGCCCTCCAGCCAGCCGTGCTGGCGGCCGGCGCCGACGCTCAGCCGATACGTCAGCGAGTCGCCGATCGAATGGCACACGTTTGGGCTGATGCGCTCGACATTGGCGATCGCTTCCATGCAGCGCAGCCACTTCTTGCCGCTGTGATAAATGCGCTGGAACTCCGCCAGGGATTCGAGAATGATCATACGTTTTCCTCCGCAGACTGCGGGTGATGATGAGCGGGCGCGAAGTCATAACCGGCGAGCGCGGCACCCTGCGTTTGCCGCCCGTCGAACGGCACCAGTGTGAAGCCGTAGCTGAACGGCGCCAGATAGACCCGGTGGGTATCCAGCACTTCGGAGCCCCAGGAGTTGGAGCCGAGGCCGAGGATCTGGTCGTCCAGGTTCAGCGTCAGGCAGTCGCTCGGTTCCAGCTCGTTGATGTGTTGGGCCTGGTGCAGCATCTCGACGCTGTAAGGCCACAGGCTGAAGTTGATCGGCCGCCGCGGTTGGATGAAGATCCCCTTGCCCGCCGCGTCCTGCAGGCTCAGCCAGCGCACGTCCTGCCGGTTGCCGTTGTCCTGCGGGAACGGATAGTGTTCGAACAGCGCCTCGGCGCGCTGCCGGTAGTGGCCGATGAGGTTGGCTCGGCAGCTGTCGCGGTAGTTCTCGCCCGGCCCGCGGCCGTAGTATTCCACCTGCACGAAGCGGCGACTGATGCCGAAATCGAGACCGATTTTCGGGATAATCTGCCGGAAATCGCCATAAGGCTCACCGGACAGATCCAGGCTGACGTAGCCCTGCGGGGAGATGCGCCAGCGGTAGGTGCAGCGCATGCCGAAGTCGAACACCGGCGGCGCAATCAGGCTGTGCACCTCGAGCAGCAGATCTTCGCCCTGCCATTGCCGGCTGAGGCGGCGGAAGTGCTGCTGCATGATGGGGAAATGTTGCGGCAGCCAAATCCCCTCATATTCCTGTTTATGGTTATCGATCACCGGTTTGAAGAAGGTGATGCGCGGCGCGCGCCCCACCATTTCTTCATCGTCTACCCGCCACGACAGCAGTTCGCCGCTCAGCAGCGAGAACGCCAGCTGGAACCGGCCGCCGCTGACGAGCAGCTGATGATTCTCCTCGCGGCATTGCAGCGCCGGCGCATCGGCCAACGGTGGAGCCGGTCGCCGCGTCGCCGCCTGGCGCAGATGCTGATAATGCCCCAGCCGCTGGCCGCTCTCGCTGTAGCGGGTGGCGCTGTCCTTATGCACCGCCACGTCGATCAGCGTTTCCCCCTGCCCCAGCGCCAACACCGGCAGATGCATGTCTTCGCTCTCACCCGGCTGCAGATGCGGCAGCTTGAATTCGTAACTTGCCACCTGGCGGCCGTCGGTCTTGACGCTGACCTTCAGCGTGATATCCGCCAGCGAGCTGAACCAATAGCGGTTTTTCACCCGCAGCACGTCACCCGCCCCCTCTTCCGCCGTCACCTCCACCGGGCACAGCACCTGCTGGTATTCACGCAGGCCGGGGCCGGGGCGCTGGTCCGGATAGATCAGGCCGTCCATGCAGAAGTTGTAGTTGTTCGGGTAGTCGCCGTAATCGCCGCCGTACTGGTAGCGCTCGCGCCCCTGCGCGTCGTGGCTCAGCAGCCCGTGATCGCACCACTCCCAGATGTAGTGCCCCTGCAAACTGGCGTGACGGTTGAACACCGACTGGTATTCGAACAGCCCGCCGGGGCCATTGCCCATCGCGTGGGCGTACTCGCACAGGATGCGCGGTTTGGGGTGCGGGTATTCGCCGAAGGCGTTCATCATCGCCACGCGGGAATACATGGTGCTGATCACGTCGGTCACTTCGGCGTCGCGATCTTCTTCATAGTGGATCAGACGGCTCGGATCGAGCGCTTTGCAGCGCCGGGCCATGGCGCGAATGTTGCAGCCGTAGCCGGACTCGTTGCCCAGCGACCAGATGATGATCGACGGGTGGTTTTTCTGCGCCGCCACGTGGCGCTCGATGCGCTCGACGTAGGCCTGTTCCCAGCGAGGATCGTCGGTGATGCGGCTCAGATCGCCGACGTTGGCGAAGCCGTGGCTTTCCAAATCGGTCTCCGCCATCACGAACAGGCCATAGAGATCGCACAGCTCGTAAAAGCGCGGATCGTTGGGGTAATGGGCGGTGCGCACCGAGTTGATGTTGTGCTGCTTCATCAGCACGATGTCACGCTCCACCCGCGCCATATCGACGGCGCGTCCTTTGCGGTGATCGTGATCGTGGCGGTTGACGCCGTGCAGCTTGAGGTAGCGCCCGTTGACGTACATCAGCCCGTCGCGCACCGCGATCTCGCGGAAACCCACCCGCTGCGGCACCACGCCCAGCAGGTTGCCGGCGCCGTCATACAGGCTGAGCAACAGCTGATACAGATAGGGATTTTCCGCATTCCACTGCTGCGGTCGGCTGACCGGCAGTTCGAAACGGCAGCTCAGCGCCTGCTCGATGCGCAGATCGTCGCGCCACTGCTCCGCCACGCAGCGATCGCCGTCGAACAGCTGCGCCTGCAGGCGGCAGCCCTCGGCGGCCTGCACACCGAGATGGCGCAGCTCGGCATCGATCGCCAACTGCGCGTCGCAATAGCGCTCATCAAAGGTGGTGACCAGCGTCAGGTCGTGAAGGTGAGTGGCGCTCTGGCCGATCAGATAGACATCGCGGAAGATGCCGGCCATCCACCACATGTCCTGATCTTCGATGTAGGTGGAATCGGCCCACTGCATCACCCGCACCGACAGCAGGTTCTCGCCCTGCCGCACATAGGGGCTGATGTCGAACTCGGCGCACAGCCGGCTGCCCTTGCTGAAGCCGACATAGTCGCCGTTAACGTACACCTCGAAGTAGGTTTCCACGCCGTCGAATTTGATCAGCACCTGCTGATCTTGCCAGCCGGCGTCGAGCGTAAAGGGGCGCTGATAGGCGCCGGTGGGGTTGTTGGTCGGCACGTAAGGCACGTCGATCGGGAACGGGAAGCCCTCGTCGGTGTACTGCAGATGGCCGTGCCCTTCCAGCTGCCACATGCCCGGCACCGCCATATCGCCCCAGTCGTTCATCGGCTCCCGATAAAACGCCGCCGGCACCTGCGCCGGGTGCTCGAAGAAGCGAAAACGCCAGCGGCCGCTCAGCAGCTGGAAGCGCCGGCTGGCGTTGCGATCGAAGCTCAGCGCCTGCCCGGCGTCCGCGTAGCTGAAGAAGCTCGCGCGCGGTGCCAACCGGTGCTCCGACTGTTTTTCAATGTTTTCCCAATTATTCACGTCACGTCTCCCGACACCTGTGCAATGCGGAAACGATAGTAAATATTTAGTAAAAACTACAGTTGATATTTACCAAATGACGACAGGATCACAATAAATCTCAAATGCCTTTTTTTATCATGACGTTAATTTTGGGCGCCAACGCAACGCCCCGCCGAGGCGGGGCCGGTCAGGCGACGGTGGTGTCGCGCAGCTGCAGCGAGCTGGGAACGAAGATCGACAACGGGACGGCGCGCTCATCGCGCAGCCGCTCCGCCAGCAGGTTGACGGCCTGTGCGCCCATGGTTTCCGAAGGGATGCGCACCGTGGACAAGGCGGGGAAAATAAAGCGGGCGGTGGGAATGTCGTTGACGCTGATCAGCGCGATCTGCCCCGGCACCTGAATGCCGTGTTCGTGCAGCGCACGCAGCACGCCGATCGCGATCGAATCGGTCGCCACCAGCAGCGCCGGCGGATAGCCATTCTTGCTCTGCAACATCGCTTTGGCGCACTGGTAGCCCGACTGGCTGCTGAAATCACCGTGGTAAATGTCCTGCGCTCGCACCACGTTTTGCTGCCGGCCATACTCGACGAACGCCTGCTCGCGCTGGTCGATGCCGGCCGGATCGTCGCGCCCGCCGATAAAGCCGATGCGCTGATAGCCGCGGCCGATGAAGTAGTCGATCACCTTGCGGCTGATCTTGTACAGGTCGACATTGACGCAGTCGAACCGCTCATCCTCCACCACGCCGTCGATGAATACGACCGGCGTTTCCTGCTGCCTGAGCTGCTCATACAGCGCGGGCTGTGGCCGGCCGATCACCAGCAGGCCGTCGGCCGCCGGCAGCGCCTTGTCGCCGTTGAAGTCATATCCGGCGCTCAGCGCCACGCCCAGCTTTTCGCACTGCGTTTCGATGCCGTAGCGCATCGCCAGGTAATAGGGATCGTTGATCTCCACGCCCTGCGTATAGGTGAACAGCGCGGCGAAATGCAGGCGTTGCCCGCTTTGCCGTTTGGAAGGTGCAACCTTGTATTCGAGGCGCTCCGCCGCTTCCAGGATCTTCTGGCGGGTTTGCGCCTTCACGCTCAGGGTGGGGTCGTCATTCAACACGCGCGAAACGGTGGCGACGGACACATTAGCGGCTTCAGCAATTTCCTTCAGTGTGGCCATAGAGTCCCAATGCACAGACGAAAAACGGTAGCTTAATCGGATAGCGCCACGGCGTACAGCGCCGCCCGCCTCCTCTCCTTCCCAGACCGGGCCAGCGCACGCTCATGCCAGCCGTTGCCGGGCGCCTGCAGCGAAAGATACCCATTTCGCCCGCTGTGATCAAGTTAACGATTTACTGATTTAAGCGTATTTTTTACTAAATATTTTACTAATATACCTGCCGTTTACTGCCCCATGAGGGCGGACTTTTTCTCTTCTCCCAGGGATCCGGGAGCGACCTCGCGTGAGCCGCCGCTCGGCTGACGTTCCGATCCATCCAACACCAGGCTATGCCCCATGAAATCACTAAGCCATCACGCCCTGTTGCCCTTGTTGCTGCTCGTTAATGCGCCCGCCTGGGCGGCGCAGGAACCGGTGACCCCGGCGGAGCGCAATCAGCTCCCGCCGCCGCCGCTACCCGATAGCACCGCGACCGCCCTGCGTTTTTACGGCGAGCTCGGCATCGGCGGCAGCGTCTATTTGAACGGCGAACATCAGCATCAATACAGCGACGGCACCTATATCGAAGGTGGCCTGGAGATCAAACGGGGACACTGGTTCGGCCTGATTTACGGCGAAGGCTGGACCGTGCAGGCGGACAGCCAGGGCCACGCCTGGACGCCGGACCACAGCTGGGGCGGCTTCGAGGGTGGATTGAACCGCTTTTACGGCGGTTACCGCACCGACGACGGCACCGAGATGATGCTCAGCGTGCGCAACGATTCGTCGCTCGACGATTTGCAGTGGTGGGGCGACTTCACGCCGGAGTACGGCTACGTGATCCCCAACACCCGCGATCTCAGCTATGCCGCCAAGCTGCAAAACCTGACCGGGCGCTTTCGCTACAGCGTGACGGCGGCCCCGGAAAGCCGCATCGACGAGAGCAAGGCGCTGCTGCACTTCGGTAAATACGACCGCTATTCCGACAAGTATACCTACCGGGCGATGGCCAACGGCTACACCCAGTACGACCTGCAGGAGAATCTGACGCTGCTGACCGGCCTGGAAGTGACCGACGGGCTGGGGCAGCTGTTTCTGCTGGGGCTGCGCGGTAAGCACCTGGCCGGCCGCATCTGGCACCACACAGGCAAAGGCGACAGCGGCGGCCATCCCGGCAGCGAATCGGGCCTGATGCTCAGCGCGATGACGGAAACCGCCAAAGGGCTGTATCTCTCCACCGCCTACAGCTACGCCCGCCACCGGTTTGATCGCGCGGCGGACACCGCCACCTCATACGCCCAGTTTGGCGTCTGGTACGAATACGCCGGCGGCAAACTGGCCACCGCGCTGGACAGCAAATTCTTCATGCGCAACGACAGCACCGGTGCCAGCAACTCGGTGTTTCTGATGCAATATTTCTATTGGTAACCGTTGAGGCTCCTACGATGAACATGACTCCCCTGACCCCGCTGGCCACTGCCCTCATCCTCGCATGGGCGCTGACGGGCTGTGTGCCGAAAACGCCCGACGCCGACGCCCCGTTGGCCGAGCGCTATAAAAACGTCATCGACCGCCGCGGCGCGCCGCACTTTATGCTCGATTACGATTTCGACGATCACCAGCGCTTCAATCCGTTCTTCGATCTCGGCGCCTGGCACGGCCACCTGTTGCCGAGCGGGCCGGAAGGCATGGGCGGTTTCCCCGGCCCGGCGCTGCTGACCGAAGAGTACATCAACTTTATGGCCAACAATTTCGATCGGCTCAGCGTCTATCGAGACGGTAAACCGGTGCATTTCACCATGACGGCCTACAGCCTGCCCGGCGCCCTGGTGCAGCGGCTCAGCGCGCCGGGCGTGACCGTCAACCTGACGCTGCGCTTCGCCGCCGCGCGCACCTCGCTGCTGGAAACCCAAATCCTGACCGACACGCCGCTGGAGCTGGTGTGGGACGGTGAATTGCTGGAGCGCTACGCGGCCAAAGAGCAAAAACCGCAGCCGCCGGCGACCCTCGAGCAGGCGTTTCCGGACTACACGCGCCGCATTGTGCCGACGGCTGACGGCCTGCGCGTCACCTTCGGCAAGGTGCGCGCGCCGTCGCAGCTGATGACCTCGGGCCAGTCCGAATATCAGATCCACAAATCACTGCCGCAGCGCACCACGGTCGACGGCCACCGCTTCCGCGCCACGGCGCGCATCACCGGTTCCACCACCCTGTACACCACCTACTCGCACCTGCTCACCGCCGAAGAGGCACAGCGCGAACAGCGCGCTATCGCCGATATCCTCGCTCACCCGCAGCGCTATATGGCCGCGTCGGCCCAGCGCTGGGAACGCTATCTCGCCACTGGGCTCAGCAACCCGCACGCCACGCCGGAACAAACCCGCGTGGCGGTCAAAGCGATGGAAACGCTGAACGGCAACTGGCGCGGCGCAGCCGGGGCGATGAAGTTCGACTCGGTCACCCCGTCGGTGACCGGGCGCTGGTTCTCCGGCAACCAAACCTGGCCGTGGGACACCTGGAAACAGGCCTACGCCATGGCGCACTTCAACCCGGACGTGGCCAAGGACAACATTCGCGCAGTGTTCGCCTTCCAGATCCGACCGGGCGACGCCCTGCGCCCGTGGGACGCCGGTTTTCTGCCCGACCTTATCGCCTACAACCCCAGCCCGGAGCGCGGCGGCGACGGCGGCAACTGGAACGAGCGCAACACCAAGCCGAGCCTGGCGGCCTGGGCGGTGATGGAGGTGTATCGCGTCACCGGCGATAAGGGCTGGCTGGCGGAGATGTACCCGAAGCTGGTGGCCTACCATGACTGGTGGCTGCGCAACCGCGATCACAACGGCAACGGCGTGCCGGAGTACGGCGCCACCCGTGACAAAGCGCACAATACCCCCGACGGGCGCATGTTGTTTACCGTCAAACGCGGGCAGCGCGAGCGAACGCTGACCGGCCTCGACAATTACGATCGCATCGTGCGCGAGGGGCAGTACGACAGCATCGAGATCCCGGCGCAGACCGCCGCCTCCTGGGAGTCGGGCCGCGACGACGCGGCGGTATTCGGCTTTATCGATCCGGATCAATTGGCGCGCTACGTGGCGCAGGGCGGCAAACGCGAAGATTGGCAGGTAAAATTCGCCGAAAACCGCGCGCCGGACGGCACGCTGCTCGGCTACTCGCTGCTGCAAGAGTCGGTGGATCAGGCCAGCTATATGTACAGCGACAACCGCTATCTGGCGGAGATGGCCGATATTCTGGGCCGCGGTGCCGAGGCCGCTGCCTTCCGCGCCAAAGCCGACCGGCTGGCGGCCTACATCAACACCTGCATGTTCGACAAGCAGAGCGGTTTCTTCTATGACATCCGCATCGAAAGCCAGCCGTTGGCCAACGGCTGCGCCGGCAAACCGATCGTCGAACGCGGCAAAGGGCCGGAAGGCTGGTCGCCGCTGTTCAACGGCGCCGCCAGCCAACCGCACGCCGATGCGGTGGTCAGGGTGATGAAGGATCCGCGCGAGTTCAATACCTACGTGCCGCTCGGCACCGCGGCGCTGACCAATCCGGCGTTCGGCGCGGACATCTACTGGCGCGGCCGCGTGTGGGTCGATCAGCTGTATTTCGGCCTCAAGGGCATGGAGCGCTACGGCTATCGCGACGATGCGGTGGCAATGGCGCAGGCCTTCTTCCGCCACGCCGACGGCCTGGTCGCCGACGGGCCAATCCGCGAGAACTACAACCCGCTCACCGGCAAGCAGCAAGGCGCGCCGAATTTCTCCTGGAGCGCAGCACACCTGTACATGCTGTATAACGACTTCTTCACGCAATAAGCCGCAGCGGCCACCGCCATCGTTGCCCGGCGGTGGCCCGCGTTTATGAGCGGATCGGGATCACCAGCACGTCGATATTCAGCTGGTTGATGGCATTGCGGGTGGAAGAAAACAGGTTGCTCCACAGATCGTGGTGATGGCCGAACACCAGCAGATCGATGTTCTTATCCACGACTGCCGTACGCAGTTCGTCGACGAAGCCGCCGCGCCCGATAATCACCTCCGCGATCGGGTAATTGACGTTTTGCGTGGTGGGCTCCAGCTCTTTGCGGATCTTCTCTTCGAACGGCATGCCGTCATAGCTGCGCTCCGAAAAGCCGATCGCCGCGTGGTAGGTGTCGTAGTGAACGTCCACATAGATCAGCGAGAGTTTGGCCTGCAGCGCCTCCGCCAGCAGCGCCCCCTTTTCGACCAGCCGTTTGCCGCCATCGCTCAGATCGGTGGCGATGACAATATGGTGGTAACACATAGCGCCTCCTGTCATGGACTCGGTAGAGCCGAGGCTCCGATATCACGCCGGGGTCATATCGTTATGGTTAATTTTAGTTCAGAAATGGCGCGTATGACGGGTGGCGACGCGGAGGGAAAGCCCCGTTGCCGGGGCTGAAGGCAAAAATTACTTCTCGCGCTGCGCCTCAAACCAGACGTTGCACAGCGACAGGATCAGCGTGTTGGCGTCTTTCACCAGCACGTTATCGCCGGGCACCCCATCGGTGCCCTGATCGGTGATGCCTTTGATGGCGGTATCCGCGTGCTGAATGGCCACGCGTTCGACCGACGGCGTGCTGATGCCCAGCATCGGGAAATCGATGTAGGAGCTGCTGCCGGAATTGTCCTCGACAAACTCCTGCGCTTCTACGGTGCTGACGGTGGCCCCTTCGCTTTTCAGCGCCGTGCCGTTCCAGCTGAACGCATCCGCTTTGTAGCTGATTTTGCCGCCGATCAGGCTCTGTGCCTGCTGTTGATCCCAGCAGCCGGTGGTCTGGGTCGGCACAATTTTACTGACGCGCCAGTTGCCCAGCAGCTGTTTGGGGATCGGCCCGGTATCGCTCTCCGCCGCCCGAACCTGAGTCGCCGAGACGCAGGCCAACACCACCAGCGGCAGCAGCGCCTTGCTCCAAGTGTTCAATCGCATTGTCTTTTCCTTCGTTTCAGTACCCAGTCTGCCCTCGCGGGCCAACGGCTATCATAATAAGCCCGCCGATTCGCCGTCAAAACAATCCGCACCGCACCGGGAGGCGGCCGCTCATAGCTAATCGCTATGAGTCATAGTGAATCAGTATTTTGTTTTAGCCCAGCGATTACCTACAGTCACTGCCACTATTCTGCCCGCCCAAATTAGCAGGCAATGTTGACAAGGACCCTGGGAAAATGACATTTACGCTGAAAAACCTCACCCTGGCGCTGGCCGCCGCCGGCACGCTGCTGCTGACCGCCTGCGGCCCGACGGCACAGGACGATCACCACATCAAGGTCGGCATCAGCGCCGGTATCGATCAGTCGCTGTGGGCGGTGGTGCAAAAGGTCGCCAAGCAGAAATACGATCTGGACGTGGAGGTGGTGACCTTCAACGACTACGTGCTGCCGAACGAAGCGCTGAACAACGGCGATCTGGACGTCAACGCCTTCCAGCACAAGCCGTATCTGGACAAGCAGATGCAGGAGCGCGGCTACAAGCTGGCGGCGGTGGGCAACACCTTCGTCTACCCGATCGCCGGCTATTCGAAGAAGATAACCGCACTCAGCCAGCTGCCGGACGGCGCGCAGGTGGCGGTGCCGAACGATCCGACCAACCTGGGCCGCTCGCTGCTGCTGTTGCAAAAACAGGGGCTGATCACCCTGAAAGAGGGCGTCGGCCTGCTGCCGACCGCGCTGGACATCGTCGGCAACCCGAAAAAGCTGAAGATCGTCGAGATTGAAGCGCCGCAGCTGCCGCGCGCGCTGGACGATCAGAAAGTGACGCTGGCGATCATCAACACCAACTATTCCAGCCAGATCGGCCTGTCGCCGGCCAAGGACGGGCTGTTTGTCGAAGACAAAAACTCGCCGTACGTCAACATCTTCGCCAGCCGCATCGACAACAAAGACAGCGAGAAAGTGAAAGATCTGGTCAAGGCCTATCAGACCGACGAAGTGGCGGCCAGCGCCGCCGACATCTACAAGGGCGACGCCGTCAAAGGCTGGTAACCCTCCCCCGCATGCCCGTGGCGCCCGGCCACGGGTTTTTCATTTCCGCCCCCCGCTGCATCGTTCAATTTTCGCCCGCTCAGATCACAAATCAAGCACTGCGCTTTAGGTGAATAAAGCTGCCATGTTGTATACAAGTTTGCGTAAATGTTTTCTATTTGTTTCAAAAAACCGCTGGGGAAAATAATGAAAAATAGAAAAATCAAAACGTTACTTATTACCTGCGCCGTGGTCGGCGCCGCGTTGCTGGCCATCGCCGGCAAAGCGGAAAACGCCGATAAAACCTTCCTCTCCGTCGCCACCGCTTCCACCGGTGGTACCTACTATCCGATGGGCGTCGGGCTGGCCAACGTCTGGAGCAACCGGCTGAAGCACCAGGGGATACAGGTCACCGGCCAATCCTCCGCCGGCTCGATCGAGAATATCGACCTGCTGCAAAAAGACGAGGCTCAGTTGGCGATTTTGCAAAGCCTGATCGCCGTCGAAGCCTATCAGGGCGTGCGTAACTTCGACGGCCGCGCCTACGGCGATCTGCGCTCCATCTCCATGCTGTGGCCCAACGTCGAACACTTCGTGATGCTGGAAAGCCGGGTGAAAGACGGCACGCTGAACGATATCGCCGGCACGCGCTTTTCCGTCGGGCCGCAGGCCAGCGGCACCGAACAGTCGACGATGATCATCCTGCAGGGCGTCAACCTGACCAAAAAGTCGCTGTCGGCGGAATACCTCGGCTACGGCGACACGGTTTCCGCGATGCGCGACGGGCGCCTGGACGGCGGCGCCCTGCCCGCCGGGGTGCCGGCCGCCGCCGTCACCGATATGTATGCCAGCGGCGTGCCGGCACGCATCCTGGAAGTCACCGACGAACAGCTGGCCAGCATCAACGCCATCGCCAACTCCTGGTTCCGTTTCGACATCAAGGCGGAGACCTACCCGCGCCAGCCCAAGGCGGTCGCCACCATCGCACAGCCCAATATTCTGGTGGCCCTCAGCCGGCTCGATGAAAAGTTGGTGTACGACCTGACCAAAACGATGTTCGAGAACCTGCCGGAAGTGCACCAGGTACACAGCTCGGCCAAATACATCTCGCTGGAAAATGCGCTGAAAGGCGTTTCGGTGCCGCTGCACCTCGGCGCCTATCGCTACTACCGCGAAGCCGGCGTCGAGATACCCGATTATCTGATCCCGCCGGAAGCCGCCGCGCTGGCCGCCAACCCCTAATCCAGGAGGACGTATGAGCACTCACTCTTCTTCACCGCAGCCCGCCGTCGATCTGGACAAAGAAGCCGGCGCCGGCAACCGGCCGCTGAGCGGCGTCTATTTGCAGCTGGCAACCGTCCTGGCGATCGCCATCTCCGCCTATGCCATCTACGCCAACGCGTTGTCCAACACGCAGGAGTTCTACCGCAACACCACTTTCCTGAGCGGCATTCTGATCCTGGGCTTTATCCTGTTCCCCTTCTCGGCCCGGTACGCCACCCGCAGCTTCAACCGCTGGGACTATCTGTTCATCATCCTGACGCTGGTCAGCTACGGCTATTTCTACGTTAACTACGTCGATCTGCACGTGGTGCGCAAGAGCATCCCCAACGCCACCGACTATGTGATGGCAGCGATCGGTATCGGCGTGCTGTTTGAAGCCGCGCGGCGCACCACCGGCTATTTCATCCCCGGCCTGGCGAGCTTCGCCATTCTCTATGCGCTGTTCGGGCAATACTTCATGGGCATCTTCGGCCACGGCGGCTTCTCGGTAGAACGCCTGCTGTATCGGCTGTTCATGACCGGCGAGGGGATTTTCGGCATCACCCTGTCCACTGCCTCCACGGCCATCGTGGTGTTTATTCTGTTCGGTGCCTTTCTCAGCGTCAGCGGCGCGACCGCGCTGTTCAACGATCTGGCGCTGGCCGCCGCCGGACGCCGCCGCGGCGGCCCGGCCCAGGTGGCGGTGATCTCGTCGGCACTGACCGGCTCGTTGAGCGGCAGCGCGGTGGCCAATGTCGCCACCACCGGCACCTTCACCATTCCGCTGATGAAAAGCATCGGACTGTCGTCCCGCTTCGCCGGAGCCGTGGAAGCCACCGCCTCCACCGGCGGCATGATCATGCCCCCCATCATGGGCGCCGCGGCGTTTATCATGGCCGGTTTCCTCGGCATCTCGTACACCACCATCGTCATCGCCGCCATCGTGCCAGCGCTGCTCTATTACGCCGCGCTGATCATGGCAATCGATCTGGAAGCCAAGAAACAGGGTCTGAAAGGCATCAACAAGGAGAACATCCCTCAGGTGCGCGCGGTGCTGAAGGCGCGCGGGCTGCTGCTGCTGCCGCTCGTCATCGTTATCGGCACGCTGCTGCTGGGCAAAACGCCGATCTATGCCGGCTTCCTCGGCATCATTGCCATCATCGTCGCCAGCTGGCTCACCCCCGACAGTTCGGTGCGCATGACGCCGAAAAAAATCGCGTTGGCCTTGAATGACGCGGCGCGCGGCTCGATCCAGGTCACCATCGCCTGCGCCGCCATCGGCGTGATCATCTGCGTGGTGACCATGACCGGCATCGGTTCCACGCTGGCGTTCAACATCGTCGCCATGACCGACAACACCCTGTGGATGATCCTGCTGGTGGTGATGCTGGTGTGCATCGTGCTCAGCATGGGGCTACCCTCGACCGCGCTCTACATCGTGGTCGCGGTGACCGTGTCGCCGATCCTGATCAAAGCCGGCGTGCTGCCGCTGGCGGCGCATTTCTTCGTGTTCTGGTTCGGCGCGTTGTCCAACATCACGCCGCCGGTGGCGCTGGCCAGCTACACCGCCGCCAGCATCGCCCGCGCCGATCCGATGCAAACTTCGTGGGACGCGGTGCGCCTGGCGCTGCCGGGCTTTATCATCCCGTTCATTCTGGTCTACAACCCGATGCTGTTGATGCAGGGTGACGATCTCAACCCACTGTCGGTGCTGCATATGGTGATCAGCGCGCTGGTGGGGATCTACGCCCTGTCGATCGCCAGCGCCAATTTCTGGCTGATGAAGACCCACTGGCTGGAGCGGGTGCTGTTTACCGCGGCGGCGATTTTACTGATCAAACCGGGCCTGATGACCGATCTGGGCGGTGCGGCCCTGATCGCCGCCGCCGCCGCCATGCACCTGCTGCGCTATAAACAGCGCGCCGCGCTGCCGGGAGGCGCGTCATGATCCGCAAGGTCACGCGCCAGAAAGCCTCTCATCAGGTGCTGGCGCAGCTGAAAGCCGGTATCAACGACGGCACCTTTCCGGTCGGCGAGAAGCTGCCGTCGGAAAACGTGTTGGCGGACGCGTTCGGCGTCAGCCGGGTACCGGTGCGCGAGGCGCTCGGCGTGCTGGAGGTCAGCGGCATCATCTCCTCACGCCAGGGCGGCGGCCACCGGGTGGAACAGCATTCGCTGCTGAGCAAATACGAACCGCTGGTGATGGAGGTAGCCGACCGCCGCGAGGTGGAAGCGCTGCTGGAAATGCGCGAGGTCATGGAGCAGCAGGCGGCGCGCATGGCCGCCGAGCGCCGTACCGAACAGGAATTGCAGGCGATCGAACAGGCGCACCTCGCCTTTCGTCACTGTACGCTGAACGACGGCCAGATCGGCTATCGGCAGGACTACCTGTTCCACCGCGCCATCATGCAGGCTTCGCATAACCCCTTTTTCGTGCAGATCCTCGATAACATGCACGAGCTGTATCTGGGGGTGCTGGTGTACTCGCTCAGCAAAAACCTAGGGCGGCAGGCCGAGCGCCAGCGGGTGATCGACGAACATGAGCGGGTGTTTATCGCCATTCGCGACGGCGATGCGGCGGCGGCCACCGCCGCCATGCAAAGCCATCTGAACAACGTACGCGGCAAATTACGCCGCCTGGAAAACGAGGAGCAAGAGCCGTGATGTACGACGCGATCGTTATCGGTGCCGGCCTGGTGGGGCTCGGCGTGGTGAATGCGCTGCAGGAAGCGGATCCGCAGCGGCGCATTCTGATCCTGGAAAAAGAACGCGGCCCGGCGGCGCACCAAAGCGGCCACAACAGCAACGTGGTGCATTCCGGCATTTACTACACGCCCGGCAGCCTGAAAGCGCAGTTGGCAAAACAGGGCAACCGCAGCATGTTCGCCTTCTGCCGCGAACACGACCTGTATCACGACCAATGCGGCAAGGTGATTGTCGCCACCCAGCTAAACGAACTGGATCGGCTGGAGAACATCTATCAGCGCGGGCTGCAAAACGGCCTGCAGGTCACCCGGCTGTCACAGGCGCAGCTGCGGGAGCGCGAACCGCACGTCAATGGCCTTGAAGCGCTGCTGGTGCCCGACGCCGGCATCGTCAACTACGCGGAGGTGGCCGCCAAGCTGGCGGAGATCATTGTGCGGCGCGGCGGCGAGATCGCCTACGGCCATCAGGTTGAGGCCATCCGCGAGCACGCCGCCGGCGTCACCGTCACCGCCGCCGGCGACACCTTCGAGGGACGGCTGCTGATCAACTGCGCGGGGCTGTTCAGCGATCGCATCGCCAAACTGGCCGGTTACGAAACCGGCATGAAGATCGTGCCGTTCCGCGGTGAATACTATGTGTTGGACGACGCGAAAAATCACCTGGTCAACCATCTGATCTACCCGGTGCCCAACCCGGATTTCCCTTTCCTCGGCGTGCACTTTACCCGCATGTATAACGGCAAACGCGACGTCGGCCCCAATGCGGTGCTGGCCTTCAAACGCGAAGGCTACCGCAAATGCGACTTCAGCCTGCGCGATCTGAGCGAGGTGCTCGGCTATCGCGGCTTTTGGAAAATCGCCGGCAACTACCTCGGCGAAGGGCTGGCGGAAATGCGCCGTTCGCTGTCGCGCCGCCGCTTTGCCGAGAACGCCCGTCGGCTGATCCCGGCGCTGCAGGAGCAGGATATTCGGCCCGGCCCGGCCGGCGTGCGCGCTCAGGCGCTGACCGCCGACGGCAAGCTGGTGGACGACTTCCATTTCGTGCAGGGGAAACGCTCGCTGCACGTGTGCAATGCCCCTTCTCCGGCGGCGACTGCCTCGCTGGAGATCGGCCGCGAGATCGTGCGCCGCCACCTGTCCGCTTTCTGACGCCCGCTGAGGCCACGGCGCCCGTGGTCTCAGCCGCGCTGGATGGACACGCCACCGTCCACCAGCATCGCGGTGCCGGTGACAAATGAGGAAGCGTCAGACGCCAGATACAGCGCCGCCTGCGCGATCTCCTCCGGCATCGCCAGCCGCTTCAGCGCGTGCAGGTCGGCCACCTGCGCCAGCGCCTCCGGGGTATTGCTCATCTGCCGGCCCATCGCCGTATCCGTGCCGCCCGGCAGCAGTGCGTTCACCCGAATGCCGCGCCCGCCGAACTCCACCGCCAGCGCCTGCGTCAGGCCGATCAGCCCCGACTTGCCGGCCGCATAGGCCGCCGTGCCGGGAAACGCCGCGGTGTGGCCGACGAAGGTGGAGGTGAAAATCACCGAGCCCGCGCCACGCGCCAGCATGGCGGGGATTTGATATTTGGCGCCGTAGTAGGCGCTCGACAGGTTGGTTTCCAGCACCTCGCGCCATTCTGGCGCGGTGAGCGCCAGCGACGGCCCCAGCGGCCCCAGCGTGCCGGCGTTGTTGAAGGCGATATCCAGCCCGCCGAATTCGTCGACCGCCGTCGCCGTCAGCCGTTCGGCGAAGGCTTCATCGCGCACGTCGCCCGCCACCGCGAGTGCCCGCCCCCCCTCGCGCCGAATGTCCTCCACCAGCTCCGCCAACAGCCGCTCGCGCCGGGCGCCCAACACCAGCGCAGCCCCCTGGCGGGCGAACAGCAGCGCCGCCGCCCTGCCGATCCCCGAACTGGCGCCGCCGATCACCGCCACCTTGCCGTTCAATGCGTTCATCGCTCATCCTCACGCGGTTTAAAGATCCTCAGTGTGAAGCAAGATCCCGCGCCGCGCTGGCCGCAAGCGGACATGTAACTGACGCCAATGAAAAAAGGCGCTGCAAGCAGCGCCCCGGCAACGCGAATCTGACGGTTAACTCACGGCCTGGCCGCATACTTCTGCATCGTGGCCGGCGTCACCAGCTCGAACGGGATCCAGTAATACGGCTCGAGCTTTTCACCGTTGATCATGCGCTGCGCCATATCGACCGAGGCTTTGCCCTGCCCGACCGCGTCCTGGAACACCGTGACCTGCATCTTGCCGGAGGCCAGCGCCTTGAGGCCGTCCGGCGTGGCGTCGATGCCGCCGATCAGCACTTTCTTGTCCGCCTTGCCCGCCTGCTGCAGCGCCATGATTGCGCCAATCGCCATCTCGTCGTTGTTGGCGGCGACGATGTCGATCGCTTCGCCGTTGGTCAGCCAGTTCATCATCAGGTCCATACCTTCACTGCGTGAATAGTTGGCGCTCTGCTTCTGCACCACCTTCATTTTCGGGTACTTGCTCACCACCTGCTCCACGTCTTTGGTGCGCTGCAGCGCACCGGCGTCGGTCAGGTTGCCGACCATCACCGCCACGTTGCCCTGATAGCCGGCCAGCCGCGCCAGCTCTTCCATCTGCAGCGTGCCGGATTCCCGCTCGTCGGAGCCGACGAACACCACGCCCTGCGGCAGTTTGGCGTCGCCCGGCGTGCGGTTCACGTACACCAGCGGCACGCCGGCGGCCTGGACCATTTTGGTCATCACCGGCGTGCTGGCCGAGTTGACCGGATCGACGATAATCGCGTCCACCCCGGCGCTGATAAAGCTCTGCACCTGATCGGTCTGGCGGCCGACGTCGCCGCGTGCGTCCTCAAACTGCACGGTGATGCCGCGCGCCTTGGCCTCCTTGTCGATCGCCTGGCGGATGATGGTGAGGAAGTTCTGGTCGAAATAGGCCATCGACACGCCGATGGTTTGCGCCCATGCCGGGGTAGACGCGCACAGCGCCACCGCCAGCCACAACCCTTTCAGGTAATTCATGATGTGTCCCCCGGTAAAAAAACGCCGCCGGCCAACCCTGGCGCCGGCGGCAATTCACGGCAATCAGTGTTTTTTACGGTTGCGCCGCATGTCGATCGACACGGCGGCGACGATAATCACGCCTTTGATGATGTCCTGAATGTAAGAATCGACGCCGATAAAGGTGAAGCCGCTTTTGATCAGGCCGAGGATCACCGCGCCGATCAGCGTGCCGGTGATGCGCCCGACGCCGCCCATCAGGCTGCTGCCGCCGATCACCGCCGCGGCGATGGCGTCCAGCTCGTAGGACATCCCCATGCTCGACTGGCCGCTGCTGACGCGCGCCGCCAGCACCACGCCCGCCAACCCCGCCAGGCCGCCGGCGATGGTGTAAACCGTCACCAGGTACTTATTGACGTTGATGCCGGAAACCCGCGCCGAGGTCATGTTGCCGCCGATGGCGTAGATGTATTTGCCGTAGCGGGTGTGCTTGAGTGCGATATGGAAGATCACCGCAATCACCAGGAAGATGATCACCGGCATCGCGCCCTGGCCGATTGACGTGAAGCCGTCCGACAGGAAGCTGACCGGGTTGCCCTTGGTGTAGTACTGCGCCAGGCCGCGCGCCGACACCATCATCCCCAGCGTAGCGATGAACGGCGGAATGCCGGTGCGGGTGATCAGGAAGCCGTTGATAAAGCCGCAGACGATGCCCACCCCGATCCCCGCGCCGATCGGGATCGCCGCCGGCAGATCGAGCAGCCCCGGATACATCGGCGAGATGCTGTCCGAGGTCTGCGCCAGGCTGGCCGCCACTACCGCAGTCAGCGCAATCAGCGAGCCGGAGGAGAGATCGATGCCGGTGGTGATGATCACCTGGGTGACGCCCACCGCGATGATGCCGATGATCGCCACCTGCAGCACGATCAGCAGCAGGCGGTTCGGGTTCAGCAGGAATGACTGATCGCGCATGTACCAGCCGAGGATTTCGAAGATCAGCGCGATGCCGATCATCACGATGAAGATACCGGTATCCTTCGGCATTTTGCCGCTCAGCCCGGAGAACAGCGTTCCCTTGCCCGTTGAATCGGCGGAGAGCGGCTTCTCAATCTTTACGTTACTCATGATGTTCACCCTTCGTTATTCTGAGGCCAGCGCCAGGATCTTCTCCTGGTCCGCGTCGTCTTTGTCCAAAATGCCGGTGATGCGGCCGCCGTGCATCACCATCACCCGGTCGCTCATGCCGAGGATCTCCGGCAGCTCGGAGGAAACCAGAATGATGGCGACGCCGCGGTTGGCCAGCTCGCTGATCAGGCGGTAGATTTCCGCTTTCGCCCCCACGTCGATACCGCGCGTCGGTTCGTCGAGGATCAGGATTTTCGGCTGCGCCAGCAGCCAGCGCGCGATCAAGACCTTCTGCTGGTTACCGCCGCTGAGGTTATTGATGATCTGATCCATGGTCGGCGTTTTGATGTTGAGCTTTTTAATCTGATCCATGCAGTCTTTGGCCATCTGCACGTGGCTGACGAAACCGTTCTTGCCGATGTATTCCGACAGGTTGACGATGCTCATGTTCTCGACCACCGACAGCACCAGAAACAGGCCGGATTTCTTGCGGTCTTCGGTGAGGAACGCCAGCCCGCTCTCGATCGCCTTCGCCGGGGAATCCACTTTCACCGCCTGGCCTTCGATAAAGATCTCGCCGCCGTCCGCCGGGTGCATGCCGAACAGGCTCTCCATCACTTCGCTGCGCCCGGCGCCCACCAGCCCGGCAACGCCGAGGATCTCGCCGCGCTTGACGCTAAACGATACGTCATGGAACCAGCCGCTGCGGCGCAGCCCCGCCACCCGCAGCACTTCCTCGCCGATATTGTTGTTGAATTTGGGGAACATCTGCGTCAGTTCTCGCCCCACCATCATGGTGATCAGCGACTGTTTGGTCAGGTTTTCGGTTTTGTCGCAGGCGATGAAGGTGCCGTCGCGGAAGATGCTCACTTCATCGGTGATGGCGAAGATCTCATCCATCTTGTGGCTGATATAGATGATGCCTTTGCCCTGCTCGCGCAGCTCGCGAATGATGGCGAACAGGTGCACCACTTCGCCTTCGGTCAGCGCCGAGGTCGGTTCATCCATGATCAGCACGTCGGCGTTGTAGGATACCGCCTTGGCGATCTCCACCATCTGTTGGTTGGCGATGCTCAGCTCGCCCACCAGCGTTTCCGGCTGCAGTTTGATGTTCAGCCGCGCCAGCAGTTCGCGGGTCTGTTCGTTCAGCTGTTCGTGGTTGACGAACCCCAGCCGCGCCGGCTCGCGCCCCAGCCAGATGTTTTCCGCCACCGTCATGTAGGGCACCAGGTTCAGCTCCTGGTGGATCATGGAAATGCCCGAATGCAGCGCCTGCAGCGTATCGCTGAAGGTGACCGGCCGGCCTTTGATTTTGATCGAGCCTTCGTCCGGGTGGTAGATACCGATCAAACATTTCATCAGCGTCGATTTACCCGCGCCGTTTTCCCCCATCAGCGCGTGCACGCTGCCGGGTTTGATTTTAATCGAGACCTTATCCAGCGCTTTGACGCCGGGGAACTGCTTGCTGATGCCTTCGGCCTCAAGAACATAAGGGTACATACCGCTTACCTCCGCACTGACCCACGTTTTCCGCCGCGCTCGCCCCACACCGGCGCCCGCGGCGGGCTTCACGGCTTATTTCTTGTTTTTATCGGCGAATTGCTGGTAATTGGCCTGGGTGATCAGCTGGTAAGGGATCAGCACGTTGCTCTCCACTTTCTCGCCTTTCACCAGTTGAACGGCGGTCTGCACCGCGCCTTCGCCCTGGCCTTTAGCGTCCTGGAACACGCTCAACGCCAGATCGCCCTTCTTGATGAACTCCAGCGCGTCCGGCGTGCCGTCAACGCCGGCCACCAGCACGCCGGATTTCTTGGCCTGCTTCAGCGCCAAAATAGCGCCGATGGCCATTTCGTCGTTGTTGGAGGCGATGGCGTCTATCTGCTGGCCGGACAAAATCCAGTCGGTGGTAACGTCCACCGCCTCTTTGCGGAAGAACTTGGCGGTTTGCTTATCGACTATTTTGATGCCGGGATAGTTGGCCGCCACCTCTTCCACGCCGCGGGTGCGGTCGCGCGTGGCTTCACTCGACAGCTCGCCCATCAGGATCATCACGTTGCCCTTGCCGTTCATCAGCTTGGCCAGCGCTTCCATCTGCAGCTTGCCGGCCAGCTTGGAGTCGGAGCCGACGTAGGCCATGCCGGCCGGCAGCGCCACTTCCGGCTTGCGGTTGACGAACACCAGCGGGATCTTGGCCTTCTCGGCCAGCTTAATCATCGGCTTGACGCCCTGGGTATCCACCGGGTTGAGGATGATGGCGTCGACGCCCTGGCTGACGAAGTTTTCGATTTGTTGAATTTGCTGCGCGATATCGCCTTTGGCGTCTTCGAACTGGCCGCTGACATTACCGTCGGCCTTCATTTTGTTTTGCATCGACTGGCGCAGAATGGTGAGGAAGTTGTCATCGAAGTAAGCCATGGAAACGCCGATCTTGATGTCTTTCGCCAACACGCTGGCCGGCAGCATGCACATCAGTACCGAGGCGGCGATCAGTTTCTTCAGCTTCATGTTCGTTACCCTTTAATCGTTAGAATGAAGAGGTCTGTTGGTTGACAGCTAATGAAAAATATTTTTTACATTCAAACAACAATACGGTCGGTGTTATCCCTTTGATACGGCGAATTTACCGCGTTATCGCCGTATAAAGGTCGTTGGAAAAATGGTGATCAATATCTCAAAACAGATTAAAAACAACCAATTGAAATAAACCCCTGGCACAACAAACGGCACCTTCAGCACATTTTTAAATGTTTATTTCATAATTTAGATTATTGAAACTTTTTAACCCAAACAAGCGAAACATGCATTTTGGAATGGCTTATTAACAAAAACATGACACGGATCTAACAAATGAAATGAAAGCCGCCGGCGAGCGTTCCTCTTTCGTGCGCCGGCAAAAACTGCGAGCGGCCACGCAGTTTGCGGTTTCCGCGTTTCCCGACCATCCTTACTCGGCAATAATGGACATATCCCTATCTCAGGAGGACCTGACATGCAGCTCAGCAGTAAGGTGCGGATGAACCGCCTGTTCAACAACGGCAAGTGCCTGGACGTGGCGATCGATCACGGCATCGCCAACGAACCGGATTTCTTGATCGGCCTGGAAGATATCGAACGGGTGATGGGCAACCTGATCGCCGCGCGCCCCGACGCCATTCAGGTCAACTACGGCCAGGCGGATCTGCTGCAGCGCGCGCCGCAGCGCGAAAAACCGGCGCTGGTGATGCGCACCGACGTCGGCAACGCCTATAACGCCGCGCGCCACCGCGAAATGTGGGCGGTGCTGCACAACCCGGAGGCGCCGATCCTCGCGGCGCTGCAAATGGACGCCGCCGCGGTGGTGGTCAATCTGTATATGATCCCGGATGAGCCCGGCATTTTCCGCCAGTGCGTGGAAAACATCGGCCGCCTGCGCCACGCCTGCGATCAATACGCCATGCCGCTGATGATCGAACCGCTGGTGATGGCCCCGGCCGGCCAGGGCGCCGCCTACGGCTCGCTCGGCGACGTGGAGAAGATCGTGCCGCTGGTGCGGCTGGCGCGCGAGCTGGGCGCCGACATCATCAAGGCCGACCCGACCGAGCGGGTGGAAGACTTCCACCGCGTGGTGGAAGCGGCGCGCTGCCCGACGCTGGTGCGCGGCGGCGGCAAGGGGGAGCTGGGGCCGGTGCTGGAGAAATCCGCCGCGCTGATGGCCCAGGGTGCCTCCGGCATGGTCTACGGCCGCAACGTCTATCAACACAGCAATCCGTCGCAGGTGGTGCGCGCGTTGATGGCAATCATCCATCAGGGCGCCAGCGGCCAACAGGCGCTGGAGATCTACCACCAGCAGTGACCCGCTTTTGTAACTAAAATAAGCCCCCCGCTCCCCGGCAGCATGCTATAACCTGCTGCCGGTAACTGCAGCTTGCCTCATTCCTCGCTAGAATACGCCGTGATATCGCCATTCGGAGAACCGCCATGCCAAAACAACGGGTGCCGCTCAAGCTGAGCACCTCCATCACGCTGATGGTGTCCGCCATCATCGCTTCGGTGCTGCTGGTGGTATTCGCGCTGTTTTTCGTGCAGATGAGCCGCGAGGGGCAAGATCAGCTGCAGCAGAAAGCCATCGCCGTCGCCAATACGCTGGCGCTCTCCAGCACGGTGGTTGACGGCCTGCAGCGGCGCGACCAAAGCGGCGCCATTCAGCGCTTCGCCGAGCAGGTGCGCCATCAAAACGAGCTGCTGTTCGTGGTGGTGGTGGATATGCAGGGTATCCGCTATTCGCACCCCAAACCCTGGCTGATCGGCCAGCATTTTATCGGCGACGATCTGGCGCCCGCGCTGCAAGGCAACGTCAACAGCGCCATCAACCGCGGCACGCTGGCCCCGGCGCTGCGGGTGTTCGTGCCGGTGTATGACGCGCAGAAACAGCAAATCGGCGTAGTGGCGCTCGGCATCGCGCTGGATACCGTGCAGCGGGTGGTGGCGGAAAGCCGCTGGATCATCTATTGGACCATCGCCTTCGCCGCGCTGGTCGGCAGCCTGGGCACCTTCTTCCTGGTCTCCGCACTCAAGCGCATCATGCTGGGTTTCGAGCCTTACGAAATCTCCAACCTGTTCGAACAGCGCAACGCCATGCTGCAATCGATTAAAGAAGGCGTGATCGCGGTCGATAATGAATCCCGCATCACCATCGTCAACGACGAGGCCAAGCGCCTGCTGCGCCAAAGCGGCCCGGTGGAAAACCTGCTGCTGGAAGCCGCCAGCAAGCATTGGCCGGCGCAGCTGCATCTGGCGGAGGTGCTGGCCAGCGGCAAACCGCTGCGCGATCGGCAGATCAGCTTCAACGGCAGCGAACTGCTGACCAATACCGTCCCGGTGATCGTCAACGGCCAGGTGACCGGCGCCATCGCCACCTTCCGCGACAAGACCGAGGTCAGCCGCCTGCTGCAGCGCCTGAGCGGCATGGCGCACTACGCCGATGCGCTGCGGGTGCAGTCGCACGAATTTATGAACAAGCTGCACGTGATACTCGGCATGCTGCACATGAAGGCCTACCAGCAGTTGGAAAACTACATCATCAATACCGCCAGCAACTATCAGGAAGAGATCGGCGCGCTGCTGCGCAAGATTCACTCGCCGGAAGTGGCGGGCTTCTTCATCGGCAAGATCAGCCGCGCCCACGAAGCCGGCGTTGAGCTGACCATCGAGGAAACCAGCCTGCTGCCGGAAACCGACGACGCGGAAACCACCCATGTGCTGATCAGCGTGCTCGGCAACCTGATCGAAAACGCCATCGACGCCATCGACGGCGTTGAGGGCCACGAGATCGGCCTGAGCTTCCATCACCACGACGATCAATTACACTGTATCGTCAGCGACGACGGCCCCGGCATCGATCCGGCGATCGGCGCGCGCATCTTCGAACACGGATTTTCTACCAAGGGAACGGGACGCGGCATTGGCCTGGCGCTGATCCGCAGCCATCTGGAGAAACTGGGCGGCAGCATCGATTTCGAATCCGAACCGGGCGAGCTGACCCAATTTTTCGTGCACCTTCCCTATCAGGCCAAGAGCAGAGCCCATGATTAACGTACTGATTGTCGACGACGACCCGATGGTGGCGGAGCTGAACAAATACTACCTGAGCCAGGTCAGCGGTTTTCACTGCCAGGCGACGGTCGCCACCCTGAACCAGGCGCGCGCCCTGCTGGCCGATGCCGACGTCAGCATCGATCTGGTGCTGCTGGATATCTACATGCAGCAGGAGAACGGGCTGGATCTGCTGCCCGGCCTGCGCGAACTGGGCGAGAAGACCGATGTGATCATCATCTCCTCCGCCAGCGACGTGAACACGGTGCAAAAGGCGCTGCACTACGGCGTGGTGGATTATCTGATCAAACCGTTCCAGTTCAGCCGCTTCAAGGAGGCGCTGAGCCACTACCGGCAGCAGTCGCAGATTCTGGCGCAGCGCGAGTTTTCGCAGGCCGATGTCGACAGCCTGCTGCGCCGCCAGCCCGGCGGCCAGGAGAGCAAGAAGCTGCCGAAGGGGCTGACCAGCATTACCCTGAGCACGGTGTGCGAGTGGATCGAACAGCAGCATGACAGCGAATTCTCCACCGACAACCTGGCCAACGCCATCGGCATTTCGCGGGTGTCCTGCCGCAAGTACCTCATCTATCTGGCGGAGAGCGGCATTCTCGGCACCCGTATTCTGTACGGCGCCACCGGCCGCCCGGTCTATCTGTATCAGCTGAAACCGGACGCGATCGCCATGCTGAAAGAGCATTGCCGCCCGGCCTAAACGACGCCGGGCGCTGATGGCGCCCGGACGGTTAATGTTAGAAGCTGTGCATGTAACACTTCGCCTCGCGGTGAGGATCTTTCGAGTGTCTCCGCAGGCAGCGCTGCTTTTTCTCCTGCTGCTCCAGGTGATGCTGCTGCCGTTTGGCGCTCTCTGCCGCCTCGCGCTGCTGTTCGCGCGCAATCGCCTGCTCGTTGGCCAGCGTCAGATTATCGACATTCCACACCTTGTGGCGCAATGCGTCGCGCTTTTTCTGATACTCCTCGGTGACCTTGCTGTCCTTCGGCGCCGCCGCATGGTATTCCAAATCCACCCGCGCCTGCGCGAAGCTGGCGCAACACAAGGCCGCGCCGGCCAACACTATCCTTTTCATTAATGATTCCTTTTACATCGTTTTACTCTGCGCGCACGCCGGCTCAACAACCGTTCGGCGATGCCGGCGGCTTTTCCTCTGAACGGGGCGCGCGCTGCCCGCCAGTGACGGGCGCTTTGCCGGGCTCGATACCGCACTCCGCCAGCCGCGCCAGCTCTTCCGCATCGCGCTCTGCCGGTGGAGCTTCCTCGCTCATTTCCTGCCGCAGATCCTGCGCCAGCGCTTTCAGCCGCTTTTGAAACAGCACCGGCGACACGCCTTCACATTGCCTGTCGTAGCGCGCCGCACCGGCGCTTTGGCTTAGCGGCAGCAACAGCAAGAGAAAGATCGCGGCCATGTCCTTCGCCATGGGCAACTCCTTTGATTACACCGAAATAAACCGGCAGTTCCCTATAAGGAAAACGAATTGTCTGCTAACGCAATAAATGGTCGGGCCACGGCAGAATAGCGCAGGAAAGGTAAACCCTCCGACAATATCGACAGAATGCGCGCATTAATTTGGCTGAATATATTTAGCGGCTTAACGATCGAATATTTTCGACCCATCGAAGGTGCCGCCAATGCCAACATTTCCTTCGTGCAATACCGAGGAGGCGGACTCGCCCGCCATGATGCGCTGCCGCTGCTCCCGCGTGGCAGGCTGCGGCTGAGACCAGTCTGGGGACGTCGACGTCGGCTGAATCGCGCTGCAAGCGCTCAACAACAATAACGATGTCGGGGCCCAATAACGCCATGTCATCGTTTTCTCCTTAAAGGAAATAAAATACCCGCAGCCGGCGGCAAGGGTAAATAAAAAAATGACTTTCTTTAGTTTAATAACCGCCGTTATTTCAACGCCGCCCGTCGATGTTAATCACCTGGTTAACCTATTAACCTGAAATAAACATTTTCGCTTAGCCACCCGATAATTCGCGTGCAATAAAAAAGGCCGGGCTAACCCGACCTTGTTTGACCGCTCGACGCGCTTAGACCAGCTCGATCACATCGAAGTTGGCTTCGCCGCTCAGATCGGCGTCGTAGTCAACGCCCTGCAGACCAAAGCCGAACAGGCGCAGGAATTCCGCCTTGTAGCCCTGGTAATCGGTCAGTTCGTTGATGTTGTTGTCGTTCAGCTGCTGCCAGATTTCACGGCAGGTTTCCTGCACGGCGTCGCGCAGTTCCCAGTCATCCAGGCGCAGACGGTGTTTCTCGTCGGTGTCCGGCGCCGCACCGCTGTACAGCTTGGTGGCGAACAGACGCTGGATCTGCTCGATGCAGCCTTCGTGAATGCCCTGCTCCTTCATGATCTTGAACACGATGGAGATATACAGCGGCATTACCGGAATGGCGGAGGAAGCCTGAGTCACTACCGACTTGAGCACCGCAACGTAAGCCGCGCCGCCTTTGGCCTGCAGCTTCTGGTTGATGGCGTGCGCCGCGCGATCCAGATCTTCTTTCGCCTTGCCCAGCGTACCGTGCCAGTAGATTGGCCAGGTCAGATCGGTACCGATGTAGGAGTAAGCGACAGACTGCGCGTTATCCGCCAGCACGCCCGCTTCGTCCAGCGCGTCCATCCACAGCTGCCAGTCCTGGCCGCCCATCACCTTCACGGTGTCGGCGATTTCTTGCTCGTTGGCCGGCTCGACCACGGCTTCAACCAGCACGTCTTTGTTGGTGTCGAGCGCGACGGATTTGTACGGCTCGCCGATCGGCTTCAGTGCGGAACGCACCACTTCGCCGGTTTCCGGCATCTTACGCACCGGCGAAGCCAGCGAGTAAACCACCAGGTCAACCTGACCCAGGTCTTTTTTAATCAGATCGATCACGGTCTGACGGCACTCGTTGGAGAATGCATCGCCGTTGATGCTTTTCGCGTACAGGCCTTCTTCTTTAGCTGCCTTGTCGAAACCGGCGGAGTTGTACCAACCGGCGGAACCGGTTTTGCCTTCGCTGCCAGGCTTCTCGAAAAATACGCCGATGGTGGCCGCACCGCTGCCGAAAGCGGCATTGATGCGCGAGGCCAGACCGTAACCGGTGGATGCACCAATGACCAGCACCTTTTTAGGCCCGTTTTTCAGTTCGCCGCGCGACTTAACGTAGGCGATTTGCTCACGGACGTTGGCTTCACAGCCTGCCGGGTGAGCGGTGGTGCAGATAAAACCACGAATTTTAGGTTTGATAATCATAGTAATTTTTTCTTGGTAGCTAAAAACCGAAGGACAATATACCTGATTTTCTCGATATACTTAAGAAAGTGCGAAAACAAGCGCAGTGAACAGACCAGTTTAGTCGAGGGATCAGGGTTGCCCAACTCCGCATTGTGATGCCTCTACACGCCACGCTTCGTACCCTCAGCGCGTTCAAGCCTTCCCTCTTCAAATCAGCAAAAGTTGATCATGCTTCTGGCGTTGCGTTATGGTGTGGCTGTTTTTCAGTCGAAATCCAGGGAGGAACAAAGAAAAATGGATAATCCACTGTTACTAAAGGAACGTTTAAATACCTACTCGCAAACGATGGCTCGTCAACAAGGACGTAGGCTTTTAGAACTCTCAGAGCGCGTTAATAGGGACTTTTTAAAAGATCGGACAGTCGGTAATGCCTTCAGACATGAGATGCACTGCTTTGTGAATGATAAATTGCAAAAATGCCAACAAGTAGGTGAAGCGGCGAATGTTGCAATGAGAGAAATGAAGCAAGAATATCAATCGCTTTCTGAGCAAGAGCGCTTATTGCGAACTGACGCCGTGACACCTTTATGCCGTAATGAGAAAGAAAGTCAGTCATGACGCCGTAGTGACCTACGTGTTAGCCGGCGTTGGCTTCCTCTCGGGAATAGCACAAATTTTACTCGGCGTGGGCTTGGATTGGACTGGCGTCGGAGCCATTCCAGGAACGTTACTTTTAATCAATGGCATCAATAATGTCTACGAAAACGGTTATACGCTGTTATTTGGCAAGAATACTATTGGTCCAGGCCGAATGATGTACCGTTCTGCGGCTTCAACACTAGGCTATTCCCATTCAGCAGCAGACATGGCGTTAGGTGGCGTAGACTTACTGTTATCAGGCTATGGTTTACTAAAACTGTCGCTGAAACCTGAAGCCTGGCGATTATTTCGCTACATCAATACAGACTATATTCGCGGTTGGAGAAACATGGGAAGAACCAGCTTGATGCTTGAAGGTGGCGCAGATGTCTCAACCCTTAATTCCATTTATAAAGGCAGCCAGGAACAGTGATGGAACCGACTTTATATTATATTCTTTCTACTCTCGCTGCCGCAGCCTGTCTGGCCGTGAAATACGGCTTCAGACCGCCTCTGGGTTCCAAGGGTTATGTCGTTCTGGTTACGATATGCTTTTTAATCCTTTGCTGGCAATTTACCCTTTTTGCCAACGGCAACGCGATGTTTATTGCTGACTCTGAAACATGGACCAAAGAAAATTGGCCTCTACGCTACTGTGCGTTGGGGTTTGCTCTTGCACATGCCTTCGCCACTTTCGAATCCTCCAGAAGAAAGAAAAAAGACAAACTTTCCTGAAGTCGTCACCACCAAATGAAACGCCATTTGGTGGTGACAAGGTAGATCCATTACGCCTTGTTCTTTTCCAACTGCTCAATCAGCGTATAACGCAGCGATGAGGCATCGGCCGGTACGTTCTCCACCGGAGTGACGCGCACTTTCAGCCGATACTGATAACCCGGTTCGAAGGTGAAACCCTCGATGCCGGTATAGAACAACTCCCACGGCTGCTGCGCGGAGCGGCGCACCTGCATGCACTTCATCGGGCCGACGCCCACGCAGTCCACCAGCGCGCTGTTCACCAGCAACACTTCCGTTTGGCCGCCTTTCTCGTTTACGGGCTGATTCATCGAGGTTCCCTCCTGGCTGCAGCCGGCCAGCGCGGCCAACGCAACAAATAACAACGCTTTAATTTTCAATGTACTGCACCAATAGTCATGTAGGTCAGGCGATCCTAACAAATTGACTGGATGAATTGAACCTTGCTTCGTATCGCAGAGGGAACATTATTCGTTCGCGCTTAGAGTCTGGTAGCTCGAAAAGAAAACAGAGGATTGTTGCAGATGATTTAGGGGAAATTTTCTTATAAATCAATCACAAAAAAATACCGAATACGGTTCCTTTAATCGAGCGAAAATAAATAAAACAAGCAATTTCAAATAGATATATTGAAATTTGATTATAAAGCCATCAAAAGCACCTCCGTTAAGCGTCTTTTGCTTTCAAATAGTTATCAAAAATCTCGGCTTGATTCGAAAAAAATTCGACGGCTTACGCAGCTAATGCTGCACATCCCTAGAAAAAGTTCGAAAATCGTAATGGGGACCGGTCATCATAACGATGTGTGTGTATGAGCGACTCATCGTGTGTAGGGTGAAAATTTTGCCATCAGTATGATGCGATGGCAAAATATGGCAAACCAACTTTTAAGAATTTCACGCATTGAAGACCTTTATACGTTATGCATCTGTAGGTGTAATCAATACCTTGGTTCACTGGGCTGCTTTTGGACTCATGCTCTTTAGCGGCTTCTCACAATCAGTTTCTAATGTTGTCGCTTTCAGCATCGCTGTAACCGTTTCGTTCTTTGCTAACGCCAAGTGGACGTTCAAAGCGCAAGCTACAACTAACCGCTATACGGTGTATGTGTTGTTTATGGGAGGTATGGCATTCTCTGTCGGTTGGGCAGCAGATACGCTACATGCAAACCCAATTGTAACTCTCGTTACTTTTTCAGTGATCAGCCTAATCTGTGGCTTCATTTATTCTAAGTTAGTTGTCTTCAGGGAAGATAAATGAAAATTTCACTTGTAGTTCCCGTATTCAACGAGGAAGAAGCAATTCCTCTTTTCTATCAGTCTGTCCGTAAGTTCAAGCTTTTTGAGCATATAGACGTTGAGATCGTTTTCGTAAACGATGGCAGCTCAGATACGACAGAAGAAATAATTTCCTCGCTGGCTATCAATGACCCCAAGGTTAAAGCAGTGAACTTTACCCGGAATTTCGGAAAAGAGCCCGCACTGTTTGCTGGCTTGGAAGCTGCTACCGGAGATGCCATTATCCCAATTGACGTTGACCTTCAAGATCCAATTGATGTTATCCCCCATTTATTAAATAAGTGGCAAGATGGCGCAGACGTGGTATTGGCCAAGCGTATGGATAGACAATGCGATGGCAGGATGAAGAGGAAAACGGCAGAGTGGTTTTATCGCGTTCACAATAAAATAAGCAAACCAGCTATAGAAGAGAATGTAGGTGATTTTAGGCTAATGACCAGGGAAGTCGTAGAGAATATTAAGTTGCTTCCGGAGAGGAACCTATTTATGAAAGGTATCCTTAGCTGGGTTGGCGGAAATGTTGCAATTGTTGAATACTCGAGAGCCGAGCGAGTCGCAGGAACCAGCAAATTCAATGGCTGGAAGCTTTGGAATTTGGCAATAGAGGGAATCACAAGTTTTTCCACCTTCCCTCTTCGGGTTTGGGCGTACATTGGATTTTTTGTCGCTGCAATTTCATTTATGTATGGTGCATGGATGATTATAGATAAAGTTATTTGGGGAAACCCTGTGGCTGGTTATGCTTCAATTATAGTTTCCATTCTTTTCCTCGGTGGTGTACAGCTTATAGGCATCGGAGTGCTTGGGGAATATATTGGTAGAATATACATAGAAACCAAACGCCGCCCACGTTATATAATAAAGAAGTAAGGTGAGAATTAATATGTTTTGTAAAATCGACAAAAAAGCACTTTTTCTTTATTCAGGGATTGCTCTTCTTTTTATTTATCCGCTAATCCAAGCTGGTATCTTTTATAGGGATGACCTAGATAGAGCCATAACTGGCCAGTATGGATGGAGAGGATTGGGTAGACCTGTTGCAGATATTCTCATGAAGATTTTATCCGCCAGTGGCCACTATAACCTTGATTTATTCCCCTATACAATGATTGCTTCCTGCTTGTTTATCGGCGGAGCGTCGCTTTTACTTAGCGAGCATTTATCGAGGTTAGAAGTCTCTTCACACAAGTTTGTTGCTGCTCTTCTCATTTTTAATCCATTCATGTTACAAAATATCGCTTACAGATATGACTCTTTAGGCATGTCTGTTGCGTTTTTCCTGGCAGTTATGGCTTATACCTATAAAGCTAATAATCCTATCAGACAAGTTTCGGTGAAACTGTTAGCCGGAGTACTATCTTTAACCCTATATCAGCCATGCGCTAATATATTTATTGGTTTACTTGCTGTGGACATTATGATCGCAGCAGTTAAAAATAACTGCAAGGCTACTGGGATTATAAATAAAACATTTAAAAGTACAGTTTTATTTATCTCTTTTTACTTAGTTTACATGTTGTTTTTTGCTACAAAAAGCAATTCACGCGCAGAGATCATATCAGCTAATTCTGAAGGGCTGGAACATCTGCTAGCTACGACAATGGCATTAAAAGATATGGTTCTATCTTATTTTTATGGGCCAGTTTATATTTATTTTTTAATTCCAGTCGTTAGTGGTTTGATTTTCACACTAATTGCAAATCGCCATAATGGAAAAATGACATTATCATTCGGTCTTTATTGGGTGCTTTCCTTAATTGTGTTTTTAGTTTCACTTATGGGGCCAACCATATTTCTTAAAGACGCACCTGTATTTCCAAGGACTCTGGTCTCCTTCTCTGTGTGTCTTGTTTTGATTGCGATCCCCGTTGTTTGCTTCTTACCCAAAATGAAATATTTGTCACTTGTTCCTGTTATTACAGTAATTGCATTCAGTGCTCAACTAAGCAGCGCTATTAAATCACAGCGCGAGTATGAAGATTTCATTTTCAACATGATTGGTCGCGACTTGATGACTAATAACGAAATAAAAACCATCGGAACAGTTGGCCAAGTCAATATAGATGAAAGAACTAAACTGCTAATGAGCAACAAACCATTAATAGGCTATTTCCTTAGCCCTGCATCTGAGTTTCTAGCCTCTTTCCAGCTAATTAATAAAGGGTTCCCGCAGACACTGCATGGTTACGGAAATGAACAAAACAATAAAAATGCGCTTTCTCGTATGATCAGCAGTGGGATTAAACCAATCTCAACCAATAAGGAATATTCCCTGTTCATTTCTGGTAATACAGCCATTGTATCATTGGGAACGAATAATAATTGACCTATTCAGCCCTCTACCATGAGGGCTTTATTTTGACAGCTCCGGCCATATGACCACTTCACTTCCATTCCCATCTAATTACTGAATCTTTTGAACATACTCCATCCATTTTATCAATAACTTATTGTCAGCATCACTGATCATCCCCAGCATTAACTGAGTCCTATTCGTGGTGCAGCAGACACAATGCCGCCCTGGTTCGGCTTGGCGATGGATCTGGCTTTGGTTTCTGGCCAACACCGCGAAGATCTGACTCAGATGCGTTTCAGCCATGTCGTAAACGGTCGACTGCTTGTCGAGCAAGGGAAGACGGGTGCCATGATTTCCCTCCCCCTCGATCTGGAGCTGAAAATTGCAGGTCTCCGCCTAGGGACAGTGATCGATCGCTGCAGGTTGGTCAGCACGACAGACTTTATGATCAGCGCAGGAATCCGCAAAAACAGCCCTGATGGCTCACTGCATCCTGATGGACTAACGAAAAAATTTGTTGCGGCTCGGAAGGCTTCAGGTTTGTCGTTCGAGGAAAGTCCGCCGACCTTTCACGAGATCCGCAGTTTGGCTGGCCGGCTGTATGAAAAGGAAAGAGGGAAAGACTTTGCGCAAAAACTGCTTGGGCATTCATCAGAAACGATGACGTTGAAATATCTCAACACGAGGAGGAAGGAGTACGTAATACTGTAAAAGACCGAATATCAAAATTCGAGTAAATTTCGAGTAATTTCGATTTTTCAGAAAAAATACTTATAAATCAATCACACAAAAAAAGACCGAATACGATTCCTATATTCGGTCTAGGGAAATGGCTCTTGGGAGAGAGCCGTGCGCTAAAAGTTGGCATTTAATGCAGGGCTTGTTCAGCCGTGCACTTTAAGAGTAGCCTACCGCGCCAGTTTTGCCAGCCGCCCGGCGGCCGCGTGATAGTTTCGTGACGAAATAACTATGCGGCAAATGCGCATCAATCCGCGCACGTTGGGCAAGGCGTTGGCAAACAAGCGGTTAGTCAGCGCACAGCTTCTCGGCGCGTTCAATGAACGGCGCCAGGCTCATTTTTTTCCCCGGTTCGGCAGGGTCGTCCAGCAGGAGCACCTCCAGCGGTTGCGCGCGCTGATGGCCCTTCTTCACCTGCTGCTCCGCTGCGTCATTGAGCGGGTATTGCATCAGGGTGCTGTTGTTGAGCACGAACAGCGCGCCGCCACTGCGGCATTGCAGCGTCACTTCTTCCTTGGTGAACGCCCACTGTTTGCCGTACTCCAGTTTGGTGATGTTCACCAGTTTGTCTGCCGCCAGCGCGCCGGTCGCGGTTGCCAGCAGCGTAATGCCGAGTAATACCGATTTCATGTGATGGCCTTAAGGTTGCTATTCGCGTCGATTTTCCCGCAGCTTGCCGGCCTGCGGCAAGCTGAAATGTCAAACCGGCGCATAGGTTGCAAATAAACTGACCAGCAGCAGCACCGCCATCCCCAGCCCGACTTCGAGCCAGCAGGCCAGCACCACCCCGCGCTGCGCCAGCGCCGGCACGCGGCTCATTGCCGGCACGATGGCGTAGCGATTGGCCAGCGCCACCATCACCATCAGCGCCACCAGCGCGGTTTTGATCAGCAGCAGGCGCTGATAAGGCGAGCCGAGGTTGAGCGGCCAACCGCCGAGAATGATCAGGCTGTTGACGATGCCGGTGACGATCACCGCCGCCACCGCCAGGTGCCCCCAGCGCGAGAAACGGATCAGCGTGGTGATGGCGTCGCTGCGCCACTGCGGCGGCTGCAGGTAGCGCAGGCAAACCAGCAGCGGCGCCAGGCAGCCGAACCAGTAGCCGGCGGCCAGCAGGTGCACCGCATGGTTGGCGCGGTGCAGCGCGCCCAGCGTGCCTTCGTGCATCGCCGCGTGGCCGATGAACGCCAGGCTGACCAGCAGCAGCGCCGAACACAGCGCCAACGCCTGCGCACGCGGCCTTTCCGGCAGCAGCAGGCTCAGGATCGCCAGCAGCGACAGGCCCAGATGCCAGCGCCACACTTCGCCGAAGGTGGTGCCGAGCACCGCCCACCAGACCTCCAGCCGCCAGGCGTCTTCCCAACCGTCGCCCATTTGCCCAGCCTGAATGGCCAGCAGCGCCACGGCGGAAAGCCCGGCAATCCAGGTGCCGGCAAGCAGCAGCGGGCGCACATCGCGGGAGAGGATCGGGGAGAGGCGCTGCGGTGACAGTAAGGCGGTGAACAGACTGATGCCAAACATCAGCATCACCGCCGCAAAGTGCACCAAGCGACACAGAACGAACAGGGTCGCCAGACTCACGATCAGTTTACGGTGAAGCTGTACTGGCCTTTGGTTTTATGCCCGTCGACCGACACCACATGCCAGCTGACGTTGTATTTGCCCGCGCTCAGTTCGCCTTCGATCGGCACATTGACCTGGGTGTTGTTGTTCGGATCGAGCTGCAGCTTGCCGGTTTTCACCACGGCGTTGTCCGGGCCGGTGATTTTCACGCCGCTGAAGTTCGGCTCGATGCCTTCGGAGAAGCTGAGGGTCAGCGCTTTCGGCGCCGGGCTGACGCTGGCGTCTGCCTTCGGCGTTTCCACTTTCAGGTGGGCGTGCGCCAGCGCTTGCTGCGAAGACAGGCCGACGAACAGGACGAAAACGGTGGAAAGCAGGCGACAGGAGGAACGAATTTTACCGATCACAGTGGTATCCCTTAACAGTATAAAGAGGGTCATAAGGGTTAAGGCCACAGCCAAGGCGATGTATCAGCGGCCCCAACCCACCGCAAATGATTGCGCCACGGGTAAACAGAAAAACGGGTTGTATCGGCTAACCCGCTGTTTTGACTCTACCATCCCTGTAGCGTATCGCGGTAAATCATAACGACCACGCTGCGGCAAGTCGAGCGCATCACTGGCATTTTGCGATCCGGCAGCACGTATCGCCGCATAACCGCGATAAACGCAGGGTAAAAAAAACCGCGCGTCAGGCTCGCCCGCGCGCGGTTTTTCAGTGTTCTGGTGCAGATTAAGCCTGGCCGTTGCCACCCTGGCCCATCGCGCCCATTTTCTTCAGATCTTTGTCGATGAAGAACAGACCTTTGCCGCTGGTGCCCACCAGCGCCAGCTTATCCAGCACGGATTTGAACAGTTTCTCTTCTTCGTGCTGCTCCGCCACGTACCACTGCAGGAAATTGAAGGTGGAGTAATCGTGCGCGGTCATGGCGGCGTGCGCCAGTTCGTTGATCTGACGGGTGATCAACTGTTCGTGTTCGTAGGTCTGCTGGAACACGTCCGCCAGCGATTCGAACGTCACCGGCGGTGCGGCGATGCTGCCCAGCAGCGGCAGAGAGCCGGTGTCGCTCAGGTAGTCGAACAGACGTTGCATATGCTGCATCTCTTCCTGAGAGTGCTCTTTAAGAAATGCGGCGGCGCCTTCAAAGCCTTTATCGCTGCACCATGCGCTCATCTGCAGGTACAGGTTGGCGGAGTAGAACTCCAGATTCAGTTGCTCATTCAGCTTTTGAGTCATTTCTTGCGTCAGCATAATGATTCCTTTTATTTTGCAGGTCATGAATTTAATTTCCGCGCATTATGCCCTGCTGCCGTAAAAATAAAAACACCTTATTTACACTCAAATCACATTAATTATAAAAATCATATATATCAACAAATTAAAATATCATCACCACATTGAGAATTAACATGATAATTATTTTCATCTTTTATTTTAATCAAAAAGCGAATCATTCTTATTTAAAAGAATAAATAGATTGCATTACTCCCGGACAAATATCGCCCGCAGCAGCGGCGCAACGGGCTTGCCAAGCGCCGCCGGGTGGATTACCTTCTGCGCAGGTTCAAAGCGGCAAAGTAAGTAAGGAGCATAGCGTGGGTTACAATCTGGCCGAGCTGTCTAAAGAAGAGATGGACCGGGTGAACGTGGATCTCGCCGCCTCAGGCGTGGCGTACAAAGAGCGCTACAACATGCCGGTGATCCCGGAAGTGGTGGAGCGTGAGCAGCCGGAAGCGCTGCGCGACTATTTTCGCGAGCGCGTGGCGCACTACCGCGCGGAATCCCACAGGTTTTCGCGCCTGCCGTACGAGCCGAAGGTCAAATAACAAAAAACCCGCCGTAACGGCGGGTTTTTTACGTCACTTGCCGGCGAACCGGTCGGTGGCGATCATCAGCTGGTGCAAGATGCCCGGCTCATCAAACGAATGCCCCGCTCCTTCCACGATATGCAGTTCCGCTTCCGGCCAGGCCTTGGCCAGATCCCAGGCGTTCTGCACTTGGCAGGCCATGTCATAGCGGCCGTGGACGATCACCGCCGGAATATGGCGGATCAGCGGCACGTTGCGCAGCAGCTGGTCATCGTTTTCCAGGAAGCCCAGATGGGTGAAATAGTGGTTTTCAATGCGGGCGAACGCCAGGGCGAAATCATCTTCACCGAACGAAGCGGATTCGCGGCTTGGCAACAGCGTCACCGTCTCCCCTTCCCACACGCTCCACAGCTTGGCCGCTTCGAGCTGCACCTGCGGATCGGCCGAAGTCAGCCGCTGCCGGTAGGCGGCGATCACGTCTTTACGCTCGTCATCCGACAGAATGGACAGCACGCGCGCCCATTTGTCCGGGAAGAAGCGTGACGCGCCGTCCTGGTAATACCAATGCAGTTCCTGCTTGCGCAGGGTGAAGATGCCGCGCAACACCATTTCACTGACGCGCTCCGGGTGAGTCTGCGCATAGGCGAGCGCCAGCGTCGATCCCCAGGAACCGCCGAACACCAGCCATTGGTCGACGCCGGCCATGTCGCGCAGCCGCTCGATATCGGCCACCAAATGCCAGGTGGTGTTGTTGTCCAGGCTGGCGTGCGGACGGGAGCGGCCACAACCGCGCTGATCGAACAGCAGCACCTTGTAGCGTTCCGGATCGAACAGCTGACGATGATGCGGGGAGATGCCGCCACCCGGCCCGCCGTGAATGAAGACCGCCGGTTTACCGTTCGGGTTGCCGCTCAGCTCCCAGTAGATCCGGTGGCCATCCCCAGTGTCCAGCCAACCGCTGTCGTATGCTGCTAACGGCGGGTACAAACCTCGTAATTGTTCCATGGCGCTTTCCGTCTCTCTGTGAGTCATGCTTTCATCAAAGCGGAAGCCGCCCGGCAGGTCAACGGTAAAACCCGAAAACTCGAACGCGCGCCGAGAACTCGGCGCGCGTTTGCTCAAAATCACAACGACCTGCCTGCAAAATGCCCACAGGTCCGATCGGTTGAGGGGCACATTCGCCCCCCGGCGGGACTCAATTAGCCACCTTTGCGCATATGCGGCTCACGCATCTCCTGTGCGGTTTTCGCCTCGATGCTCAGCTCCGCCGTCGGGCGCAGCAGCAGGCGCGCCAGCCCGATAGGTTCGCCGGTTTCCCGGCAGTAGCCGTACTCGCCGTTCTGCAATCGCGCCAGCGCCGCGTCGATTTTCGGCAGCAGGCGGCTTTCGCGATCCAACTGGCGGAACAGCAGGCGCAGATCCTCTTCGCGCGCCGCCTTGTCGGCTTCATCGCCCGTCGCTTCGCCGCCGTCGATCTCTTTTTTCAGCTCATCGATGTGCAGCAGCAGCTTTTGCCGCTCGTCCTGCAACCGTTGGCGGAAAAACGCCCGTTGAACCGAGTTCATATAATCAGAATCCGGCATGGCCAGCAGTTGCTGCGCATCCGGTAACGTCATGACTGTCATTGCGCTCTCCCAACACCAAAAGTGTAACATTATAACATAATATTTATTTTTAGCACCCGGTCATCCAAAAACAAAATTTCATGCACAAACAGCCGGTTAACCTAAACCTGCACTTTGCCGCTTGCATCCTCTTGGCTTTAGGCGGTTAATAGCTGAGCAAGCCACCCAATCATAGGTAACGAGAGGCCATCATGAGTAAGGGAATGGATAGCAAAAAGAATGCGAAGAAGAAGCCGTTGAAAACCCCAGCTGAGAAACGTGCGGAGAAACGCGCCAAAAAAGCGCATCCGTCTGGTGAGTAAGCGTCCTTCCATCCGTCATTAAACCCGCCAAGGCGGGTTTTTTATTGCCTCACTGGAGAGATGGCCGATGTCCTGCATCACCCTTGCCGCCGCCCAATACCCCGCTGCGGCGGCCAATATCGCCTGCAACCTTGAACGTCACCTTGAATTTGTTGCGCAGGCAGCCGATCGGCAGGTGCAGCTGCTGGTTTTTCCCGAGCTGTCGCTGAGCGGCTATGAGCTCGCCTACGCCCCCGAGTTGGCGCTGACGCTGGACGATCCTCGCCTGCTGCCGCTCAGTGCAGTGGCTCAATCACGGCAGATGACGATCATCGTCGGCGCGCCTTTGCGCAGTGGCCCGGCATTGCATATCGCCGCCTTGATCTTTCACCCCAACGGCGCATTGACTACCTATACCAAACAGCATCTGCACGGCGCGGAACAGCAATACTTCTCGCCCGGTGAGGGCGGCTCGTTGCTGGAACTCCATCACCACAACATCGCGCTAGCTATCTGTGCCGATACTTCGGAGCCCGGCCACGCGAGCGCCGCCGCACGGGCGGGTGCGCACATTTATGCCGCCGGCGTCCTGGTATCTGAAGCCGGTTACGCGAAAGACAGCGCCGCGCTGGCAGACTATGCTCGGCGTTACGGTATGGTCACGTTGATGGCCAACCATGCGGCACCGACCGGTGGCTGGATCCCGGCAGGCCGCAGCGCCATCTGGGATAACATGGGAGAGCTCCTGGTTGCCGCGCCGGATGACGCCTCAAGTCTGATCATCGCCGACAAGACTTCCGACGGTTGGCACGGCCGCCTGTGCCGGTTAAGCTGAGGCTGACGGCAACGCGGAGGAAAACATGACGTTACGCGTAATAGATACCGAGACCTGCGGGCTGGACGGCGGCGTGGTGGAAGTGGCCTCCCTCGATCTGCTCGACGGTCAATTGACCAACCCGATGAGCGATCTGGTCAGCCCGGATCGCCCCATCAGCCTCGACGCGATGGCGATTCATCACATCACCGAGCAAATGGTGGAAGGCAAACCGCGCATCGCGGTGGCAATCGGCCGCTATCAGGGCAGCCCTTACTACGTGGCGCACAACGCCGCTTTCGATCGCGGCGTGCTGCCGGAGATGAACGGCGCCTGGATATGTACCCTCAAGCTGGCGCGCACGCTGTATCCGGACATCAAGTACGGCAACCAATATCTGCGCTATGCGCTGAACCTGGATGTGCAGCTACCGGCAGACGCCACGCTGTATCCGCACCGCGCGCTGTATGACTGCTACGTCACCGCCGCGCTGCTGCAACGCATCATCAAGGATTCGGGCTGGACGCCGGAGCAAATGGTGCAGATCACCGAACAACCGGTGCTGCTGAAGAAGTTCAAATTCGGCAAGTATCGCGGGCAGGAGATCGATCGCATCGCCCAGGAAGATCCCGGCTATCTGCGCTGGATGCTGAAATCCATCGACGATCTGAGCCCGGACATGAAGCACACGCTGAAATACTATCTGATTGGCTAACACGGCGGGCGGCACAGAGGCCGCCCGCCGAATGCCGTTACTCCGCCAGCGCCAGAATGAAGGCGTACTCCAGCGCAATATCCTCATAGGCCTTGAAGCGCCCGGACTTGCCGCCGTGGCCGGCATCCATGTCGGTATACAGCAGCAGCTGCCGATCGTCGGTTTTCAGTTCGCGCAGCTTGGCCACCCACTTGGCCGGCTCCCAATACTGCACCTGCGAATCGTGCAGGCCGGTGGTCACCAGCAGATGCGGGTATGCCTGCGCCTTCACCTGATCGTACGGGCTGTACTGCTTGATGTAGTCGTAATAGGCCTGCTCGTTCGGGTTGCCCCACTCGTCGTATTCACCGGTGGTCAGCGGGATCGACTCGTCCAGCATGGTGGTCACCACGTCGACGAACGGCACCTGTGCCACCACGCCGTGGAACAGCTGCGGCGCCTGGTTGATTACCGCCCCCATCAGCAGGCCGCCGGCGCTGCCGCCCATGGCGAACACCCGCTTGCCGTCGCCGTACCCTTGGGCGACCAGCGTTTCGGTCACGTCGATAAAATCGTTGAAGGTGTTCTGCTTATTGAACAGCTTACCGTCTTCATACCACAGCTGCCCCAACTCGCCGCCGCCGCGAATGTGCGCCAGCACGAACACGAAACCGCGATCGAGCAGGCTCAGGCGGCTGGCGCTGAACGCCGGATCCATGCTGCTGCCGTAGGAGCCGTAGCCGTACACCATCAGCGGGTTGGCGCCGCGCTGGAAGCTGTCCTGGCGATACACCAGCGAGACCGGCACCTCGACACCGTCGCGCGCCTTCACCCACACCCGCTCGCTGCGGTAATTTTCCGGCGTGAAGTTCTTCACTTCCTGCTGTTTGAGCATCGTCCGCTCGCCGCTGTCCATGTTCAGCTCGTACAGCGTGGTCGGGGTGGTCATCGACGAATAGCCGTAGCGCAGCAGCGCGGTCTCCGGATCCGGGTTATACGCCAGCCAGGTGGTGTAAGTCGGATCGTCGAAGGCGATGCGCTTCTCTTCGCCAGTCTGCCAGTGGATCTGGCGCAGCAGCGTCAGGCCGGCGCTGCGCTCCTCCACCACCAGCCAGTCGCGAAACAGGCTGAAGCCCTCCAGCATCACGTCGGCGCGCGGGGCGATCAGCGTCTGCCACTGCGCTTCGTCCGCCTGTTCGCTTTGGTACAGGCCGAAGTTCTTGCCGTCCTTGTTGGAGCGGATGTAGAAATGCTGGTGATAGTGATCGATGGCGTACTCATGATCCTTGCGGCGCGGCACGAACAGCTGCGGCTTGGCGTCCGCACGATCGGCGTCCAGCAGCAGGATCTCCGAGGTGGTGGTGCTGCTCAGGTGGATCAGGATAAAGCGCTCGGAGGTGGTCTTCTCCAGCCCGACGTAGAAAGTATCGTCCAGCTCTTCGTAAATCAGCTCGTCCTGCTGCGGATCGCTGCCCACCACGTGGCGATAGACCTGATACGGCAACAGCGTCTTGGCGTGCTTGCGCACGTAGTACACCGTCGAGGAGTCGTTGGCCCACTCGAAGCTGCCGGAAGTGTTCTCCAGCACTTCATCCGCCCAGCTGCCGTCGGCCAGGTTCTTGAAGCGAATGTCATACTGGCGGCGCGACAGGAAATCCTCCGCCACCCCCAGCCGCTGGTTGTCGGGGCTGACGTCCAGCCCGCCCAGGGTGTAAAACTCGTGGTTCTCGGCGCGCTGGTTGCCGTCGATAAGCACTTCCCAGTGCTCACTTTCGGCCTGCGGCTGGCGCACGGAAATCGCGTATTCGTTGCCCGGCTCATAGCGCGTCTGATAGCGATAGCCGTGGCGCACGTAAGGCACCGAATGTTCCTGCTGCGGAATGCGCGCCACCATCTCTTCGTACAGGGTTTCGCGCAGCGCCTGCTGCGGTTTCAGCATCGCATCGGTGTAGGCGTTCTCCGCCTGCAGGTAGTCCAGCACCTGGCGGTCTGCGCGCTCGTCGTCGCGCAGCCAGTAATAGTCATCCACGCGCGTGTCGCCGTGGATGGTGATGGGATAAGGGCGTTTTTCCGCTTTCGGTGGGGTCATCATTGCTAAATCATCCGCTTACATAGATTGCGGCAAGAGTGACACGATTCCCCCCGGCTTGCCAAGCGGCGCTACGCCAGCTCGCGTTTTTTCTCGTTGACGTCGCTCTCGATGCCCTGCTTGACGTCCGCCGGGATCTTCAGCGCCAGCGCCAGCGCATCGAGGTAGCCGCGCTCCATAAAGTGATCGACGTCGATCACCAGGCAGCTCAGATAGTAAACCTCCAGCGCCTCGTCTTCGTTTTGCACGCTGCGGGCGATCAATTCCGGGTTGAGCGGCTGATCGAGCGCTTCCTGCACCCAGCTCTGCGCCTCCTCCCCCACCTGCAGCTGCGCCAGGCTGTGATCGATGGCGCGCTGCTCGTCGGCATCGATATGGCCGTCGCTCTTGGCGGCGAACACCAGCGCCTGCACCAAGCGTTTGGCGCGCAGATCCACCGGGGTGGCTTGCAAACCGAACTGCGGTTCGCCCTGATGGGTCTCCTTCACCCGCTGCTTGTACTTGTTCCACAGCACCGCGCCCACCGCCGCACTGCCGCCGACGATCAGCGCATTCTTGCCGAACTTGCCCACCAGCTTGCGCGAGGATTTGTTGGCCAACAGCACGCCGACCAGGCCGCCCAGCGCCGTGGGCGCCAGCAGCTTGCCGATGCCTTCTGCTCCGCCCATCGCGCCGGCCTTCTGCCCGATCAACGTTTGAATCTGCTGCATCCAGTTACTTTTCATCATCTACCCCTTGCGTGAAAAAGCGCGGCGCGCAGGCGCGGCCGAACCGACGGTAAACCGCCAGATTAGGGGATCTTTTGTCAATTTACGTCTGGGGGATGCAAACCTGTGTTTAGCGGATCGGCGGGCCGGGCGGCCCGCCGGGATGAGCTGCAGCGTTACGCGTCTTCGTCGCCCGCTTCGTCGTCCTGCTCGTACTCCGCCAGTTCGTCGCGCATCGCCTGGATGGCGTCGCGGGTCATCAGCGCCAGCGTGCGGTAGAAAGCGGTGGTGGCGTGCGCTTCCACTTTGCCGAGGAAGCGGCCGCACCATGGCAGCAGGAACTCGTCGAACAGGACGATCTGCGCCTGCGCTTCATCTTCCTGCGACTGATCTTCCAGCCAGGACGCTGCCAGCAGCAGCTGGCCGAAATGGTCGGCCGGCGCCTCCGCCAGCGGCATGCCGCGCTGCTGCAGGAAGGTGCGCACTTCCGCCTCGCTGGCGCCTTCGACGTAGTCGGAGCGGAACGGCGACACGCTGCATTCGCTGCCGACGAACATCGCGTTGAAATCAGTCGCCAGCTGGTTGACGTCGCAGCCCTGCTGCAGGCGCTTCAACAGGTCATCCTGCTCCAGCGGCCAATGTTGCTGCAGCTTGCCCTCTTTGATCAGCGCGAACAGCGGCACCAGCAGCGGATCCTGCGGCTGACGGTAGAACAGCGTACCCAGCACGCGGCAGACAATGGAAAACTCATTCATGATAATGCCTTATACAATACGGAAAATTTTGCCGGGACGATGTCACAAATCGGCCAATTCCGCAATCGCCGGCTTGCCGCGCCGCTCGAGAAAGTCCAGCAACCGGCGCGGGCTGACGTTGAGAATGCGCTCCTGCGGGAAGCCCACCTCTTCGATAATGCGCTCGCAGTGCTCAAAGTTACCCAGCGAAAAGGCGACGTGCGAATCCGAGCCCAGCGCCAGCCAGCCGCCGGCATCGCGCACCGCGGCGGCGATCGCCCGGCAGTTGGCCTCGCTGCCCTTACGGGAGTGGGTGAACGACGAGTTATTCAGCTCCAGCGCCACCTCGTATTTAGCCGCCGCCGCCGCGACGGCGGGAATGTCGATCGGGTAGCGCGGGTTGCCGGGGTGGCTGATGATATGCACGTCCCCCTGCGCCATTGCGGCGATCATCGCTTCAGTATTGGACGCTTTATCCTGCGGCGCAAACACCGGCTCATGGAAACCGGCGATGATTACGTCGGTAGCGGTCAACATCGGGCCGGTGCAGTCGATGTCGCCCTGCAGGTTTTTGATGTTGGCTTCGATGCCGCGCAAGATGCCCACGCCGTTCACCAGGCGCGGCCACACGTGCATGTTCATAAAGTGCCAGTAGTGAGGCGCATCGGCCATGTCCGGGCCGTGATCGGTGATGGCGAACAGCTTGATGCCCTTCTGCTGGGCTTCGGCGATGTAATCGTGCAGCGTGCTGTAGGCGTGGGTGCTGGCGACGGTGTGCATATGCAAATCAACGGGGTACATTGTTTCTCCTTCCAGAGGGCCCGCCCGCAAAGGTACGGACAGGCGCGATGACGATAACAGCTTATCAGTTACCGAACGGCGGCTGAAGGATCAGTAACCCCGCTGCCTGTCTACCACGCCGGCCGGGGCATGCCCCGCCTCCAGCGCGCGAATGTTGGCGGCGATCTGATCCATCGCCTGCTGCGGCAACGTGATGGCAGCAATATGCGGGGTAATGGTGACACGCGGATGACGCCAGAACGGGTGATCCTGCGGCAGCGGCTCGCGGGCGAACACGTCCAGCGTGGCGGCGGCCAATTGCCCCTGCTCCAGCGCCGCCAGCAGATCGGCCTCCACCAGATGCGCGCCGCGCGCGATGTTGATGAGATAGGCGCCCGTGCTCAACTGCGCGAACAGCTCGCGGTTGAGGATGCCGACGGTCTCTGGCGTATTGGGCAGCAGGTTGATCACCAATTTGACGCCGTCGAGGAAGGCCGCGCGCTGCGCCTCCCCGGCGAAGCTTTGCACGCCATCGATCTGTTTGGCGCTGCGGCTCCAGCAGCGCACGCTAAAGCCAAACTCGGTCAGTTTGCGCGCCACGCTCTGCCCCAGCACGCCGGCGCCGAGAATGCCGATGGTGAAATCATCCAGCGAGTGCGGATCGAGCGGCTGCCACTCCTGCCGCTGCTGCAGCGCCTGATACTCGTCGAAACGACGGAAATAGCGCAGCACATAGCTCAACGCATATTCCTGCATCTGCTGCGCCATGCCGGTATCCTCCAGCCGCAGCAGCGGCACGCCGGCGGGCAGCGTGCCGGGGTGTTTGCGCTCCTGATCGAGGATCGCGTCAACGCCGGCGCCGAGGGCGAACACCGCTTTCAGATCGCGGCGGTTGGCCAGCATTTCGTGCGGCGGGCGCCACACCAGCGCGTAATCGGCCGGCCGCTCGTCGCCGCGCTGCCACTCGCGGATCTCGGCCTGCGGCAGGCGCTGCTTGATGCCGGCCAGCCATTCCTGGGCGTTAAACAAGGGGTGGTAATAAATGATGTTCATACTGCGGGCTCCCGTTTGTTTTTATTGGTTTTCCTCCAGCCTTTCGCGATTCGCCGCCGGATGCAAGCGTTAAAGCCCAAAATAAAAACAGCCCCGACCAGTGGGGCTGTTGTGCATGTTAGCGAATCAGGCGGCGGACGGGCCGTCGCGCCGGATAAGGCGCCGCAGCAGCGGAATTAAAATCAGCATCGCTACGCCGACGCCCGTCGCTCCCCAGCCCAGCGCGCTGAAGATTTCGCTGTAGCCGGGGTTGGTTTGCAGCGGCGTGCTGCCGCTGTTTTCCGGCATCAGGCCGGAGACGTAGCCCGCCAGCACCGAGGCGACGCCGGTCACCATCATCCAGCAGCCCATCATCACGCCCTGATAGCGCGGCGGCGCCAGCTTGCCGATCATCGCGTAGCCGATCGGCGAGATCATCAATTCACCGACGCTTTGCAGCACATAGCTGATAACGATCCATTTAAACGCCACCAGCCCGTCGCCGCCCGCCATGCTGATACCCAGCGGCAGCACCAGCATGCCCAAGCCGATGCAGAACAGCGATCCGGAGAACTGCAGCGGAATGTCGATGTTGCAACCGCGAGCGCGCAGGCGGTTGAACCACCAGGCCAGCAGCGGGCCGCCCACCACGATCACCAGCGTGTTGATGTTCTGGATCCACTGCGGCGCCACCTGAATGCCGTAAACGTTCAGGTTGATGTTGTGCTCGGAGAACAGCATCAGCCCCATCGGCGCCAGCTGGTACAGCGCCCAAAACACCAGCGAGCCCAGCGCCAGGATCAGATAGGCCGCCATTCTGCGGCGCTCATCGCGCGGATGGTGGCGCAGGGTCACCACGCACAGCATCAGGAAGATCAGCGCGCCGAGCACGATCACGAAGTGGCCGCTGAACTCGGCATGGGTCAGCATCACGCGGATAATCGGCACCAGCGCCACCAGCACCGCCAGCCCGACCAGCATGCGCCAACGGTATTGGCTGCGGGTGGCGTCGTGCAGCGGGGTATTGAGATCCGCCAGAATGCGCCAGCGGCAGACGGCGACGATGATCGCCGCCGCGTTGCCCAGCGTGGCGAACAGGAACAGCGCGCGGTAGTTTTCCGTCAGTTGGAAATACCCGGCGACGGTAAAGCCGACGAAGAACCCGAGGTTCATACCGGCGTAGTTCCACAGGAACGCCGATTCGCGCCGATCATCGTCCGGCTTGAAACGCTGGGTGAGCATCATATTGATGCAGGTAACGTTGAGGCCGCTGCCGGTCAGGAACATCGCCAGCCCCCAGTACAGCCCCCACACGCCCGCGACGGCAATCAGCGCGCAGCCGATCACCTGCAGCACCATGCCGAGCACGAACAGGTTGCGGTTGCTGAGGAATCGGCCGCCGAGGTAACCGCCGAACATGTGCAGGCCATAGTTGAAGGCGCCGAATACGCCCATCATGGCGTTGGCGCTGCTTTCGTTAAAGCCCAGCCGCTTGGTGGCGTACAGCACCAGCGTAGAGTAAAGCACGGCGAAGCCGAGCGTGGCGAAGATCTGGATGAAGAACAGTGCCCCCGCACCGGGGGGAATGGCATGGCGCGCTTGCGGCGCCGGCATGGCATCTGAAGGAGTCAAAACGAACCTCTACTGCATTATTATGTAATGAGTCTGTCCCTGTCTGCGATATCGCCGGCCTGTCACCCGGCAATCTGCGCGGCGTCGTGATGTTCCTTGCCAAAAACGCCGCGCCGACATGATTCCATTTAGCGACACATCTGACTAATAATCCAGTATTAATGCATATAACAGCAAACAACCCAATCTCATTGGCGACATATTGAGCTAACTGTATAGAAAAAGGTCAAACAATCGTCTTTCATGGATTCCAACCGCTGCCTGCCCTGCCCGCCGGTGGCCGCGAGTGGGAATATCGTTCGGTAAATCAGCAAATTGCTGCAAGTTTGGCTAAACAGTCATGAGAATGAAATAAGAGGGTTGACGCTGAGATCAGATTCTCCTACATTAGCGCCCGTCGACAGCGCAACGCGTTTTCGACAACAAAACGGTGAGGTGTCTGAGTGGCTGAAGGAGCACGCCTGGAAAGTGTGTATACGCGAAAGTGTATCGAGGGTTCGAACCCCTCTCTCACCGCCAAATTTAAAAAGAAAGCCTGGATTCGCGTCCAGGCTTTTTTTTTTGCATGGTGCACCGCCGAGAGGGGCGAGAAGCCTCGACAGGGTTCGACAAAACGCCTGCGTTTTGGACCGCCAACGGCGGCCCGCAGGGTGAGCGCAGCGAATCAAGCCCTCTCTCACCGCCAAATTCAAAGAGAAAGCCTGGATTCACGTCCAGGCTTTTTTTTTGCATGGTGCACCGCCGAGAGGGGCGAGCATCTTTCCCCCTCTGCGACAGTGATCCCCATTTCCGCCGGTTATCCACGAACCTTACCGCTAATTTTCTCGCCCATTCATGACATCTGCCCTGCCGTTCGCCGCAGTTTTCAGCAAAGTGCGCACGGCTTGAGCGGACGAACAAAAACACAGAAATTATTCTTGACCGGATCGGCCCCACTCCCTATAGTAGCGCCCCGTTGCAGCGATGATTTCGCAACAAAAAAATATGGTGAGGTGTCCGAGTGGCTGAAGGAGCACGCCTGGAAAGTGTGTATACGCGAAAGTGTATCGAGGGTTCGAATCCCTCCCTCACCGCCATATTCTAACGAGAAAGCCTGAGCGAAAGTTCGGGCTTTTTTGTTTGCATAGCGCACCGACCGGGAGGGTGAGAACCCTCGACAGGGTTCGACAAAACGCCCGCGTTTTGGACCGCCAACGGCGGCCCGCAGGGTGAGCGCAGCGAATCTATCCCTCCCTCACCGCCATATTCTAACGAGAAAGCCTGAGCGAAAGTTCGGGCTTTTTTGTATGCATGGCGCACCGACCGGGAGGGTGAGAACCCTCGACAGGGTTCGACAGAACGCTTGCGTTTTGGACCGCCAACGGCGGCCCGCAGGGTGAGCGCAGCGAATCTATCCCTCCCTCACCGCCATATTCTAACGAGAAAGCCTGAGCGAAAGTTCAGGCTTTTTTGTTTGCATAACGCACCGACCGGGAGGGAGCCCCTCGACAGCGGCATAAGCTGTCGACCATAATGCCCTCATAAAGATAGGCCAATGCGTAATGCAAGGGAGAAACGTGGCGCGTAAGAAGAAAGGCAATGCCCCGCGGCCAAAGACAGGCCCCGTTAAAGAAAAATCGAATAACCGTTTGGCGAAAATATCGGCATTTTTGGTAGGATCGGGGATTCTCGTGGCGATATTGGGCGCCGCCTATCAGTACTTCGCCGGCAGCGTTTCATTAGCTTTCGTTCAATCCGTCGGAAGAGCCTATGAGTTCCAACTGACAAACGACACGCCTTCGGATCGTACCGTAAAATCCTTCCGCATCATTCCCCCCGACGTCCAGCAAGTGATCTACAAAGTCACCGAGGATGTGTATGCCACCCGCGATGAAAAAGGGCAGATTACCTTGCCGGGCGGCAACCAGAGCTATGTTCCCGCCGCAGAATTTAAAGAGCTTGATGGCCAACGCCTATCCGCGAACTCCTCATTCAAGTTTCGCGTGCCGCCGCTTTCCAATCGCACCTGGATGGCGCCGGAGGCGGCCATCGTCGATATTCGTTATGAAATCGACTCGTCAAACCCTGTACTTGCCGCTATTGAAGGCATATTTAACGTCCTGGGCCTCCACTCCCGCCAGCATACCGTTCGCTACCTGGTCATTGAAAACTACTGGACGCCTTCTCGTTCAAACTCCCTCAACGAGGCGATTCGCATATTCTGCCGCGACAGCGACACGGTGGCGAAGTCAGGCAGTTGCGACAACTTTTGAATCCCCACGGGTAAAGACAAAAAAGCCCGAACGCAAATTCAGGCTTTTTTATCCTCACTGCCCAACCGCTCAGTGGTGCGTGCGCCCCATGGACGCCGGCTGTGCCAACGCGCGGCGCCAGTCGCCCGGCGTTTGGCCAAACTGGCGTTTGAAGCTGCGGTTGAACGACTGCTGTGAGTCGAAGCCGAGCGAAATCGCCACGCTGACGATAGGCTCGCCGCTGTTGGCCAAGCGCTCCGCCGACACTTTCAGTTTTTGCATGCGGATATACTCCCCCAGCGCGTAGCCGGTCTGGCGTTTGAACATGCGCTGCAGATGCCATTTGGAATAGCCCGCTCGGTCCGCCACGGTGTTGATATCCAGTTTCTCTTCCAGATTGTTGTCGATCCACGCCTTCAAATCGGTAATAAAGCCCGTAGTGTTCATGCTGATGCTCCCATCATTCGGCAGGGTCACCCTCTGCCCGATGCACATACGTTGCAACAGTTTCGCTTTAAATGCAATTTTTATTATTGCATTTACCAGAAAGCCGCCACTATACTCCACCCAATTAATGTAACCGATATTGATACATTAATGTGACACCAATGTGTTTCAAAACCTAACGCTGCGCCGCTGTACGACGCAGCCGCCCCCTCGCCGCACGCCGGCGCAGGGGCGAATCCCGGAGAACAGGGCCGGGTATGGGGCCTGACCGCGCTTACTTATCGGAATAAAAATAATGGCAAATCAACCAAACTCATCGTTCAACGCCGGCGGCCGCACGCGCGCCGTCGCTCTGGGCCAGCGGCTCTCCGGGGTGGCGCTGCTGGCCACCCTGCTCGCCGGGTGCGACAACAGCGTCGCGCACAACGCCCCGCCACCGCCGCCGGTGGTCAGCGCCGCCAGCGTGGTGGTCAAGCCCATCAGCCAATGGGATGCCTTCAACGGCCGGGTCGAAGCGGTGCAAAGCGTGCAGCTGCGCCCACGGGTCTCCGGCTACATCGAGCGGGTCAACTACACCGAAGGCGACGAGGTGAAGAAAGGCCAGGTGCTGTTCACCATCGACGATCGCACCTACCGCGCCGCGCGCGAACAGGCGCAGGCGGAGCTGGTGCGAGCTCGCAACCAGGCCGCCCTGGCGCGCAGCGAATCCTCGCGCACCGAGAAACTGATCGGCACTCAGGCCATCTCTCAAGAAGTCTGGGAGCAGCGCCGGTCGTCCGCCGCGCAGGCGCAAAGCAACGTGCTAGCAGCGCAGGCCCAGCTCGACATGGCGCAGCTGAATCTCGACTTTACCCGCGTTACCGCGCCGATTGACGGGCGCGCCAGCCGCGCAATGATCACCGCCGGCAACCTGGTCACCACCGGCGACAGCGCCAGCGTGCTGACGACGCTGGTGTCGCTCGACAAGGTCTACGTCTATTTCGACGTGGATGAAGCCACCTTCCTGCGCTATCAGCAGCAGGGCCGGCACGACGCGCGCCTGCCGGTGAAAGTCGGCCTGGTGGGCGAAGACGGCACCCCGCATCAGGGGCTGGTGGATTTCACCGATAACCAGCTGAACGCCGGGACCGGCACCATCCGCATGCGCGCCCTGCTCGACAACCGCGAGCGCCTCTTCACGCCGGGGCTGTTCGCCCGGGTACAGATGCCCGGCAGCGCCGAGTTCAACGCCATGCTGATCGACGATAAAGCGGTGATGACCGACCAGAACCGCAAGTTCGTTTACATCGTCGATAAAGACGGCAAGGCGCAGCGCCGCGACATCGACGTGGGCCGCATGGCCGAAGGGTTACGCATCGTGCAGAAAGGGTTGGCAAACGGCGATCGGGTGATCGTCGACGGCATGCAGAAAGTGTTTATGCCGGGCATGCCGGTCGACGCGAAAGCCGTCGCCATGAACCCTATCGCCTCCGCACTTAACTAAGCTCCCAGCAGAGACTTCTGACCCATGGACTTTTCCCGTTTTTTCATCGACCGGCCGATCTTTGCCGCGGTGCTGTCGATCCTGATTTTTGTCGCCGGGGCGATCGCCATCCCGCTGCTGCCGATCAGCGAGTACCCGGACGTGGTGCCGCCCAGCGTGCAGGTGCGCGCCGAATACCCGGGCGCCAACCCGAAAGAGATCGCTGAAACGGTGGCCACGCCGCTGGAAGAAGCGATCAACGGTGTCGAAAACATGATGTACATGAAATCGGTCGCCGGTTCCGACGGCGTGCTGGTGACCACCGTCACCTTCCGCCCCGGCACCGATCCCGATCAGGCGCAGGTACAGGTGCAAAACCGCGTGGCGCAGGCCGAAGCGCGCCTGCCGGAAGACGTGCGCCGCCAGGGCATCACCACTCAGAAGCAGTCCCCGGCGCTGACGCTGGTGGTGCATCTGGTCTCGCCTTCCGGCAAGTACGATTCACTGTACCTGCGTAACTACGCCACCCTGAAGGTCAAGGATGAGCTCGCCCGTCTGCCGGGCGTCGGCCAGGTGCAGATCTTCGGCGCCGGTGAGTACGCGATGCGCATTTGGCTCGATCCGAACAAGGTCGCCGCGCGTGGCCTGACCGCCTCCGACGTGGTGAGCGCCATGCAGGAACAAAACGTGCAGGTCTCCGCCGGCCAGCTCGGCGCGGAGCCGATGCCGACGCGCAGCGACTATCTGCTGTCGATCAACGCCCAGGGCCGCCTGCAAACCGAAGAAGAGTTCGGCAACATCATCCTCAAGAGCGGCGACAACGGCGAGATCGTACGGCTGCGCGACGTGGCGCGCATCGAAATGGGCTCCGGCAGCTACGCGCTGCGCGCCCAGCTCAATAACAAGGATGCGGTCGGTATCGGTATCTTCCAGTCGCCGGGCGCCAACGCCATCGAGCTGTCGGACGCAGTGCGCGGCAAGATGGCCGAGCTGGCGACCCGCTTCCCGGACGGCATGAGCTGGAAATCGCCTTACGATCCGACGGTGTTCGTGCGCGATTCGATCCGCGCGGTGGTGGATACCCTGCTGGAAGCGGTGATCCTGGTGGTGCTGGTGGTCATTCTGTTCCTGCAGACCTGGCGCGCCTCGATCATTCCGCTGCTAGCGGTCCCGATCTCCGTGGTCGGCACCTTTGCCGCGCTGTATATGCTGGGCTTCTCGCTCAATACCCTCAGCCTGTTCGGACTGGTGCTGGCGATCGGCATCGTGGTGGATGACGCTATCGTGGTGGTGGAAAACGTCGAGCGTAATATCGAAGAGGGGCTGTCGCCGCTGGCGGCGGCGCACCAGGCGATGCGCGAGGTCTCCGGCCCGATCATTGCCATCGCCGTGGTGCTGTGTGCGGTGTTCGTGCCGATGGCGTTCCTCTCCGGCGTTACCGGCCAGTTCTACAAGCAGTTCGCCGTCACCATCGCCATCTCGACAGTGATCTCCGCCATCAACTCGCTGACCCTGTCGCCAGCGCTGGCGGCGCGCTTGCTTAAACCGCACGGCGCGCCGAAAGATCTGCCGTCACGCCTGATTGACCGGCTGTTCGGCTGGCTGTTCCGGCCGTTCAACCGCCTCTTCGCCAGCGGCTCGCAACGCTATCAGCGCGGCGTCTCCCGCGTGCTGGGCCGGCGCGGCGCGGTGTTCGTCGTCTACCTGCTGCTGCTGGCCGCCGCCGGCGTGATGTTCAAGACCGTACCCGGCGGCTTTATCCCGACGCAGGACAAGCTGTACCTGATCGGCGGCGTTAAGATGCCGGAAGGCGCCTCGCTGGAGCGCACCGATGCGGTGATCCGCAAGATGAGCGCCATCGGCCTGAGCGTGGACGGCGTCACCGATGCGGTGGCCTTCCCCGGCCTGAATGCGCTGCAGTTCACCAATACGCCGAATACCGGCACGGTGTTCTTCGCGCTGGAGTCGTTGAGCACCCGTACCCGCACCGCGGCGCAGATCAACGCCGAGATCAACGCGCGCATTTCACAGATTCAGGAAGGCTTCGCCTTCTCAATCATGCCGCCGCCGATCCTCGGCATTGGCCAGGGCTCCGGCTATTCGCTGTACGTGCAGGATCGTGCCGGGCTGGGCTACGGCGCGTTGCAAACGGCGATCAACACCATGTCCGGCGCCATTATGCAAACGCCGGGAATGGGGTTCCCGATCTCCTCGTATCAGGCCAACGTGCCGCAGCTGGACGCCAAAATCGATCGCGACAAGGCCAAGGCGCAAGGGGTACCGCTTAATGCGCTGTTCAGCACGCTGCAGACCTACCTCGGTTCGTCTTACATCAACGACTTCAACCGCTACGGCCGCACCTGGAAGGTGATGGCGCAGGCCGACGGCCAGTTCCGCGACAGCGTGGAGGACATCGCCAACCTGCGCACCCGCAACGACAAGGGCGAAATGGTGCCGATCGGCAGCATGGTCAGCATCGGCACCACCTACGGTCCGGATCCGGTGATCCGTTATAACGGCTTCCCGGCGGCAGACCTGATCGGCGACGCCGATCCGCGCGTGCTCTCTTCAACCCAGGCGATGGGCGCGCTGACGCAGATGGCCGGCAAGCTGTTGCCGAACGGCATGAATATCCAGTGGACCGATCTGAGCTACCAACAATCGACCCAGGGCAACGCCGCGCTGGTGGTGTTCCCGGTGGCGGTGCTGCTGGCGTTCCTCGCGCTGGCGGCGCTGTATGAGAGCTGGACGCTGCCGCTGGCGGTGATCCTGATCGTGCCAATGACCATGCTGTCGGCGCTGTTCGGGGTGTGGCTGACCGGCGGCGACAACAACGTGTTCGTGCAGGTCGGGTTGGTCGTTCTGATGGGGCTGGCCTGCAAGAACGCCATTCTGATCGTCGAGTTCGCCCGCGAGCTGGAAATGCAGGGCAAAGGCATCGTCGAGGCGGCGCTGGAGGCCTGTCGCCTGCGGTTGCGGCCGATCGTGATGACCTCCATCGCCTTCATCGCCGGCACCATCCCGCTGATCCTCGGCCACGGCGCCGGCGCCGAGGTGCGTGGCGTCACCGGCATCACGGTGTTCTCCGGCATGTTGGGGGTCACCCTGTTCGGGCTGTTCCTGACGCCGGTGTTCTACGTCACCCTGCGGCGCCTGGTGGCACGCAAAGCGCAGCCGCAGACGGCGTAATCACCGTCTTAACATGCAAAAAGGTCGGGCATTGCCCGACCTTTTTTATACATGCGATCCGCGATTATTTACCGGCGGCTTCGGCCTCTTGCTCGGCGGCATATTCCGCGCAGGCGCGCTTGTCGCCCCGCTCCAGTTCGGCCAGCGAATCGGCCACGGTGTGGCGGGCCAGCACCGCAAGCGAGGCCTGCTCGGCCTCGTTCACCACCGATTTGAAATACCAGCAGGCGTTGGCGCTCACCAGGCAGCGGGCCGGCACTTCAGGGCGGGAAGCCCAGATGCGCTTGTCGTCGATCACCGCCAGATAGATGTCCCGCAGGGTGATTTCTTCCGCCGGGCGGCCGAGATGGATAGAGCCGTTTCGGCCCAGGGTGGAAACGATGATGCCGTCTTTGGTCAGCGGGACCATCAGTTTGCGGATAAAGCTGGGGTTGGCTTCCAGAGCGGCGGCGAGGGTGGCGCTCGTCGAACGCATGCCCTGCTTCTCAGCTACGGCGACGCTAAGGACCATTTGCAACGCTGTCGGAAAGCGAAAATCTAACATGTCGTTATCTCTGCGAGACGAAATACTCGGGTTTTACCGGTGCGGCGATTGGCGCCGAACACACCGCTTAATTGCACAATAATATAACAAACGCGGGGGCTTTTTTGAAGTTTTGCCCAGTGATATCGCACGCAGACATTAGAACGATCGCAAATTTTTGGGCAGGCAGAAAACAGAAACCCGCGTCAATGTTAACGCCGCTCGCTTAACCGGGTTAAACGATCAGAACTAACACTGCCCGCGGGCTTAATTCGAATGTGGCGATCAGGCTCTGTTCAGCACCAGCTGGCCGTTTTTATCCAACGGGATTTGCGTGCCCGGATCGTGATCCATGCGGATCTTGCCCTGCTGATTACCGATCTTGTAGGTCACGTCATAACCCAGCATTTTCTGGGACTTGTCGTAGACCGTTTTGCAACGCTGCTGAACGCTGGTGCTGACGTCGTTGTTCTGCATCGCCCCTTGCACCTGGTTGCCGGCATAGCCGCCGCCCAGCGCGCCGACCACGGTCGCCACGTCGCGCCCGCGACCGCCGCCGAACTGGTGGCCGATCACGCCGCCCGCCACTGCGCCCAGCACAGAACCGGCGATGCGGTTTTCATCCTGCACCGGCGCACGGTGCGTAACGGTGACGTTGCGGCATTCCTGACGCGGCGTTTTGATGGTTTCTTTAATCGGCGTTGCGGCGAGCACCTGCGCGTACTGCGGACCGGCAGAAAAGACGTCCAGGCTGGCTACCGCGGCAATCCCCAGAGCGGCAGCGATACCAATCCCAACACCGGCTAACATTGACTTGTTCACAGGAAACCTCCTGAAAGTGTTACCACGCATTTTGTCCGGGGTCTGTGACCGGCTGCACCGCGCTTATTATTTTGCGCATGGGCGGCTTGCGGTATCCCGGTTTACGGCGTGCGCGACGCGCCGTCTGTAAACGAGGTAAAGTCTGCACAATGATTTGAGGGCCCGCAATAAGACAAGGGGACCAAAAATGCGGGAAAACGGCCGTTTCGCCGCTGTTTAGGAGGAATCTTAAGAATTTTACCCATGCCGACGACAGCTTATGCTGAAGAATCAAGCAACCGCCGCCGTTCGCCTCGCGCCGCCATAAAAAAACCCGCGCGGGCGAACCGGCGCGGGTTGGTCGACAAAGGCAGGATCAGTGCATTTTCAGACGCGGGCGGATCACCCGGTTGATGCCGCCTACCAGCATCATCAGGCCGGTTTTGATGTAGCCGTGCAGCGCCACCTGGTGCATGCGGTACAGTGAGATGTAAACGAAGCGCGCGATGCGCCCTTCCACCATCATCGAACCGCGCATCAGGTTGCCCATCAGGCTACCGACGGTGCTGAAGCGCGACAGCGACACCAGCGAGCCGTGGTCTTTATACACATATGGCTTCAGCGTCTGGCCGTTCATCAGCGCCAGAATATTGGTGGCGCAGCGCGAGGCCATCTGGTGCGCCGACTGAGCGCGCGGCGGCACAAAACCGCCGCCCTCTTTCGGGCAGGAGGCGCAGTCGCCGATGGCGAAGATGTTCGGATCGCGCGTGGTCTGCAGCGTTGGCTCCACCACCAGCTGGTTGATGCGGTTGGTTTCCAGGCCGCCGATGTCTTTCATGAAGTCCGGCGCCTTGATGCCGGCCGCCCATACCATCAGATCGGCATCGATGAACTCGCCGCCTTTGGTGTTCAGGCCTTTGGCATCGGCGCTGGTCACCATGGTGTTGGTCAGCACGCGTACGCCCAGTTTGATCAGCTCCTGGTGCGCCGCAGCGGAAATGCGCGGCGGCAGCGCCGGCAGAATGCGCTCACCGGCTTCCACCAGCGTCACGTTCAATGCGCTGTTGTCCAGGCCTTCGAAACCGTAGCTGTGCAGCTGCTTCACCGCGTTGTGCAGTTCGGCGGACAGCTCAACGCCGGTGGCGCCGCCGCCGACGATGGCGATGTTGACCCGCTCTTTTTGCCCCGGCTGCGCCGAGAACTTCAGGAACAGGTTGAGCATTTCGTTGTGGAAGCGGCGCGCCTGATGCGGGTTATCCAGGAAGATGCAGTGCTCTTTCACGCCCGGCGTACCGAAATCGTTCGAGGTGCTGCCCAGCGCCATCACTAGGATGTCGTACGGCAGTTCGCGCGCTGGCACCAGTTCGCCGCCCTGCTCGTCGCAGATCTGCGCCAGCTGCAGCGTTTGCATCTCGCGGTTGATGTTGGTCAACGACCCCAGTTGGAAGCTGAAATGGTGGTTGCGCGCGTGCGCCAGGTAGCTGAGCGCATCCACGCCGTCATCGAGGGAACCGGTCGCCACTTCGTGCAGCAGCGGTTTCCACAAATGGCTGTGGTTGCGATCCACCAGCGTGATCTCCGCTTTGTTCTTGCGGCCAAGTTTATGGCCCAGGCTGGTCGCCAGCTCCAAGCCACCGGCGCCGCCGCCAACAATAACGATTTTCTTCTTTGGCGTTGTCAAAATAACCCCCTAAATGTGAACCATTTGTTATTCCAGGGTAAATAAATAATATCCTTAGAATACATAGGGTTCGCTTAAAATAAATCGGCTCTCTGAGGCCAGAATAACATGCGAGGTTATTTGGTCATACCAAAATTGACGTACATCAAATTTTTTTGGTTAAAGGCTGGACGCGGGGATTTTTTGGGGATTGTGATTCAAATAGTTAGCGCTGAGTCACAGTTTTAAATTTTGCCGATTGCCACGAAAAACTTTACCTTGGCGTACAAAAAAGCCGCACTTTCCGTCGGTACAAAACGGTGGGCGCGGCTCGCGGCGGCGTTATGAAACTGTTAACCCAGCGCCTTAAACGCCTTGATCCGCTGCAGATGGGGTGAGATGTTTTTGAACTTGTGCGTCTGCTGTTCATCCCAGACGATTTCGTAGTAGTGATGCAGCAATTCGGCGCTGCGCCGGTTATCCAGCACCTCGTCGTGCCGCGACAGCACCACCAGACAGCGGTCGCGGTTCTTCTCGCGGAAATCCTCCACGCACTTGGTGGCAATATCGCGATACTCTTCCGGCCGGTCTATCTTGCCGTGCATGTGCTCTTCCGGGTACAGATTGGGGTTGAACATCGCCTGGCGAATGCCGCACAGGAAGCCGATGCGCTCCGCCCAGAAGCCGCCGAGGCCAACCCCGCAGATCAACGGGTGCGCGTCGCCGCCCTGCTGCACCGCCTTGTCCACCTCTTTCAACAGATGCTGCATGTCGTGACGCGGATGCAGCGTGCTGTAGCTGATGAAGCGCACGTCCGGATCGATAAACTGCAGCTGTAACACCTTTTCATGATTGCCGGGACTGGTGGAATCGAAGCCGTGCAAATAGATAATCATGTGGATCCTCGCAACAAGCCAAGGGCCGCGGGCGCGGCCCTCATCATTTCCGCTCTGCGCCGCGATGCGGCGCCTGGATTCACCCTTGCGAACGCTGCTTGTGCTCCTCCCAGCGTTCGCTCAGCGCGCTGAGCGCCTTGTGCGCCTGCTGCCAGCGCTCGGAGTCGCGCAGTTCCTGACGGGTGAACTGACCGCGATGATATAACCGCTTCACCTTCTCTGCTTTGACCGGGGACAGGTTATCCAGCACGCTGACCGCACCTTCGCGGTGGTTGCACACCAGGATCATGTCGCAACCGGCATCCAGCGCCGCCTGGCCGCGCTCGGCGTAGCTGCCCATAATGGCGGCGCCTTCCATCGACAGATCGTCGGAGAAAATCACGCCGTCGAAGCCCAGCTCCTGACGCAGGATCTGCTGCAGCCAGTAAGGCGAGCCGCTGGCCGGACGCGGGTCCGCTTCAGTATAGATGACGTGGGCCGGCATGACGGCGTCCAACAGCTGGCGGTTGATCAGCTCGCGGAAGATCGCCATGTCGTGCTCGCGGATCTGCGCCAGCGGCCGCGGATCGCGCGGGGTTTCCTTGTGCGAATCGGCGCTGACGGCGCCGTGCCCCGGGAAGTGTTTGCCGGTGGTTTTCATGCCGGCGCTGTGCATGCCGAGGATAAAGCGTTCCGCCATCGCCAGCGCCTGCTGCGGATCGCTGTGGAACGAACGCTCGCCGATCGCCGCGCTGCCGTGGCCGATGTCCAGCACCGGCGCAAAACTGATGTCGATATCCTGTGCGATCATTTCCGCCGCCATCAGCCAGCCGGCCTCCTGCGCCAGCCGGCCGCCTTCCTGCGCATCGTGCAACGCGGCGAACGACTGCGCCGCCGGCAGGCGGGTGAAGCCCTCGCGGAAGCGCTGTACGCGCCCGCCCTCCTGATCCACCGCCACCACTAGCCGATCGTGCGAGGCGGCGCGGATCTGGCGCACCAGCTCACGCAGCTGCTCCGCATCGTGGAAGTTGCGGGTAAACAGGATCAATCCGCCAACCAGCGGGTGTTTCAAAATTTCGCGTTCTTCTGCATCCAGCTCGTAGCCGGCGACATCTAGCATTACTGGGCCCACGGGCACCTCACTTCATTATTGTTCGTTCAGAATTCGGATGATGATAAACAAAGCCGCCGGCGCACCGCCGCGCCCCAGCGCAAAAATTCGGCGTCGCCGCTCTGCTGCCAGCGCACTTCGAACCATAGCAGCATCAGATAATCGACCCACGGCAGCCAGCGGTGCACCTGCGTCTGCAGCCGGGCGACGTCGTGATAGCCCTGGCGCGCGTAGTGCTGCAAAAAGCGCTGCTGCTGGCCGGCCGACCAACCGTTGCCGCGAAACAGCGCGGCGATATCCAGCGCCACGTCGCCGTCGGCGGCATATTCCCAGTCGATCAGCCGCAGTCCTTCGCCGGTGGCGAGCAGATTGCCCGGATGGATGTCCATGTGCAGCGGCGCCAGGCGCAGCGGCCGTGGTAAGGCGCTGCGTAAAAAATGACGCTGCAGGCGCAGCCAGTCAGGGGTTAAACGCCGCCTATCCAGCTGCTGCCAGTAGCGGCGGAACTGCCGTCGCAGATCCAGTCGGTAACCGCTGAGCGGCCGCCGGTGCAGTTCCGCCGCCATCGCCGCCAGCTCGCCACGCTGATTCAGCGCCGCAAACTCGGCATCTGTGACGACGTCACCTTCGAGCCATTCAAGGATAAGCCACTGATTATTCTGTGCGAAAACCCGTGGCCCTAGCCCCGGCGCGCAGCGGCGCAAGACCCGCGCTTCCCGCCGGCGGCTCACGCCCAGCGCGCGTTTTTCCGCACTGTGCTGCCGCGCCAACAGCGTGATGCCCGCGCCGTCGATGCGCCAGCTCTCGCCGGTCAGCCCCTGCACCGGGCTGAAATGACAACCGGCGGTATTCACCGCCGGCAGTCTGGTTTCCATCAATCGTCGCAGCGCGGCCTCAGCGTTTAACGGCGCCATTGCCCGACCAGACGATCTCGCCGGTTTGCACCAGCATCAGCTGCATATCCAACGCCGGCGACTTCACGTCGCCGCTGACGTCGCTGTACAGCACGTACTGCGCGCCGACGATGCGCGCCAGGCCAATCGCCTTGCTGCGCGAACCGAAGCTGTCATCCGCCGACAGGCCCAGCGTTTGTCGGGCGCTGGTCAGCTTCGCTTCCGGCACCACGCTGAAGGTGGAATTCGACGCCAGCGCCTTGTACAGCGCCGCGGTGGCTTTGCCCATCTGCAGCGAACCGTTGGTATTGTTCTTGACGCTGTCCAGCAGCAGCACGCTGCCGGCCGTGACGCCATCGGCCTTCAGCATCTGCCCCACCAGCGGCTGAACGCTGCCCAGCCAGTCAAGCTGCTGGATTTTCGGCGGCTGCGGCACTGGCTCGGTGGTTGGCGGCTGTGGCTGCTCGACCGGCGGCTTCGGTTGATCCGGCTCAACGGTGACCGGCGGCGGCGGCTGATCCGGCTCAGGCGGACGCGACAGACAGCCGCTCAGGGTTAATGCGGCCAGCGCCACTAAGACGTACTTTTTCATGCTTTTTCTCCAAACCTGGCAAGCGCTTACAGGTACAGATACAGACGCGCGCTTTTGGCGTCCAGGTTGCCGTTAATCGAGTAGATTTTGGCGTCCGAGTCGGGCGCCACGACGATCTCGCGCGGTTTCTCGAAGGGGCGAATATCCAGCCCCTGCGCGTCGTACCAATAGAAACGATAATGCACGGTGACCGGCGTCGATTGGCTGTTGTTGAGCACCGAGGTCGCCATCACCCGCCCGGAGGCGTTCGAAATCGAGGGCGTATCGGCCAAAATGCCGGCGGTCAGCACCGAAGGATCCATCACCACCGTTTGGCGTTGATTGACCGCGATGCCGGACGGCGAGCTGCACCCCATCAGCAACGCGGCGGGCAACGCCAACGCCACCAGACCACGCAGAGTTTTTTTACCGCGCATGATTTCCTCGCTTAACGTGACAACAGCGGCCCCAGCGAGCGGCCACCGACCAGGTGCATATGAATATGATAGACCTCCTGACCGGCGTGGCGGTTGCAGTTGACGATCAGACGATAGCCGTCTTCGGCGATGCCTTCCTGTTCGGCGATCTTCGCCGCGGCGGTGATCATGCGGCCCAGCGCGGCTTCGTGCTCCACGGTCACGTCGTTGACGGTTGGGATCAGCACGTTGGGAACGATCAGCACATGGGTGGGTGCCTGAGGGGAGATGTCACGGAAAGCGGTGACCAGTTCATCCTGATAAACCACATCAGCAGGGATTTCGCGTCGGATAATTTTACTGAAAATCGTTTCTTCGGCCATCTGGCGTTCCTTTTTACACAATTAGCTGTACGCAGTATGAGTGACAAATTCTACTGCTTTCAACCTGATTGCGCACTTTCCGCGTCGAGTGCTGCAGATTCGCGCAGGCCGGCGCCCCGCTTGTGCATCTTTTCACTTTGGTTATTCACTATTGTTGCTTTACTTGCCCCATGCCGCCGCCAATAGTAACCCCATGATTAGCAAAGAGTAGAGGGTGTTATGCCACTGAGGATTTCGGCGCTGTGCGCGCTGTTGCTGAGCGCCGCCGTTCAGGCCGCCCCGGCGGGCGGTATCGATCTGCAGGCTAACCGAGAGCCGATGCGCGCAGAGCCGAACCCGGCCGCTATCGCACTGATTCCGGCGAATTTTCACTTTGCGGTGCCCGGCAAGCTGACGGTGGCGGTGGCGTTCGAGAACTCCCCGCCGCTGGCGCTGTTCGCCGAAGACAATAAAACGCTGATCGGCAGCGATCCGGACATCGCCCGCCTGGTGGCCGACAGCCTCGGGCTGGCGCTGAATCTGGTGCCCACCTCCTGGGAAGATTGGCCGCTGGGCATCAGCGCCGGCAAATACGATGCGGCGATCTTCAACATCGCCGTCACCAAACAGCGCAAGACCAAATTCGACTTCGCGACCTATCGGGTGGACACGCTGGGCTTTTACGTCAAATCCACCAGCCACATCACCTCGATCAACCGGCCGCAGGACGTCGCCGGGCTGCGGATCATCGTCGGATCCGGCACCAATCAGGAAAACATTCTGCTGGGATGGGATAAACAGAACCGCGCCGCCGGGCTGCCGCCGGTGCAGCCGATCTATGTGACCGACGACGCCGCCACCAACCTGAGCATTCAGTCCGGGCGCGCCGACGCGTTCTTCGGCCCCCACTCCACCGGCGCCTACAAGGCGGCGCTGACCGGCAAAACCAAAATGGTCGGCATCGGCCCCAGCGTGGCCTACGTCGCGGTCACCAGCAAGAAAGGCAACGGGTTGGTCAACGCCGTCAACGCCGCCATCAACGGCGTTATCGTCAGCGGCGAATACGCGCAGGTGCTGGAGCGCTGGGGCGAAGGCGACGAAAAGGTCGAGCGCTCCGCCATCAACCCGCCGGGCATCGGCGACTAGCCGCCGATCAGCTGCGGCGCGTGCCGACGCATCCACTCGGCCAGCGAGTCCAGCGTCGGCCGCAGCGATTTGCCGAGCGCGGTGACCTGATACTCCACCCGCGGCGGCACTTCGGGAAATACCCGCCGCGTCACCAGACCGCGCTGCTCGAACAGCCGCAGCTGGCGCGTCAGCTCTTTTTGCGCAATGGGCGCCACCGCCCGCTGCAGCTCGCTGAATCGCACCGGGCCGTCGATCACGATCAGCCGGTACAGGATGGGGATCGCCCACTTGCCCGACACCAGATTGACGAAGTCCACCATCGGGCAGGATTCGCCCGGCATCGGCAACGCCGCCAAATTATTTTCCGCCGCTAATGGCGTTTGCGCCGTCATTTCATCCCACCTCGCCCTTTAGTATCCAAAAGGTGCCTACTATGCAAAAGGAACTATAGCGCAAATAATGCCGCAACTGACACTAAAGAGGAATCGGTTATGTCACGACTGCAAGGCAAATACGCATTGATTACCGGCGGCACCAGCGGCATCGGGCTGGAAACCGCCCGCCAGTTCATCGCCGAGGGCGCGACGGTGGCGATCACCGGGCGCAGCCAAAGCGCCCTGGACGCGGCGGGCCAGGCATTGGCGGGCAAGGCGCTGTTGCTGCTGAGCGACGCCGGCGATATCCCGCAGCAGCGCGACCTGGCGCAGCGGCTGGGGCAACGGTGGCCGCGGCTGGACGTGCTGTACATCAACGCCGGCGACGTTACGCATCGCCCGCTGCAGGAGTGGGATGAGCAGAGCTATCAGCGGCTGATGGACATCAACCTGAAGGGGCCGTTTTTTCTGATCCAGGCGTTGCTGCCGCTGCTGGCCAACCCGTCTTCGGTGATCCTGTGCGGTTCGGTCAGCGCCCATATCGGCCTGCCGCAGAGCAGCGCCTATGCCGCCAGCAAAGCCGGCTTGCTGTCGCTGGCCAGAACGCTGTCCGGCGAGCTGCACGCGCGCGGCATTCGCGTCAACGGCCTCAGCCCCGGCCCGACCGAAACCCCGGCGTTGGGTAAGCTGGGGTTGGCGGAAGCGGATGAGCAGGCATTGCGCGACGATATCCGCGCGCTGGTGCCGATCGGCCGCATGGGCAGCGCACTGGAGCTGGCCAAAGCGGCGGTGTTTCTGGCGGCGGACGAGTCGGCATTTATGGTCGGCGCCGAGCTGCAGATGGACGGTGGCGTGGGGAATTTATAATTTAATTTAGCGACGCGGCCGCACCCCGCGCGGCCCATAAGATCACCCCAGCCCAGGGATCTCGACGCCGAAGGTCTGCAACAGCAGCACCACGTTGAGCAGCACGATCACCACCGTGCCGACCACCGCCGCCAGGCTGGTCCAGCGGCCGTTGGCGAACTCGCCCATGATGTCGCGGCGGCGGGTAAACATCACCAGCGCGATCATCGGGGCCGGCAGCGCCAGGCTCAGCACCACCTGGCTGTAGACCAGCGCGTCGGTGGCGTTGACGCCCATCGCCACCACGATAAACGCCGGCACCATGGTGACCAGGCGGCGCACCCACACCGGAATGCGGAAGCCAACGAAGCCCTGCATGATCATTTGCCCGGCCATGGTGCCCACCACCGAGCTGGAAATGCCGGAGGCGATCAGCGAAGCGAGGAAGATGCCGGCGGCCGCCGCACCGAACAGCGGCGTCAGCGTATGATAGGCGGTGCCAATTTCGGCCACGTCGCTGTTACCGGCGTGGAAGGCACTCGAGGCCATGATGACCATCGCGATATTCACCAACCCGGCGAGCGCCAGCGCGATCACCACCTCAATATTGGAGAAACGCAGCAGCTTGCGCCGTTCGCCGTTATCGCTGGCCGGGCTGCGGTGCTGGGTCAGCCCCGAATGCAGAAAAATGGCGTGCGGCATCACGGTGGCACCGATAATGCCAACGGCGATGGTCAACGCCTGCGCGTCCGGCAGCTGCGGCGTCACCATGCCGATCCCGGCCGCCTGCCAGTCCACCGGTACGATGAACATCTCGACCAGGTAACACAGCGCGATGATCCCCACCAGGCCGCCGATCATCAGCTCGACCGGGCGGAAACCTTTTTTTTCCACCATCAACAGCGCATAGGTGATCACCGCCGTCACCCCCATTCCCGCCAGCAGCGGCATATGGAACAGCAGCGCCAGCGCGATCGCCCCGCCGAGAAACTCCGCCAGATCGGTGGCCATCGCCGCCACTTCGCTGAGCAGCCACATGCCGATCACTACCGGCCGTGAAAACTGGTCGCGGCACATCTCCGCCAGATTGCGGTTGGTGACGATGCCCAGCTTGGCCGACAGCGCCTGGAACAGCATGGCGATCAGGTTGGCCATCACCACCACCCACAGCAGGCTGTAGCCGTATTTCGCCCCGGCCTGAATGTTGGTGGCGAAGTTGCCGGGATCCATATAGGCAATAGAGGCAATCACCGCCGGGCCGGCGAACAGCAACGGCGTAAAGGCGCCGCGCTTGCGTCCGGCAAGGGCGGCGCCAATCGCAATGTTGGTCCGTTCGGTTAACGATGGAGTGGTTGCCGCATCACGCATGAAGTACCCTCAATCTTTCACTGGTTATTTTTCCACCTATCATGCTGACAATGTAGCATCGGCTACACTTTATGCAACAGGCGAAATTCATTGGCTTTGTGTAGAGATATTTCTAACTACCACAATGCGTGGCATCGAATTGATAATGTGTGCTATTTGGACTAACTTAGGGCAACCCTCCCCGTATTGCCGGGAGATGCCATTTTTATGCTTACAGGACGCCCCACGCTATGGTTACCCGCGCGCCAGATAACGCCGACCGCCACGCCCAGACCGACATGCCGGACGAGGCCGAGCACGCCCTGCGTTTTAGCCGCGCCCGCGAAGCGCAGTCCAATGCGCTGATCGAAGATTACGTTGAGCTGATCGCCGATTTGCTGCAAAGCACCCGCGAAGCCAGAACCACCGACATCGCGCGCCGCTTCGGCGTGTCTCACCCGACGGCGATCAAAAATATCGCGCGGCTGAAAAGCGCCGGGCTGGTGGAATCGCGCCCTTATCGCGGGGTGTTTTTAACGGAAGAAGGCGAGCAGCTGGCGCAGAAGGTGCGCCGCCGTCACCGCATCGTGGTCGATCTGCTGATGTGCGTCGGGGTGCCGAGCGAAACCGCCGAGCTGGACAGCGAAGGGATTGAACACCATATCTCGGACGAAACGCTGGCGGTGTTCGAGCATTACCTGCAAAAGCACGCCAAACCCTGACTGCCGGAGCGCCGATGAGCTACGCCGTGCGGCAAATCCATGATCGGCGCCTGGTGGTTTTCGCCGAAGCCGGGCCGCCGTTGAAAGACGAAAACGACGTCAGCCCGTTTATCGCGCCCGCCTTTGAACACGATGCCGGGATGATTGCCCTCCCCGTCAACCGCCTCGACGCCGCCTTCTTCCAACTCAGAAGCGGCATGGCCGGCGCCGTATTGCAGAAATTCATCAACTACCGCCTGCGCGTGGCACTGCTGGGCGATATCACCCCCTGGCTGGCGCAAAGCAACGCGCTGCAAGATTTTGTGCGTGAAGCCAACCGCAGCGAACAGGTCTGGTTCCTCCCTTCTCTCGCCGAACTCGAACAGCGGCTCGGTGCCTGACGGCAGGCAATAAAAAAGGGAGGCTTTCGCCGCCATTTTGTGGTTAGGAAAAACAAGTAGTTAAAGGATTATCAGCAATTTAGATGCCCGTAACTGCGTGCTTAAAATGGGTGTAGCGTAGGGGTTTTGGGCAATTTGTGGATCATGACCTTAGCTGAATTAGCTCAGATTTGAGCTGACATTGCCACAGACATAGCTTAACCTAAGCCAATAAGGCAGCTCTGTGCCAGAAGTGGACGTTGCTCTTTTATTTAAAAAATTAACTTAACCATTTTTTATGGGAAATAAATAACTTTAAAAAAACCATACACTCTGTATTTTTATTAAACAAATAAACTGATATTTATTAATACAATCAAATTACAAAGATACTTACAGAAAATGAAACTAAAAAACAAAATATCAATCGCCCCTAAGCTTCTAGATAACCTTATTCTATGGCGTTACATGAGTCTTGAGAAATTCGTCAACCTAATTGATTCCAAGACAATATTTCTTTCTCCAATATCATATTTCAAAAATAGCGATCCTTTAGAAGGTCACCTTCCCAAAAAATTTCATATACGCATGGAAAACACTTTGCGCTCCATGCGTAATAATTTTTATCAAGATGATAAAGAGATGTCTAGTGAAATGAAAGACTCTATCAGAACATGGAATGTTACCTCTAATCGAAGGATTGAGTTAATGAAAGAAAAATCTCGTGATCGTCAAAGCATTTGCTGCTGGTACGAAAGTCAATTTGAATCAGAAGCAATGTGGAAGTTATACGGTGACAACGGGAAATCTATAGCAATCAAAACCACTGTTGGCGCACTAAAAAAATCAATAGAGTCAGTGGATAATGATAAACTTGTCTTCTTAGATAGAATAAAGTATTTAGATTTTGACGACACTAAATTAATGGAAGAGGAGCTTACGGATGGTGATAAGGCCATTGCCAGCATTCTTTTCAAAAGAAAAGAATATGAACATGAAAAAGAAGTCAGACTCTATCACAAGCCTGATGAACATGATTTACTTAACCCTCAAAATATAGTATTTAGTGATTACTGGGAAAAATACACCATAAAACCACATTTTGTTAATGTAGATATTAACGAAATGATTCATGATATAGTTATCTCTCCTTTTGTATCTGAACCTTATGAAAGCAGTGTAAAAGCTATATGCTCAAAATATGAATTAAATAAATGCAATGTTTATAAATCTACCCTTTTGGAAAAATATGATTTTTAGAAACTGCAATACTTCACTTCCCACCCCAAAAGGAAATTAAAAGCCTCTAACTTCCGCTCCTCGCTCAGAGCGGATCATGTCGCACGCATGTCCGCCTCGAGCAAGAGACGAACATTGCTGGAACAGTAATTTTTTGGATAACGGCTAGGAATATAAAGACTTTTGGTTTTATTAATTAACTCTACAAACTAAAATAAAAATTTTCTGGCATGTTGTGTTTATATAGTAAAAAATTCATGAGATTTATGCAATTGGATCAATTATAATAAATTCCCCGCCTCTCTTCATGATATTTTTACTTTGCAAGTAATCATGTGTTAATGTTTGATTACTGTAACCATTAATAAATTTGAAAAGAGTAACAAAATCACTCAAAAGATAGTACGGGTCAATTAAACCACTGGGTTGATTGAGTTCTTTTTCAATCTTTACTCTCCAAGCATTCAGTCCCGATATTTCTTGCGCGTTTAATTCATCTAAACGTTCCATTTCGGTAATGGTATAAAACACATCGTTGGAGCGATTTATTTTGCAATGGTCATATATTTTCACGACATTAGACAAAACAAGGCTCCCATTCATAACTGATGATGCAAAAATATCATAACCCACATCATGCCCTATTCTAACTATTACATTTCCGCACGAACTGAGAAAAACTCTATTCCCTAATGGGCCTGACACATTCAACTCCGTATAACCTAAATTATTTATATAATGATCACATGATTCGTCAATATTTAATTGTTCGTGCGTAGTCTTGCTTATCATTAATCACTCTCCGTTTAAATTATTAATGATGATGTTCATCTGATTTTTTATAGAAATCATTCAATTAAATAGACTATAGCCTACATGAAAAAAATGATTCAGTCGTTAAATTATTTATTCTTTTAAAGAGCACCCAAGGCAAACTACCAAAAGTGTGATGACTAAATGTCATTTATACTAAAGCGTATGCCTCCTTTTCGCTTAGAGCAGACTGTCAGATTTGATTGTGTGCTGCCAGAGAATGTTTTCAGCCCAAGTCTGAGTGAATACACCTTAGCCAACAAATTCTAGTTTCTCTCTCGCAACATGTTCCCGCCATTCAGTGGAATCGAATTCCCAACTTGGCGCTGACATGTCACCCTCATCGCCTTCATTAACGAATGTTACCAAGAAAAAGATTTCATCCCCTTCTTCATCATCGTCATCCTCTACCACGTTTACATCAACAACAACCAAACGTTCTCCACCCGGAATTGTGGATACATACAAACCTTCTTTAGGCACTTCAATATTATCAGACATGGGCAACGCTCTCCTTTACGTTTACTAGTGGGTTAAATCTCACCGCGTCTTCTAAATAGTCCGGCGCAAAATGCGCATAAACCATTGTTTGCAAAATGCTTGAATGCCCTAAAATCCGCTGTAACGCCAGAATGTTGCCGCCATTCATCATGAAATGGCTGGCGAACGTATGCCGCAGCACATGCACCGCTTGACCCGCCGGCAGGCCGGGCGCGACTTCCTTCACGCACAGCCGGACATAGGGATAATTCAGATCGTTGAACAGCGGCCCCGACTTCACGCCGCAGGTGATCTCTTTGCAGAGTTCGGGCGAGATCGGCACCGTCCGGTTCTTGTTGTTCTTGGTGTTTAGGTAGGTGACCTTGTTGCCAATCACCTCTTCCTTTCGCAGTTTCGCCACTTCACCCCAGCGGGCGCCCGTAGCCAGGCAAAGCCTAACTGCCTTCAGGTGATCGCCCTCAAGCCGCTCTTGCAGCGCGGCGATCTCGGTCTGGGTAAGAAACCCCATTTCCTGCGCAGGCAGCTTCATTTTCTTCATGGCCTTGAGCGGGTGCTCGCCGTGGTAATGCCCCAGTTCGATGAGAACGGAGAACACGCCACCCAGCATTTCCTGGTCAAGGTTGACTGTCTTGGCTTTCTTGCCTTCAGCAAATCGCAGCGCCCGGTAGTCGGCGAAGAAAGTGCGGGTGATCTGGCTCGCTTTGGGTTGCCCCATTTTCTCCGCCATGACACGCAATTTCTGCGCTCTCTTCACTCCGTCTTTCAGGTGCTGGCCGTGATGGTTCCACCACAGATCGATCAGGTCTGTTAATGGGCGATGGTCAGCGGGCTTATCGAGCCATTCTTTGTTGTTCTGTGTCGCAATCACCCAGCGCTCGAACTGTTGCGCTTCAGACTTCGTTTTAAACTTTTTGCGGACGCGCTTCCCGTCTCTACCTTGTGGTCGTACATCCACCATGTAACCGTCAGCGCCAAGAGACTTAATACTCATCCCCAGAGACTCCTTTCAGCACAAATCCCACCTTTACCCCACGAATTCTTTATACGCCAAGCAGTTAACCAGCCTTCTGGCCTTTTTGGTGGTTGGATGTGCTGTCGTGTCCATCAGGGGAGAGAGCAGGAGAGATCTGTCCGATTTCCGGCGCGACATCCCCTGTCATCAGCCACATCGTGTATTTTTTGAAACGCGCATTGCTCGTAATCTTCATCAATGTCGTACCACCAGGCTCTATCAAGCCGGTTTCATACTTCTTCACGGTGCTGATCGAAATGCCTGTTATTTCGCAAAATTCGCTCTGACTGACCCCTTCGCTCTTACGGATCGCCTTCACTTTGTCGCCTAGAGTGCTTGACATGGTTCATTCCTATGAACTAAAGTCACCTTGGTTCATAATTATGAACCTTCAATAACTGAAATCTGCGTGATCTTAAAGGGTATCACTATGAACAAAAACCGACAAAAAAAGGTGATTGGAGTGAGGGAAAATCAATTACCTGCAGATTACCCATTCGGTGACCTGTTAGAGGAATCGATCTCTGATTACGCGCGCCGCATTGGTAAGAATCCGCAAACGATCCGCACTCAGGCCGACACCGGCGCCCTACCGATTTTACAAGCTCGTCCAGGCGCCAAGCGCCGGGTCAATCTTTACGCCATCTACCTGAATGCCAAACGTCACGCGGAGAAGTTTGTCGCGCATATGGGCTCTTGAGGAGGTCGCTCATGACAGAGATGCAACCGCGCGCCCTAATCCAGCTTTCGAAGCACACGTTCGTCTACCGTGGGTTCACTATCCATAAGTGCCCGCGCCATAGCGAAACGAACCGCACGGCCTACCAACTGATGAGCAACGGGGATTATTTCGGTCGTGATTTCGCACTGGCGGAAGCCATGCGCACAGTCGACAACATGGTCAAAGCTCGGGGAAGAAAATGAAACAGCCTTACAAGATCCTCATTGAGGAACTCCTGCAGCACTACCACACCAAAACGGCCAACTTGCAGATGGCGACCGCCACCGCGCCAGAGGTACGTCAGGTATCACTGAACGATTACGCTTTCCGCCTGTGCATTGGCCTGACCGGTTTACTGAGCACCGCAGAAGCCGCTGGCGATGGCCCGGCCGCCGCCGTTATCGATCGCCTAATCATGCGCTGCAACAACGGCGATATTCCGCAACCTGGATTATCTGCATGAGCCGGGTTAACCCGGCCCATCTGAGAGTGCATCCCTTCCATTAACGGTGGGTGATTGGCGTCACGGGATGCGCTCTCAAATGGGGAAAGGTTTAACGCGGTACGCCACCAGCAAGAGCAGAAACGAGACGTTCAACAATGGAGAGTTTTTCATGATGCTTCTTTTTACCAAGCGAAATCATAGCTCGATTTCTTGCCGGGTTAAAAAGGCTGGAGAGAGCATTACTGTCAAACTCTTCAAGCATATTAACGCGCGCGTTCATCTCATCAACACTGAGGTTATGCATTTCGTTAATAAGCGAAAGATATCGCTTAGCCTGCTGACGCGCAGCTTCGGATTTCTTTCCATGCTGAAAGGCAACTCGAATACCACTAATAATTGCGACTATAGCGCCAAACAACTGACTGAGCCCGCTGTTAGCAAAAATACCAGCGCCAAGAATAAGCATCACAGCATTAGCCGTAAGATCAATTCTGCGGTTAATAGTTTCTGTCATCACCTCCAGCCAATAGCTGTACCAAATGCGGAAGCGCAAAGCATACTCAGTCGGCTGTTGTGCCATAAAAATTTACTCCTCGTCATCATCCTCCGGTGGCTCAGGTTTATGCAACACGTGGAAGTCATCGGATTTATCGCGAGATTGCGAATTGTCATTGTCGCCCATAGAGGCTCCTTCTTGTGGTGGGTGGTTGTCATGCCCATGTTCCTGCCAGAACCTGGTGGGCATGGCGAAGATACCACAACGCGGCCGGGCGCGTAATCCCGGAGCGTTCTGGGCAATCACTAAAATCTGGTCGCGTCCTTATAAAAGCGTGGGCTGCAATAGAGCAGATAAATAGATTGCCCTTCCCATGAGCCGGCATGGTTAAAAACCGGCATATATTCCAGTGAGTAATTAGCGCACTCACTGAAATATAAAAATAACGTTCTCTACAAAATGTCGCTTCAAGGTGGCGGGATTCTCACACCCTATATTCAGGAGGGGTTATGCACGATGACGAATTACACACAGCTTTTATGAATGCGCGCAGTTCTGAACGGTTGCAATTACTTGAGCTGTTAGAGAGCAAACTTGATCGCCTTGCGGCCGATAAAACCTCCCGCGACCAGGTATTCAGTGCGCTAAAAGACTGGATCAACCTTCGCCGCCCCTCCGCCAACGAAACCAAGCCGGAGACAACGCAATGATGGCGTTCTTCTTCTCACTCGCTGCTGTTTGGGCGGTTATCTCCATGGGATTGGTTGGCTGGGTTATCTACCGCTATTGCAAATTTTGCCGTGCATTCAATCGGCAGTGTTTGCCGCCAGAACAACGCAATTACGACTAGGAACAACAATGGCTGACCAAATCGATATAGCTCAGGAGCGGCATCAACTGGTTCTTGAGTCTCAAATCGCTAGCGCTCGTCCACAGCCGTGTGGGCCTTCTGCGTTCACTTGCGAAACCTGCGATGCACCGATACCAGAAGCACGCCGCGCTCTCGTTCATGGCGTAACGCGCTGCGTTACCTGCCAGGAAATCCATGAAGCCAAAGCACGACATATCAGAGGTAACCCATGAACAAGCCCGCCCTTAAATGGCTCGGCAGCAAAGCCCGTATCATCGACACACTGCGCCAGCATCTGCCGGAAGGGAAACGGCTGGTTGAGCCGTTCGTCGGCTCCGGTGCAGTATTCCTCAATACCGACTATGACAGTTATCTGCTGTGCGATATCAACAGCGATCTGATCAATTTCCACAACGTCGCAAAAAACCATCCTGAGGTGCTGATCCGCGAAGCGCGCCACCTGTTCAAGGAGCACGCCAGCGAGGCTGGATATTACGCTGTGCGGGCCGACTTCAATCTGTGCTGTGACAGCAATTTCATCTATCGCGCCGCGCAGTTCCTTTACCTGAACCGCCACACCTTCAACGGTGTATGCCGCTACAACCTGCGCGGCGAGTTCAATTCGCCGTTCGGTCATCGAATGGCGCCCTACTTTCCAGAAGACGAGACCAGAGCCTTCGCGGAAAAGGCGCAGGCCAAAAAAGCGGTATTCCTGTGCTGTACCTTCCCGGAAGCGATCAGGATGGCCCAGGCCGGCGACGTGATTTATTGCGATCCGCCTTACATCCCAGCCAGCGCCACCGCCAGCTTTACCAGCTATCACACTGACGGCTTTACCAACGAGCAGCAGCAAAAGCTGGCCCGCATGCTGCGCATCGCCGCTAAACGCGGCCGTCACGTCGTAGCGTCGAACAGCGAGACAGACACAGCCAAGGCGCTGTACTCCGATTTTGCTATCACCACGCTCACTGCCCGCCGGTCGGTCAGCGCTAAAGCTGCCAGCCGTGCAGATGCTGGCGAGATCATCGCAACCATGAGACCACAAGATACCGGTATCGGCTGGTATCAAAAGATAGGGGCAGGTAACTCCGAGTGACGAATAACTCACGCGGACGACGCCAGCCATCCCCGCCGCTACCCTATCCGGGCAGCGGCGCGGTTGCCCCTAATTTTTCCTTCTCCTGGAACGCACCGCGCCCAGCAGTGAACCCTTATTTGGATGAACCATTCCAGCCCTCCCCAAATCTGCAATCGCTGGCCGATATCATCGCTCTGTACGCTAACGAGCGCCGTGACCTAGCCGAACACAAAGAAGCTCTGGCCGAAGCCGCCTGGCGCAAATTTTTCAACACCGAAGAACGCGACCCTGAGCTGCAAGACTTCCTCCAAGAAAAACGGCTGGGCCAGGCCCAACTGACGAAGACAATGCAACAGCATGATCCAGCGCTGGCCGCCCAGGCAGACCTGAACGCTCAACCAAAATTTATCCGCCAACCGCTGCAACAGCGGGTCGATTATCTGCGCCGGGAACACGGCGACGATCGGGCCAATGCGTTTTTATGCGACATCGTAAAAAGCGAATTGGCACGGTTGGAGGCGGTACGTAACCGCCAGCAAAGTATCGGATTTCGTTACATGGCAGGCCGCGACGGCCTGGACGCCCTATTGGATTTGCCTCAACTGTACCAAGACGAGGTGAAAGGATTGGCCGTGAAAGTTGCAGCCCATATGGAACTGCGATTTATCGATCTCTATGAAGAGATAGTCGACGACCCCGACAACATCCCGCTGGATGATTTGTTGCAGCTGTACCGCCTGGTTGCCGATGAAGCGGCGAAGTTGTCCGTACAGCCGCCGGGCTATCATGCGTTACTGCACCAAGGCACCCGCCGCGCGGAGATCCCCTATCACCTGATACACGGTGCGCTGGCCCGCCTGCGCTGCTCGGACTGGTGGTATCGCAAATTATGGCGGCTACGCTGCGAATGGCGCGAAGCCCAGCTCCGCTCCGTCTGTCTGGTAAGCAAACACGCATCCGTCTACATCAGCCACGACGCCTTGCTGCATAAGCGCGAACAGCGCCGCAAAGCCATGGAGTTTTTCAAGGCGCACGAACTGGTCAACGACGACGGCGTCACCCTATCGATGGAAGACGTGATCGCCGCCAGCAACAGCAACCCGAAACACCGCCGTAACGAAATGATGGCCTGCTCCAAAGGATTGGAACTGCTGGCAGAAATGCGCGGCGACTGCGCTGTTTTCTATACGATCACCTGCCCGTCGAAATATCACGCGACGCTGTCGAGCGGAAAGCCTAACCCGAAGTGGAACCACACCACCCCGCGGGAAACCAGCGACTACCTGGTTAATCTGTTCGCCGGTATCCGCAAGGCTATGCACCGCAAGGGGCTGCGCTGGTACGGCGTGCGCGTCGCTGAACCGCACCACGACGGAACAGTCCACTGGCATCTGCTGTGCTTTATGCGCAAGAAAGACCGAAAGGCGATCACCACATTGATGCGCAATTTCGCCATTCGTGAAGACCGCGCCGAGCTGGGGCCAGGCCTGGGCAAGAACATCAAGCCGCGTTTTGACGCCGAGCTGATCACCAAGCGGAAAGGCACGCCGACGTCCTATCTGGCGAAATACATCAGTAAGAACGTGGACGGCCGCGGGCTGAAAGACACCATCAGCAAAGAGACCGGCAAATCGCTGAAAGACACGGTAGAGAACGTCACCGCCTGGGCATCGCTGCACCGCGTGCAACAGTTCCGCTTCTTCGGCATTCCATCACGTCAGGCTTATCGTGAATTGCGTTTGCTAGCCGGACAGCTCAACCGGAAGCAAGATCCACAACAGCCGAGAAAGCCCGGCGCCCAGTTGCTGGCCGACAAGCAGATGGACGCCGTGCTGGCTGCCGCTGACGTCGGCTGCTTCGCGACCTACATCAGTAAACAGGGCGGCGTGTTGGTTCCTCGCAAATACCACGTTGTCCGCACCGCTTACACTCTGGCAGACAAGCCCAACACCTACGGCGATCACGGCACGCAAATCTATGGCATCTGGTCGCCACGCCTGGGCGATAACTCCCGCATCTGCACCCACACCGGCGACTGGCAAATGGTGCGCAAGACGGCCAGCGACACCCCGAACCCAGCGACCGACGCCACCGGCGGCGATCGCTTCGGGTTTGACGTTGACCGTCAGGGCGGCCCCTCCGCCCCTTGGACTCGTGGCAATAACTGTCCCCTTGAACAAGATCCGAACAGTTTAGAGGCCGGGATTGCCGCACATGGAGAGCCGAAAGGTACTGATTTTGAAAGGTTGGGATACAAAGAACGGCGCGATTTACTGACGCGGTTGAGAAATATGGACCAGAAAACACTGAACTGCAGGCCTGAAAAGCGACCACTTACACTAGGAGAACGGGCGCTATCTTCACAACATGATAATTTAATCGAGAAATTGGATGACTATGCTTACACAATCGGGATAGATATCAGCAGATCGGCACTGCGAAGGCTAGTCATGGGACACACTGTCAATATCCAAAGTATCGAATATCGAGCCGGACATGACGGTATTATATATCGAGAGAGGCGAGCAAGAGATCTGCGCGTTAAAAACTTGATGAGAAGAGTGAAAAAAATCCAGAGTTGGAGTAAGCTTTAAATTCTTACCCATTAGAAAGTTTAAAAGGTTATAATTAAATGAGTAATAATATCATTGTAAATACAAAATTACAGTCCCTTGGCTACACAGGAAAAGTATACAGATTCTTTGATAAAGAAGAATATGCCAATGAGTTTTGCCAAGGAAAAATACGAATTAGCACCCTTAATGCCTGTCGAGATTATGAAAATGCAGAGCAAGGTGATAAAGGTGAAGCGACTTGGAAACATAGCATAAGTTTAGTGAATGATTATGAACCAAGCAAAAAACAAATTGAAGCCTTAAGATGGGCTGGGGTTAGAGTAGACCCCGAGTCGAGAGGAAACTCCTTTGCGGACATTACAGCAAGAAGAAGATTAGATGATGCTTACATTTTGTGCACTACAAAATATTTTGACCCAGATATATTTTCTGACTCATTTGGTAAATACTGTGTTGAAATATCCAATGCACACAAATTTTGTGTACTCGTTACTGAACAGATAGCCAGGATTCACAAGAATACAAGAATTCAAGCGTTATATGATGACGTTCATTACTTGGACAGAGAAGGTACGGATCTAAACGTACCAAAAGTAAACATTGGTTTTATAAAACCGGCTATTCCTTATGCAGTTCAAAAAGAGTTTAGATTCTTGTGGCTTTTTTTAGATCAAAACCCTGTTTTGAACAAGCTTGACATTCAATGCAAAGAATTATCTAAATTATGCACAAGGGTAAAATAAATTAGCTATCAAATCCCACACCAATACACGGGAAATAATAATTTAATCATGAAATGTCATTTGCAGCATTAAAAATTTTACTCACCTCTCCAGCAAGAGAATTGAAATGATTATTCAACCCAGCACAAAAAACAATAGCTTTTTCTTTAAAGAAAATCGAAGCTCACTAGCCATTTTCTTTATATTATTCTTCTTTGGGCTAACAATCACCATCATGGGGTTTATTAATGAATATGGGAGTCAATGGCTTTTTATTTCACCAGCATTGACAGCAACCACAGTATTATCATGGGTTAACAGCACATGGATAGGTGTTCTGGCAATTCATGGCACCCTGGTTGCTCTCACCATATCTTTTATTGGAATGATAATAAACCAAATTTCAGATTCCGTGGAAGAGTCCTATCACTCCGTTAACAGGAAAATAATACTTAGAAACTTCAATTTTTCAAGCTTCAGTTTAAATTCTGTATTATATTTGATTTATGGAATTTTCTTTTACTCTTTTGGTGGCGGCTTGATAGTTTACTTTATATCTATCATTGCATCTCTTTTATTTTTCTTAAATTACCTACGAATTTACCACTCTCTATATAAAGTAATAGAAAATAATGAACAAGCTGGTCTGATTATGCTCAGCGAAATAAAGCTATGCACAAAACTTCTAGACGATGAGGTTGCAGAGCCGTATCTTATCACAAGGGAATTTCTCGAAATAAACAATAAATTTAATAACATCGTCCCTATTAGAGCAATTACATCATCAACACCCGGCGCAACTTATGAGACAATTTCTTTTGATGAAAATAAAAAAATATCAAAATTAAATATTAATAAATTTAAAAAATTATCTAATGAAATAAAAAAAATAGATGACACGACATCTGTAAGCATAATGATTGATCACTTTCACAAAGGCAGTGAAATAAAGATAACTTACTCGCTTATCGGTAACAAAAGCATATCTGATAAAAAACTTAGCAGGTTAATAGTCTCTTGCTTTGAAATAAAAGAAAAACCGGAGTTTTACAAATATCACAAAATATTATTAAGCTCCACATTTAGAAGTATTTATAGTTCCATGATTTCCAGCAAAGATCTATTCACTCAATTTTCATTAGACTCATTTATAGCATTAAGCACTGAAAGAAATATATCGGATAACATATCTAAACTAGAAGACTTTTTCTACAAACAAAACAAAACAAAACAATTGAATGTATTCATATTGCGTGATTTTTTTAAAAAATTTGTTAATAGTGTCGTAAAATCAAGTTATAATGACAATGGTAAAGCCTTTAGCTTTATGCTAAATTACCCATACGACCGTTTAGAAAAAGAAGATTTTAAGACATATCTCCATCAATTAAATACCTCATTCGGTTATCATGTGACAACTTCCCGGAACAATGAAACAAACCTTGGGAAATACCTATCATGGCTAGCCAAAATGATTACCAGACGTGACTACGAATTCTTTCTAATTGCATCAAAGCACTTTACAATTAAACGATTCGGATTTTCAATCCCTGCAAATAGAAAAATAAAGGCAAGTCATCACATGCTAATAATGGCAATGAAATGTTATTTTTCGTTGCTACTAAACAGACTCGATTATATATCATCAAATTATAACGATGAAGATGAAATGGAAAATGAAAAAAAAGAAATTATTAAATGCATTAAGGCATGGTCACACCCTGAAGCAATAAATGGCATTTATTATATTGAAGAGACTTACGCAAACCTTTTTTCGCCGCATCTTGATTATGTAACCCCATTCGATGATATAAACATAAGAGAACGGGAGTCAGGCATTTCATATATATCAGAAGTGTACTCCTTTGCTGATTATGCTGTTGCACTAATTTTGATTTTGAATAATAAACTCAACCCTAGCAGCCAGTGCGCAAAAGATATTACATCTGAAGATAGTGCGGGCGATACAATACTTTTCCTCAATAGTGTTAAGAGCAAATTACATGAGGATTTCTTAGAAAAAATTGCCTTAGATATCATTACTAATAAAGAAGACGTACAATTTAGAGTCAGAAAAAGAGAGAAAGTAATTGATTCAGTAGTTGCAAAAATAGGTTGATAAATCAGTCTACATATAGATGCAAAAACGTGCACAATTTTGCACAATAATTCGATCTCCACTATTGCGAACCTGCGCCAATGCTGGCGCGGGTTCGATCTACTTTGGATCTTGCACAAAAAAGAGGGTGTGAGACGCGCAGGCGAGGCGGGGGAGCAAGCGCGCGCTTTGGGGTATGGGAAGGGGGTCATGTGTTGCCTGAGTGGGTCGCTGTGAGGCTCTCGCCGTCGTGATGCTATTGAGGTGATGAACAGGCGTTAACGCGCCAGCGGCCCGCATAGCGCGGCTGGCGGTGGGGAACGATTCGAAGTGATAGGCGTGGCGCGTGATGGGGCTACTTGATGTGGGATGGCCGCCATAGACAGCGGCGGCCGTGCTGCAGCGCCGGGGTTACTCTACATCGAGCAGTGCATACGGATTGAAGCGGATCACTTCCTCCCCCATCCAGTCGTTGACGTGCTTCATGGCTTCCATGATGGGCGTCAGCTCATTGATGGCGAACACCCGCGCCGCTTTCTCCACGTCGCCGAAGGTGCCGTTACCTTCCGGCATGGCGCCCATCAGCTGCGGCGGCACGCGGTGCGCGGCGAGGATATCGTCACGCGTGGCGGACTTGACGCCCAGGAATTCATCCTTGGCTGAGATCTGGCTAAACGGCAGGATCTGCACCGAGTCCTTACCGCCGTTAGGCGCGTGCAGCAGGATGTTTTTGAACGCCCCGCCGCGGCGCGTGTCGGTCAGCGTCTTCTTAAGCTTGTCGAGGCTCTCCTGATCGGCGATGGCGCTGTTGACATAGACGATACAGCCGGCATGGCTGCCGTTGTCATAGTACAGCTTGCGGAACGTGTCGGCCGAGTGCGAAAGGTTCGCGGATAGCAGGCCCGCGAAATATTCCGGCATGCCGTAGATCTCCTGGTGAATGTCCGGGTTGATCACATGGCAGACGGCGCCGGTTGGAAACTGATAATCATCAAACCCCGCCTGGATAAACCAGTAAGTATCCAGGTCAGAGCCGCGGCGCGTGTACTTCGCCAGCGTGTGGTGCAGTGCCAGCGGCCCGCCTAACACGTTACGGCGCAGCTCCAGGTAAGCATTACCGAACACCACCCAATCCATGGCGAAGGCGGAGAACGCCTGGCGTGACAGCAGCTTGTGCGGGATGAAACAACCAGCCAGCACGTTACGCTTGAATATCAGCGCCGACTGGTGCCAGCTGGCGTGGCCGAACTGGCGAGCCAGCCCGTACCAGCTGATCGGCGTATCGTTGACGACCATAATAACGGGGAGTTCAACCCCCGCCATGGGAGGCCATCATGTTTGTTTGCCCGATCTGCGGTACTATGGCCCGCACCCGCACCAGTCGCCGTCTCAGTGAAATGACGATACGCCAATATCATCAGTGTCAGAATTTCGAATGCATTATCACGTTCACGACGCTAAACAGCGTTGAAAAGCTGGTAACAAAGCGCGACCCGCGCGAAGAATTACCGCCCGACTTTATCCCGCAAGACGCCTTCCCAACGTCCCACTATGGGCGTGATCAGCTGAACCTGTCACTATGAATCGGCCCCGCCTTTGAGCGGGGTTTTTTATCATCTGTTTTCATAGAGATGCCAGACACAAAGCAAACCAGATGGGTAAAAATGTGGTCAACAAAAATATAAAACTTATATTTTTCAATAAAATAAACAACAAAAAAGGGAGGCTTTCGCCTCCCTTGGCAACTCCCCTGCCTGAATCAGTGATTACGGATGTATTCGTCCATATCGGTTTTCAGGTTGTCGGACTTGG
>Ga0157361_1000016_pt1 | contig 112770 bp, 131 predicted proteins | sample AttlaeALBM2_FD_111481 | JGI IMG/M metagenome (GOLD analysis project Ga0157361, IMG submission 111481) | Fungus gardens microbial communities from leaf cutter ant in Ribeirão Preto, State of São Paulo, Brazil - Atta laevigata ALBM2 | ecosystem: Host-associated > Fungi > Mycelium > Unclassified ...
CATCAGGATATTCCCTGGACGACCGAGGTCATGTTTAATGCCCAACGGGTCAAATATTTAAGTACGCCGCTGTACCGTCAACGGGTACACGACAAGTCGATCAGCAATCGTCGCCGCACCGGCAAAGCAAACGTGGATTATCAACGCCACTATATGAAAATCGTCGAAATGCTGGAGCGGCTCAATTTGCGCTATGCTGGCAGCATTGCCATTCGTCCGGCTTTTCATTGGCAAATTACCCGTGAAGCGTTGGGCATTTGCCACAGCATTCGCCGTGAGCCGGATCCGGTCGCCCAGAATCAGATTACCGAAGAGTTTTATCAGCGCGGCATCGACAGAGCGATGTTCGCCAACGCGCGCGGCGTGAAGCAGGGGTGGCATGTCATGCTGTGGCGGCATCGCCTGAAGCAGTGGCGCAGCGATAATGGCTGTTCGCAACCGGCCTGAGGCACAAGACGTTGGGATCCGTCGCGTTAGCGCGTATACTCCTTCTCCCTTTTGCCGGAGAGAACGACACATGCATGCAGGTATGCCATTACTGAGTCACGCGGAGCAGCAGGAAGCGGCGGATCGCATCCATCAACTGATGGAGCAGGGCATGAGCAGCGGTGAAGCCATTGCTCGCGTTGCGCAGGAAATTCGTGAGAAGCATCAGGGCGCTCAGGTTGCGGTACTGTTCGATGACGATGATGAAGACGAGCAGCATGATGCCGCACCGGAGGCGTCGCGGGATGACGATGCTGAAGAAGACGAAGACTATTGATGTTATCGGGGCCGCGCAAGCGGCCCCGTCAGTTTCAGCCGTTGACCGCCACGGCGGCGGCGGCTTGTTTCGCCAGCTCCACCGCCTGTTCCGTCGTGCTCGCCGTTGCCAGCGCTACGCCCAGACGACGTTGCCCGGCGATCTCCGGTTTGCCGAACAGGCGCAGCTGGTTGTGCCCGCACAGCGCATTTTCCAATCCGCTGAAACGCACATCGCTGCTGGTGAGCTGCGGCAGGATCACTGCCGAAGCGGAAGGGCCGAACTGGCGGATGGCGCCGATCGGCAACCCGAGAAAAGCGCGAACGTGCAGGGCGAACTCGGACAGATCCTGTGAAATCAACGTGACCATGCCGGTATCGTGCGGGCGCGGTGACACCTCGCTGAAGATCACTTCGTCGCCACAGACGAACAGCTCCACGCCGAACAGCCCGAAACCGCCCAAGGCTTTCACCACTTTCTCCGCGATAGCCTGGGCCCGGCTCAGCGCCGTCGCCGACATCAGTTGCGGCTGCCAGGATTCGCGATAGTCCCCATCCTCCTGACGATGGCCGATCGGCTCGCAGAAGTGCACGCCGTCCACGGCGCTGATGGTCAGCAACGTAATTTCAAAATCGAATCTTACCAGCCCTTCGACGATCACCCGGCCGCCGCCGGCGCGGCCGCCCTGTTGGGCGTAATCCCAGGCGCTTTGCAGTTGTTCAGGCGTGCGGATCAGGCTTTGCCCCTTGCCGGAAGAGCTCATCACCGGTTTGACGATGCACGGATAGCCGATGTGTTCGACCGCCTGCTGGAAAGTCGCCTCGCTGTCGGCAAAGCGATAGCTGGAGGTGGGCAGGCCAAGCTCTTCCGCCGCCAGGCGGCGGATGCCTTCACGGTTCATCGTCAGGCGGGTGGCTTCGGCGCAGGGCACTACGCGGTGGCCCTGGCGTTCAAGTTCGACCAGCATGGCGGTGGCGATCGCTTCGATTTCGGGAACGATATAGTCCGGCCGCTCTTGTTCGATAACGGCTTTCAGCGCGTCACCGTCCAGCATATTGATGACGTGGCTGCGGTGCGCCACATGCATGGCGGGGGCGTCGGGATAGCGATCGACGGCGATCACTTCCAGACCGAGGCGCTGGCATTCAATGGCGACTTCTTTACCCAGCTCCCCGGAGCCGAGCAACATAACGCGGGTGGCGGAAGGGCGCAGGGCGGTTCCAATCGTTAACATAGTTTCGTACCTGGATCGGTGAAAGTAAGCGGATTGATGATCGGCGGGCAGTATATACGAAAACGATTGCGTGCGCAGCCGCCGCGCCAAGTTTGTTGCTAACTGACTGTTTTTATAACAAGCAGAAATATTTGCCCTGCATGGGCGATTGTGCGTTAATAAGCGACGGCGAAAGAAGGCCTACATATAGCAAGGTTTTCGCGTCTCGTGCCGTCAAGGCAGGTTTATCAAGTAAAGGAAACACAAATGAGCAAGATCACTGGTCACGTTAAATGGTTCAACGAAAGCAAAGGTTTCGGCTTCATCACGCCTGCCGACGGCTCTAAAGACGTTTTCGTTCATTTTTCCGCTATCGTTAGCGATGGTTTCAAGACCCTGGCTGAAGGCCAGCAGGTTGAGTTCTCCATCCAGGACAGCCAACGTGGCCCAGCCGCAGCCAACGTCGTTGCTATTTAACGACTGAGCCGCCAAGAAACCCGCCGCCGGCGGGTTTTTTTATGCCCGCTGCCCGTAACGCCGCCCATCTCTGTTATCATTTACCGCTGATTCGGCGCCAGCCTGCGGGCGCGCCGCCATTCCATTCGTCATATAAGAGTTATCGCCGTGAGCACAGTTTCTTTTTCTTCCCTGCCTCTGCCAGCCGAACAGTTGGCCAACCTCAACGAACTGGGGTACGCCAAAATGACGCCGGTGCAGGCCGCCGCGTTGCCCGCCATCCTGCAAGGGCGAGACGTGCGCGCCAAGGCGAAAACCGGTAGCGGTAAAACGGCGGCGTTCGGCATTGGTTTGCTGAATAACATCGTCGTTGCTCAGGTTGCCACGCAGGCGCTGGTGCTCTGTCCCACCCGCGAGCTGGCCGATCAGGTGAGCAAAGAACTGCGCCGCCTGGCGCGCTTCACGCAGAACATCAAAATCCTGACGCTGTGCGGCGGCCAACCGATGGGGCCACAGCTCGATTCGCTGGTGCACGCGCCGCATATCGTGGTGGGAACGCCGGGCCGCATCCAGGAACACCTGCGCAAGAAAACGCTGTTGCTGGACGAGCTGAAGGTGCTGGTGCTGGATGAGGCCGACCGTATGCTGGACATGGGCTTCGCCGACGACATCGACGATGTGATCAGCTACACGCCGCCGCAGCGTCAGACGCTGCTGTTTTCCGCTACCTACCCGGCGGGTATCGAACGCATCAGCGAGCGCGTTCAGCGTCAGCCGCTGAGCGTCGAAGTGGACGATGACGAAGCGCAGACCGCCATCGAACAACGTTTCTATGAGACCACGCGCGATCAGCGGCCGGCGCTGCTGGTGTCGGCCATTCGTTATCATCAACCCGCGTCCTGCGTGGTGTTCTGCAATACCAAACGCGATTGCCAAACGGTGCTTGAGGCCCTGGAGGCCCGCGGTATCAGCGCACTGGCGCTGCATGGCGATCTGGAGCAGCGCGACCGCGACCAGGTGTTGGTGCGTTTTGCCAACCGCAGTTGCCGGGTGTTGGTAGCGACCGACGTCGCCGCTCGCGGGCTGGATATCAAAGAGCTGGAGCTGGTGGTTAACTACGAACTGGCGTTCGATCCTGAAGTGCATGTGCACCGTATCGGTCGTACCGGCCGCGCCGGCATGAGCGGGCTGGCGATCAGCCTGTGCACGCCGCAGGAAATGGCGCGGGCGCACGCGATTGAAGACTACCTGCAGATGACCATTGCCTGGGCGCCGGTGTCCGAGCTGAGCGGGGCCGCCAACGGTTCGCTGGAGGCGGAGATGGTGACGCTGTGCATCGACGGCGGCCGTAAGGCGAAGATCCGCCCCGGCGATATCCTTGGCGCGCTGACCGGCGATGCCGGGCTGACGGCGGCGGAAGTGGGCAAGATCGACATGTTCCCGGTGCATGCCTACGTCGCGATCCGTAAAGCCAGCGCGCGCAAGGCGCTGCAGCAGCTGCAACAGGGCAAAATCAAAGGCAAGAGCTGCAAGGTGCGGCTGCTGAAATAAGCCGAAGGCGGGTGGCGGTTTGCCTTCCCGCCGCTATCTATTTATACTGTATATAATTACAGTTATTTGAGTATTTGAGGACGCACACATGGCGGTTGAAGTTAAATATGTGGTGGTGAGAAACGGTGAGGAAAAAATGACTTTCGCGAGCAAGAAAGAAGCCGACGCCTACGACAAAATGCTGGATTTGGCGGATAACCTCGGAGAGTGGCTGCAACAGGCGCCGCTGAACCTGGACGACGAACAGCGCGAAGGGCTGAGCTTCTTCCTGGCAGAGAATAAGGACGCACTGGGTCTGATTCTGCGCGGCGCATCACCGGCGGAAACCGGCAAAAAACCGACGGAAGCGAAAGCGAAAAAAACGGTCTCTAACTCAAAAGAGGGATCTGCGTCAGAAAAGCAAGCGGCATAATGACTTATGTTGCGGTGTTGTGATGAAAAAGGATCTAAAATGAGCCGTGAAATAACTTTCTTCAGCCGCTTTGAGCAAGACATTCTGGCTGGGCGCAAAACCATCACCATTCGGGATGCCAGTGAGTCGCACTTCGAACCGGGCGAGGTATTGCGCGTAAGCCGCAATGAAGACGGCGTATTTTTCTGCTTTATCGAAGTGCTGTCGGTAACGCCGGTGCGCCTGGATGCGCTGACCGAACGCCACGCACAGCAGGAGAACATGTCGCTGAGCGAGCTGAAGCAGGTGATCAAGGAAATCTATCCGGGCCTGGATGCGCTGTTTGTCATCGAGTTCGTCAAACGGTAACTCTTTGCCGAAACCCTGTTGTGAGCCAGGGATGGGCGCCCGGATAGCGCTAATCACAACGGGAGGACATATGAAAAAAACGGGTTTGGCTATCGCCTTGTTGGCCATGATGGGAGCATCGACTGCGGTGTGGGCGCAGGATCAAGAGCAACGCACCGCCAAGGTGGGGCAGTGTGCCGGTCTGCAGCCGGCGGATATTGCCGCTCAGGTCAAGCGTGATTTCTTGCAGAACCGCATCACGCGCTGGGAGGCGGACAAAAAGCTGCTGGGCACCGCAACCCCGATCGCCTGGGTCAGCCCGGATGCCATCACCGGCAAGGATCAGGTGTGGCAGGTGCCGCTGACGGTGCGGGGTACCAAGATGGATAAAACCTACAACGTGACGCTCAACTGCAACACCGGCGAGATTGCCTACAGCGCGCCGCAGTAATACTTTCCCGCAATAAAAAGCCCGCCGCTCGGCGGGCTTGATACATCAAGACGCGGTCAGTCGCTAAACGGGATCACCAACTCACCCGGTTTCACTTCCAATCCCTTCGCCAGTTTTTTCGCCAGCGCTTCGGTTTTGCTGTTGTCAGGATTCAGCACATAAGCCGGCTTTTGGTCGAAGTAAGATTTCAGCGACTGGTTCAGGTATGGCGTCAGCGCTTTCATTACCGTCTGCATTTTTTCCGGCTGCACGCTGTAATCGGTCAACTCCATATCCTTCAGGTAAATGGCGCCCTGTGCACGGTCGTAAACCGGCTGTGCTTTCAGCGTCAGCTTCAGGTCCGCCGCCTGCGGGCCGAGAATCGACGTGATGTTGACCTTGGCGTCGCCGGAAAGGGTGACTTTACCCGGCTCGCTGCGGCCGATCTGGCTTTGCAGCTGCGTCAGCACGATGTTGGCGTCCACCAGGCCGGGCACGCCGATCTGCTTCTGATAATCATTGTGTTTCTGCAGGTAATCATTCACTTCCTGCTCGCTCAGGGTGTATTGGGTCAGTTGATTGCAACCGGCCAATACGCCGGCGAACAGCAGGGCGGCTGCGCCCATCAGGATCTTCTTCATTAATGCCTCATTGCGACTGCTGGCGAAAAGTGCTGCAGATAATTGATTAATCATTATAAACGTTCCGCCTGCGCGTGAAAACGGCAGGCGGCGATGTGCAGAGGATAGTGCGCGCAAAAGCGGGCGAGACCTATCGGATAACGCCGAAAGCGTCAGCGCCGCAGCCGCAGCGCCAAGAGAATCACGCCGGCCAGGCAGGCTGCGCCCCCCAACAGCGGGAACAGCGGAATGCCCCACAGTCGCAGCGACGAATGCATCAGATAAGGCGCCAGCCCCAGGGCAAAAGCGGCGGTGACGATGGCGATGGCCAGGGTGACGGCGGCGCGTTCCAGCGCTTTGCTCAGCTGGCCGAGGTTACTGACGTTGATATCGGCATTGAGCCGCCCGCGTTTTAGGCGGCGAACCAATAGCCGCAGCGTTTGCGGCAGCTCTTCTCCGGCATCGAGCGTTTCCCCACCCAGGGCCAACAGCCGCTGGCGCACGGCGTCGGGGGCGTAGCGCTGCAGCACCGTTTGTTGCAGCATCGGCTTGAGCGTGGCCACGATGTCGAAGTTTGGATCCAGACGATGCAGCACGCCGTCGGCGGTGATTAATGCCTTGAACAGTAGCACCAGATCGGGCGGCAGCGCCAACTGGTGTTCGCGCGCCATCACCAGCAGGTCGGTCAAGGCTTTACCCAGCGTCAGGGTGGTGGCGGCCTGTTTGTCGAGAAAGTTTTGTGCCGCCAACTCCAGATCCATCAGGTCCAACGGTTCGCTGTCCGACCAGGCGATCAGCGTGTTGACGATGCCTTCGGACTGGCGATCGGCGATGGCCTGCAGCAGCAGGAGCAACTGGTTGCGCCGCCGCTCGGACAGCTGGCCCACCATGCCGAAGTCGATAAAACCGACGCGGTCACCGCTCAGTGCCATGACGTTGCCGGGGTGCGGATCGGCGTGATACAGCCGATGCTCCAGCACCATGCTCATAAAGGCGCGGGCGCCGCGTTGCGCCAGCAGCGGGCCGTCAAAGCCTGCCGCCGCCAGCTGTTCAGGGCTTTCCGGCGCGGTGCCGGGCAAGTATTCCTGCACTAACAGGCGGGGAGAAGAGTATTGCCAATAGATTTTTGGCACCATCACGTCGGGTTGACGCGCGAACATCCCGGCAACGCGGTCGCAGTTATGCCCTTCGTGGGTCAAGTCCAGCTCGTGATTGAGCGCCGTTGCCAACGCTCGGACCATCTGCCGCGGCCGATAGCGCGCCAGCGCCGGGCTCTGCTGCTCCACGGTCTCCGCCAGCGAGGCCAGCAGCCGCAGATCGGCGTGGATGGTTTTCGCCAGACCGGGCCGCAGCACTTTTACCACCACTTGCTCGCCGCTGTGCAAGCGTGCGCGGTAGATTTGCGCCATCGACGCCGCGGCCAGCGGCATGCGATCGAATTCGGCAAATCGCTGTTCCGGCTCGCCCCCCAGATCGGCGATGATTTGCGGCGCCAGCGTTTCCCATGGCAACACCGCCGCCTGGCTGTGCAGGCGATCCAGTTCGTCGGTCCAGGCCGGGTCCAGCAGATCAGAGCGCGTGGCCAGGATCTGACCGAATTTGACGAAGGTGGGGCCCAGCGCTTCGAGCGCTTCGCGCAGACGCTCAGGCAGGGTTTGTGCATCCTGCGGGGCAGATTCACCGCGGGCGCCGCGCAACAAGGCTCCCAGGCCCAGCAGGCGCAGAACGTCTTGCAGACCATAACGAATCAGAACGGAGGTTATTTCCTTCAGCCGCGCCCGGTCGCGAGCGGTGGCGAGCACCATTTTCAACATCAGTACGCCATGTCCTTATTTGTCATTCTCGAACGTTATTGTTCCATATCCAGCAGCAACGGCACCTCGCTGCGCTGCGCCATGCGGTTGCGGTAGGCTTCCACGTTGTCCGGCAGCGCAACCCCGGCGACGATCGATAACGAGCGCAACAGCGGGAACAGGTGAATGTCGTCCTCGGACAGCTCGCCGTTTACCGCGTCGGCGGAGACGATCAGCGGCGACAGCGTTTGCAGGTCGGCTTCCAGTTCGGCGATCAGATCGGCACTGTTGGCGAGATGTTCGGCAAAATCACCGATAGCCGCCTGTTTTTTATCGATAAAGTAACGGCGGGCGCTGTCGGTGGCGAACTCTTCGAAATCGGCATGCGCAATACGCGGCAGCAGCAATTTGGCGCTGTAACTGCCGACCCGCTGCAGCCACTCGGCAATGGCCGGGTTGGTGCTACCGGTCAGCACCGGCTTGCCGTCCAGGCTATCGACATAGCGCACGATATCCAGGCTTTCCGGCATCGCTTCGCCGTCGTCTTTGATCAGGATTGGCACCATTTTTGTGCCAATCAGGTTGAATGGGGTCGTCTCGTCGTCGTTGAGCAAGGTGACCAGCCGAATCGGCTGGCGCTTCAGGCCGAAAATCATACGGGCTTTAACGCAGAAGGGGCAATGATCGTAAATGAACAGTTTCATGCTTGCTCCGGGTTGTCAGGTTTTAACAGCAATAGTTACCACAGCTTACCGAGGCTGTCTTGAAGCGCGTGTGTTGGATGGTGCGTTATTGCGACATTGCCCGCGCAACAGGCGCGGGCGAGGGGCGTTATTTCTTGGCCGGTACCGAATTGAGCACATCGATCAGGTGAATGCGGGCCTGTTCCAGATCGACCTGATCGCGCTCGTTGGCGGCGGAGACGACCTGCAGCTGTTTGATGATATCGCTTTTCAGCGCGCTGTCGCTGGCGATGATGTGGGCCAGCGCTTTTTCCACCAGGGTGGAGCGCGCATAAATCATGCGCAGGTTCAGTATCATATGTTCGAGCAGTTGCGGTAACTTCGCTTCTTCAATCATGCCGACGGGCTCCTGTGGGGTTTTTACTAACAGGATAGCAGCTGTTGCCGATTCGGCCGGATTTCTATGGCGTTAACCGCCGCGCAGCATCATCGACGCGTTGCGCCGCGGGCTGAATTGCCAGTACAGCGCCAGCAGCGTGGCAAAACCGACGGCCCCGAGCAGCAACCAGGGCAGTTCCGGCATATTCATCGCCCGTCCGGTATCGTACATCCAGCCGCCGCCGGTATAGCCCAATGCGCCGCCCAGCGCCAAACCGAGGCGGCTGAAGCCCATGTAGCTGCCGCGCGCACGCGGATCGGCCAGCGAAGCGCTCAGCGTTTCGCGCGCCGGCTCGGCGATGATCGAGCCCAGATAGAAGCAGCAGATCAGCGTGAAGACCCCCTGCAGGCTGGTGGCGAGACCGATCGGCAGCAGGCTGAGCGTCATCAGCAGCAGGCCCGCCATCAGGCGCTGTTCAAGCCGGAAGTGTTTTTCTCCCCAACGCGCCAACGGATAGAGCAACGACAGCGACAGCGCCGCTTCGATCGCGTACATCCATTTCACCGCCGCCGGTGAACCGGCAATTTCGTTGACCACGATCGGCATCATCAGCATCACCTGTACCGCCAGCATGTAGTAACCGGTCAGCGTCAGGACATAGGTGAGGAAGCGGCGATCGCGCAGAACCCGCAACAGGCCTTCTTTCATCGGCACGCGCACGGTGGAGATGCGGTAAGCCGGCAGTAACCAGGCATTCCAACCGGCAGCCAGCACGAAGATCGCCGCCCCGACCCAGCAGACAAAGTGAAAATCGTACTGCAGCAGCCAACTGCCGATCAGCGCGCCGACCACCGCGCCGGCGCTGTCCTGCATCATCAGCAGCGAGAAAAAGCGGCCGCGCTCGTGCGGACGGGTCAGTTTGATCACCAAAGCGGTGCGCGGCGGATCGAATAACGTGCCGCCGAGGGCGGAAAGCGCGCAGGAGAACCACAGGATCCAGGGCTCATCGGCCATCGCCATGGTGGCGAACCCGGCGGCGCGCAGCAACATGCCGGTGACGATCATCGGCTTGGCGCCGAAACGATCGGCAATGGCGCCGCCAAAGATGCCGAGCCCTTGTTGCAACAGCTGGCGCAAACCCAGCGCGATGCCGACGATCAGCGCCGCCCAGCCCAGCTGATCGACGAAGCGGATCGAAATAAGCGGAAAGACGACAAAGAAGCCTAACACCACCAGCAGGTTATCGAGCAACAGAAAATATTTACCCAAGCTGCGCGCTTGCGACACCAGAGACATGCTTCACCATGAGCAATTAAGAAAGAAGGGGAGACAGCCGTTCCATTCTCTACCCAATTCCCGTACGGCAACAGGGGCGGCATAGATAATATTTTTTTATCGTCAAGGTGTTACCTGAGCTGCAAAATTGGCGGAAAAACGCCGTAAAACGCGTATTCGGCGATTTACTGAGCGGCCGGGATTTTACCTCGGGGGCGGGCTACGGTTATATTGAATGCAGGGAAGCGCAGTTCTGCAGCGCTATTGGCAAAATAAAACCATGGCGAAAGATCGGCACAGGATAATGATCCGCTCGGCTTCCTAATAAATACTTCTTATCGAACCGTTTTGACTGCGGGGGAAATGATGTTCGGCTATCGCTCTGCATCGCCAAAAGTACGTCTTACAACCGACCGGATGGTGGTCCGTTTAGTGCATGAACGGGATGCCTATCGCCTGGCGGATTATTATGCTGAGAACCGGACCTTTCTCAAACCCTGGGAGCCGGTGCGCGACGAAAGCCACTGTTATCCTTCCGGCTGGCAGGCGCGCCTGGGCATGATCACCGAAATGCAAAAGCAGGGCAGCGCCTACTATTTTATCCTGCTCGATCCGGAAGAGCAGGAAGTGCGCGGCGTGGCGAACTTCAGCAACGTGCTGCGCGGTTCGTTTCATGCCTGTTTCCTCGGTTATTCGCTGGGGGAGAAATGGCAGGGGCAAGGGCTGATGTTCGAAGCCTTGCAGTCCGCTATCCGCTATATGCTGCGCCAACAGCGCATGCACCGCATCATGGCCAACTATATGCCTCACAACCAGCGCAGCGGCGCACTGCTGACGCGTCTGGGATTCGAACGTGAAGGTTACGCCAAGGATTACCTGCTGATCGACGGCAAGTGGCAAGACCACGTTTTGACGGCATACACCAATAAAGAGTGGTTACCCCCACGTTGAGGCCAAACGATGAAATATGAATTGAACGCCAAAGAGGCGCGGGTCATCGGCTGCCTGTTGGAAAAACAGGTCACGACCCCTGACCAATACCCGCTTTCGCTTAACGCCATTACCCTGGCGTGCAACCAAAAAACCAACCGCGAGCCGGTAATGGATCTGAGCGAAAGTGAAGTGCAGCAACTGCTCGATCTGTTGCTGCGCAAACATTTCCTGCGCACCCTCAGCGGGTTCGGTAACCGGGTAGTCAAGTACGAACAGCGGTTTTGCAACTCCGAGTTCGGCCAACTGAAACTCTCGCCCGCCGAACTGGCGGTGATCGCCACCTTATTGCTGCGCGGCGCGCAAACGCCGGGCGAGCTGCGCACCCGCACCAACCGGATGCACGAGTTCAACGATGTCAGCGAGGTCGAACAGGTGCTGCAGCAGCTGGCTACGCGCGAAGATGGCCCGTTCGTGGTGCGCCTGGCGCGTGAGCCGGGCAAACGCGAAAGCCGGTTCATGCACCTGTTCAGCGGCCAGATTGATGAAGCGCCGGCGGCGCTTGAGTCTGAGGTCGACGGCGACCTGAGCGCCAGGGTCAGCGCATTGGAAAACGAAGTATCGGAATTGAAACGGCTGGTGCAACATCTGTTGGCGAGGGAAGCGAATGACTAAATTGCGTGTGGGCGTGGTGGGATTGGGCAGTATTGCGCAGAAGGCTTACCTGCCAATCCTCGGCCAGGCGGCGGATTGGACGCTGGTGGGCGGTTTTTCGCCCAATCAGCAAAAAGCGCAGCCGCTGTGCGACAGCTACCGCATGGCCTGTTTCTCCCGTCTGGACAGCCTGGCCGAACAGTGCGACGCGGTTTTTGTCCACAGCAGCACCGCCAGCCATTTTTCCGTGATAGGCGAGCTGCTGAACCGCGGCGTGCACGTTTACGTCGATAAGCCGCTGGCGGAAACGCTGGAGCAGGGTGAGCAGTTGCTCGAGTTGGCCGAGCGGCGAGGCAAAAAGCTGATGGTGGGGTTCAACCGCCGTTTCGCGCCGCTTTACCGGCAGCTCAAACAGCAAATGAATCAGCCGGCTTCCATTCGCATGGACAAACATCGGACGGACAGCGTCGGCCCGCACGATCTGCGTTTTACCCTGTTGGATGACTATCTGCACGTGGTGGACACCGCGCTGTGGCTGGCGGGCGGGCGCGAGCAACTGCTGAGCGGCCGTTTGCAGGCCAACGCCGCCGGTGAAATGCTGTATGCCGAGCACCACTTCGCCTGCGGCGACACGCAGGTGACGACCAGCATGCATCGCCGGGGCGGCAGCCAGCGTGAAAGCGTGCAGGCGGTGACCGACGGCGCGCTGTATCAGTTGACCGATATGCGCCACTGGCAGCGTGAAGATGCGCAGGGCGTGTTGGAACAGCCGGTGCCGGGCTGGCAAAGCACGCTGGTGCAACGCGGCTTCGACGGGGCGGTACGGCATTTCCTTAATGCCGTCGCCAACCAGAGCGCGCCGGAAACCGGCGGCGAACAGGCGCTGGTCGCCCAGCGGGTGGTCGAGCGTTTGCTGCGGGATAACTCTATGTAACATATGGCGGTAGCTATTCTTTTCCGGATGCGTAAACTGAGCCGATTGTTTCACTGACGCCTGCTGTTGCAGGCGTTGATATTTACGGTACCTATCAGACAACCACATGAACCTACTCAAATCCTTGGCTGCCGTCAGCTCGATGACGATGTTTTCGCGGGTGTTGGGCTTTGCCCGCGATGCAATCGTCGCGCGCGTGTTCGGGGCCGGCATGGCAACGGACGCCTTCTTCGTGGCGTTCAAACTCCCTAATCTGTTACGCCGTATCTTTGCCGAAGGGGCATTTTCGCAGGCCTTCGTGCCGATCCTGGCCGAATACAAGAGCCAGCAGGGTGAAGAGGCGACGCGCACTTTTATCGCCTATGTCTCCGGGCTGTTGACGCTGGTGCTGGCGGTGGTGACGGTGCTGGGGATGCTGGCCGCGCCCTGGGTGATCTATATCACCGCGCCGGGCTTTACCGATACGCCCGACAAGTTTGCCCTGACGTCGGCGCTGCTGCGCATTACATTCCCCTATATTCTGTTGATCTCACTGGCGTCGCTGGTGGGGGCGATCCTCAATACCTGGAACCGTTTCTCGATCCCGGCCTTTGCGCCAACGCTGCTTAACGTCAGCATGATCGGCTTCGCGCTGTTCGCGGCCCCGTATTTCAATCCGCCGGTGCTGGCGCTGGCCTGGGCGGTGGTGGTGGGCGGCGTGCTGCAGCTGGGGTATCAACTGCCGCACCTGCGCAAGATCGGCATGCTGGTATTGCCGCGCCTCAAGCTGGGCGATGCCGGGGTCTGGCGCGTGATGCGCCAGATGGGGCCGGCGATCCTCGGGGTGTCGGTCAGCCAAATCTCGCTGATCATCAACACCATTTTCGCTTCGTTCCTGGTGTCCGGCTCGGTGTCCTGGATGTACTACGCCGACCGCCTGATGGAGTTTCCTTCCGGCGTGCTGGGCGTGGCCTTGGGCACCATCCTGCTGCCGTCGCTGGCCAAAAGCTTCTCGAGCGGCAACCACGACGAGTATTCGCGCCTGATGGATTGGGGGCTGCGCCTGTGCTTCCTGCTGGCGTTGCCGAGCGCCATTGCGCTCGGCATTTTGGCCAAGCCGCTGACCGTTTCGCTGTTCCAGTATGGCAAATTCAGCGCCTTTGACGCGGCGATGACGCAGCGTGCGCTGGTGGCTTACTCGGTAGGGCTGATGGGGCTGATCGTGGTTAAAGTGCTGGCGCCGGGCTTCTATTCGCGGCAGGACATCAAAACGCCGGTCAAGATCGCCATCATTACGCTGATTATGACGCAGGTGATGAACCTGGCGTTTATTGGCCCGCTGAAGCATGCCGGCCTGGCGCTGTCGATCGGTTTGGCGGCATGTCTGAACGCCTCGCTGCTGTATTGGCAACTGCGCAAGCAGAAGATTTTCCAGCCGCAGCCGGGGTGGGCGCTGTTCCTCACCAAGCTGGTGATCGCCGTGCTGGTGATGTCGGCCGTGTTGATTGGCGCGATGTGGCTGATGCCTGCCTGGGATCAGGGCAACATGCTGGAGCGTTTGCTGCGCTTGGCTGCGGTGGTGGTGGCCGGTGTGGTGGCGTACTTTGGCGTGCTGGCCGGGTTGGGCTTCCGCCCGCGCGATTTTGCTCGCCGGGTCGCCTGAGCCAAAGGCAAGCGTAAAAAAAGGTCGCCTGGGCGACCTTTTTGCTTTCTGGGCGGCGCAGTTTACATGCGTTCGACGGTTTCGATGCCCAGCGTATCCAGACCAGTTTTCAGCGTTTTTGAGGTCAGCAGCGCCAGCTTCAGGCGGCTCTGACGCACTTCTTCGCTGTCGGCGTTCAGGATCTGGCAGTGCTCGTAGAAACCGGAGAACAGGCCGGCCAGATCGTACAGGTAGCTGCACATGACGTGAGGCGTGCCTTCACGCGCGACGGTGGTGAGCACTTCTTCGAACTGCAGCAGACGGGTGGCCAGCGCAATTTCGCGCTCTTCGGTCAGCGTCAGCGGCAGCGTCAGGCTGGTTTCGTCGATGCCGGCGCGTTTGAATACCGATGCCACACGGGTATAGGCGTATTGCATATAAGGCGCGGTATTGCCTTCGAAGGCCAGCATGTTATCCCAGTCGAAGACGTAGTCGGTGGTGCGGCTTTTCGACAGATCGGCGTATTTCACCGCGCCGATGCCGACCACGCGGGCCACGGTTTTCATTTCGTCTTCCGGCATGTCCGGGTTTTTGCCGGCGATCAGCTGTTCAGCGCGTTCGATGGCCTCATCCAGCAGATCGGAGAGCTTCACCGTACCGCCCGAGCGGGTTTTGAACGGCTTGCCGTCTTTGCCCAGCATCATGCCGAACATGTGGTGTTCCAGCGAGACGGACTCCGGCACGTAACCGGCCTTGCGCACGATGGTCCAGGCCTGCATCAGGTGCTGATGCTGACGGGAGTCGATGTAATACAGGACGCGATTGGCACCCAGGGTTTCGTAGCGATACTTGGCGCAGGCGATATCGGTGGTGGTGTAGAGGTAGCCGCCATCCTTTTTCTGGATGATGACGCCCATCGGATCGCCGTCCTTGTTCTGGTATTCGTCGAGGAACACCACGGTAGCGCCTTCGCTTTCCACCGCCAGCCCTTTGGCTTTCAGATCGGCGACGATGCCCGGCAGCATCGCGTTATACAGACTTTCGCCCATCACGTCGTCTTCGGTCAGCGTGACGTTCAGGCGGTTATAGGTCAGCTGGTTTTGCGCCATGGTGATGTCGACCAGCTTGCGCCACATTTTCAGGCAGTACTGATCGCCGCCCTGCAGCTTCACGACGTAAGCGCGCGCGCGTTCGGCGAACTCGGCATCTTCATCGTAATGCTTCTTGGCTTCGCGGTAGAACTGTTCCAGATCGGACAGGCCCATGTCGCTGGCGTTTTCATTCTGCATTTTTTCCAGGTAGGCAATCAGCATGCCGAACTGGGTGCCCCAGTCGCCGACGTGGTTGGCGCGGATCACTTTATGGCCCAGAAACTCCTGGGTACGTGCCGCGGCGTCGCCGATGATGGTGGAGCGCAGGTGGCCGACGTGCATCTCTTTCGCCACGTTCGGCGCGGAGTAGTCGATAACGATAGTTTGCGGCTCAACCGGTGCGATGCCCAGTTTCGGTGCGTTTAGCACTCGATCGGCCTGGCGCGCGACCCAGTCGCTGTTCAGGAAAATGTTGATAAAGCCGGGGCCGGCGATTTCCACTTTAGCGGCGACGTCGCCGAGATCCAGCAGTTGCACCACTTTTTCCGCCAGTTGACGGGGTGGCATGCCCAGCTTTTTGGCGACGGACATCACGCCATTGGCCTGGTAATCACCAAACTGCGCCTTGGCGGATGGGCGGACCTGCGCTTCGCAATCGGCTGGCGCGCCAGCGGCGATCAGCGCCTGGCTGACTTTATCTGAAAGAAGAACCTGAATATTCACCGGGTTACCTTAATGACGAACGAGGGGCTGAAGCCAACCCCTGTGGGATTCAACGGTGGCGGGCGCGATGGGCGGCCTCCACAAAACAGCCTGCGATTGTAACCGATCTGACGGAGCCCGTCAGCAGTTGGCGCGGCCGCAGCGATGAAACTGTTGTCGGGTGCGGCGCGTTGATGGCCGGAAGGTGAAAGCAGAATGACCTGACAGAATGTACGAAGGGGAGAGTTGCAAAGCTAGCGCTTTTTATTGCGGCGACCGGCATCCAGCGTGTTGCCGCTGCGTGATTTGAAATGACGGTAGATGGCGTATACGGCGATAATTATCAACACCAAGGATATCGTCAGCAATAACATAATGATCATCTCGAATTTAAATTTCCTCCAAAGTAGCTGAGTTGCCTCGATGAATCAATTGCTCGGTGTTAAATTAAGATAATCCTTAGGTTTTTATCAGTTTTTGGATTTTATTGTCTTTTTTTACAATGGGTTGAGTATCGTGTTTTGTGCGGCTTTGATGAGTGGGAAAGACTTCAGTAAGCCAACCTATTCAATCAGTTTGACCTGCATGCCATGTACGATTTTGTGTAAAATAACTTAAATCCTTGCGTCATGATAAAAGGGTTTAATGAACTGCGAAAAATGTTATTTTTTATTTTTTTGTTGATTTTATAAGCTGTCATATTAATAAGTTCTCAGGTTTCTATTCCCCATGCACACAGTCGAAAATCATTCTGAACGGCAACCGAAAAACCTCGCAATGCTGGCGAGCGCTGTCGCCTCCGTGTAAATTACGGCGTTTCACATGCGTTCCGTTGTTTTGAGGTTTCTATGACCACCCCCTTGCAGGCCATTGCCGAGCTGGACGACCTGGTGCTCGACCTGCCGCGTTTCGAGCAGGCATTGCATCAATTTGCCGCCAAATTGCGGCTTGATCTGGCCGCGTTTACCGCCGATCACATCTCTCTGCGCTGTCATCAGAACGCCACTGCCGAACGCTGGCGCCAGGGGCTGATGCAGTGCGGGACACTGCTGTCCGAGTCGATGATCAACGGGCGACCTATCTGTCTGTTCGATTTGTCGCAGCCGCTGGCCGTGGGGCCGTGGCAGATAGACTGCGTCGAGCTGCCGTATCCCGGGGAGAAACGCTATCCGCACGAAGGTTGGGAACACGTCGAATTAGTGCTCAGTGGCGATCCACAGACGCTGCACGCCCGGGCGTTGAGCTACCTTGCCGATGAAGCGCTGCTGGCCCCGGGGATCAAACTGAAGCAAAGCTCGCCAAAAGGCGAGGGCGAGCGGCTACCGAACCCGACGCTGGCCATCACCGACGGAACGGTGACGATAAAGTTTCATCCTTATTCCATTCGAGATATCGTCGCCAGCGAACAAGGTTAGCCGGGCAGTGCCGCACAGGCTCGCGCCATGCGATCGAGCGCTTCATCGAGCAGGGCCCACCGGCAACCAAAGTTAAGCCGCACAAAGCGCCGATCGCCGAAATCCAAACCGGCGCTTAATCCTACGCCCGCGCGTTCGAAGAACTGATGCGGGTTGTCCACCGGTAAAGCGCTGCAATCGATCCACGCCAGGTAGGTGGCTTCGATTGGCAAAACCGTCAACCCCGGCATGGCGTTGATGCGCTCGATCAGCCGATCGCGATTGGCACGTAGATAAATCAGCTGCTCGTCCAGCCAGGGCTGCCCGTATTGATAAGCCGCCTGTGCCGCCACCAGCGCCAGCAGATTGACCTCCGGCACGATGCCGCTGCGCGCGCGTTTCAGCCTTTGTCGCAGCGCTTCGTTGGGAACGATCGCCAGTGAAGCGCCCAGCCCGGCAAGATTAAACGTTTTTGACGGCGACATCAGCGTCACGCTGCGTTGGGCCGCATCGTCATTCAGGGTAGCAAAAGGGGTATGCCGCACGCCGGGTTCAAGCAGCAGCTCGCAGTGGATTTCATCGGAACAGACGATTAAATCGTGCTCGCGAGCGAACTGATGGTGCTGCAACAGCTCATCCCGGCGATAAACGGTGCCACCGGGGTTCTGCGGGTTGCACAGCAACAGGAGCTTCTCGTTGCCGCTAAGCCGATCACGCATCGCGGGGAAGTCCAACACCCAGCGTTGGCCTACCGCCGTTAGCGGCACTGAGAGGTGCTTACGCCCGGCGAATTTGGCCGCTTTGCGGAACGGCGGATAAATGGGAGAGGGGGCCAGCGTGCTCTGGTGTTCTTCGGTGCAGGCACGCACGCACAGGTTCAGGCCGCATACCAGCCCAGGCAGGAAAATGATCCATTCAGGCTTGATGTGCCAGCCGTAGCGCTCTACCATGCGGCGGGTAAAAACCTCAATAAGATCAGGGGATGGGTGAGTGTAGCCGAATACGCCGTGCGCCACGCGACGCTGCAAGGCTTCGATCACCGCCGGCGGCGAGGTGAAATCGCTGTCGGCGACCCAAAGCGGAATAATGTCTCGGTCGCGATATTTATCCCACTTAACGCTGTCACTGTGACTGCGGTCTACCCATTGATCAAAATTGAATGCCATAGTTACAACCCTGAGCCGGTTTATGCCTAAGCATGAGCCTACGTGAGAAATGAAGAAATGAACAATTGCCGCCGTATGTTGGCCGTTATCTGGGGGTGACAATGATAAAACTGGAAGTTTGTTGCTTTAGCGTCGACTGCGCGCTGACGGCCGAACGGGCAGGCGCCGATCGTATCGAGTTGTGCGCCAGCCAGAGCGAGGGGGGATTGACGCCGAGTTATGGCACGCTGCGTCTGGCGCGCGAGCGGGTGGCGATCCCGGTGCATCCGATCGTTCGTCCTCGCGGTGGCGATTTCTGCTACGGCGCGGTGGATTTCGAGGTGATCAAACAGGATCTCCGCCAGATCCGCGAGATGGGGTTCCCCGGCGTAGTGGTCGGCATGCTGGACGAAGAAGGGCACATCGATCTGCCGCGCATGCGCGAAGTGATGAAGCTGTGCGAGGGCATGGCGGTGACGTTCCATCGCGCGTTCGACATGTGCCAGAACCCGATGGTGGCGTTGGAACAACTGACCGAGCTGGGCGTAGCGCGCATTCTAACCTCCGGCCAACAGCAGAACGCCGAACTGGGCCTGCCGCTGCTGCGAGATTTGCGCCAGGCCAGTCACGGCCCGGTGATCATGGCGGGTGCCGGCGTGCGCCTCAGCAATCTGCACAAGTTTGTCGACATCGGTCTGCATGAACTGCACAGCTCTTCCGGCCATCTGGTACCGTCGACCATGCGTTACCGCAAGGCGGGCGTCACCATGTGCTCCGATAACGAGTTTGACGAATTTAGCCATTATTGCGTGGATGGCGAAATGGTGGAGGCGATGAAAAACGCGCTGGCCTTGGTTGATCCCCTGGCGCAAAGCGCATAATCACGCAGCTAACCGCGTTTGAAAACCGGTTTCCGGGCCGTAAGACCCCTTTGCGTGTCACTGAGCTCTCGGCGATCGCGCAAGTACCAGGCCCCGGCGTTTTGCCGGGGCTTTTTTTATGTCTTTGACCCGTCCTGAATAGCGTTGACACGTTTTCGACTTAAATCCGGAGAACGTGATAATGGCCGAGTTTAAACGCACACAACGCGACTATCCTTTGTCTTTTAAAATTGCTGTTGTTGAGCAGGTTGAAAAAGGCGAAATGACCTACAAACAGGCTCAACTGCGCTATGGTATTCAGGGACGTTCGACCGTTCTGACTTGGTTACGCAAGCATGGCCACCTTAACTGGGCCCCAGGTCTTCCCTCTCTCTCCAGCCGGGAGTTGCCCATGAGCCAACCGTCTGCCCCTTTAACTCCTGAGCAAAGGATCAGGGAACTTGAAGAACAGCTTGAGCTGGTCACCCAGAAAGCGGAGTTCCTGGATGCTGTCGTTAACGTGCTGAAAAATGACTATGGGATCAGTGTCATAAAAAAGCGGCCAGGCAAGTCCTCACGCAAAAACAGCCCCAAAAAATAACCATTACCCGGGCCTGTCAGTTCCTGGGACACAGCCGACAAGCCTGATATCAGCACAATACACGGCTTAGTAAGCAGCGGGCTCGTGATGTCCGGATCGTCGATTTTGTTAAAACGATAAGAGTACGTCAGGCGCGTATCGGGACCCGTAAGTCGCATTATCTACTGAATAAACAATCAGATGATGGATTGCATGTCGGACGTGACCGGTTGTTCTCTCTGCTGAAGGAACGCCGGCTGCTGGTGCCAGTCAGACGGGCGTACCATAAAACAACGGACAGCCATCATCGTTTTCGGCGACATCCCAATTTATTAAAAACGGGACCGGAACAGGTGGTGGTCAGGCGACCAGAACAGGTATGGGTAGCAGATATTACCTATCTGCCAACCCGGAATGGCATGGTCTATCTGAGCCTGATAACGGATGCCTGCTCAAGGAAAATAATGGGCCATCATGTACACAGCGATCTGCGTACTGACAATGTCGTGCAGGTTCTGAAACAGGCCTTAAAGCAGAGAAAAACGACTCAGCCACTGATCCATCACTCGGACCGTGGAATACAATATTGTTCAGCAGGTTACCAGTCAATCCATGAAAAATACGGGCTAATATGCTCAATGACAGATGGCTATGACTGCTATCAGAACGCATTGGCGGAAAGGGTGAACGGGATACTAAAGACGGAGTTTTTGCTATCACGCCCGGCAGATCTGGAGCAGGCAAGAAAGATGGTGAGGGAATCGATAGAAATTTACAACGGAGAGCGGCCTCACCAGTCGCTAAAATATAAAACGCCCGATGCGGTGCATCAGGCGTTTTACAGGCATAAAAGTGTCAACCTATGCCAGGACTAGTCATGTGGATGATTAGTGCTGTGCATCGGGCGAGAAGTTGAAGACTTCGCCCGGAGTAATGCCGCAGTTTAAAACGCGCACCGCATTATTGCCATTTCCGGGATTGATCAGGATATCGTGGATAGTGCGATTGTTGTTCATGACAAAACGCGCGTAGTAAAGGTTGCCGATGCGTATCCAGGGAATAGCTTCATTGCTCTCGACAGTGTCGGTATAGTTATCGTTGAACGAGCGGGCCCAAATGCCAGTCGAAGCTTGCGCGGTAGATTGATCGCCGATAGAGGATGCGATGGCCCAGAATGTTCTCAGTCCCATGCTCCGATGAATACGTTGACCTAAACCTTTATAAGCCGGGTTATCTCCATTGGCGGTCAGGATATTGCTATCCGCCGTCAGATTTCCGTCAATAAACCAGCCTACAGGCTGTTTGTCAGCACCGATGGCGATCATATTGCTGTTCGTCAAACAATTTAGCGGAGCCGCATGTAGCTGGTAGCTGCGTTGCGCAATGCTCAGTGTGCCTCTAAGAATGTTGTAACCCGCTTCATTGTTCAGACTGCCGTTCGTCCACATTGGCATGACGGTGTTGCTGAATGAAAGTTGATACCCGCCGTTCGCTTCGAAGCGAACGGCCTGAGGAGAGAGTGAACCCTTCGGTCCATTAGCGGTAGCGAAGTTAACATTGCTGATTTGCACTGGGGTGATATTTGATTGGCCAGTAGACTTTCTTAATACCAGGAAGCCCCCAACGGTATCACCATAGTCATTAATATAAGAACCGTTGGCGATTTGAATATTGGCGGAGGAATCCGAGTCGATATCAATTCCGGTACCATTTCTGTCAGCCATGAAATTGCTCAGGCTAAGGCCGCCTAAATAGGAGGTTCCTTGTGTTGTAGTTTTGATAAAGATCTTTTTGCCATAAGAGAACACATTCACCATAAACGTATTGTCGTGGCGATCGAGATTGAAAGCACAAGAACCGGTTACAGCGATAGAGGCAGTCACCGCGTTTTCTGTCGGGCGCACGACGTTGGCATTGACGTGAACATTGGTAAATCTGTTGATGTCCCTGCTTTCATAAACCCTGTAGTCGCAGCGTACTGCCCAACCGTAGATATTCTCAAAGTTGTTGGCTTCTCCACGAGCTTCAACAAAATCATAGGCGCCTACATAACGGCAGTTGGCGACTGACAGAGCGCCGGTTGCGGTAATGGTGGCCCCGTATGGAACAAACGCCTCCGGCTGGGTGGCAGTATATTTCTGATCTGGATAGAGGAACGACCAACCATCAAAGACAACGTTCTTATCGCAGGCGAAACAAACCGCACCTGCCGGCTTTTTGATGATGAAAGCACTATCGTCCGCAAGGCCTGCCCGATTAGGGCCATTGTTTGTAAGACTTGCAGGGCCTTGAGCAAGACCGCGGCGGGATCCTCTGACTGTGATGCCATTAGCGACGTTGATAGGTTGAGTGCTGGTCAGCAGATATTGAGCATTTTCCGAAGCATAGACCACTTTGTTTTTTAAACTCGCGGCATAGTTTAATGTCGCGCTGATTGCTGCGTCAGAGGTGGAAGTGCCACTAGGATCAGCGCCGAAGTGATCGAAAGTCAGTTTCTGATCCAGTCGTTTCCAGCGGGCTCCTCCCGTTGTAACCACCACGGTACCGTTATTGTCCGCACTGGTTGTATCCGTTTTCGCATAATAGAATTCGCCGCCGCCGGTGAAATGTCCGGGGGTGTGAGAAACTAAAAAGACAATCTGGTCATCTGTAACTGGCGTCAGATTACGCAATTCACTGATGTTATTAACACTAATCATATTGTTCATGAAATTTCTCCTGTTGGTTGGCAACACGATTCTCAATCAGGATGGACGTTTCAAAAAGTCGATGAGGTTTGCTGGGTGCTGATACAGCGTGAAGTTCAGGCCGCGGCAATTGGAGCATGCGTTGGCCTGGTACCTTGTCAAGACGCAGCACCGTTTCAACGCTGTTATTCGGTCGGCGGCCCCATCTCTTCTTGCGATCGCCATGCCCTGCTGATAAGTTTGTGAGTTAAAATCCTTTAAATATCATAATATTAAATGATTTTTTGGTATGTATTTCCGTGGTGAATGGTTTGCGTTCTGCCGCTCGTCACCGCGCCGGTATTTTTACCTGTTCATCGCCTGCCTTATGGCCGGAACATCACAGCATCAATTGAGGAGAGCCGTCGGCGCAGCCGCAGGGCGCGTTAACGGCGGACTAAACAAGGAGATAACGATAATGACCCGAACGGCACACTGTTTGAGCGCGGCGCTTTTACTGACGTTGGCCCTGACCGGCTGCCAGACCGCCAAGCGACCTGTTTCTACATTAAGCCAGCCGCCCAGCGCAGAAGAAATTGCGGAACAAGACAAACGGCAGCGTGAGGCCGAGCGCATGCAGCAGTGCCAGCGCGAGTTGGATGCCATGCGCGGCATGGATAACGAAAAATACCAAAAATTCAAACGCGAATTCGATACCTTGATGGGCGGCGCCGCGCAGTATGCCGGGGTACGCCAGCGGGTCAACACGGGCACGCAGGAAACCGTCGACGCCCTGTATCGTTATCGCACCAGCCGTCTTTGCGCGGACATCAGTTCTGCCATGATGACCGGCCTGGCTGAGCGCGGAGAACGCGCCCAATGACCCCTCGTGCAAGAAAGGCCTTACTGAGCCTGATGATACCGCTGGCGTTTGCGCCGGCGGTGGCCGGGGCGGATGACGATGTGCCGGCATTATTGCAGTTTGCCGAGCGTTACCAGCGGCAGGACGCGCCGGCAGCCGAGACCGTGGTTACCCCATCCCAGGAAAGCCAAAAGCCGGCGTCCCGGCCGGTTCAAGCTCGTGAAACGAGCTCACAGAGAAAGCAACTGGCTCAGTTGCAAAAGACGCTGCGCGAGAAAGAGACTCGATTGGAGCAACAGCAAGCCGCTCTTCAATCCCTGCAACAGGAGTTGACCGCGTTGCGGGTTGCGTCGTCCCTGACCGCTGCCGATAAACCGACACCGGCGCCTGATTTGAGCGCGTTGAGCGACTTCGCCAGCGGCGTACGACAGGCGCTGAACCTGACGCCGCAGGAGCGCAAGGCTCAGGCGCAGATCGCCGAAGCGCAGGCGGCGTTAGCGCGGCAAAAGCAGCAAACCGAGGAGCGCGACCGGCGCATTGCCTTGCTGGAACAACGGCTGGCGGCGTTGCCTGAACAGGCGGATAAGGCTTGGCAGGAGAAACTGGCGGCGGCCCAGACCACCAACGATAAAGCGCGCCAGCGTTATGAGCAGGATAAAAAAGCGGCCGCCGCTGAGCTGGAACAGCAGAAGGCCGAGGCTGCCAGGCTGACGGGCGAACTGCAGCAGCAGCTGGCGCAGCTGCAAAAAGAGCAGGAGGGCCAACGGCAGCAGGGTGGGCAGCAAGAGAAAAGCCTGAAGACGGCGCTGGCGCAGCAAAAGGCCGAAGCCGCCAAGGCGACGGGTGAACTTCAGCAGCAGCTGGCGCAGCTGCAGAAAGAGCGTGATGATCAACGCCAACAGGTTGAGCAGCAAGAGAAAAGCCTGAAGACGGCGCTGGCGCAGCAAAAGGCCGAAGCCGTCAAGGCGGCGGGTGAACTTCAGCAGCAGCTGGCGCAGCTACAGAAAGAGCGTGATGGTCAACGCCAACAGGCCGAACAGCAAGAGAAAAGCCTGAAGACGGCGCTGGCGCAGCAAAAGGCCGAAGCCGCCAAGGCGGCGGGTGAACTTCAGCAGCAGCTGGCGCAGCTACAGAAAGAGCGTGATGGTCAACGCCAACAGGCCGAGCAGCAAGAGAAAAGCCTGAAGACGGCGCTGGCGCAGCAAAAGGCCGAAGCCGCCAAGGCGACGGGTGAACTGCAGCAGCAGCTGGCGCAGCTGCAGGAAAAAAACAAGACGCAAACCGAACAAGCTAAAGCGTTGGAACAACGTTTGGCGGTGGTAACGGCGGAAAGCGCGCAGGCTGCGCAGCAGCGGGATAAAGCGACACTGCAGGCGGATAAAACGGCAACGGAGCTGGCGGCCGCCCATCAGGCGCAGCAAGCTTTGCAAGACGAGCTGAGCGGGCTGAGATCGCGGGCCAAATGGCTGCCTGATGCGCAGGCGCTCAAGAAAAAGCCGGAACAGCAGAGCTATGCTGCCGGTGTCGCTTTGGGACGCGATATTCAAACGATGCTGGCGGAGCGTAAAAATTGGGGCATCAATCCCGATAAAACCCTGCTGCTGGCGGGCGTGATCGATACCTTCAACGGCCATTACCAACTAAGCGATGCACAGTTGACCCGCGCGCTGGCGGAGTCGGAAAAAACGGTGAACGACGCCAGAAACCAGGCGGCGAAGGTGCAGACCAGCAAGGGCGAGGCGTTCGTCACCGAGTTTAAAAAGAAGAAAGGCACGCAGAAGTCGCCTGCCGGTTTCTGGTATCGCATCGATTATGTAGGTGATGAAGCCATTAAGGAAAACGCACGGGTAGACATTGTGGTGAAAGAGAGCTTAACCGACGGCAGCGTGATTCAGGATATGGATCGCAGTGGGAAGGTGATGTCACAGCCACTCTCTGCCTATCCGCCGTTGTTCCGCGAGGCGATCGGCCATCTGAAAAATCATGGCTCTCTGACAATGGTGGTGCCGCCGGCGTTGGCGTACGGAGAAACGGGCTATGCGCCGCAGATCCCGCCGAACGCGACCATGGTGTATGAGCTGCGGATTGTCGATGTCGACAACGGGTAAATTCGGGCCGGCTCAGGCCGGCCCGATTAGCGAACGCTAGGGTTTTTTGGCGGTCAGCACGGCGCGCAGGGGCGCCGGATAGCCTTCGATCGTTTTGCTGCGATCGTTCGGATCGAGGAATTCGGCCAGTGACTCGCTGGTCATCCAGTCGGTGCGGCGCTGCTCTTCGAGGCTGGTGACGCACATATCGGCGATCTTCACGTCGACGAAACCGCACTTCTCCAGCCAGCATTTCAGCGCTTCGGCGGAAGGAATGAAATACACGTTGCGCATCTGTGCATAACGATCGCCCGGCACCAGCACCTGGTGGCGATCGCCTTCCACCACCAGCGTTTCCAGCACCAGCTCCCCTTCAGCCACCAGCTGATTTTTCAGCTGATAGAGATGATCGAGCGGCGAGCGGCGGTGATATAGCACCCCCATTGAGAACACGGTGTCGAACGCCGCCAGATCCGGCAACTGCTCGATGCCGAGCGGCAGCAGGTGGGCGCGCTGATCGCCACCCAACAGCTTGCGCACCGCTTCGAACTGGCACAGGAACAGCTGCATCGGATCGATGCCGACGGCAAAGTGTGCGCCGGCGCCGATCATGCGCCACAGGTGATAGCCGCTGCCGCAGCCGACGTCGAGAATGGTGCGGCCGGCTAGCGGAGAAATGTGCGGCAGCACGCGATCCCACTTCCAGTCGGAATGCCATTCGGTATCGATATCGATGCCATACAGCGAGAACGGCCCTTTACGCCATGGCATCAGGGTGCGCAGCATTTTCTCGATGCCCTCGAGCTGGCCCGGCGACAGGCCGGGCTCCATCTCGGCGCGCACGCCGTGCAGCAGATCGAGGCGGGTTGGGGTCAGCGTCGGCAAATGTTCCACCGAGTTAAACCACTGTTTGAATTTGCCGTGCAGCGATTCGCGTTGCCAGGCGCTGAGCTGCGCAGGCAGGGTGTCCAGCCAATGGCTGAGGGGGCTTTTGGCGATGCGCTGATAGAAATCACCGAACTCGATCATTGCGCATCCCCCGCTTTCAGGGCGATCAACGAACCGAAGTTGAAGCATTGGAACCACACTTCGGCATGCTCGAACCCGGCTTGATGCAGGCGCGCCTTATGTGCCTCTACCGAGTCGGTCAGCATCACGTTTTCCAGCATGCTGCGTTTTTGGCTGATCTCCAGCTCGCTGTACCCATTGGCGCGTTTGAAATCGTGATGCATGTTGAACAGCAGTTCGCCGACTTCGGCGTCTTCAAAGCTGAACTTCTCCGACAGCACCAGTGCGCCGCCCGGGCGCAGGCCGCGATAAATTTTCTCCAGCAGGCGCAGGCGATCGGCCGGTTCGAGGAACTGCAGCGTAAAGTTCAGCACCACCATCGAGGCGTTCTCGATGTCGATGTCGCGAATGTCGGCTTCGATGACGTCAACCGGCGTGTCGGCGCGGAAGGCGTCAATATGGCGGCGACAACGTTCCACCATCGCCGGCGAATTGTCGACGGCGACGATATTGCAGCCGGGCACCTTGATATTCCGCCGCATCGACAGCGTTGCCGCGCCCAGCGAGCAGCCCAGGTCATACACCCGGCTGTCGGGTTGCACAAAGCGTTCGGCCAGCATGCCGATCATCGAGATGATGTTGGAATAGCCGGGAACGGAGCGTTGGATCATGTCGGGGAACACTTCGGCAACGCGTTCGTCGAAGGTCCAGTCGCCCAATTTGGCGATGGGGGCGGAGAAAAGGGTATCGCGGTTTGGCATAGCGGCAAATCAGTTCAGAATTCGAAGCTGCGTAGTCTAACAGAAAAGCGCAAAAAAGCGGAGCGGAAGCAGGCGGCGCGGCCGCCTGATGATAAAACGGGATCAATGCAGGCTAAAAATCAGATCCCAGGGTAGATAGAAGATATTTGCCAGAACCATCAACAGCAAAGAGATATAGGTCGCGGCCATGCCTGAACGGCGCCAGCGAACCTCGCGGTTGCGCAAACCGTAGTAATGCACCAGCCGCCCGGCCATCAGCATCAGGCCGCAGAGGTGAATCATCCAGATTTCCGCGCCGTTCATCTCCATGATCACCAGCAATACGGCAGCGATCGGAATGTATTCAACGGCGTTGCCATGCACGCGGATGGCGGTCTGCAATTCGTAGAAACCGCCGTCGCCGTAGGCTACGCGGTACTGCATCCTTAATCTGACTACGTCATAAGAGAGTTTGATCAACAACAATGCGCCGAGCACCACATAAAGCGCGCTTACCATTTTTAACTCCGTTCCCTAACCAAAACTGGCAGCCAGCATCATAGCCGTCATTGTATTCACTGTCGCGGGGAAATATTTGATGTTATTGGTCAGATTAATAGGTCAAAACAGTGCATCCTGTTCCGGCCAGTCCGGCGGCGCAGGCAAATCGGGGATCGCCAGGCGCAGCTGCTGCCAAATTTTTTGCGCCTGCTGGGGCGAATCGCCGTTGTCCGGCGTATGAATAAACAGATAAGGCTGATGCTGTTGCTGCCACAGCGGCAGTTTTTGCTGCCAGGCTTCGAACCAGCGCAGGTTGTCGGCCAGCTGATCGCCGCCGATAAAGCGCACCAGCGGTTGGTCGGCGGTGACCAGGGCATGCACCGGCAGCTTCGGTTTTTTCTGCTGCGCATCGCGCACGGCGGCGGTATGGGGGGCGGCGTGATGCACCGGGCGGCTGTCGAGGATCACCCGATTGATGCCGCGCTGGTGCAACCCCTGATTCAGCGCACGCTCTGCCTCGCCCTTGGCGAAAAACGCCGGATGACGCACTTCAACACCGTAGGTGAATTCTTTCGGCAGGCTTTCGAAGAATTGCCACATGCGCGGCAGCTCGTCAGGGCCGAAGGCGGCGGGCAGCTGCAGCCACAGTTGGCCGATGCGCTGATGCACCGGGCTCAGGCAGTGGTAAAACGCCTGCAGCTCGGCGGCGCAGTTACGCAGGGCCGCCTTGTGGCTGATGTCCGACGGGAATTTGAAGCAGAAGCGAAAATCGTCGCCGGTCATGTCGCGCCAGCGCTGCACGATTTCCAGCTTCGGCAGCGCGTAGAAGGTGGTGTTACCTTCCACGCAGTTGAAGTAGCGGCTGTAATCCGCCAAGTCACGCAGCCCGATGCGGTTCCAGGCCGCATGTTGCCACTGCGGCAATCCGATGTAGATCACGGCGTCGTCTTCCTTTACTGAGATCATCAGGCTACAACTTAACGTTACCGCTCGAGCGCGGCAAGAATTTCGCCGGTGTCGCGCACCCGCGCCAGACGTGGGAAGATGTGTTCGAACGCGAAGCGGTGCATTTCCGCGTTCTGCGCGCTGCAGACGTCTTCGGCGATCACCAGTTCATAGCCGTGTTCCCAGGCGGCGCGAGCGGTGGACTCTACGCCAATATTGGTGGAGATGCCGCCCAGCACCACGGATTTGATGCCGCGGCGGCGCAGCTGTAAATCCAGATCGGTGCCGTAGAAGGCGCCCCATTGGCGTTTGGTGACCAGAATATCGCTGTCATTGACCGCCAGCGGTGCGGGGAACTCCCACCAACTGACCGGCAAGCCGCCGGCGGGCGCGGGAGCCGGTTTGTCCACCGGCTGTTTCAGCGCTTCGGCGAAGGTGTCGGACCAGCCGACGCGCACCAGCAGCACCGGCGCGCCCAGCAGACGAAAACGCGCGGCCAGCAGGGCGGCGTTCGCCACTACCTGGTCGGCGCTGTGCGGGCCGCCGGCGTAGGGCAGAATGCCGTTTTGCAAATCGATCAGCACCAGAGCGGTGGTTTGGGCGTCAAGTTTCAGCATGGATTTCATCTCGTTGCGAAGTGGATAAAAACTGTTCGGCGCGCCAGGCGAGCAGCGTACGGCGCAAACCGGGGGAGAATCAGGCTACGTGAAAAAACTGTCGCAGGTTAATGGGAAATTTGTTAATCGATGTGTTGATTCGAACGAAAACGCGCCATTTAGTGCAGTAACAATGCTGTGTTCGCACTTATCGGGCGGATGAATTTCCTTTATAATGACTCCCTTTTTTCAACACTCTTTAATCCAACGACCTATGCCGATTTATGAATATGCATGTGGTGCTTGCAACCATCGGTTAGAGAAATTGCAAAAATTTTCCGATGCGCCGCTGGCAGACTGCCCGGCGTGTGGGCAGCCCGCGTTGACCAAGTTGATCTCGTCCTCCGGTTTCCAGCTTAAGGGTACCGGCTGGTATGCGACGGATTTTAAACCGGGTAACAAGTAGAATTTATCAGATAACAGCCGCGCGACAGGGGCGCAGTAGCCCGGCGCGGCATCGGCTGTGTAAAAGGATAGCGTATGCGTACTGAATATTGCGGGCAGTTGAATCTGTCCCACGTGGGCCAGGAAGTCACTCTGTGTGGTTGGGTCAATCGTCGTCGCGATCTCGGCGGCCTGATCTTTATTGATATGCGCGACCGCGAAGGCATCGTGCAGGTGTTCTTCGATCCGGACCAGAAAGTGGCGTTCGACAAGGCCTACGACCTGCGCAATGAGTTCTGCATCCAGATCGTCGGCACCGTGCGTGCGCGTCCGGACAGCCAGATCAATAAAGATATGGCCACCGGCGAAGTGGAAGTGTTCGCCCACGCGCTGGAAATCATCAACCGCTCCGAGCCGCTACCGCTGGACTCCAACCAGGTCAACAGCGAAGAAGCGCGCCTGAAATACCGCTACCTGGATCTGCGTCGCCCGGAAATGGCCGAGCGTCTGAAGACCCGCGCCAAAATCACCAGCTTCGTTCGCCGCTTCATGGACAGCCACGGCTTCCTCGATATCGAAACGCCGATGCTGACCAAGGCGACGCCGGAAGGTGCCCGCGATTACCTGGTGCCGAGCCGCGTGCACAAGGGCAAATTCTACGCGCTGCCGCAGTCCCCACAGCTGTTCAAACAGCTGCTGATGATGTCCGGCTTCGATCGTTACTACCAGATCGTCAAATGCTTCCGTGACGAAGACCTGCGTGCGGACCGTCAGCCTGAATTCACCCAGATCGACGTCGAAACCTCCTTCATGACCGCCGATCAGGTACGTGAAGTGATGGAGAAACTGGCGCGCGAACTGTGGCTGGACGTGAAGGGCGTGGATCTGGGCGATTTCCCGGTCATGACTTTCGCCGAAGCGATGCGTCGCTTTGGCTCCGACAAGCCGGACCTGCGTAACCCGCTGGAGCTGGTGGACGTGGCTGACCTGGTCAAAGACGTCGAGTTTAAAGTCTTCTCCGGCCCGGCCAACGACGCCAAAGGCCGCGTGGCGGCGATCCGCGTACCGGGCGGCGCACAGCTGACCCGCAAGCAGATCGACGAGTACGGCGCTTTCGTCAACATCTACGGCGCCAAAGGCCTGGCGTGGCTGAAAGTCAACGACCGCGCCGCCGGCATGGAAGGCGTGCAGAGCCCGATCGCCAAATTCCTCAGCGCGGACGTGCTGGAAGCGGTCCTGGCGCGCACCGATGCGCAGACCGGCGATATCCTGTTCTTCGGCGCCGACAGCTTCAAGATTGTCACCGATGCGATGGGCGCGCTGCGTCTGAAGCTGGGTCGCGATCTGGCGCTGACGCAACTCGACAGCTGGGCACCGCTGTGGGTGGTTGACTTCCCGATGTTCGAAGAAGACGAAGAGGGCGGCCTGGCGGCCATGCACCACCCGTTCACTTCGCCGCGCGACATGAGCCCGGAAGAGCTGGCGGCAGCGCCGGTCAACGCCATCGCCAACGCCTATGACATGGTGATCAACGGTTACGAAGTGGGCGGCGGTTCGGTGCGTATCCACCGCAGCGAAATGCAGCAGACGGTGTTCAGCATTCTGGGCATTAACGAACACGAACAGCGCGAGAAGTTCGGCTTCCTGCTGGACGCGTTGAAGTACGGTACGCCGCCGCACGCCGGCCTGGCTTTCGGCCTGGATCGTCTGGTGATGCTGTTGACCGGCACCGACAACATCCGCGACGTCATCGCCTTCCCGAAAACCACCGCGGCGGCCTGTCTGATGACCGACGCACCGAGCTTCGCCAACCCGGCGTCGCTGCAGGAGCTGGCGATCAGCGTGGTAAAGAAAGCCGGTGCGGAACAAGAGAGCGAGTGATGAGTTACAAGCGCCCTGAATCTATCCTGGTAGTGATTTACGCGAAATCCAGTGGTCGGGTGCTGATGTTACAGCGGCGCGACGATACCGAGTTCTGGCAGTCGGTCACCGGCAGCCTGGAACAGGATGAGTCGCCGCCGCATGCCGCGCAGCGTGAAGTCATGGAAGAAGTCGGCATCGATATCGAAGCAGAGCACCTGCCGTTGTTCGATTGCCAGCGCTGCGTGGAGTTTGAACTCTTTGTCCATTTGCGACATCGCTATGCGCCGGGAACCACGCGCAATAAAGAGCACTGGTTCTGTCTGGCGTTGCCCGAGGAGCGCGATCCGGTGATTACCGAGCATCACGCTTACCAATGGCTTGAGGCGGCCGAGGCCGTGAAGTTAACCAAGTCATGGAGCAATCAGCAGGCGATTGAAGAGTTCGTGATCAATTCAGTCCAGTAGTTTTTTTCGGAGATTTTTTTATGGCAGGTCATAGTAAGTGGGCCAACACAAAGCACCGTAAAGCGGCGCAGGACGCCAAGCGCGGTAAAATTTTCACCAAGATTATTCGTGAGCTGGTCACGGCCGCCAAGCTGGGCGGCGGCGATCCGGATTCCAACCCGCGTCTGCGCGCGGCGATGGACAAGGCGCTGTCGAACAACATGACGCGCGACACCATGAACCGTGCCATCGCGCGCGGGGTGGGCGGCGATGATGATACCAACATGGAAACCATCATCTATGAAGGTTACGGCCCTGGCGGCACCGCCGTCATGATCGAATGCCTGAGCGACAACCGCAACCGCACCGTGGCGGAAGTGCGCCACGCCTTCACCAAATGCGGCGGCAACCTCGGCACCGACGGTTCCGTGGCTTACCTGTTCACCAAGAAGGGCGTGATCACCTACGCACCGGGCCTGGATGAAGACACCGTGATGGAAGCGGCGCTGGAAGCCGGTGCGGAAGACATCGTGACCTATGACGATGGCGCGATCGACGTGTTCACCGCCTGGGAAAGCCTGGGCGCGGTGAAAGACGCGCTGACCGCGGCGGGCTTCGAAGCCGAAGCGGCGGAAGTGTCGATGATCCCATCGACCAAGGCCGACATGGACGCGGAAACCGCGCCTAAGCTGTTGCGCCTGATCGATATGCTGGAAGACTGCGACGACGTGCAGGAAGTTTACCATAACGGTGAAATCTCCGACGAAGTGGCGGCGACGCTGTAATCCGGTAAAACGGGCGCCGCCGTTCGGCGGCGCCGTGCATGCAAGGTGGATGTAGATATGGCGATCATACTCGGTATCGATCCCGGCTCACGCGTCACCGGCTATGGCCTTATCCGCCAGCAGGGGCGTCAGTTGAGCTATATCGCCAGCGGCTGCATCCGCACGGTGGTGGACGACATGCCGACGCGGCTGAAGCTGATTTACGCCGGCGTCAGTGAGATCATCACCCAGTTTCAGCCCGATTTCTTCGCCATCGAACAGGTGTTTATGGCCAAGAACCCGGATTCGGCGCTCAAGCTCGGCCAGGCGCGCGGCGTCGCGATCGTGGCGGCGGTGAATCAGAATCTGGAAGTGTTCGAGTATGCGGCGCGGCAGGTCAAACAGACCGTGGTCGGCACCGGCGCGGCCGAAAAGGCGCAGGTACAGCACATGGTGCGCTCGCTGCTAAAACTCTCGGCCAACCCGCAGGCGGACGCCGCCGATGCCCTGGCCATCGCTATCACCCACTGCCACCTCAGCCAGAACGTGCTGCGGATGAGCGAAGGGCGGTTGAACCTGGCGCGCGGGCGTTTGCGCTGACGCAAAGCGATGATTGCTCAGGCTGGATATTCATCCAGCCTTTTTTATGTTATAAGCTTTACCAGCAACGGCATGGCAGGGCGCCATGCCCGGTCATTCTGCAGGAGGGTAAATGATAGGTCGTCTCAGAGGAAATATTCTGGAAAAGCAGCCGCCGTTGGTGTTACTGGAGGCGAACGGCGTGGGCTATGAGGTACACATGCCGATGACCTGCTTTTACGAGCTGCCGGAACTGGGGCAAGAGGCCATCGTGTTTACCCACTTCGTGGTGCGTGAAGACGCGCAGCTGCTGTACGGTTTCAACGACAAGCAGGAGCGCGCGCTGTTCCGCGAGCTGATCAAGGTCAACGGCGTCGGGCCGAAGCTGGCGCTGGCGATCCTGTCGGGCATGTCCGCGCAGCAGTTCGTCAGCGCGGTGGAGCGCGAAGAGATCACTGCACTGGTCAAGCTGCCGGGCGTGGGCAAAAAAACCGCCGAGCGCCTGGTGGTAGAGATGAAAGACCGTTTCAAAGGGCTTAACGGCGACCTGTTCAACAGCAGCAGCGAGATCAGCCTGCCGTCTGCCACCGACAAAGCGCCGGATGTGGACGCGGAAGCCGAGGCCGTTTCGGCGCTGGTGGCGCTGGGCTATAAGCCGCAGGAAGCCAGCCGCATGGTCAGCAAGATTGCCAAGCCGGGCGCCGACTGCGAAACCCTGATCCGCGACGCGCTGCGCGCCGCCCTGTAAGGCCGAAAAGGGGTAGATAATGATTGAAGCCGATCGCCTGATTTCCGCCGAACCGATCAACGAAGAAGAGATCCTCGATCGCGCCATTCGTCCCAAGCTGCTGACCGAATACGTCGGCCAGCCGCACGTGCGCGAGCAGATGGAGATCTTCATTCAGGCGGCCAAGCAGCGCGGCGACGCGCTCGACCATCTGCTGATCTTTGGCCCGCCAGGGTTGGGGAAAACCACCCTGGCCAACATCGTGGCCAACGAAATGGGCGTGAATTTGCGCACCACTTCCGGCCCGGTGCTGGAGAAGGCGGGCGATTTGGCGGCGATGCTGACCAACCTCGAACCGCACGACGTCTTGTTCATCGACGAAATTCACCGCTTGTCACCGGTGGTGGAAGAAGTGCTGTATCCGGCGATGGAAGACTACCAGCTGGATATCATGATCGGCGAAGGGCCGGCGGCGCGTTCGATTAAGCTCGATTTGCCGCCGTTCACGCTGGTGGGTGCCACCACCCGCGCCGGCTCGCTGACCTCGCCGCTGCGCGATCGCTTCGGCATTGTCCAGCGGCTGGAGTTTTATCAGGTGGCGGATTTGCAGCACATCGTCTCGCGCAGCGCCGGGTGCCTGGGGTTGGAACTGTCCGACGAGGGTGCCCATGAAGTGGCCCGCCGTGCGCGGGGGACGCCACGTATCGCCAACCGCCTGTTGCGCCGGGTGCGCGACTTCGCCGAAGTGCGCGCCAACGGGGTGATCAGCGGTTCGGTGGCGGCGCAGGCGCTCGATATGCTCAACGTCGATGCCGAAGGCTTCGACTATATGGATCGCAAACTGCTGCTGGCGATTATCGACAAGTTCACCGGTGGTCCGGTCGGGCTGGACAACCTGGCGGCGGCGATCGGCGAAGAGCGCGAAACCATTGAGGACGTGATCGAGCCGTTCCTGATCCAGCAGGGCTTTATCCAGCGCACGCCGCGCGGCCGCCTGGCGACGCAGCATGCCTACCGGCACTTCGGGCTCGAGCGCGAAGCATAAGTTTTCCACCCGTCATAAAAAAGGGCCGCATCTGCGGCCCTTGACGTTAATGTTGAACTTGATGACGTTACCGGGTCTATAGAAGGCGCACATAAAAAAGGAAAATCAATTCATTGATTTTCGGCTGCTCACCACAGAGGAGGAAAAACCGCGTTTTTTCCTCCTCTGTCAGCAGTAGAAAGGGCCGCATCAGCGGCCCTTGTCATATCCCGGTTTTAATCAGGCCTGCTGTTTTTTGAACAGGCTCAGCGTGAACAGCACGGCGGCGCAGAGCACCACCGAAGGGCCGGCCGGCGTATCGTAAAACGCCGAGAAGGTCAGGCCGCCGGTGACGGCCACCATGCCGAGCAGTACCGCGACGCCGGCCATCTGTTCCGGCGTGCGCGCGAAGCGGCGAGCGGTGGCGGCCGGAATGATCAGCAGTGAGGTGATGATCAGCGCGCCGACGAATTTCATCGCCAGACCGATGGTCAAGGCGGTGACCAGCATCAATACGGTGCGTGCGCGCACCAGGTTAACGCCGTCGACGTGCGCCAGCTCCGGGCTGATGGTCATCGACAGCAGATCGCGCCACTGCCACCATAGCACCAGCAGCACCACGGCGACGCCGCCGGCGATCATCAGGATATCGCTCAGCGTGACCGACAGCAGATCGCCGAACAGGTAGGCCATCAGATCGACCCGCACGTTAGACATCAACGCCACCACCACCAGCCCGAGCGACAGGGCGCTGTGGGCCAGAATGCCGAGCAGGGTATCCACTGAAAGCTGCGGGCGGCGTTCCAGCCACACCAGGGCCAGAGCCAGCAGCAGCGTAATGGCGATCACCGCATAGAAGGGATTGATGTCCAGCAGCAGACCAAAGGCGACGCCGAGCAGCGAGGCGTGCGCCAGGGTATCGCCAAAGTAGGACATGCGACGCCAGACCACGAAGGAACCCAGCGGCCCGGCGGCGCCAGCCAACAACACGCCAGCCAGCCAGCCGGGAAGTAACAGTTCAATCATGCTTCGCGGCTCCCGGTTTTCTTCAAGACAATTCTTCCCTGCAGGTCGTGACGGTGGTTGTGATGGTGGCGATACACCGCCAGTTGCTCTGCGCCGCGGTTGCCGAACATGGCGATGAATTCGGGATGCATCGACACCACCTCCGGTGCCCCGGAGCAGCAGATGTGCTGATTGAGGCACAAGACCTCGTCGGTTTTCGCCATCACCAGATGCAGATCGTGCGAGACCATCAGCACGGCGCAGCCCAGCTCTTTACGCAGCTGATCGATGAGATCGTACAGCGCCAGCTGGCCGTTGACGTCCACCCCTTGCGTGGGTTCGTCCAGCACCAGCAGCTGCGGTTTGTTCAGCAGCGCTCGCGCCAGCAGCACGCGTTGGTTTTCGCCCCCGGAGAGCTTTTGCATCGGCTGGTCGAGCAGGTGAGCGGCGTGCACGCGCTTGAGCGCCGGCAGAATGTCGGCTTTCTTTACGCCGGGCTTGAGACGCATAAAGCGGCTGACGGTCAACGGCAGGGTGGCGTCGAGGTGCAGCTTTTGCGGCACGTAGCCAATGCGCAGATCGGGCTCACGCTCCAGCGTGCCGGCGGTCGGTTTGACCAATCCCAGCACCACGCGCACCAACGTAGACTTGCCCGCGCCGTTCGGGCCCAGCAGCGTGAGAATACGGCCGGGTTGCAGGCTGAGGGAAATGTTCGACAGCACCTTGCGGCTGCCGAAGGCGACGGAGATATTTTTTAGCGTTATCAGTGTAGACATCTCGAGATTACAGGTTGCAGAACGAAGCGAATGTTATAATATCACGCCTTGTTGATGAAAACGATGGGATTACTGATGATGGCAAAGAAAAATAAATGGCTGCAGCGCACGCTGCTGGCCAGCGCACTGTTGATGGCCGGCCCGCTGAGCAGCGCTTCCGCTGCGGTGGTGACCTCGATTCGTCCGCTAGGCTTTATCGCATCGGCCATCGCCGACGGCGTGACGCCGACCGAGGTGTTGCTGCCGGACGGCGCTTCACCGCACGATTTTGCGCTGCGCCCTTCCGATATCCAGCGTTTGCGCTCTGCGGACCTGGTGCTGTGGGTTGGGCCGGACATGGAGGCGTTCCTGAACAAGGCGCTGGTGCCGATCTCGGCAACCCGCAAACTGGCCATCAGCGAACTGCCGGCGGTGAAGCCGTTGCTGATGAAAGGCGAAGATGACGACGATCATGATCATGCAGGCGAAGCGCATAACCATGCCGATGACGATCATGGGCATCATCACGGCGAGTACAATATGCACGTTTGGCTGTCGCCGGAGATAGCAAAAGTGACCGCGATCGCGATTCACGACAGATTGTTGGAACTTATGCCGCAAAATAAGGACAAATTAGACGCAAACCTGCGCCAGTTCGAGAATCTGCTGACGCAAACTGACAAAAATGTTGGTAACATGCTTACGCCTGTGCAAGGTAAGGGTTATTTTGTTTTTCATGATGCTTACGGCTACTTTGAGAAACACTACGGTTTGAGTCCGCTGGGCCATTTCACCGTCAATCCCGAAATTCAGCCTGGAGCACAGCGCCTACACCAAATTCGAACACAGTTGGTTGAGCAGAAAGCGGTATGCGTTTTTGCTGAGCCACAATTCAGGCCGGCCGTAATCAATGCCGTCGCCAAGGGTACCAAAGTGCGTTCCGGAACGCTGGACCCGCTGGGCATCGGCATCGCGCTGGGGAAGGACAGCTACGGGAAATTCCTGACTCAGCTGTCAAACCAGTACGTGAGCTGCCTGAAGTAAAGCTTATGAGGATAATATCGAGTGCAGCAGATAGTCCGAACTATCGCTCTGGCGTATAACAACCTGCCACGGCCCCACCGCGTCATGCTGGGGTCGCTGACAGTCGTCACATTGGCCGTCGCTGTTTGGCGGCCTTTTGTTTACCACCCAGAACACAACCCCATTGCCAAGAGCGTCGAGTTAGAATCCAGCCAGATGCGGTCATTGCTCCCCGAAGCCAGTGAACCGATTGATGCCGACCAACCCACCCCCGATGACGAAATCCCGCAGGATGAGCTGGATCAAAAAGATGCCGGCGACGATGGCGTGCATGAATATGTGGTTTCCACCGGCGACACCCTCGGCAGCATTCTGACGCAGTACGGCATCGATATGTCGGATGTCACCTTGCTGGCTTCGCAAAACCGCGATCTGCGTAATCTGAAGATCGGCCAACAGCTGTCGTGGACCGTCAATGATGCGGGCGATCTGCAGCAGTTGACCTGGGAAGTTTCCCGCCGCGAAACCCGCACCTATGACCGCGTCGGCAATAGCTTCAAAGAGTCGAAAGAGGCACAGCAGGGTGAATGGCGCAACAACGTGATCAGCGGCCGGGTCAACGGCAGCTTCGTCAGCAGCGCCGGCGACGCCGGGCTGAGCCGTAACGAAATCAATGCGGTGATCAAGGCGCTGCAGTGGCAGCTCGATTTCCGCAAGTTGCGCAAAGGCGACCAGTTCTCCGTGCTGATGTCGCGCGAGCATTTCGACGGTAAGAAATCGCAAAGCCAGCTGTTGGGCGTGCGTCTGCGCACCGGCGGCAAAGATTACTATGCGATCCGCGCCGAAGACGGCAAATTCTACGATCGCCAGGGCTCTGGCCTGGCGCGCGGCTTCATGCGTTTCCCGACCATGAAACAGTTCCGCATCTCCTCCAACTTCAACCCGCGTCGCGTGAACCCGGTGACCGGCCGCGTGGCGCCGCACAAGGGCGTCGATTTCGCCATGCCGGTCGGCACGCCGGTGCTGGCGGTCGGCGACGGTGAGGTGGTGATCGCCAAACGCAGCGGCGCGGCGGGCAACTATGTGGCGATCCGTCACGGTCGCCAGTACACCACGCGCTATATGCACCTGAAAAAACTGCTGGTGAAACCGGGCCAGAAGGTGAAACGCGGCGATCGCATTGCGCTTTCCGGCAACACCGGGCGCTCCACCGGGCCGCACCTGCACTTTGAACTGTGGACCGGCCAACAGGCGGTGAACCCGCTGACGGCCAAGTTGCCGCGTTCCGAAGGGCTGAGCGGCAAAGACCGCAGCGATTATCTGGCGCAGGTGAAGGAAGTGGTTCCTCAGCTGCAGCTGGATTAATACCCCCTTTTTCCGGCGCTTCGGCGCCGTCAATTTCATCGGCCTGATTGCGGGCCGATGCTGTTTTATCTGGGCGGTTCGCGGTTGTTAATTGCAAAATCGGTGATGGCAATTATGATTAGCCGAATCGCTAAGCAAAGAGCATGTGCATGCAAAACGAGAAGAAATCGAACGTAGAGTTCATCCCGCAGTTTCAGAAAGCCTTTTTATATCCGCGCTACTGGGGCGTGTGGTTGGGAACCGGCCTGATGGCCGGCATTTCGCTGGTGCCTGCGCGCCTGCGCGATCCGGTGCTGGGGGCGGTCGGCAAACTGGCCGGCAAGCTGGCGAAGGGCGCACGCCGTCGTGCCCGCATCAATTTGCTTTATTGCTTGCCGGAGCTGCCGGAAAGCGAACGTGAGCACATCATCGACCAGATGTTCGCCTGCGCGCCGCAGTCGATGGTGCTGATGGCGGAACTGGCCTGCACCAAGCCGGAGAAAGTGCTCAAGCGCGTGCGTTGGCACGGTGAAGAGGTGCTGGACAAGATCCGGGCGGAAGGGCGCAACGTCATTTTCCTGGTGCCTCACGGCTGGGCGGTGGATGTGCCGGCGATGCTGATGGCCGCGCGCGGCCAACCGATGGCCGCGATGTTCCACAATCAGCGTAATCAGCTTATCGACTACCTGTGGAATGCCGTGCGGCGTAAATTCGGCGGCCGCATGCACGCGCGCAACGACGGCATCAAACCGTTTATCAGTTCGGTGCGGCAGGGGTATTGGGGCTACTACCTGCCCGATCAGGATCATGGCGCGGAGCACAGCGAGTTCGTCGATTTCTTCGCGACCTATAAGGCGACGCTGCCGGCGGTAGGCCGGTTGATGAAAGTGTGTCGTGCGGCGATCGTGCCTTTATTCCCGGTGTACGACGGCAAAACCAGCATGCTGGACATTTATATCCGCGAGCCGATGGATGACCTGGCCGAAGCCGACGATCCGCGCATTGCCCGCCGCATGAACGAAGAGGTGGAAAATCTGGTGGGCCCGAACCCGGAGCAGTACACCTGGATCCTCAAACTGCTGAAGACGCGCAAGGAAGGGGAGATTGAACCTTACTCGCGCGACGATCTGTATCGTTAATCCTGTCTACCGCTAACGCCGGCCGGGCCACAACCCGACCGGCGTATCTTCAGATGTGCACCATACAGCCGCGAGCCCGCAGGATGTCGACGACTTTAGGCGTGCGGGTGAAATCATTCCAGCGCAGGTCCAGCTTGCGCAGGCGGCTCAGTTCGCCGAGGCTTTCCGGTAGGTCGCTCAGGCGGTTGGCGCGCAGGTCCAGACTTCTCAGCGCCGTCAGCTCGCCGATATTTTCCGGCAGACGCGTCAGCTGATTGAAACGCAGGTTCAGCTCGCTCAACCGCGGCAGCCGACAGAAGGCCTGCGGCAGCTCGGCGATGGCATTGTTAGCCGCATCGAGTATCTCCAGCTCACCGAGCTGAGCCATTTCCGCCGGCAGTGTGGTCAGGACATTTTTCATGATATGCAGTTCGCGCAGCGCGCGCAGTTGCCCGATTTCGGCGGGTAGGCTGCCGATGCGATTGTTGTATAAACGCAGCTCTTGCAATGCCGCAAGCCTCGGTATCGCCTGAGGCAAAACGGCCAGGCGGTTGTCGGTCGCATTGAGATAGATGAGTTGCTGCAGCTGCGCCAGCGAGCGCGGCAGCTCGCTAAAGCCGTTATCGCTCAGATAGAGGTATTTCAACCGATGCAGCTGCCCCAGTTCTTCGGGGAGTTCGCTTGCGCGATTGTGGCCAAAATCGAACATCTCGAGCTGTTGCAGCTGGCCAATCTCCGGCGGCAGGCGGTCGAGCTGATTACAGGAGATATTCAGCACCCGCAGATTTCGGTGCCGGAAGATCGAGGCGGGGAAAGCCGTCAGCTGATTGTCGTACAGGCTAATCTTGCGCAGCGCGTGGCCGGCTAACGGCGACTCGTCGAGCTGCGTCAGGCCGTGGCCGTCGAGATCGAGCTCATCACCGCTCGCTGCGGGAGTGTGTTGGTGGAGCATGGCGTTCTCCGTCTTTTATGGCGGTGTCAGGGCAAAAAAAATGCCGGCCAACGTGAGCCGGCCGGCATTTCGTCTGCGGCGTGGATTACTCGACGCGCAGGATACGGCTGGTATTGGTGGTGCCGACGGTTTCCATCACGTCGCCCTGGGTGACGATCACCAGATCGCCGGAGACCAGGAAGCCTTTGTCGCGCAGGCGATTGACGGCTTCATTGGCGGCGATCACGCCGTCTTTGTGGCTGTCGAAATACACCGGCGTCACGCCGCGATACAGCGCGGTCAGGTTCAGCGTGTGCTCATGACGCGACATGGCGAAAATCGGCAGACCGGAGCTGATGCGCGACATCATCAGCGCGGTGCGGCCGGACTCTGTCATGGCGATCAGCGCGGTAACGCCTTTCAGGTGGTTGGCGGCATACATCGAAGACATGGCAATCGCTTCTTCGATATTGTCGAACTGCACGTCCAGGCGGTGTTTGGAGACGTTGATGCTTGGGATCTTCTCGGCGCCCAGACAAACGCGCGCCATCGCCGCCACGGTTTCCGCCGGGTATTGGCCGGCGGCGGTTTCCGCCGACAGCATAACGGCGTCGGTGCCGTCCAGCACGGCGTTGGCCACGTCCATGACTTCGGCGCGGGTCGGCATCGGGTTGGTGATCATCGACTCCATCATCTGGGTCGCGGTGATCACCGCGCGGTTCAGGGTACGGGCGCGGCGGATCAGTTTCTTCTGAATGCCGACCAGTTCCGGATCGCCGATTTCGACGCCGAGGTCGCCGCGGGCAACCATGACCACGTCGGAGGCCAGAATAATGTCGTCCATCGCTTCGTCGCTGCAGACTGCTTCGGCGCGCTCAACCTTGGACACGATCTTGGCGTTGCAGCCGGCGTCGCGCGCCAGGCGGCGAGCATAGTTCAGGTCTTCACCGGTACGCGGGAAGGAGACCGCCAGGTAATCGACGCCAATCTTGGCGGCGGTCACGATGTCTGCCTTGTCTTTCTCGGTCAGCGCTTCGGCCGACAGGCCACCGCCGAGTTTGTTGATGCCCTTGTTGTTGGACAGCGGGCCGCCGACGGTGACTTCGGTAAACACTTTCATGCCCTGAACTTCGAGCACTTTCAGCTGAACGCGGCCGTCGTCGAGCAGCAGGACATCGCCTGGCACCACGTCGGCAGGCAGGCCTTTATAGTCGATACCGACTTTTTCTTTATCGCCTTCGCCTTTTGACAGGTTGGCGTCCAGCAGGAATTTATCGCCCACGTTGAGGAAGATTTTGCCTTCCTTGAAGGTGGATACGCGGATTTTCGGCCCTTGCAGATCGCCGAGGATAGCGACGTGACGTCCCAGTTTGGCGGCGATTTCACGCACTTTGTCAGCGCGAGCCTGGTGGTCTTCCGGGCTGCCGTGGGAGAAGTTAAGCCGAACTACGTTGGCGCCGGCGGCAATGATCTTTTCCAGATTATTGTCGCGGTCTGTAGCCGGACCCAGGGTGGTAACGATTTTGGTTCTTCTGAGCCGTCTGGACATGTATTACTCCGTTGACTGGTGAAGCAAATATTGGTGTTGCGATAAACGTCGGATAACGAAACCAGGCGTGAAATGTAATTTTACAACACTGATATTTCACCCGGGTTACCCGCATGAGCATATTAACAGGGTACAGCCTCTGATGCCGTCATTCAAATGTCTGTTGAACGGCGATTTTTTCTTCGTCAGGTCACGAGTCAAAACTGTTGGGAATGACCACCCCTTTATCAAAGCGCGATTCTTTGAGCGCTTCTTTGACCCGCTTCAAGTTATCTCTGAATTTAGCCCCTCTGCGCAAGGTAAATCCGGTGGCGAGCACGTCAATGAGCGTTAATTGCGCGATCCGCGACACCATCGGCATGTAAACGTCGGTGTCTTCGGGCACATCGAGCAGCAAAGGAAGGGTCGCCGCCTGAGCGAGCGGGGTGTCGCGCGAGGTGATAGCCAATACCGTCGCGTCGTTTTCTCGCGCCAGGTGGGCCATCTCCACCAGATTCTTGGTGCGGCCGGTGTGTGAGATCAACACCACCACGTCGCCTTCGCCGGAGTTCATGCAGCTCATGCGTTGCATGACGATGTCATCGAAGTAGACCACCGGGATATTGAAGCGGAAAAATTTGTTCATCGCGTCGTGCGCTACCGCCGCGGAGGCGCCCAGGCCGAAGAAAGAGATCTTTTTTGCCTGGGTGAGCAGGTCAACCGCACGATTGATTGCGGCAATATCCAAATTTGCCTTTACTGTATCCAGGCTGGCCATGACCGATTCGAAGATCTTGCTGGTATAGGAATCGACGCTGTCGTCTTCCTCAACGTTACGGTTTACGTAGGGCGTGCCGTTAGCCAGGCTTTGGGCGAGGTGCAGTTTGAAATCGGGAAAGCCTTTGGTATCAAGGCGGCGGCAAAAGCGGTTGACGGTAGGTTCGCTGACGTCGGCCATGCGCGCCAGCGTGGCAATGCTGGAGTGAATGGCGGTCTGTGGGGAGGCCAGGATCACCTCGGCGACTTTCCTTTCAGATTTGCTCAGGAGTTCCAGATGGCTCTGGATTTTGTCCAGCGTATTCATATAACGAGAGTCACTCATGGTTTTATCCCTGTGGCTTTCAAGCAACAGCGCCGAATTTCGCCCGTGTTCGCCGCGCACGCAGACGCCAAACGAGCGGCTGTAACCTGGAATCGATAGGGTATGTCGATTTCAAACAAAGGAGAAATCAATGCCGGTTTAGTGAAAATATACTACGTGCTGGTAACCGTTGGCAGTCTCGACAGGGCGTATGCAGGCTTTTTTCACCAGAATATGACCTGTGTCTAACTTTCATAATGGTAACAGAGCGTCAAAAAAGACGAAAAATTACAGTTTTGCCCGCCTGTGCGGGCTCTGGCGCGCATTGGCGCTACCACTGGAATCTTGAGGTCTTTTTTCCTGCTTCTGCGCCGGGTTTGCTGGCCGTAGTCAAACAGAGTACATTAGTAATGTAAGAAAATTACAAATATCCTGCAACGAGGAGATGAACATGGCGGTAACCTCTACAGCCCAGGCGTGTGACCTGGTTATTTTCGGCGCGAAAGGTGATTTGGCGCGCCGTAAGCTGCTGCCTTCCCTGTACCAGTTAGAGAAAGCCGGACACATCCACCCGGATACGCGGATCATCGGCGTCGGCCGCGCGGAGTGGGATAAAAAAGCGTATACCGAAGTGGTCAAGGAAGCGCTTGGCACCTTCATGAAAGAAAAACTGGATGACGAACTCTGGGCCACGCTGAGCGCGCGCCTGGACTTCTGCAATCTGGACGTCAACGACAGCAAGAACTTTACCAAACTGGGTAAAATGCTGGATCAGAAACATCGCACCACCATCAACTACTTCGCCATGCCGCCAAGCACCTTCGGCGCCATCTGCAAAGGCTTGGGCGAAGCCAAGCTGAACCATGAGCCGGCGCGCGTGGTAATGGAAAAACCGTTGGGCACCGATCTGGCGTCCTCCCGCGTGATCAACGATCAGGTGGCGGAGTACTTCAACGAATCCCAGGTTTACCGTATCGACCACTATCTCGGCAAAGAGACGGTGCTGAACCTGTTGGCGCTGCGTTTCGCCAACTCGCTGTTCGCCTCCAACTGGGATAACCGCACCATCGATTCGGTGCAGATCACCGTGGCGGAAGAGGTGGGCATCGAAGGGCGTTGGGGTTACTTCGACCAGGCCGGCCAGATGCGCGACATGATCCAGAACCACCTGCTGCAGATCCTGACCATGATCGCCATGTCGCCGCCGGCGGATCTGACCACCGATCGTATCCGCGACGAAAAGGTGAAGGTACTGCGCTCGCTGCGCCGTATCGATCAGACCAATGTACGGGAAACCACCGTGCGCGGTCAGTACACCGCCGGTTTCGTCCAGGGCAAGAAAGTGCCGGGTTATCTGGAAGAGGAAGGGGCGAACAAGAGCAGCAGCACCGAAACCTTCGTCTCCATCCGCGTGGATATCGACAACTGGCAGTGGGCCGGGGTGCCGTTCTACCTGCGTACCGGTAAACGTCTGCCGACCAAATGCTCGGAAGTGGTGGTGTACTTCAAAAACCCGCCGCTTAACCTGTTCAGCGATTCTTACCAGCAGCTGCCGCAGAACAAGCTGACCATCCGCCTGCAGCCGGACGAAGGCATCGAAATTCAGGTGTTGAACAAGGTGCCGGGGCTGGATCACAAGCACCGTCTGCAGACCACCAAGCTGGACCTGAGCTTCTCGGAAACCTTCAACCAGGAGCACGTGGCGGACGCCTACGAGCGCCTGCTGCTGGAGACCATGCGCGGCATTCAGGCGCTGTTCGTGCGCCGCGATGAAGTGGAAGAAGCCTGGAAGTGGGTCGACTCCATCATGGACGCATGGAAAGCCGACAACGAGGCGCCTAAGCCTTATCAGGCGGGCACCTGGGGGCCGGTGGCCTCGGTGGCGATGATCACCCGCGACGGCCGTTCCTGGAACGAGTTCGAGTAATGCGCAATGCCGGCAGCCTGTCTGCCGGCTTTTTTTTGCCTGCGATCTGCGCGTGGGCCACATCACTTACGGTACGGCCGGACGTCCGCGCATTTGCGCGGAGCCCTGTGGCAGGGGCGTGCCATTGTTAACCGCGAGTAATGGAGAAATAACGATGAAAAACTGGAAAACCAGCGCCGAGCAGATCCTGACGGCGGGACCGGTGGTGCCTGTTATCGTGATCAACAAGCTGGAGCAGGCGGTGCCGCTGGCGAAAGCGCTGGTTGCCGGCGGCGTGCGGGTGCTGGAGGTGACGCTGCGCACCGCCTGCGGGCTGGAGGCTATCCGCGCTATTGCCAACGAGGTGCCGGAGGCCATCATCGGCGCCGGTACGGTGATCAATCCGCAGCAGCTGCGGGAGGTGACCGAGGCGGGGGCGCAGTTCGCCATCAGCCCGGGGCTGACCGAAGCCTTGCTGCAGGCGGCGACGGCGGGGCCTATCCCGTTGATCCCGGGCATCAGCACCGTTTCCGAGCTGATGCAGGGTATGGATCACGGCCTGCGCGAATTCAAATTCTTCCCGGCGGAAGCCAACGGCGGCGTGAAGGCGCTGCAGGCGATCGGCGGCCCGTTCCCGCAGGTGCGTTTTTGCCCGACCGGTGGCATTACGCCAAACAACTACCGCGATTATTTGGCGTTGAAGAGCGTGCTTTGCATCGGCGGTTCCTGGCTGGTGCCGGCGGATGCGCTCGAAAACGGCGACTATGCGCGCATCACTGAACTGGCGCGCAGCGCCGTCAGCGGGGCTGCGTTGTAACCCGCACCGCGCCTGGGATTGGCGCTTATTTGCGCACTCGCGCATATCGCAAGGCTCAACCCTTTGTTGAGCCTTTTTTAATTTATATCATGATTAACTTTCTTATTTTTAACCCGTTTTTTTCTGCTTTTTTATGAAAACGGCAGTTTGCTTTCTCATTTTGGCTGTGGTAAAAATATCTCAGTCGAAAATTTTACTTTTATGAGGATATTGGGCAAATCGCACGGTGTGCGGCTGATAATAGAGAACTATTATGATGACTATTAACGGAACTACCCTCAGAACCTCTACTTGCCAACTCTTCCTGTCTGCGATCCTTGCCAGTGAGCATCACTGGTGCAGCGAGCTATAGCGTCTTTCTCCCTTAACCGGTGCAGGTGGCGGGCTTAGGCCTTCACGCTACCGTTCAGCCGGGCAAACATTCTTTTTGCGTTTGGGTCAGTTTATCCCCAGGGATCTCTGCGTCTTGCGCGCCGCAATACGGCCGTTCGACGAGATAAATCGGGATAAATATGCCTTGGCGCGCGTTATTCGCCGTTTGGGAGAAAAATTATGATTTATTGGATCTTTTTAGGTTTGGCCATCATGACCGAAATCATCGGCACCTTGTCGATGAAATACGCCAGCGTCAATGGCGGCATGATCGGGCACATCGTGATGTACGTGATGATCACCGCGTCTTATGTGTTGCTGTCGGTGGCGGTAAAACGCGTGGCGCTGGGCGTGGCCTATGCGCTGTGGGAAGGCATCGGCATTCTGTTCATTACCCTGTTCAGCGTGCTGTGGTTCGACGAGCCGATCTCGGCGCTGAAGGTGCTGGGCCTGGCTACGCTGATCGCCGGCATCATGCTGGTGAAATCCGGCACCCGCAAAGAGCGAAAACAGGTCAGCCCGCGAGGTGACAACCATGCAACAGTTTGAGTTGTACCACATTGGGTTCCTGGGACTGGCGATCGTGCTGGAAATCATCGCCAACATCTTCCTGAAGATGTCGGACGGCTTCCGTAAAATTTGGCTGGGGCTGCTGTCGCTGCTGTCGGTACTCGGCGCGTTCAGCGCCCTGGCGCAGGCGGTGAAGGGCATCGATCTGTCGATCGCTTATGCGCTGTGGGGCGGTTTCGGTATCGCCGCCACCATCGCCGCAGGCTGGATCATGTTCGGCCAGCGGCTGAACGCCAAAGGCTGGATTGGCCTGGCGCTGCTGCTGACGGGGATGGTGATCCTCAAACTGTCCTGATAGCCGGCAATAAAAAACCGCAGGCGTTGCCGTCTGCGGTTTTTTTTCGTCTGCGCTCAGGCTTACAGCGCGGCGATGATTTTGATTTCCACCTTGTACTTCGGATTCATCAGCTGCGCCTGCACCGTGCAGCGCACCGGCGCGCTGCCGGCGACCACCCAGGCGTCCCAGGCGGCGTTCATCGCGGCGAAGTCGGCGGTGTTGGCCAGGAAGATGGTGGCATCCAGAATACGGCTTTTATCCGAACCGACGCGCGCCAGCAGCACGTCGATGGCGGCGAGGGCGTTGGCGGTCTGCGCGGTCGCGTCGTCGTCCAGGTTTTCCGGCACGCTGGTGTAGTAAACGGTCTCGTTGTGCACTACGGCCTCGGACCAGCGCTGATCGGGATCAATTCTTTCGATATTCATTTGCTTATCTCCATATCATAGTCGTGCTAAGGGTAGCACAGCCGGTCATGAAAATGCGCGGCGATAAAGTGGGTGGTAGCCGGGCGGCAGGCTTGGCATAATCACCGCTGAATGACACCGGCAGAGAGACAGCGTGACAGACGATTTTGCAACAGACGGCGCCTTGGCGCAGGCTATCAAGGGATTCAAACCGCGTGAGCCGCAGCGGCAGATGGCGCAAGCCGTTACCGAGGCGATCAATTTCAAGCAGGAGCTGGTGGTGGAAGCCGGCACCGGTACCGGCAAGACCTTCGCTTATTTGGCGCCGGCGCTGCGCGCCGATCGTAAAGTGATCATCTCGACCGGTTCGAAAGCGTTGCAGGATCAGCTGTATGCGCGCGATCTGCCTACCGTCGCCAAGGCGTTGAAGTACAAAGGCAAGCTGGCGCTGCTGAAGGGGCGCTCCAACTACCTGTGTTTGGAACGGCTGGAGCAGCAGTCGATGGCCGGCGGCGAACTGGCGGGGCAGACGCTGATCGATCTGGTGCAGCTGCGCAAGTGGTCGTCGCAGACCAAAGAGGGCGACATCAGCACCTGCAGCGAAGTGGCGGAAGACAGCTTCGTCTGGCCATTGGTGACCAGCACCAATGACAACTGCCTGGGCAGCGACTGCCCGCTGTATCAGGATTGCTTCGTGGTCAAGGCGCGTCGCCGCGCGATGGATGCGGATGTGGTGGTGGTGAACCATCACCTGTTCCTGGCGGATATGGTGGTGAAAGAGGGCGGTTTCGCCGAGCTGATCCCGGAAGCCGAGGTGATGATTTTCGACGAGGCGCACCAAATCCCCGACATCGCCAGCCAGTATTTCGGCCAGCAGCTCACCAGCCGCCAACTGTTGGATCTGGCGAAGGACATCACCATCGCCTACCGCACCGAGGTACGCGACGCCGCTCAACTGCAAAAAAGCGCCGACCGTCTCAGCCTGAGCACGCAAGATTTTCGTCTGAATCTGGGCGAGCCGGGTTTTCGCGGCAATCTGCGCGACGTGCTCGGCGAACCCAACGTGCAGCGCGCCCTGTTGCTGCTCGATGATGCGCTGGAGCTGTGTTATGACGTGATGAAGCTATCGCTGGGGCGTTCGGCGCTGCTGGACGCCGCCTTTGAACGCGCCACGCTGTACCGCGCGCGGCTCAAGCGGCTGAAGGCGGTGACGGAACCGGGCTACAGCTATTGGTATGAATGCAACTCGCGCCACTTCGTGCTGGCGCTGACGCCGCTGACGGTGGCCGATCGGTTCCGCGAAATGCTGGACGACAAGCCGGGCAGTTGGATCTTTACCTCGGCCACGCTGTCGGTCAATGACCAGCTGGGTCATTTCACCGAACGGCTGGGGCTGACCAAGGCCAAAACGCTGCTGTTGCCGAGCCCGTTCGACTATGCCAAACAGGCGTTGCTGTGCGTGCCGCGCTTTTTGCCTTCGCCGAATCAGCCCGGCGGGGCCCGCCAGCTGGCGCGCATGCTGCGGCCATTAATCGAAGCCAACAACGGCCGCTGCTTCTTCTTATGCACCTCGCACCAGATGATGCGCGAGTTGGCGGAAGAGTTCCGCGCCACCATGACGCTGCCGGTGCTGTTGCAAGGGGAAACCAGCAAAGGGCAGCTGCTGGCGCAGTTCGTCGCCGCCGGTAACGCGCTGTTGGTGGCGACCAGCAGCTTCTGGGAAGGGGTGGACGTGCGCGGCGATGCGCTGTCCTGCGTCATCATCGATAAACTGCCGTTTACGTCACCGGACGATCCGCTGCTGAAGGCGCGCATTGAAGATTGCCGCCTGCGCGGCGGTGACCCGTTCAATGACGTGCAGTTGCCGGATGCGGTCATCACCCTGAAACAGGGCGTCGGCCGCTTGATCCGCGACACCGACGACCGCGGCGTGCTGGTGATTTGCGATAACCGTTTAGTGATGAGACCTTATGGCGAGGTGTTTCTCAACAGCCTGCCGCCCACGCCGCGCACCCGCGATCTGAAGCAGGCTATCGCCTTCCTGCAGGCCGCCGATGCGTCGGCCACGTGAAAGATGAAGGGCTTACGGGGCTGTGCTACAATGCGCGCCCTGTATGAAAAACCCAGTTTTATTCCCGCCAGAGGTTGGCATGTCCACGCGAATTTTAGCGATCGATACCGCGACGGAAGCCTGTTCCGTCGCCGTCTGGAATCAAGGCGAAATCCACGCCCTGTTTGAGCTGTGCCCACGCGAGCATACGCAACGAATTTTACCTATGGTGCAACAGGTGCTGGCGGAATCCGGTCTGGCGCTCAACCAGCTCGATGCGCTGGCCTTCGGTCGCGGCCCCGGCAGCTTTACCGGGGTGCGCATCGGCATCGGCATCGCTCAGGGCCTGGCGCTGGGTGCCGATCTGCCGATGATTGGCGTTTCTACGCTGCAAACCATGGCGCAGGGCGCCTGGCGCGTCAGCGGCGCGGAGCGCGTGCTGGCGGCGATCGATGCGCGTATGGGTGAAGTCTACTGGGGGCAGTTCGAACGCCAGGTGGACGGCAGCTGGTTGGAAAGCGAAGGCGAGGCCGTGCTGTCGCCGGCGCAGGCGCTGGAGCGTGCGCAGCGCCTGCAGGGCGAATGGGCCCACGTCGGCACCGGCTGGCAAACCTATCCCGACCTGGCCAACGGTTCAACCCTGAGCGTACGCGACGGCCAAATGCTGTTGCCGCAGGCGCAAGACATGCTGCCGCTGGCGCTATACGCCTGGCAACAGGGGTTGGCGGTGGCGGTGGAAAACGCCGAGCCCACCTATCTGCGCAATGAAGTGACCTGGAAAAAACTGCCGGGCCGCGAGTAATCGCGGCGTATTGTGCTGTTGTTGATGCCGGGCGACGAAAGCCTGCAACTTGAACGATGAAACGCGGTCAAAGTTACAGGCATTTCAGGAGATTGCGACCATGTTAATCCGCACTGCAAGTAAAAAGCTGTCGCTGCTGGCCGTCGCCTGCGGCGCGCTGGTTCTGACCGGGTGCGTCACCGTACCGGATGCGATCAAAGGCTCCAGCCCTTCGCCGGTGACTCAGCTTTCCTCGGTACAAAATGCACCGAACCTGTTTACCGGCGCGGAAGCCCGCTTCGGCGGCACCGTGGTCAACGTCGCCAACGAGCAAGGGCGCACGGTGCTGGAGATTGCGGCGGTGCCGCTCGACAGCGGTGCGCGGCCGATACTGGGCGAACCGTCGCGCGGCCGCTTGCTGGCCACGGTAAACGGCTTCCTCGAACCGGTTGATTTCAAAGGCCAGTTGGTGACCGTCGTCGGCCCTATTACCGGGCTGAAAGAGGGGCGGATCGGCATGACGCCGTATCGCTTCGTGACGATGAACGTGACCGGTTTCAAACGCTGGCATCTGGTGCAGCAGGTGGTGATGCCGCCGGCGCCGATGGGCCCCTGGGGCTGGCGTGGTGGCCCGTGGGGACCCGGTTGGGGGGCAGGCTATGGCTGGTATAACCCTGGCCCGGCACAGGTGCAAACCATCGTAACCGAGTAGCATACGCTTGATGTGAACAAATTTGACAGGGCGGCTCAGGCCGCCTTTTTGTTTTTTGGGATAAGGAATATCCGACAATTAGTGACGTACATCGCAACCTGAATAATGTTTAAAACCCGAACTGGTCTGCTGAGTTAAAATATTGTTATGGTTAGGCTGCGAGTTTGAGGGCTGCGATGATAATTAGTAATGATTTCAGGAGTAATACCTTGGATAAGGTCTGGTTAAAACGGTATCCGGCAGATGTGCCCGCAGAGATTGATGCCGATCGCTATTCGTCGTTGATCGAAATGTTTGAGCATGCCGTGCAGCGCTATGCCGATCAGCCCGCCTTTATCAACATGGGCGAGGTGATGACCTTCCGCAAACTGGAAGAACGCAGCCGGGCTTTCGCGGCTTACCTGCAAAATGAACTGGGCCTGAAGAAGGGCGACCGCGTCGCGCTGATGATGCCAAACCTGTTGCAATACCCCATCGCGCTGTTCGGCATTCTGCGCGCCGGCATGGTGGTGGTCAACGTCAACCCGCTGTATACCCCGCGCGAGCTGGAGCACCAGTTGAACGACAGCGGTGCCAGCGCCATCGTCATCGTCTCCAACTTTGCCCATACGCTGGAAAAAGTGGTGTTCAACACCCAGGTCAAACACGTGATCCTGACGCGCATGGGCGATCAGCTTTCGGCCGCCAAAGGCACGCTGGTCAACTTCGTGGTCAAGTACGTTAAGCGCCTGGTACCGAAATACAACCTGCCGGACGCCATTTCATTCCGCAGCGCGCTGCAGCGCGGCCGGCGTCTGCAATATGTGAAACCGGACATCATTAATGCCGATCTGGCCTTCCTGCAATACACCGGCGGCACCACCGGGGTGGCAAAGGGCGCGATGCTGACGCACCGCAACATGCAGGCCAACCTCGAGCAGGCCAAAGCCGCCTATTCGCCGCTGTTCCGTGAAGGGCAGGAACTGGTGGTGACGGCGTTGCCGCTCTATCATATTTTCGCGCTGACGGTGAACTGCCTGCTGTTTATCGACCTGGGCGGGCGCAATTTGCTGATCACCAACCCGCGCGATATTCCGGGGCTGGTGAAAGAACTCGGCAAATATCCGTTCACCGCCATGAGCGGGGTCAATACCTTGTTCAACGCGTTGCTGAACAACGAAGATTTCCACAAGCTCGATTTCTCTACGCTGCGTTTCTCGGTCGGCGGCGGCATGTCGGTCCAAAAAGCGGTGGCCGAGAAGTGGGAGAAAACCACCGGCAAACACCTGCTGGAAGGCTATGGCCTGACGGAGTGCGCGCCGCTGGTGGCCGGTAACCCTTACGATCTGAAACACTACAGCGGCAGTATCGGTTTGCCGGTGCCGTCGACGGATATTCGGCTGGTGGACGACAACGGTCACGATGTGCCGCCGGGCGAACCCGGCGAACTGTGGGTCAAAGGGCCGCAAGTTATGTTAGGCTATTGGCAGCGCCCGGAAGCCACCGACGAAGTGCTGAAAGACGGCTGGCTGGCGACCGGTGATGTGGTGACCGTAGACGAACAAGGATTTGTGCGCATCGTCGATCGTAAGAAAGACATGATCCTGGTCTCCGGTTTCAACGTTTACCCGAATGAAATCGAGGACGTGGTCAGCCAGCATCCGAAGGTGCTGGAATGTGCGGCGATTGGCGTGCCCAGCGAAGTCTCCGGCGAAACGGTGAAGATCTGCGTGGTGAAGAAAGACGCTTCGCTGACCAAGGAAGAGCTGTTGACCCATTGCCGTCGCCACCTGACCGGGTATAAAGTGCCTAAAATTGTTGAGTTCCGCGATGAACTGCCGAAGTCGAACGTCGGCAAGATTTTGCGGCGAGAACTGCGCGATGAGCAAAAAACACCGAAGCCGGCCGATGCCGCCTAGGTGTCGCTCTCGCGTCTGACTATCAACAACGCCGGTGAATGCCGGCGTTGTTGTGTTTGAATCCTACAAGAGAATGATGTTTTGAATTATCAGTTGATCACTACCGATGCCGGATTGCAGCAGGTCTGCGAGCAGGCGAGAAAGCATGCCCAGATTGCGCTGGACACCGAGTTTGTCAGAACGCGCACCTACTATCCGCAGCTGGGCCTGATCCAGCTCTACGACGGTGAACAACTCTCCCTCATCGATCCTCTGCCGATCAAGCAATGGCAGCCGTTTGTCGACCTGCTGGCCGACACCGCCGTGGTGAAGTTCCTGCATGCCGGCAGTGAAGATCTCGAAGTGTTTCTCAACGCCTTTAAAACGCTGCCGACGTCGATGGTCGATACCCAGATCCTGGCGGCCTTTACCGGCCGGCCGCTCTCCTGTGGCTTCGCGACGCTGGTGGCGGAGTACATGAAGGTTGAGCTGGACAAGAGCGAGTCGCGCACCGACTGGCTGGCGCGTCCGCTGACTGAAAGGCAGTGCGTGTACGCGGCTGCCGACGTGTTCTATCTGCTGCCGATGGCCAAACAGCTGGTGCAGGAGACGGAAGAGGCCGGTTGGACCGCGGCGGCCAATAACGAGTGTCTGCTGCTGTGCCAGCGCCGTAGCGAGACGCTGGCGCCGGCATTGGCCTACCGCGAAATCAGCAACGCCTGGCAGCTGCGCCCGCGTCAGCTCGGTTGTCTGCAGAAGTTGGCGGAATGGCGGCTGCGCCAGGCACGCGAGCGCGATCTGGCAGTGAACTTCGTGGTGCGTGAGGAAAACCTGTGGCAGGTGGCGCGCTATATGCCGTCTTCGCTGGGAGAACTGGATTCGCTGGGCCTGAGCGGGCCGGAGATCCGTTATCACGGTAAAACGCTGCTGGCGCTGGTGGCGGAAGCCGAAGCGCTGGAAGAATCCGAGTTGCCGGCGCCGTTGGCTAACCTTATCGATCAGCCGGGCTACAAGAAGGTGTTCAAAGACATCAAGGCGGCGATCGCTGCCGTCAGCGAGCAAAGCGGGTTGAGCAGCGAACTGCTGGCATCCCGTCGCCAAATTAACCAATTGCTGAACTGGCATTGGAAACTGAAGGACGTCGAAAGTCGCCCTGAATTAATCAGCGGCTGGCGCGGCGATCTATTAATGGCACCGCTGCAGGACATCCTGAAAGATTATTAATCGCTGATTATCACCAGGGCAGGGTAGGGAAACTCTGCTCGGGTGAATATAGGCAGGAAATAATGCGTTGAAGGTAAATCTCGCCAGAATTTACTTTAAACGAGGCGGCGGCAAAGTTAATTGGGAATTGTCCCAAAGGAAAAAATCACTTTTTTGATGCCGATAAAGCTTAATGACTGGATGCACATACAGTTACCCCCTGCATAAAATATACAGGGGGTAATTAATGCGTCGCAATCATTTAGCTGCTTCTTCCGATTCCGGTAATGTCACGTTAAGTTCAAGTACCGAAATGTCGTCCCCTTTCTGCTCGAATTGCACGTGCAGCATTTCAGGATCGATCTGAATGTATTTGCAAATAACCGCCAGAATATCGCGTTTCAGATCAGGCAGATACGGGGGCTCACTGTCCCCGCGACGACGCTCTGCGACGATAATCTGCAGCCGTTCCTTGGCTATATTGGCTGTCTGTTTTTTGCGGGACAGAAAGAAGTCTAATAAGGCCATGGTTTATCCCCCAAAAAGGCGTTTCAGGAAACCCTTCTTCTCTTCTTCAATGAAGCGGAATGGGCGTTCTTCCCCCAACAAGCGGCAAACGGTATCGTCGTACGCCTTACCGGCGTCTGACTCGGCATCCAGAATGACAGGCTCACCCTGGTTGGAAGCGCGCAGCACGGACTGGTCTTCCGGAATCACACCCACCAGTGGAATGCGCAGGATTTCCAGCACGTCTTCCATGCTCAGCATGTCGCCACGGCTGACGCGGCCCGGGTTGTAACGGGTCAGCAGCAGGTGTTCCTTGATTGGCGATTCGCCTTTCTCGGCGCGGCGTGACTTGGAAGAGAGGATGCCCAGGATACGGTCGGAGTCGCGTACCGAAGACACTTCCGGGTTGGTGGTGATGATAGCTTCGTCGGCGAAGTACAGCGCCATCAGCGCACCGGTTTCGATACCGGCCGGTGAATCGCACACCACGAAGTCAAAATCCATCTCGCCGAGATCGTTGAGAATTTTTTCAACGCCTTCGCGGGTCAACGCGTCTTTGTCGCGCGTCTGCGAAGCAGGCAGGATATAGAGGTTTTCAGTGCGTTTGTCTTTGATCAACGCCTGATTCAGCGTGGCATCGCCCTGAATCACGTTCACGAAATCATACACTACCCGACGTTCGCAGCCCATGATCAGGTCAAGATTACGCAGGCCGATATCGAAATCGATCACGACGGTTTTCTTGCCTTTCTGGGCCAGGCCGGTAGCGATGGCCGCGCTCGAAGTGGTCTTGCCAACGCCCCCTTTACCCGATGTAACAACAATAATGCGTGCCATGAAATGGATTCCTTGTCAAAAGGGCTTAGTTTAAAGGTTGTATGGTTAAAGCGTTATCCAACAGGCTGAGTCGTACGGCCTGCCCGACGTAATCGGACGGGATTTGGTCGCTCAACCAGTACTGCCCTGCGATAGAGACTAGCTCAGCCGCCAGGTGGGTGCAAAAAATCTGACATTGCGTGTCGCCTGACGCGCCTGCCAGTGCGCGACCGCGCATCATGCCGTAGACATGAATGTTGCCGTCGGCAATCAATTCGGCGCCGGCGCTGACGCTGTTGGTCACGATAAGATCGCAGTTGCGGGCGTAAATCTGTTGGCCGGAACGGACTGGCGTGCTGATGATACGCGTTTTAGCGGGGGCGTTATCCGCCGCTACGGGCGCAGGCGCAGGCTCCGGCGCCGCCATCTTCTGGCCTTTGCCTTCGCTCAGCAGCGGCAGCCCGGCACGGGCTATCGCGCGCTTTTGACGCTCATCTCTGCAACCGCTGATACCCACAACGCGCAGACCTGCTGCCGCGACAGCCTGTTGAAGTTCTTTCCAGTTCGCATCGCCATCCAGCGTTGCGACGTTGATAACAACAGGGGCGTTTTTCAGAAAAGCGGGCGCTTGCTCAACTTTTTCCTGTAACGCCTGACGTATTACCTCAGGCTGCGAATTATGCAAATGAACAACCGATAGGGTAAAACTGCTGCCTTTTAGCTCAATTGGCGATTGTGACATCTATCCTGACTCAGTCTCAGCAACTTTAAATCCCCGGAATACCACTCGGGGTGCGATATTCCGATGTACTATAAGCATGTTATAGTCAGAGTTATATCCAGGCAAGACGCTCCCTCAATTAAATAGAGTTAAAAAAATGCTTTGTGTGATCTATAGAAGCCCGAAACGCGATCAAACTTATCTTTATGTCGAAAAAAAAGACGATTTCTCTCGTGTGCCGGAAGAGCTGATGAAAAGTTTCGGCGTGCCGCAATTCGCCATGATGCTTTCGCTTGATGAGCGCAAGAAATTGGCCTCGGCGGATATCGAAAAGGTGAAGCAGGCGTTGAAAGACGAAGGCTATTACCTGCAGTTCCCGCCGCCGGTAGAAAACCTGCTCAATCAGCATCTGGCGGGCGACAAGGCCTGAGACGGCGGCCACGGCCAGGGGAGGCGCGATGACACGTTCGGCGAGAAGAACCGTATTGGCCGCCTGGCTGGCGCTGGGCGGTGTGATGATACCGGGCGCACCGCAGGCGGCACAGGAGGCGACGCTGGCGGCGAGCGGCCGGGATCCGGCGCAGTTTCCGGCGTATGTCGAGCAACTCAAGCGCCAGGCGCGGGAGCAGGGCATCAGCGAGAGCACCCTTGACCGTGCTTTTGCGCAAATACATTTCGTCGATCGGGTGATCAAGGCCGATCGCAATCAGCCGGAGCAGAAGGTCACCCTGGATGACTACCTGCGGCGTGTAATGTCGCCCGCCAAGGTGCGCCAGGGGCGCGAACTGTACCGGCAGCGCCAGGCGCAATGGACGCGCGCCAGCGAGCGCTATCGGGTGCCGGGGCGCTATATCATCGCGCTGTGGGGCATGGAAAGCGCCTACGGTAAGATTCAGGGGCGGGAAGACGTGGTGTCTGCGCTGGCGACGCTGGCGTTTGAAGGGCGCCGCGAGGCCTTTTTCAGCCAGGAGCTGATGGCGGCGTTGCAGATAGTCGAGCAGGAGCACGTCGGCGATACGCCCCTGAAAGGCTCCTGGGCCGGCGCAATGGGGCAATGCCAGTTTATGCCGAGCTCTTTCTTGCGCTACGCGGCGGACGGCGACGGTGACGGGCGCATCGATATCTGGAACAACATTGATGATGTCTTCGCGTCTACGGCCAGTTATTTGTCCAAAGAAGGCTGGCAGGCCGGCATCGGCTGGGGGCGCGAGGTCAAATTGCCCGCCGGTTTCAATCGGGCCGAGCTGGGGTTGAAAGACGCGCAGGCGCGCAGCGTCAACGCCTGGCAACAACGCGGGGTGCGTCGTGCGGATGGCAGTGCCTTGCCGCACGCTGTTCAGCGCGGTTGGATCATCGCGCCGGATGATCTGCAGGGGCGGACGTTCCTGGTCTATGATAATTTTCGCACCCTCATGCACTGGAATCGCTCTTACTATTTCGCCCTCGCCGTGGGTATGATGGCGGACGCGATCGGGCATTGATCCGGCACACCAATAATCGGCTTGGCGCGCCAAGCCTCTACAGTTTGGGAGAAGCGGTATGTATCAACATAGAGACTGGCAGGGTTCGCTGCTCGATTTCCCGGTGAACAAGGTGGTCTGCGTCGGCAGTAACTACGCCGATCACATCAAGGAAATGGGCAGCGCGGTTTCCGTCGAGCCGGTGGTGTTCATCAAACCGGAAACGGCGCTGTGCGACATTCGCCAGCCGGTGGCCATCCCCAAAGAGTTCGGTGCGGTGCATCATGAGGTGGAGCTGGCGGTACTGATCGGCACGCCGTTGAAACAGGCCAACGAAGACCGCGTTGCGCGGGCGATCGCCGGCTACGGTGTGGCGCTCGATCTGACGCTGCGCGATCTGCAGGCGGGCTTTAAAAAAGCCGGTCAGCCTTGGGAAAAGGCCAAGGCCTTCGACGGTTCTTGCCCGATGTCGGGGTTTATCCCGGTGGCGGAATTCGGCGATCCGCAAAATGCCGAGCTGTCGCTGACCGTTAACGATCAACTGCGCCAGCAGGGTAATACGCGTGACATGATCACGCCGATCCTGCCGCTTATCAGCTACATGAGCCGTTTCTTCACGCTGCGCGCCGGCGACATCATTCTGACCGGCACGCCGCAGGGCGTGGGCCCGATGGCCTCCGGCGACATGCTGAAAATCAGCCTGAACGGCAAAACGCTCAGCACCCGCGTGATCTGATCTCTCTTGCCGCCGGCGCCGTCGGCGGCAAAGCTTGCATCTTGTGGCTAAAATGTCTATATAGTCCCCCCTCGAACCTGTGCGCAGGTGACTTATCCATTTACCGAAACCGGACGCTAACATGTCACAACTCGCTTTTTGGCAACAGAAAACGCTGGCGGAAATGTCAGAACAAGAGTGGGAATCGCTGTGCGACGGGTGCGGGCAATGCTGTTTGAATAAGCTGATCGACGAAGATACCGACGAGATTTATTTTACCAACGTAGCCTGCAACCAGCTCAACATCAAATCCTGCCAATGCCGTAACTATGAGCGGCGCTTCGAGCTGGAAGAGGACTGCATCAAACTGACGCGCGAGAACCTTACGACCTTCGATTGGTTGCCGCCGACCTGCGCCTATCGCCTGATCGGTGAAGGCAAACCGCTGTTCCCTTGGCACCCGCTGCTGAGTGGCTCCAAGGCGGCGATGCACGGCGAGCGCATCACGGTGCGGCATATCGCGGTGCGCGAGAGCGAAGTCGTGGACTGGCAGGATCATATCCTCAACAAGCCGGACTGGGCCAGGTAGGTGTTTGAATTAGAAGGGTAATTATGTCACTTAAAAGATGCTTGGGGCATCTGTGGGGCATTGCTCTTAAAGTTTGCGTTTAAAATGCTCAACTGATCCTGGTTGTTATCGCTCATCCACTTGCCATACACCGTGTAAAGCATCTGTGCTGACGAGTGTCCCATTTGCGACGCGATGAAGTTTGGATTCACCCCGGCGCTCAATGCCCAGCATGCGTATGTGTGTCTCGACTCATACGCTTTGCGATGCCTTATCCCTGCTCGTTTTAAAATGAAGTTCCAGGTAGAACCAAAAGAGCCTGGCCCATACCAATCTCCTCCTTTACCATTCCTCGCCGTCAGTCTTGGCACAAACACAAAAGTGCATTCATCAACACGGGTTCTGCCAAACTCGCGTAGATGGACACTAACCTTGTGCTGCTTTCCAAGCCTGGTGTATTCCATTTGGCTTTTGAGTGCTTGTATCGCTGCATCAGTAAGGTTTATTGTCCTGATACTGCTGTCGGTTTTTGGCGGAGTGAAATGGCCTTTCATCGCGATGTTGCGGCTTATAGTGATTGTCCAGTTTTTTGTGTCGATATCCTCCCATGCAAGCGCGCTAATCTCACCATGCCTCATCCCTGTATTAACGGCGAGCACCCACAAATTTCTTATCTGCTCTGATGGAACAGCCTCGAGCAGCCTACGGTACTCATCGCGTGTAAGCGGATCTGGCTCAGACTTGCTTTTGCGCAGCGGTTCTACCCCAGCAAATGGCGACTTTTCAACATAACCGTTTCTGGCTGCAAACTCGAAGAGACCGGAAAGACATGCCATATAAACGTTTACCGTCCTAACCGTCCGTCCCTTCTTCACACATCGTGTTTTCTGGTATTTTCCGCAGAGTTGATAGCCAGTGAGCAACTCCTTCCTTGTCGTTAAAATGTCCTCGTGTGTTATTGCCGAAATAAGCCGATCTGACCCTAATATCTCAGTGGCAACCTTAATATTTGAGGTATAGCGATTGATAGCATTTAAGCTGATCTCCATGCGCTTCAGCTCCAGCCACCGCTTAGCAACCTCGCCAAGAGTTATGCCAGTAGTGACAAAACCAAATTTAGCGAGGTTGTTTGACTGCGGGAATTGTGCGGCATAGTTAAAGGTGCCAGTCTTTATTGCATAGCAGACTGAGGAGCGAAGCTCACCGGCTAGCTTTCTGTTCTTTGCTGTGTCAGGGACGCCGAGGTTTTCTCTTACCCGCCTCCCTCGATAGATGAACCACAAACGCAGAGAGCCTCCGTGGCTCTCTACTCCAGTTGGATAGGTTGACATAGCGACTCCTTGTTAGTTGATAGGGATGGGCATTTAAGCAGAAATTCTTCGTCGTTTCGCGGGGCTCTGTCTTTCTACCCAATTATCAACCTCGATTCGGTTGTACATGATTGTGCTGTTCGGTGCCGGATTCATGTCTGCTGATACATGCCTATATTCGCGGCCCTCCATCCAAGATGTACGCCTGGCATGTTGGATCATGTGCGTTGTCATGCCGGTAAGCGTTATCAATATATCTTCAGAAACCCACTTGTTGGGCGTAAGGTTGATCACTTCGCTCATAGTCATCTCTCTGTAAAACGCCCATTCAGCATGCCGATCGTGTAGTTGAACCTCGGCAAAGAAATGCCGAGCAGTTCAACCTGCGCGAAATGCTTCATGATGATAGGGCGGGATAGGGTATCGAAAGGGGTTTTAGGGTGTTGCTTTATCGCGGCGTGGAGTTCGTCGTTACAGCGTTTTGCTACTGACCGGAGAGCGTTTTGCTGAACACTGCCGGCTGAAGGTGCAGGCTGTTTACTGGGCATTGATTCCCCCAATGATCCCAGCCTGGCGCATCGCCACGGCTGAATAGTTCGATTCGTGACACGTCGCCGTATAGCTGTTCCAATCGGTGACGAACCTCCCATGGCTTCTGGCTATGCTCTCCCAAGCAGCTGTAGACCACCTGTTTGATATTCTTCTTCACGCGTTCGAGCCCTGCACCTCGCACAGCGAAAAGTACGTCCTCAGTATTAGCCCGAGTGTAGTTTCCGCCATTCATGCGGCTTTGCTGGTTCAGAATCTCAATCAGGTCATAGAAGTCGGTAATATCGCCTTCGCAAAGCGCCTTGTTGAAATGTTTTTCACTTAGTTCGTTGAACTTCACCCAAGTAAAACCCTTGATGGTGCGAACACTAAACCCCCAGGCTTTTGCTAGTGCTAAGGCTTCCTTGAAGTGTGTCCCGGTATACCACATGGCAAGTACGGCATCATCGGCAGCTAATTCCCATACTGGCAGGCGCATGATGTCTTCGATTTTCATAGTTGGGTAATGATTAGTGGCAGCACCGTTACTCGCCTTGTTTTTATAGTCCCACGGCGGATCTGCATAGATGAGTTGATATGTCATTGAGCATTACCCCAGCAGCGTGCGGCCGCGTTGACGCAAAACTCTATGCGGACGTTAACCCAGACAACATCCACCGCCCGCGCTGCATTGATCGCTTGGCGCCACAGCTCTGCAGCATCTGCAAAATGCGCGCGACGCTCTGCCTCGGCCGCCTGATGGGCCAAAGATTTGTATTTGAATGACATGGTTATCTCCGGGTTCAGTAGGCGCGCTGGTGGGTAACAGGGGTGATCAGTTGGTTGGATTGCTGGACAAGAAGAATCATTCTCACTACTTCCGGCGGTTCACTGCGGATGTAGCTATCGGTGATTTTCCCTGGCGTGGTCGGCGGTCTTGCCCTGGCGTAAGTGATGTAACTTGGATCGATGGAGATAACCTTAAAAGCCTTTTTCCCTTCTGCAAATTTGCTTTTGGAAACGACCAGAGGGGAGCGCTGGATAGCACTACGCAATGACTTTATGTGATTCTCGGTAATTTCTGGGAACTGGGATTTCAGCAAATCGAAATGGCCTACTGCTGTGTAATAACCCCCGTCATCAATGAGGAATTGCAGCATCTCATAATTGGTCATGTCAGATCCTTATCTGGTTGTTGTAGCGCTCATGGCTCATAACTTCCCATGAGTTTCCGTTGTCTTTAGACAGCAATCGCCAGCAGCGGGCTACTGGCAGCGTTAAATGCTTGTGTTGGTATGTTCGGTTGGGTTTCTTTTTGCCCTCCCTGTAGGCGCATAGAACCCCCTCAGCTTTGGCGCTGATTCGTTGCGGAATTCGTGGTTTCATTTTTACCGGTGGGTTATTTGGTGATTGGCGCCCAGCATATGGATCGGATGCCAGGGCGGCGGACTTTCTCAACGGCGTTTTCTTTTTCCAGCTTGACCAAGCGCTGGCGGATAGCTTTACCGGTCATGCCGTTGTAGCCAGCACAGCGGAGGAGGCTTGCGACAGAATCCGGCGTGGATCCGGCAATGCTGAGCCGCGAGATGATTTCGTTATCGTCGGGTATCGTGATCATTCCCACCCTCCGGCGCTGCTGCCAGCGCAGCTTCGTAGATGCATAGAGCAATACCGCCGCAGCAACGCGCTTCCATAGCGATGGCTTCGCCGATTTCGTCGGTCATTTCCAGCGGCATGAGTTTGAAGCCATCCGGCACTGCTGGCGCTGGCGGTGCATCGTACAACACACGAAACTCGTAATCGTTGTCCGTCGCGTGCTGTACGCTCATCTCTGCGTGCTGTTCTGCGGTGATGCGCTCCCATTCGTGCCACATGTTGTAGCCGCTGTTCCAGTAGCGCATTTCCCATGCCACCGGGCGAGTGCTGGCTGGCGCTGGCGGGGCGGTGTAGAGCTTAACGTTCGCATAGCCCTGACTTATTGCGTGACTGTTATCAGACTCTGGAGTTGACTTTAACCAATTTCCGAATTCCCCAGATTTGGTATGATATAGACCCCAGCCAGCAAACTTACCCATTGCCACAGGCTGCGCCTCCCGGTTAGCCGCCAACTCATCAAAAGCGTCGGCGTTCTGCAGCATGTCCTGCGCGATGCTCACCGATTCCCATTTCGCTTCTACCGCTTTTTCGCGCCAAAATTTAGCGCGCGCTCTCAACTGCTCAGTCGTTAGTGTCATGCACCCCCCTTAACCTGCTGTAGAGTGAACGGCGGCCGGGAATGTTAGCTCCCCGAAACCAGCATCAAGATCGTTAACTACCAGGCCGAAATCCCTACAGCCCCTATCCTGTATTTCATCTATCTGCTTATCCAGGCGCTTGTCATACACAAAAACATCCTTATCGCCGATGGTGTAAAAACCCAGGCGATCGGACGGGCAGCGGTTCAGCACTTCTTGCAGCTCTTCCAGCCATGCTTGCTCTTTTTTGTTAAGCTTTGCCATCCTACTCATCCCCCTCTACAGTGACTGAAAACCCGCTGGCACGGATTACATCGGCTGTCGTTCCTTCCAGCAGCCAGCGATTGCCTGCTTTGTCCACCCACGGCGACTGCAACCGCACCGGCGTAGCCAGCTTGGCTTCCAGCTCGGCGATGCGCTTCTCTGCGTCCTCGGCGCGCTTCTTCCATCCGGCAGACTCTCCAATCCAATATTGAGCCACCTTATCCAGGGCGGAGACGTACTCTTGCGAGTAGAGGGGAGCACCGTTTTGCTTACTGCATTCGCACCATTCTTTTTCGCCAGTCTCTTCATCTTGCCACTCGATGAAATATCCAATCGGCTTGCTCAGTTCGCTCAGCTTATTGTCCATCACTCGCCATCCTCATCATCGCGTTTAACGATATAGAACTCTTTGCAGCCACAGCGTGGACAGGTTGAATCCTTAACGGGTACGCCGCCGATCGGCTTACCTTCAACCATGACGCGCTCGGAGTGCAGGTGAACCAGCTTGCATTTCTTTCTGCAGCATTCGTATGTGTCGTTTGCCATGCTCATTGTGCTTTCTCCTGGGCTACATGCATTCCGAATAGATAACTCCGCAGAACCCTTCTGCGCGCTTTCGTTCTGTGCGCCGCTGGTGGCGCGATGATTTCGTTTTTACTGGCGAATACCCAAAACTAAACAGTGCCGCAGCCCTTCGATTGCTTAGCCGGCAATCCATTTCCAGTGCTATCCGCGCAGCTCTGTTGCTCTTACGCTTAGCCATGCTGAATCCCTCGAACCTGCCCCATATAGCGAATCATCTCCGCTCCAACCCACATGCCCACCTGAACGCTTACCCCGTTACCGATCTGCTTGTAAGCGGCGGTATCAGATACAGGGAAGTTGAACCAATCAGGAACGCCCTGCAGGCGCGCATACTCTCGTTTCGAGTATGGGCGCACACCCAAAGGGAAGCGCTTATCGACTACGAGGCGGGTGCTCTTGTCTTTCGCGTAGTGGGCGACGCATGTCGGTGCCAGATCACCCGCTGCAGGGTCACTGATAATTGGCAGGTCACGGTAGGCGCCGTTCATGCGCTTGGCGATAGCCGATGGCAACGTGACTTGCGGGTCATCTTCCAGAATCGCTGACAGCGAGATGCGCGCTGAATTCTCCGGCGGGCGCACGGCGAATGTGCGGCGGGTGCCGATGATGATCAGGCGGCTTCGCTTCTGTGGTAACCACGTCTCCGACTTGATCGGGCAGAACACCTGAATGAAGTAGTCAGGCATACGGGTCATGGCTTCCATCACGACAGGAAACGCGCGCATTCCTGGTACGTTCTCGATCACGTAAAACTCAGGCTTTGCCAATGCGAAATGACGAAGAGCATGCAGGAACAAATCATCGCCGGTGCGCACGCCGTGGATATCGCCGATCGTCGAGTATTTCGTGCATGGGTACGTGAAAACCATTCCGTCGCAGGTATCCTGTTCGAATACCAATTCCTGGCTGATATCGCACTGCTTAACGTGGTCGCCGAGGTTGTGCCGGTAGGTTTTGCAGGCGTCGGCGTCCAGTTCAAACGCCTGGTTAACCTTGATACCGGCATCCATTAGGCCGATATCCATCAGGCCGGCGCCGCAGAAGTATGAATTGACGGTTACGTTCATTGCTCCACCTCCCTAGCGCTGCCAATAGGCCATGTAGCGAACTCGCCCTGCGGCAGTTCATCGGTTACATCCCGCTCAGCCCACGCCAGAAACTTCTCGCGACTTACTGACGGAAAATGTCGCCCGAACGAAACGGATGGGCTGTCGTATTGCACGGTGGTAGCGCCGATATGCAGGATCGTTCTGTCGTTAACCAAACCCATCGCGTTGCGTGGGCGCTTTCCGCGATAGGTTCTTCCGCTTTGGAGCTTCAGTTAATTTGCTGGCATCACTGGGCGCTCTTTCATTTGGCCTCCCGCAGCTGCTTGGCATGGGATTTCAGTGCGTTGCAAAGTTCCATCGCCCCGCTTGATCGTAATTCTGCATCGGCATAACTGATCCCAATCCTGTCCATTACACAGTCTGTATCGAGATACTCAGAGCATGAATCCAACGCCGCTGTAATTGACCGCGCTTCGATAGCTGCAAGTGCTGCGTCAGTGGCTGGGGGTTCGATTTTCGGCAGCAGCGCATAGTCACAAACCGTCTCAATGGCCGGGTCGCAACCATCATCCTCGGTACGCGGCCGCTCGTTAACCCTGGTTGATTCCTGAATGATGATCCCCCAGGACACCTGAGCAACCTCGTCAGGCCAGCCATCGCATGCCTCACCGCGGTAGTAGTCAATGTAGGATTCAGCTGCTGCAATGGCTTCATCCTTGGTTTTGAACTCCTCAAAGCCATTGTCTGGGTCGTATGCGAAAAATCCGCACCCACTCTTCAGCGCCGCATTCTCCACAGCCAGAGCATCGGCTCGTTTCTGCTGAGCATCGCGCTCAGCCTTCAACGCGCTCACTACCTGCTGGTGGGCATCGAACCGAACTAATTCACCGTGCTCAGCTTCACGTGCGAAAGCCTCAAAACGAACTGCGTGCATTTTGTAGTCAGGGGTAAAGCGCTTGATGGTTGTCATGCTTCGTCTCCCAGCACCCAGCGGAGCGCCTGAGCATAATCACCGCTCGCACCCTCCAGGGCTTTCGTTATTTCTTTTCGGGACTTCATGCGGGGTTTGGCATCGCCAATCACCTGGCGCTGGCGCCGTGCCTTTTCGTGGCCTTTGGTGCCGGCGGTAGCCGCTTCAACCTCTTTCACTTTTTCGCGTTGTTCGTCGGGTGAGAGGTTCGCCAACTGGCGCGCCTGGGTAACGGTAACTGCGCCTGCTTCAACCGCATCTTTAACGGCCTGAGTGGCATCGAGCAGGGCGAGTGTGGCGCGGATCGTCTGCACGCCAACGCCAAACATCAGTGACAAATCGTCTTCATCGTGGCCCCGCGTAAGCGCATCAGCCATTTTCTTGGCTCGGCCCAGCGGCGTGTCTGCCTGAAAGATTTCATTGGCACTAATCATCACCTCAGCAACGCTAAACGGCGATCCGCGTCTGACGACTGCCGGCACAAGAAGAGGCTTTTTACCTTCTTCCCGCAGGCGTTTATTTGCTTCAAGAGTGTTTTTAACCCGCTGACGACCTTCAACTACGCAGGATCTGCCTGTCTCTGGGTCTTTCCAGATAACGATCGGCTCAATCACCCCCAACTTCATGATGCTAAGCACCGTTGGTTCATGGAGAGGCAGATGGATTCGTTCGTCGTAAAGCGGGTGCGTTTTATCGGATACCAGGTGCAGATTTTCCGGCTCGAACATCAGCACGTTGGTTTTACCGCTGGCGCCGTAGGCTTCCTTTGAGTTTTTAGCCATGCATCAACTCCAGACCGCGCCAGCAGTGAGCAGGCACAGGGTAAAAATGAGAAGGTAGAAGAGGTGTTTGCCGTGGTGGCGCTTAGGGGCGAAATCGCCCCCGGTCAGGTCATACTTGTGCTGTATGCGGGCGTTGAGGCTTACCATGTTGGCCTCCGCTGCTGAGTGTGCAGGCGGCGCTGCAGTGTTCTGATGTTCTGGCGGACGACGTACACCGGCGCGCAGGTATCGGCGCAGACGAGCATTCTCACGGCCTTATATCTGCCGTCTTCATAGCGCTGAATGCTCACGGCCTGTTTTGCTACGTCGCGCGTCTGGCCGCAGTGTTCACAGCGTTGGGTGGTGGTTTGCATAACATGTCCTCTCAATGAAATTCACATGGGCAAAGGCGCTGCCTGAGTTGATGCACGCGCTCGGTTTCCCTACGGTTCCAGCACACTGGAGCAGGGCAGCGCCTTTGCTGATGTGAAAAAAAGAGCCCCGGCGAGCGGGGCAAAGGATGTGACAAGGGAAGTGGTACTGAGCAGGCTTGTGATTTCTCACGCACCTGGTGGCGCATCGAACCGGGGCTTTATACTGTGTAGGTTAAAAGGTGAGCCGGAACGATACGCCACCAGATAGGTGAGGTATTGGGCTGACCACTCATGAGGTAGGATCCTTCACCGATTCCAGAATTTAAGGAATCGGGCGAGTGGTTAGCCTAATACGCCGGAATTAACCGGCGATGATAAAACCGATTGCTGACCAGCAGGCGGCGCATAAGACAAACACGCCAAGCCAAACTTTTTGATTGAACGTCATGGATGCCTCCATTTTCTTTGGTGTAAATACATATAGATATGTAAACTAAGGCGATAAACCTCAGGGGGACGCATGGGTATCATTGGAAAAATTCAGTCATTAATCGGATCAGATAGCGAAGCTCAGAAAGTGGCAAAAAAACTTCCCGCTGCTTACATCGCATCTATCGGTCAAAAATTCATGGATATCGAAGATCCAGATAGCGATGGTGATTGGCTGGGGCTTGGTGATCCATTGCCTACGGCTGAAGTAACTGAGTTCAATTCAGAAACAGGAAGCTTCGCTTTTCGTCACATCGTCTTAAAAGAAGGCGATGAGATTGAGCGATACTCGACAAGCATGAATATTGATGCGGTATCCGGCGGCTATGTATTCCGAGCCGGTAACGAATCCGTTACTGTGCCTGTAAATCCTGATGAAGCCTCACTGTTACCTGTTATAAAGATGGCTGTGAGCCAAGCTGTTAGGGTTTCATAATTTGCATACCACGGCGCCCCGTATGGCGCGGTGGGGGTTATTTGGTTGCGGCCAATTTTCTGGCATAACCCAGGAATCGCCGTGATTGTTCAGGCGTTATACCTTTCTCCGGCCATGCTGCTGCCTTAGCGTTGTTGCGCAGTGACCGACGTATCCTGCGGTAGTCAAATTTGCCAGATGGGCGACGCAGGCCGGAAAGGCGTTTTTCTGATTGCTGTAATTTCATCGTGTAACCCTCTGCTGTAGTGGTCTTGCCGAAGCCCTCGCTCACAAGGGCAGCGGTAAAATCACTTAGCTGCTCAGCCACTCGTCGTAGGTTTTCAGCGGCTTCCCGGTCATGAATTCATTACCTTTACCGTCGTCAGCGCAGGCAAGGTAAATTTGATATTCGCTGTCGTTGTCGCCGCGTGCTTTTGTCTGCCAATTCGCGTTTTGTTCGAGTTGCATCGTTAACCCTCTGCTGTTAGTCGGCCATCTGACGAGCAAACCAGCGTTGCGCGCCTGCTGCGGTTTTAAAACCCCGGCTCTTGGTGAATGTCATCGCCGTAAACGTGCCATCGCCATTTGGAAAAACGCCGGTCTTTACTGTTTCGTTGTTGCCCATATCGTGAGTAGTGTTCATCGCTAATCCTCGGATTTACCCCGGCGAACCGGGGTAGCTGTTAGATACTGATCACGCCAGCATCAAATAGGCGCTTTAGCGAGTTGCTGATATCAGCTTTAAAACATTCAATTGCTTTCTGGCGCTCTTCGTTTCTGGAAGGACGAGAACGAGGGTTTGCTATTTTTTCCTCAAGCTGTGCGATTTCATCCTTGCGGTGAGCAATGGTGTTTTTTGCGAATAAAATCTGTTGTTCGTTCATCGATCTAATCCTCAGTGGTTTTATGCCTGTCCGCCGGATGCTCTCGACGGCAGGGTAAATCCACTCTTTCCCTAAAGAACGTATCCGGTCGATCCCTCTCGGGGCCGGGGAGTGATTGCATCGCTCACCCCTGGGCGTCTTACCTGTGTGGCTTCCTGCCGGTGACGTTGTTGCTGTCGATGGATTAAAATGTACAGGCAAAACTGTATTTAGTAAACAGGAAAAACTGTATATATTACAGGTCATGATGTAATCCAATGATTTGGAAAAGATTAAAGTTTGAAATTTAGGCGAAAAAAAACCTCGCCGGAGCGAGGTCTTGAAGTTGAGAGGGATTAACTTATTGTGACGCCATACCAGAACACCGCACCAACTACCCTGATTTTGTTGCTATCGTCACCCATATATATTTCATCGGGGTACTCATCAGTGTTGAATGATCGTAGACGCACTCCGCCAGGTAGGCGATACAAAATCTTCACCCGAGCCATACCGTCATGATCCAATGCATAGATCTTTCCGTCTTTTATCTCCCTGTTACCAGTATTGATGGCGACTGTAGCTCCATCAGGAAGAACGGGCTCCATGCTATTACCCCAGACCGACATACAAGCCGCTTCTTCGGGCTTTACTCCTAGTTTTTTTAAGCTACGGAGTGAGAACTTTAGCTTTCTTCCCTCGCAGTCAAGCTCTACCACTCTACCATTCCCCGCAGCTAACTGAGCCTCTTTGAAGAAAGGCAGGTAGACATCATCTTCATCTTCTTCTTCATCGTCTGTCCAGAGTGAAATACCGTCCAAAGGCGTCGCATTCGACTCCTGGACACCGGTTTTTAGCCACTGCATTGAGCACTTAAGAGCTTGAGACAGTTCAAATATTTTTCTCGGGTTTTTTGTCTCACCATTTTCAATGCTTGCAATTGACTGTTGCCGAATACCAACCAGATCAGCAAGTTCTGTTTGAGTAATACCAAGCGCCTCGCGCCTAGTTCGTACCCTTTCTGCAAGGCTCATAACCCCTCTCCGCCATTAATGAACAGCGCAAATCTTCACAGTAAATACTGTATTTGACAAACAGGCTTGCCTGTAGAACAATACAGATAAAACTGTAGGAGAGCGCAATGAATACAGGTAACACACTTTCGCATCGGGCAAAGGCTCGACGGATCGAGCTTGGTCTTACACAAGCCGAAGTTGCAGAGCTAGCTGGGATTACTCAGCAGTCATACCAGCAACTCGAGGCTGGGGAAACGAAGAGGCCCAGAAACTTACTGGAGATCTCTTCAGCCCTTAAATGCACAGCCCATTGGCTGATGTATGGAAAACGCAAACTTTCTTCGTGAAAGCAACCTTTCAACATAACGGAAATTGTAAATGGAATCAGTCGCAACAACACGCAACGAAGCTCAGGCGATCCAGAGCGACATCATGAGCCGCATTGCAGCTATCGGGGTGACAAGCCTGGCCGGCGCGATCGGCGTTGATAAATCGCAGGTGAGCCGCTGGCAGAGCAAAGGGGGGCTGGTGGAGAAAGCGAGCTTGCTTCTCGCCGCTACCGGCTTCAAGCGTTCGGAAACCATGTTGACGTTCAGGGGCGAGGAAACCGCCGAACTGGCGCGCGGGTTAATGGCAATGCTGGAGCACATCCGGGAACCAAAGACGGAATAGGGGGCTTTATGGCCTGGGACACGTTTGTTTACGACAACATCAAGAAGCAGCTGGTGAAAGAGGGATTCAGCGAAGCGCTGGCTCAGGGGGGGGCATCACACGGAGCCGACCTTTACCGGCGGAAGTCGCAGGCGAGCAGGAAGGGGATGATTTATGACGACTGTCTCACGCTTGCGCGCCAGTACGTACTTGCGAGCTGCACCAAGGAAGAGAAGCCGGAATCAGGGAAGAAGAAAAGCCGAACAGCTGCAACTGCTCGGCCATCACTTTTCTAGAACCTAACCTGAGAGGTCGATTCATTATGGCAAACGTAGCGATCAGTGGCAACAGCCCGAAAATGACGAGCCGTGAAATTGCCGAGCTGACTGGCAAGCAACACGGCCACGTCATGCGCGACATAGAAATCATGCTGGAACAGCTGGGCGAAGGCCTGGATGGGTATATCCAGATTTGGAGACACCCCCAGAACGACCAGCAATACCGGGAATACGCGCTCGACAGAGAACATACCGAATGTTTGGTGACCGGATACAGCGCCAGCCTGCGCATGAGGGTGATCAAGCGCCTGCACGAACTGGAGGAGCAAAACTCCCCAGTACCGCAGACGTTGCCTGAAGCGCTGCGCCTGGCTGCTGATATGGCTGAACAGAAGGCAATGCTGGAGCAGAAGGTTCAGGCCGACGCACCGAAGGTGGCATTTGTCGATCACTACGTAGACGCATCAGGTTCAAAAAGCCTGCGCGCCACTGCCAAGGTTTTGAACATGCCGGAGAAAGCGATGATTGACGCGCTGATCCGCGACAAGGTTCTGTTCCGCCAGTCCGGGAATCTGCTTCCCCATGCTCTGCGCCAGCGCGACGGGCTATTCACCGTCAAAACTGGCACGTCTGATTTTGGTCACGCCTTCACGCAAACCAGGGTAACGCCGCGTGGCATCCATTGGATTGCTGAACGTTACGCCTCAGAGCTGATGGCGAGCTAACTATGAGGCAATCAACCCCACTGGATAGGAAATATGTCGATGACCACGGTAATCCCGTGAAGGTCATCCGGTGGGAGCGTGTAGAGCGTCAGGTGATTTTTATGAGAGAGGGCTACCCGCATGAATGCATGCAACCTCTTGAAAGATTTAAAGAGAAATTTAAGCGAGTGGACATATGAGCGCCTTAATGCAGCTTCTTGATCGGCCCATAGCTTACCAGCCGTCTTTCGTCGGCCTGGGAGTTGGGGTGACCGGCGCCGTTCTGCTGTCGCAGCTGGTTTACTGGCATAACCGAATGGATGCCGGCTGGTTCTACAAAACCCAGAAAGAGATCCGTGATGAAACAGGCCTAACGCGCGAGGAACAGGAAACGGCACGCCGTCGCCTTATCTCCGCCGGGGTACTTGAAGAGGATCGCCGTGGTGTACCAGCAAAGCTCTATTTTCGGGTTAAAGCCGATGCTCTTGAGTTGCTTCTTCTGAAGAAAATCAAAGAGAAAACCCAGAATGCGGGAAACCCTCATTCCAGTATGCGGGAATCCCGCATTCAAGAGTGCGGCAATGCCGCAGACAAGAATGCGGAAAACCCTCAGACAAGTTTGCGGGAAAGCAGCGCGCCAGATTGCGGGAATCCCGCAGACATTCATACAGGAGATTACACAGAGATTACTTCAGAGACTACAGCAGATAAAAAACCTGTACGTCCGCCGGCTGCGCCGACAGACCAGCCGCAAGAGGATTCTTTGAAAATCGATTACGACGAAGTGCTACGGATCTTCCGCACCACGCTGCCAGAACTGCCAGACGTCCTGAAGATGACCGACGGGCGCCGCAAGGCACTGCGCAAACTCTGGAAGGACTACGAGATGGACATGGAGCGCTGGGGCGCTTACCTGCGGTACATCTCGAAAAAATGCCGCTGGATGCTTGAAGACCGCCCAGACACGAACAGCGGCAAGACCTGGCGAAAAAAGGACTTCGACTACCTGATCACCGAAAAATGCTACCTGAAGGTCAAGGAAGAACGGGCTGATGATCACCCGAAAGTACAGCGCCAGGACAGCGCCGCCCGCGAAGAAGCCTATGTCCGCCTGGTATCCCAGCGCCAGCAACCACGGAACGAGGTGGAGAAGCTTGCGAAGGAGATGGCTGGATCCCTTGGTCGCATGACCGATTACGACGCCCGCCGAGCCTGGACGGGGATTTGGGCTCAGGCAGTAGCCAAGGCCAGCGAGAACGATTTAGCGAGGATTGCCTGATGAGAGCGATAGTCAAAGCAGCGGTACAGCGCGATCTGGGTATTGCCCTGATCCCGGTTGACGAAAAGCTGGCGTTTCACATGACGGGCCGCGTGATGGTTTCCACGCTGCCGAAAGAATTCAAAGACGCGCCAGAAGGCATCCTGCCAGCGGTAGAGCATGAGATCGCCAACGACCCACGGTTACAGGATTTCTTCACCCATGAGCGCGTCACAAACGCCTGTGGCGGGGTTAACGCTATTGAAGCCTGGGCGACGCAGTTCACGAAATGCCAGTACAGCAAGCACGACCTGCCGGAGACAATTCTGGACACAGAGCGCGTAGGAAATTCAGCCGTTCGCATCTGTCCCGGCTGCTACAAAAAAAGCCTGGGCGTGTCGCCTAAGCTGGAAAAAATCGCTGCTCGCAACACTGCGCGCTGGGTCGTGGCGACGGCAAAACACCGCCTGAAGTCCGAGGGGCAGCTAACAATCCCTGAGCTGATGCTGTGGGCTATGTTGTCCGGGGTATTCGACCTGATCCCCGAAGAAGTGGCGCGCACTGTCACCAACTTGCCAGAACCAAAGGTTGTCACCGGCATCCGTAAGGAGTCCGACATGGACTGTCAGCCGGCGGTTAATGAGCTCATCGCTAAGCAGGCCCAGAAGTGCTTCAAGGTAGATACTGAAGTCCCTGGCGCCTTTGTGTTGCGTCCGAAGAAAACTCGCGCCGAAGACAGCAAGTATACCCGCTGGGTTAAGACTCGCCCCTGCTGCGGTTGTGGGGCTCGGTCTGACGACCCTCACCACATTATCGGCCACGGGCAGGGTGGAATGGGAACCAAGGCCCACGACTTCTTCACTATCCCACTGTGCCGTAAATGCCACGACGCCTTGCACGAGGATGTAGCGGCCTGGGAGGCGGAACATGGTAGTCAGGTAAAGCTGCTGTTTGAGTTCCTGGATTTTTCCTTTGGCATCGGGGCGATCGCATGAAAGAGGTAACCATAACACGTCAGCAGTACCGGAACGTCTGCGATGCGCTGCTCAACACCACAAATCTGAACGAGCAGCTTTTGCTGCTCTCAACCTCGGACAAGCGTTCGGAAAAGATTCACCGCCAAGCCAGCAAGCTATTGCAAAAAATTCGCCAGCAACTTCAGGAAGCCGTGGGAGAAAAAGCATGAGAGACATCCAGCTAGTTTTAGAGCGTTGGGGCCAGTGGGCGAAAGACAACAGCGGCGTGGACTATTCTCCGATCGCAGCTGGGTTTAAGGGGCTTCTGCCGAACACAAGCAAGAGCAAGCCTTCATGCTGCGATAATGACGGCCTGATTGTTGACGGCGCCGTGGGTAGATTGAAGAAGGTGCGCGACGAAAGAGAGCTTGGTGTAATCATGCTGCACTACAGATACGGGGTATCAAAATCGGAGATAGCCCGTAGATGGAAGGTTTCAGAAGGGAACATAAGGCAAAAGCTGATGATGGCAGAAAGCTTTATAGAGGGCTGTTTAGCTATGACCGGGGCGACGCTTGAGATGGACGCCTGGACGAGCAGAACAGAAATTTCGGCTGTCGCGTAAATTTCCGCTTTTCGTTACGAATTTTACTGGCTATTGTGATAAGAGTGGTTACGCAGTTACGTAGCTTATCAACTTTCAAAACCTCGCAGCTGCGGGGTTTTTTGCTATTCAGCAGTGGACTAGGAATCGGCAATGTTGTCCTAAGACTGTCACAACCCCAACGATTACCCAGAGTTTGAGTCTCAATGTAAAGTCTAGATATCGCCAAATTGATGGTGATTTAAAATACTTTTCAAGGAGATATACTCATGCAAGCTGCTGAAACTCATTATCTGGACAACGGTTACACCTTCCATATTCCAGCCGTATCATACCGTCGCCGCGTCTGCGTGCCGCTTCTGATGGCTATCGCGCCAGGTGGTAAATCAAAAGCGAAGCATATGTTGGTATTCAATGGTTCTTGGGTAACCGAAGCGAAAGCAGAAGGCGCGATTTTCCTCGACGGTGGCTCAATGCCAGCAACTGCTTGTAACTCGTGGAACACATACATCGAACCTAATCAGTCCGTCTCAATTCAGGCGGTTAGTGAAGGTTCTAATGGTGGCTATGCACTGCCAAGCATTACGGTTTTAATCGGACAAGATTGACCTAGCTTTTCCAAAGCAAAGTAATTTACACAGGCCCCTCTAATACGGGGCTTTTTGCATTTCAGCCCCAGCCAACGGACGACACACACGGCACCCTCTTACCGGCAGCGTTTACGGCTGGTGGCTGATCCCCACATCTTGGAGTTAACGATGAAATTTTCTGAGCTTCCTGAATCATCTAAAGACCGTGCACGTGAGGCGCTTTGCGCGGTTATCCGTAATGGCGTAAATTCAGCGTCGGCAAAACTGGCTGGTGAAACTGTGGCTGCTGCGTTTATTGCAATGGAGCACCATGATAGTGCTCCTGATGTATGTGAAGACGGTGTTTAGTTAGACTGTTTTCAACCCACGGATTGCTCGTCCAGCTGATTTCGTTACCATAACTCCTGACTTCGACTTCACCGAATTTGCGATTGCTTGCACTTCATCGGCAATTGCCGATTCATCCTTAGATGAATGTGAGTAGGTATATTCGGCATCAGGTAGTTGATATTCAACACCGGATGAACCAGTCACCTTTCTTGAATAACCTTTAGCCTCCATTTTTTCATGCAATGCTTCGTAATCATCTGAATCTGCCTTGTGAAGCTCAACTCGAACAGTAAACGTTGCCATATGTATTCCTTTTTGGCTGTGTGAGAACTGCCAAGATACCACTGCCGCCTGAGGTGAAAAAATAACAGGCAAATAATTCAAAAGCTGAGCTAATACTCGGCTTTTCTCGTTTTACTACAGCACAGCCCGATAACCGGGAGGTGGAGTCATGAAGATGCACCCAGACAATCCAAACCTACCGTATTGGTGGTCAAGCCTTCTCGGCCTTTTTTCGCTGCTGTCGCTGCAGGATTACGTCTTTATCGTAGGGGCGTTGATATCCGCCTTCTTTACGATCAAGACGTACTACGCCAAACGGAAGGAAGAGCGCGAACGCCTGGTAGAGGAACGCCGGCGCACGAAGATCATGGAGGACTATCTGCACGGTGTATCTGCCAGGCCAGAAAGCGAGCGCCCAGCGGCGGTTGAGGTTGTAGCCGAAGCGATGCGCAGAGCAGAGGGCTGATATGGCGATCACTCCGATAATGAAAAAGAGGCTGCTTGGTGCGGTTGCTGGTGGTGCCATCGCAATTGCGGCCGTACTGATTCCTTCCCTTGAGGGCGTCGAATACAAACCTTACCGCGATGTTGTTGGCGTGCTGACGGTCTGTTATGGCCACACCGGGCCAGACATTATTCCCGATAAGACGTACACCGAAGCGGAATGCAAAGCGATGCTGGATAAAGATCTGGTGCCTTTCGCCCGTTCGGTAGAGCGCTCGGTGAAGGTGCCAGCCAGCGAATACCAGAAAGCGGCGCTGATCAGCTTCAGCTACAACGTTGGCGTTAAGGCTTTCGAGTCATCCACGCTGCTGAAAAAGCTTAATGCTGGCGACAGCCGTGGCGCCTGTGACGAAATGAGGCGTTGGAATAAAGCTGGTGGCAAGGTCTGGAAGGGGTTGATTAACCGTCGCGAAGTAGAGCGCGAAATCTGCAACTGGGGCCAGTCATGAATCGATTGGTGGCGGTATTAGGTGCTGCTCTGCTGATCATCGTCATTGCGCTGGCGTGGCTGGCGCTTTACTTCCACAGCAACGCGGTAAAGGCCAGCGAGCAGGTTAGGCAGCAGGAAAAGACGCTGGCGCAGCAGTCAGGACTGATCTCAACCCTGCAAGCACAAGACCGGAAGAACAGAGCCTTGGCCGCAGAGCAACAACAAAGAGAGCAGCTACTACGCCAGCGCGAGGAAACCTACCAGAGGAAAATGCGAGATGCACTTAAAGGCAGTAAATGTGGGAATAGTCCTATGCCTGCCGCTGTTGTTGAGCTCCTGCAGCAAAATGCCGCCAGCGCCACAGCAAGTCGTTCTGTTACCCCCTGAGTCTGTGTTTGCCCCATGCGAGCAGCCAAGCCTACAAGGAGAAACGTGGGGTGACGCAGTGAGCTACGCACTGGCATTGCAAACGGCGCTTCATATCTGCGCTGGACAGGTAGAAACACTTCAGAAGTGGATGTCAGTTATCCACAATGGAGAACGCTTGAAGTAAAACGTATTTTGGATATTATCTAACTGTTAGCCCACGGAAAGTTCATGGAGGTCTGTTTGACCCAGTTTTTGGACTTCCCCTTAAGCAACCGCTGATCGTGACATCAGGGTTCCTGAGCCAGGGGTAACAGAATAGAGGGGATAGTGAGCAGGGAGATCGGCCAAGGTGGGTAACCATCTTGAGAGCATTACCACCCGCGTCTGGGACGTTGGAGTCTTCCGCCTTGTTGGTCACGCGATGAGGTTAATACATGAAAAGCCAAGGGGCTCAGGTGACGCTGCCATTCTCGAACCCCACGCTGGCCACGGTGTCAGTAGGGATACTTGGAAATGATGGTAATCCGCAATTAGCTTGGCCTGCCTTTCACCTACACCAACCGCCTCCGGGCGGTTTTTTATTTTCCATCACAGAGCAGCTTTCTGAGGCTGCTACGTGATGAAGAATTCCCCCGACAAGGAATGAGACAGTGAAGCCCTGCAGGAGGTGATCACGTCTTGGCAGCCGGAAAGACGGAAGTGGCGATGCAACGCCGAGAGGTGTGGCTGATGCTGCGGTTATTTATGGAGAGGGAATTTGCGTTGGACGAGATGAAGTGCGATGTAAGCGAGAGGTCTGAGCAGCTTGAATAAAGCTGCTGCAGCCAGATAAAACTCTGGTGAATAGTTCATAAAACCTCCTAGTAACGTTATATGGTCTTATAGGGAACCCAATCACAGCGGAATTGCTGTGTTCTATTGTGTCGGCTATTGCCTATAGTCAGGGTTTATCCGCTGTTCGCTGCTCCCCAATAGTGAGTCGTATTTACTTACATACAGCTGGAGGCTGGCGTATCATCCTCTGAACCAGGAGGATTTCATGTCATACAATCTCGGCAATCTGCCAAAAGAAGAAATGGACAAGGTTAACGTAGACCTTGCGGCGTCCGGTGTTGCGTACAAAGAGCGCATGAACATGCCGATCGTACCGGCGCAGGTGGAGGCGGAGCAGCCTGAGCATCTGCGCGAGCTTTTCCGCGAACGCCTGCAGCATTACCGTAGCCAGAGCCACAAATTCCCAGGGCCAAGCGACCCGCGATACCAGCAAATGGCTGAGGCCAACGGCAAGAAATGACTTAACCCGCTTCGGCGGGTTTTTTATTGGGAGAGAATCATGGCTAAAACAGCACAGGATGAGAGCCATGAGAGGCGACCCTACCCACCGTTACGGTTTATCGAAGACCATCAGCTAACGCCATATATCGGCCTGGTTCCCGCGAACGAGGTACAGGAGTGGATGCAGCGTCAAATCATCGAAGATGCCGGCAGCCTATTTAACCCAGACCACGGACACCTTGCAGACGCCGATTTGCGCTTTATGTGGGCATCGTCCGCGTTTGAGAAGAAAGGGCGCCATGTGCTCGGCCAGGCTGAAGAGGTAGCGATGCGCGCCGGAGGCTGGCAGAAGGCCCGGATGGAACAGCAGATGCATGAGTGGTTCGGAGTGGTGCCGAAATTCATCATCACGTTAGCTGCCGACTACTGCTCCCAGTGTTCTGATGCCGAGTTCTGCGCCCTGGTCGAGCATGAGCTCTACCACATCGCACAGGCAACCGACGATTTCGGAGCCCCAAAATTCAACAAGGAAGGCCAGCCGGTGCTGAAACTGCGCGGCCACGACGTTGAAGAGTTTGTTGGCGTGGTTCGCCGGTATGGCGCCAGCGTGGAAGTTCAGGAACTAGTTGATGCGGCTAACAGGCCTGCGGAGGTGGCACAACTAAACATTGCCAGGGCGTGCGGTAATTGCATGTTGAGGCTGGCGTAAATATTGGACTGTATTGGACGGATGGTGATTTATGGCTGCATTAAAACCAGATGTAAAAGCCTTCATCATTCAGTCGCTTGCGTGCTTTGATACCCCTACACTGGTAGTGGAGTCCGTCCAAAAAGAGTTTGGGCTAAAAATTACGCGTCAGCAGGTTGAATCTCACGACCCGACAAAGGTTAGCGGCAAGTCACTGGCTAAGAAGTGGGTAGACCTGTTCCACACGACGCGAGAACGATTCAAGACGGAAATTTCAGACATTCCGATCGCCAACAAGGCCTACCGGCTGCGCGTGCTTGATCGCATGGCGACGCGAACCGAAACCATGAAAAACTTCGCATTGGCCGCTCAGATCGTCGAGCAGGCCGCGAAAGAGTGCGGCGATGCGTATACGAATAGACAGAAGGTAGAGCACACAGGTAAAGACGGCGGCCCCATCGAGTCGGCCACGTTGACGAAAGACGAATACAAGCAGGCTCGGCGGGAGATGTTGGAGGATGACGACTGTTGAGCAGCGGAATTATGCCCGCAAGATAGAGTGTGAAGAGGATGGGATGTATTTCTCCCGCTACTTCTTCAAGCAGAGAACCGGCGGCAAGATGATCGTCGCACCACATCACAAGGTAATCCAGGAGACACTGGATCGTGTGATCGCTGGCGAGATTCAGCGTCTGATTATTAACGTCCCTCCCGGCTATACAAAAACAGAACTGGCGACCATCAATATGATGGGGAGAGGACTGGCGCTAAATAGGCGTGCTAGGTTCATGCACCTGTCGTATTCACACAACCTTGCTCTTCTTAACTCATCTACAGCGCGAGGAATAATAAAGTCTCGTACGTATCAAGCCATGTGGCCGATGGAGCTTCGCGATGATGCAGATAGCAAGGCGATGTGGTGGAATGAGTTTGGCGGCGGCGTATATGCGTCATCTGCAGCAGGTCAGGTAACCGGCTTTCGAGCCGGACACATGGAACCAGGCTGGCAAGGTGCCCTGGTTATCGATGACCCAGTAAAACCTGACGACGCTTACTCTGAGATCGTCCGCGATGGCGTAAATAACCGCTTTAACGAGACAATCAAATCACGACTGGCGATCGAGACGACGCCGATGATTGTCATTATGCAGCGCATCCACTACCACGATCTGAGCGGTTATCTTCTGCGCGGGGGCAGTGGTGAGAAATGGCATCATCTGAACTTGCCGGTGATTATCGACAACAGTCAGTCATACGCTGCGCAGTATCCAGAAAACACCCACGCTTTACCGATTGACCACGGATTGCCTGATGGTTGGCTGTGGCCATTCAAACACAACGAATCGCATCGAACATCACTGTTTTCTCATCGCCGCACTGCCGAAGCTCAGTACATGCAGAAGCCTCGCCGCTTCAATGCTGAGGGGGCGCTGTGGAATGAGCAGATGATAAGCGCTGCTCATGAGCTACAAATCAAGCATGACAAGGTTCGCACAGTCGTGGCTATTGACCCACAGGCAACCAACAGCGATGAGAGTGATGAAACAGGGGTAGTTGCTGCGAGTTCCTATGGCGCTGGAGACAAAAAGCAATTCTCGGTTGATGGGGATTACAGCGGTAAATATTCTCCAGCAGGATGGGCTAAAAAAGCGATATGGGCGTATGAACATCATCAGGCAGATGCGATCGTCATAGAGACAAACCAGGGTGGTGATATGGCGGAGGAGACACTACGCAATGCAGGCTTTAAAGGGCGGATTATTCGAGTTCACGCCAGTAAGGGGAAGTATGCCCGAGCGGAACCAATATCAGCCCTGTACGAACAAGGCAGGGTGTTGAATCAGGGAAATCTCTACGTGCTGGAAAATCAGCTGATGGAGTACATACCGACGACTGCCAAAAAGTCACCAGACCGCCTTGATGCCATGGTTTATGCGCTGACTGAACTTAACGGCTCTCAACCGAGAGGGATGATGCTCCCTAAGCGGCTACAGTAAACCACTCCAAACGGAAACCACATGAACAAAAATCTCCAACTGGCCGTCAACCACGCGTTGAACGACGCCAGGATTGAGCGTGCTCGCATGGCGATGCTTGGGCCATCTATGGGCCTGGATAATAAACGCGGCTCCGCATGGTGCGAATACGGCTTTCCTGAGCAGATCACTTACGACAATCTTTATTCATTGTTTCGCCGCGGTGGTATTGCACATGGCGCTGTGGAAAAGCTGGTGAGCAAATGCTGGCAGACCAACCCGGAGATCATCGAGGGTGATAAGTCCGACGAGAAGCGCGCGGAAACTGCCTGGGAGAAAAAACTCAAACCGGTATTCACGAACCGGTTATGGCGCGCTTTTGCAGAAGCTGACCGCCGACGGCTCGTCGGGCGTTACTCTGGCATTTTGCTGCACATCCGCGACGACAAACCATGGAATACCGAAGCAGCCAGAGGCCGAGGCCTCGAAAAAGTCACGGTAGCCTGGGCTGGTTCACTAAACGTGAGCGAGTGGGACACAGGGCTTAACTCGAAAACATACGGCCAGCCGAAGATGTGGCAATACACAGAGCGGCTTTCAAATGGAGCCACACGACGTGTCGAAATCCATCCAGACCGGATCTTCATCCTCGGGGATTACACCGACGATGCTATCGGGTTCCTTGAGCCAGCATATAACGCATTTGTCAGCCTGGAGAAAGTAGAGGGCGGTTCCGGTGAGTCATTCCTGAAGAACGCAGCGCGGCAGTTGGCGCTTAGCTTCGACAAAGAGATCGACTTTGGCAGTCTGGCGTCAATGTATGGCGTAAGCGTTGACGAATTGCAGGACAAGTTCAACGAAGCCGCGCGCGAGATGAACCGCGGCAACGATGTGCTGATGAGCCTACAGGGCGCCGCTGTTACCTCCCTTGTTTCCCCGGTGTCTGATCCTGGCCCAACCTATAACGTGAACCTGCAAACGGCTTCTGCCGGCGTTGATATCCCTTCGCGGATACTGGTAGGCAACCAACAGGCTGAACGCTCAAGCACCGAAGACCAGAAGTACATGAATGGGCGCTGTCAGAGTCGCCGCGGTGATCTGTCGTTCGAAATTGAGGATTTCTGCGACAAGCTGATCGACCTGAGAATTATCGATTCTGTCGGCCAGAAAACAGTTATCTGGGACGATCTCAATCAACAGACTCGCGCTGAGCGCCTGGCGGACTCCAAGGCCATGGCAGAGGTGAACAAGGCCATGGTCGAAAGTGGTGACACGGCGCCGTTCAGCGGTGAGGAAATTCGCACTGCAGCAGGATTCGAAACTGAAGGCGGCGACCCGCTTGGAGAGACAGGGGATGACGACGAAACCTAAGCCTCCAATTCTGCCGAGCAACATCAAAGATCCCACAGGAGTTGATAAGTTAGAGCGTGGCGCCATGCGTGAGTTTGCAAAGCGCATGAAGCTGATAACGAAAGGCTATATCGACATTCTCAACCGCATCCCCTCCGAACCCGTCGTAAACGAGCGCTACACCTTCCGTCTTGATCAGGGGCTTCTGTCAATGCTGCTACAGAACGGCGAAGCGCTGGTGGACGAAATTCTGCTGGAGGGTGGGGAATTCAATCTGTGGTTCTTTGGGCGCTATGTGTCCGTGGCTTACCAGCGCGGAACGGCGCAGGAGTATTACAACCTTTCTCAGCAGTCATCTGCTTACGCTGCCGGCCAGCAGGATGTTCCCAACATCTTGTTGAGTGAGCCCTATCAACTGCGTTTGATTCTGGTCAGAGCGCGCGAGTTCGAAGAGATGAAAGGGCTTAGCGCTCAGGTTAAGAGCGATATGGCGAGAATTCTGACTGATGGTATTGCCAGGGGGCTCAACCCGCGTGACGTAGCGAAAAACCTCAACGAGCAAACTGGCATTGAAACCCGGCGCGCTAATCGTATTGCCAGGACGGAAATCACTACCGCACTGAGGCGCGCACGATGGGATGAAGCTCAGGATGCGCAAGACCGCTACGGCATCAAAACAAAGCTGCTTCACATCTCTGCGTTAAGCCCTACCACCCGAGCAACGCACGCCGCCAGGCATGCTCACCTGTACACGCAGGATGAAGTTAGGGGGTGGTACACGAAGAATGGCAACGCCATCAACTGCAAATGCTCGCAGCTTTCCGTGCTGGTGGATGACAAGGGGAACCCTCTCACTCCTTCGGTCATCGACAAAGCCAAGCAGACGTTCAACGACATGAAGGAGAGAGGCTACAAATGGGCAGAGGGTTAATCCATGAAAGTTCAAGTTAACGTCACTACTAAGGTCAACAGCCAGGCAATTCGTCGCGAGTCATACAACTGCCGCGAGCATCTTGTTTTACCGAGCTACACACTGCCGGCAAACGTGGTCATGAATGATGGGCTGTATACGGCCAGCGAAATCGATGCTCACTATCAAGGGCTGGAAGGCACGCTGGCGCCGCTGGGGCATCCTCAGCTAAATGGCGCATTCATTTCTGCCTTTTCGCCTGAGGGCATCAACCAGGGCCATATCGGTGCCTGGAATCGCAATGTGAAGAAATCGGGCAACCGGATCTACCTGGAGAAGTGGGTTGATACCCAGATCGCCAACCAGAGCGAGGGAGGCAGGGAGCTTATCTCCCGCGTAGAGGCCATTGAGCGCGGCGAAGATGTTCCACCTATTCACACCAGCGTTGCGGTGTTTCTCGACCAGCTTGAGCCCAATGAGCAACAGAAGGCCACAGGTGCCAAGTGGGTGGCGAAGATTCACGGCATGGATCATGACGCAATTCTGTTGCATGAGGTAGGCGCAGCGACGCCTGAGCAGGGCGTTGGTCTGATGGTTAACGCTGACCTTGCCACGCCGTTAAAGGCCAACTCTGGCGCGCTGATTGGCGAGTCATACCGGGATCGTGAGCAACGTCTCGACCGCGCAGCAAAAGAAAGATTTGCTCCCGGCGAAAATGAATATGCCTGGGTGGCTGATTTCACCGACTCACAGGTTGTAATCATTCGCAATGGCGGCGCAGCCCAGGTTTATGGCTACACATCGGAGGGCGGAAAAATCACCTTTGATGAAACCGGCACACCGGTTGCGCGACAGGAATCCTGGGTGACGGTCGTCGCCAACAAAGTTAAATCCCTTTTCAATCCGCAGGGGCAACCTGCAACCAACCACCAAACGGAGGGCGACATGCCTTTAACCACTGAAGAGAAACAAGAGCTGATCACCGAAATCGGCAAAGGCCTGGCCGCCAACTTCGCCGAGGCGCTCAAGCCGATCACCGATAAAGTTGATGCGCTCCAGTCCAACCATAACCAACTGGCCGAAACCCTGACTGCAAACTCTCGCGCAGAAGAGAAAACCAAGCGTGAAGCCGTTGCGGCCGTTCTTGGTGAACTGGCTGCTAATGCCCTGACAGGCGAAGCGTTGGATGACGCTTTTAAGCGCCTGGGAAGCTCGGCTCAGTTGGGCGGTAACTCCGGTCAGCATCAGCAAGAAAATGGCGCACCTGCCGCCGAAGAACACTTCAAATAAGGGGGCTATCCAATGCCACGTTATCGTCGCGTAAACATCGACGGAAAGTCGTTGTATAAGACCGAAACCCACACCACTGCCGCGGCACTTTTGCCAGGCACTGCTGCAGTCATCAACGCCAGCGATGAATTCGCTCAGGCTACCGCGCTAAAGGGCCGAATCTACATCATCGATGTTGCCTACCATCAGGGGTTGAAAATCACCGAGGCGGTTCCTGCTGGCGACTCTGCTGTAGGCAACTACGTGGAGGAAGGCCGTGAATTGGCGCTGCTCTGCGTACCTGGCGCGTATAAGAAAGATAGCCCGATCAAGCTTGGCGCTAACGGCCAATTCACCCTGGCAACTGCTGACACTGATTCAGTGATCGGTTACAGCCAGGACGAAGCCACCATCGCTGCCGGCGCTACCGATTTCATCCGCGTGCGTATGCGCGTTGGCACTGTCGCCGCTGGCGCTTAAAAGAAGGATAAACGCACATGTATTTCTCCAAAGAGACATTGGCTGCTAATAGCCGCCTCGGTGGCCACTGGAATGAACTGTGGGCTAACCGAAACATTTGGAACGCCCAGCACAATGCAATGCTCGCCGCAAACCGTGCGCATATGACGCCTGAAATGCTGGCGTGTAATGCTGTAGGTGGTTTCGCTCGCGAATTCTGGGCTGAAATCGATAACCAGATCCTCCAACTGCGCGACCAGGAAGACGGTATGGAAATCATCAATGATTTGATGGGTGTCCAGACTATTCTTTCTGTTGGTAAAACTGCAAAACTCTATAATGTTGTTGGTGATATTGCTGATGATGTCTCAGTAAGCATTGACGGCCAGGCGCCGTTCTCATTCGATCACACTGAATATGATAGCGACGGTGACCCGATCCCTGTCTTCACTGCAGGTTATGGGGTTAACTGGCGGCACGCTGCTGGCCTTAATTCCGTGGGTGTTGATCTGGTTCTGGATTCTCAGTCTGCTAAGTTGCGTAAAGTCAATAAGCGCCGGGTGGCCTATTACCTTGGCGGCGATGAAAAAATTCAGGTTCAGGGCTACCCAGCTCAAGGCCTGAAGAACCACCGCAACAGCAAAAAGCTCAACCTGGGCGCCGGTGCCGGCGGCGCTAATATCGATCTGACCACCGCGACGATGACTCAGTTGTTCGAGTTCTTCGGTAAGGGGGCTTTCGGTACGTTGGCACGCGTTAACAAAGTTTCTCAGTACGACGTGATGTGGGTATCCCCGGAAATCTGGGCTAACCTGGCGCAGCCATACGTGGTAAACGGTGTTGTGAGCGGCAATGTATTGCAAGCGGTAATGCCATTTGCACCGGTGAAAGAGATTCGCCAGACGTTCGCGCTGAAAGGCAACGAGTTTATCGCATACGTTCGCCGCAAAGATGTGATTTCCCCGCTGGTTGGCATGGCTCAGGGCGTTATTCCTTTGCCACGTCCACTTCCGAACGTTAACTACAACTTCCAGATCATGTCTGCTGAAGGTCTGCAAATCACTGCAGACGATCAGGGGCTTTCCGGTGTTGTCTACGGCGCCAATCTGGCATAAGGGGAAAACATGGCTAAATACGAAGTTATTCGCCCCTGGAATGGCGTAGAGATCGGGGATGTGTTGGAACTGGAAAAGCTTCACCCAGCGCTGAAATCTAACGTTCGGTTGATGCGTGGCGCGGCCGGCGGTGAACTGACCCCGGCCACACCGGATGCCGGCAACGAAACAAAGTCGCGCAAGGATGCTATCAAGGCGCGGCTCACTGATCTGGGGATTGAGTTCAAAGGCAACCTCGGCGAAGAAAAGCTCGCTGAACTGTTGCCGGAAGGCGAGCTCGAAAATCTGTTCCCCGCTGAATAACAGCCGCCGCTAAGGCGGTTTTTTTATGCCCCGTTTCGGCGGGGCTTCTTCGTACAGGAATCAGCCATGGTGACTAAAGAAAAGGCCAAGGAATATCTGGAGTCACAGGGTATCACCTTGCCTGATTTCGTCCTGGATGCGCTGGTGGAGCAGGTGAACAGCATTCAGGAATGTCTGGATGCGAATTACCCAGCATCCACAGCGTTACTCATCCAACTCTATCTTCTCGGGCTAATGGGATTAGGGCAGGGCGATAAATACATCAGCTCTCAAACGGCGCCAAGCGGGGCATCGCGTTCGTTCCGCTATCAGTCATTTAGTGATCGCTGGAAAGGGGCGCTGAACCTGCTGCGTGGGCTGGATAAAAAAGGGTGCGCTACAGGTCTGATTCCACCTGACCCAACAAACAAGGCTTTTGCCGGTGTCTGGATCGGCAAGGGCGGCTGCATGTGCGGTGGTGGTTGATGGCATGGATACCTGTCGCCGAACGGTTACCAAAGCCTTTTGAACGCGTCTGGGTGAAGACTGACACGGACAGGCAAACCACGGGATTCGTTAACGACCGCGGTGAGTGGAAATTTAATTGCCCGAAAATCGCGGCAGAACGGCCTGCGGTGATTAGCTGGAGAGAGTGACATGTCATCATTAGCCATTTGGTCATATACGGCTGAGGCCACGATATGGCGCAATCTAGGCAGTAGTGAAGCGGGCGATCCTCTAGGTTGGACTCCGCCTGAAATTATCATGTGCGATTACCAGGGCGGACTCTCGGCGAAGCTGAATAATATCGGTTCGGAAATCACTGTAAAAAACACTGTGTGGACTGAATTCACCGAAGCTAAGAAAGGCGACTATCTGCTTATCGGCGTGTCTACCATGGTAGACCCGATCGCCGCGGGTGCCGATGAGGTGGTGCAGGTGATCCGCTATGCCGACACGTTTGAACGCCTGGCGGAGGATATAGCCATTCTGACGGGAGTGTAGCGATGGGCGTAAAGATAAAGGGTATCAAAGAGGCCCAGCAGCGCCTTGATGCCGTGGTTGAGGATGTCAGGACGAGAAAGGCGGTCAGGGCTATCAAAACAGCGCTGTTTATCATCGGCAATGAGGCTGCCCTGATGACCCCAATAGGTAAAACCTCGGTACTGCTTAACTCGCAATACCAGGACACCCCCGTAGTGAATGGAACACGCATCACTGGGCGTATCGGGTATTCGGCTAACTATGCGGTCTATGTTCATAACGCCAGTGGCATCCTAAAAGGGCTGCCGCGTCCTAAGTCGCAAGGAGGCGGTAATTATTGGGATCCATCTGGTGAACCTAAATTCCTCACCAAGGCCGCAGAGAAAACTCGCGGGCAGGTGGACGAGATAATCAGGAAGGAGATGATGCTGTGACACCTCCAATGTATCTCCGCCTACGAAATCTTTTCGAGAGTGCGGGCCTATCCGCGGGGCTCACCATCCAAACGCTGATGTGGAACGACACGGGCAAGCTATCAGACACCTTCATCGTGTTCCGGCCTGGTGGTGGTTCAGATATTCAATACGACCGCGGCGGAGATTTCTTCGTAATGGTCGATATTGTCGGGGCCAAAGGGAAGAACGCAGAAGCAGATGCCGCGGCGAACAAAATCGCCGATTACATCAGCAGCCAACAGGGCGCTGATAGCTGTGTTGGCGCCATGCGTCTGCTCGGAGGCTCTCCAACGCCAATCCCATCAGCAGAGGGGCGATTAATCTACCGACTTTTAGTCTGCTGCACCTACGGCGAATAACGCACATATCTATCCATCAGGCTGCCTATGGGCGGCCTTTTTTATTTGAAGAGGTAACACATGCAAGGTTGTGCAAATGATACCGGCAAGCTGATCGGTAAAGTCGCGGTGCTGCGTATGGCTTTCGGCTGTGCTGACACGCTGCCGGCACTGAGTGACTGGAAGCGCCTCGGCGCGCTGACCACCAAGGGCTTCGACTTTTCGCCAAACTCCGTGACGTCTGAAGCGGACGACGCGAAAGGGCTGGTGGAGAACCTGGTAACCAACATGGATTTCACCATTTCCGGTGAAGGTGAATTCCGCCGTAAAGACAAAACCACTGAGATCGGCGCGCTCAACATCTCCAAGTACATTTTCGATGAAGTCCAGGCTGGCCGGCAGCCGTCGATCTGGGTGCGCTTCGATTTCGTCGGCGAAGACTCCGGCACCTACATCATGGGCTACTTCAACACTACGTCGTGGTCTGGTGATTTTGGTACGAGCGACATTTCCACTTTCTCCGGCGAGTGGAAAGTTGCTGATGCCGATACTGTCGTGTTTGAAGTCGCCGCGGATGTACCGGTTACCGGGGTGACAGTGGCGCCAGCAACAGCAAGCATTGCTGTAGGGGCGACTCAACAGCTTACCGCTACCGTGGCGCCGGCAGATGCCAGCGATAAAACCGGCACCTGGTCATCCTCGGCAACCGGTAAGGCCACCGTCAATCAGTCAGGTCTCGTTACTGGCGTTTCTGCTGGCGCGGCCACAATCACGTTTACCACCAATGATGGCGCTAAAACATCAACCAGCGCGATCACCGTTACCGCGTGACTATCACAAAGGGCGTACTGCGCCCTTGATGATAATTATTCGAGGCATCTCATGATACCAATCACTGAATTAGGCGAGATGGTCATCACCGATGCCGATCGCGATTACTTCCTTCGACCTTCGTTCGCAAACATAACCCGCATAGGTTCGCCAGTGGAGATTGTAGAGCGATTTGCTGAACTCCATACCAGTGAGGCGCCAAGGTTACTTGAAGCCGCTGTTGAGGCATACGGTGAGGTTCCTGGGTGGTTGCTGGCATACATCAACGCGCCGTCATTCAGTAGCTCAGCAATATACGCCGGGATGATCGTCATGCAGGCATGCTGTGATGATGACCTTAGCGCGCTGGTGGGGGAGTTGCGGCCAAGTAAGCGAGGTAAGAGGGCTTTCGTGTTCCGCCGCGGCAAGATGCCGGCGAGCGATATCATCGTAATCGGCCAGTCGCTGATCACTCACGGCATCATCGGCAAGGCAAAGATACGCAAGCTGCAGCGACACGAGTCGAACAGCTACGTGAGCGAGTTCAACGCCTTCGAGTACATCAGTGCAGCGCGCAATCATTTCAATATGCCTCGCGCCGAAGCAGAGCGCCTTTCGATGACTGAGTTTCAGTTGCTGCTGGCGGCAAAATACCCAGAGCAGAAAGGCTTCACGCGCGAAGAGTACGATCAGGTGATGGGCGAAGATGAGAAGCGCTGGCAGGCGATGATGGCAAAGCGGTGTGGAACAGATTCTGTAAGTAACTTTTAGGTTACATGACCTGCTACGGCGGGTTTTTTTATGCCCGGAGAACACCAAATGGCAGAACAAGACGGCGGCAGCCTTGTCTATCAGGTCGATATCGACACTGCAAAAATGATTACCGGGAGCCGCAGGGCATCTGTGGTCCTCGGGGAGATGGAGAAGCAATCAGGAAAAGCGGACGCCAGCCTATCGAAACTTGAACGTCAGGCAGGAACAGCAGGGGCAACCTTGGGAACGCTGTCTCGTGTAGCCGCTGCTGTTACAGCCGCTCTATCATTTCGTGAGGTATTGTCATATGCCGACGCATGGACGACGCTCAACAACAAACTGGCAAACGCAGTAAGAGCCAACGAGACTCTTGCTGACGTAACTGAGCGAGTCTTTCAGATCACTCAAGATACACGCTCAAGCTTGAACGGTACTGCGACACTTTATTCTCGCCTTGAGCGCGCCACACGAAGCTATAACACCTCAGCTGACGATCTCGCTAAGTTAACGACTATTATCAACCAGGGATTTGTCGTATCTGGCGCTACAGCTCAAGAGGCTGAAGGGGCCATAGTTCAATTATCTCAGGGCTTGGCTTCTGGCGTGCTGAGAGGGCAGGAATATAACTCTGTAGCCGAACAAGGTAGCCGTCTGTCCATTGCTCTGGCCGACTCTCTTGGCGTTAGCATCGGTCAGCTTCGTGTGATGGCCGCGCAAGGTAAATTGACTACGGATGTAGTTGTAAAAGGGCTTTTGTCACAAGGTGATGCGATTGGGAGAGAGTTCGCCAAGACCACAATGACTATAAGCCAGGCAAGCCAAATTGCCGGCAACAACATCACCAAATTTATCGGTAGTTCAACAACGGTAAAAACCGGCGTGATGGTCTTCAACGATGCTGTTATCACCCTGAGCGAGAATCTTACAGCTGTATCCAACGTGATATTGGCAATCACTGCCGTGATTGGTTCTCGATATGTTTCCGCATTAACTGCCGCTACAGCAGCAACGATAGCCAATACGGCCGCAGCGGTTAGGGCAGCTATAGCACAAGGATCACTTAGAGCGGCATTGGTCGCAGCCCTAACCCCTCTGGGTGGACTAGTCGGAGCTGCAACCCTTGCGTCTGCGGCTATCTTCTATTTCTACCAGAGGGCGCAGCAAGCCAAGCAAGAGGCAATAGATTTTGCCGATAAACTCGATGGTGTTATCGCAAAAATGCGCACCATGAGTAGCGTTCAGTTGGCCGCTGAAATAGACAAGGCCAGCCAGTCAATCAGGCTTCAATCTGAAGAATTGAAAGGCAGCGAGGCGCGACTCACTGATCTGACATCCAGATTAGAGAGCGCAAAGGCTGCCGTTGCAGGTTTAGGTCAAAATAACCTGTTCTATTCTGATGCGGTGTCGAAAGTTAACCAGTTAGAAAGTGAGCATATCCAGTTAACTGCTCAGGTAGATTCAGAGCAAACAAAGTTAAGTCAAACAATCAGTAAAACCGGAATATTGCGCGCCCAGATGAACGGGACATTCCAACAGGGTATAGACTTGCTGAAGCGTGATGGGCATGAGGCGAGTGTTACTGCGGGCTTGTTTGGCCAGCTCGGAGACGCTATTAACTTTGCTGGCAGGGCTAAAGAAAAGTTTAACTCGCAAAGCCTCATCGTTGAACGGCCTAAAAACGTTCAGGACTACCTGGATAAGCTGAATGATCAGGTTGAAATTCAGGGCGAACTAAACGATAGGAAGCGCGCCCAGCTCAAGGCAGAGAAGGACATCAGAGCGCTCGGCGGTAGTGAGCAAGACGTAATGCTGGCACGCGAAAGGGCAGGAGCTGAGTTCGATGCAACGAAGGCAATTCAAGAGCAGAAGAAGGCGACTAAGGAAGGAATAGCGGAGGGCAAGAAGTCAGCCAACCAGGCAGAAAGCGTTGCTCAGAAGCTGGCAAACCTTAAGCAGCAGTCAGAGCTTGCGGCGGGATCAACAAGTGAGCTTAGCCGAGAGCAGGCGATCCTGACCGCACAGCAATCACTGGGAAAAGGAGCTACACAGGCCCAGATCGCTGAGGCTGGTGCTTACGCTGCCAAAAAGTGGGACACAGCCAACGCTATCAAGGCGCAGGCTGCAGCAGAGAAGCTACTCCCGGAAGCCAAAGAGTACGCCAGCTACGCGCAGGACGTGAAGGATTTAAACACGGCGTTGGCTGCTAAGAAAATCAGCCTGGAGCAGTACAACACCACGGCTGAGCAACTGGAGCAACAGCATCAGGTTAACTTGGCAAAAATCCGGGCTGAAGCTGTGGTAACTCCTCAACAGCAAGCCGCCGGAATGGTTGACCCAGTGCAACAGCTTGCCAATGAAAACGCGCAGAAGTTGGCGTTGATTCAGCAGTTTGAAAATGATGGGACGTTAGCGCATGACCAGGCCTTAGCGTTGCGAACTGCTGCAGATCGCCAGTATGAGCAGCAGAGGACAGAGGCACAATGGCAGCTATTGAGCCAGCAAAGCCTTGGTTACAACATGCTGACGAGCGCTGTTGATGCCTTCTCGGGTAATGCATCAAACGCAATTACTGGCCTGCTTACCGGCACGATGTCGGCACAAGAGGCTATGCGGTCGCTTGGTAACACCATCCTGAACAGCGTGATAAACAGCATCGTTCAGGTGGGTGTGGAGGCGTTGAAAAACTACATCCTCGGCCAGACGCTTGGCGCCGCATCCGTGGCCTCATCTGTAGGTATGGCTGCAACAACGGCTTCAGCCTGGGCGCCGGCGGCCGCAATGGCATCACTGGCAACTCTTGGCGCTAACGCAGCTCCAGCGGCTGCTGGGATAACCTCAACCGTTGGGTTGGCTGGTGGTCTGGCTTTGGCTGGCGCGCGTTATAACGGCGGCCCTGTGAGCGCAGGCGCGATGTACCAGGTAGGTGAGCGAGGAAAGCCAGAGATTTACCAGGCGAGCACTGGTAAGCAGTACATGATCCCCGGTGACAACGGCAAGGTGATTAGCAACAAGCAGATGACCGGCGGCGGCAGTGCGGCGCCAACCATCATTATCGAAAACTACTCATCCGGTGCTGGTGTAATGGATACCCAGGCCAGCAAAGGTGCTGATGGTGGCGATGTGGTGCGCATTGTGCTGGCAGATCTGCAGCAGGGTGGGCAAATCAGCCAGGGTATATCCCAGTATCACCAGGCGCCTCGCAAAGCCACTGAATAGCAGCACTCAAACCTCCATAACCCGCTTATGCGGGTTTTTTATTACCGGGAGAAAACCGTGGCAATATCTTATCCCGACTGGCTATCACTTCCCCAGAAGGCCAACAAGAGTCGCACGATTGATGCCGGGTTCCGCACCGATCAGCCAGCAGTGGGCGCGCCGATATTCCAGCGTCTGACAGATGACCTCAAAACCACCTGGTCGCTGACGTGGATTTTCACGCTGCAAGAGGATCGGGCATTCGAGCAGTGGTATCGCAGTCCTCGTTACCTGGATAACGGTAATCAGTGGTTCACGATGCTGTGCAATCTGGGGGGCTCTGGCCTGCAACTGCAGGAACTGCATTTTGTGGCACCGCCGGTGCAAACGAGCATCAACGGCAACACGACTACATGGACCGCGAGCGTAATCACCCGGAAGGTCTACAACCCGGATGATGAGTTCTCAGACGTCATTGTTGAGCTGCCGCCGTATCAGTGGGGAATCATTGATGAAGTGGTTAACCGCGACATGCCGGAGTATTGAATGCCTACCTTACGAGAATTTCAGTCACAGCGGCCCAACCGGATCATCTACGACACGATGACGTTTAACCATCCGGCATTTGGTGTTCTCCGACTAGTGGCAAACCAGATATACCCAAAGACGTTCGCCGGCCAGGTGTTTTCACCGTGTCGAATGGAGGTCGCAGAGAGTCAGCAGAGCAGCACTCCGGTGATCAACTCAACAGTGAAATTCGGGCGCTTGGCACAGGACTTTAAGCAGCAGCTGAAGCTGTGGCGCGCGCACTCACGCATAACGCCTATCTCTGCCACGTATCAGCGTTTCGATGCGGCGGACATGAACACGCCGCTGAAGTCTTGGACGCTGTATGTGAAAGATGCCTCTCTCGATGAGGCTGACGTAACGTGCTCGCTCACGCTGCAGAACCCGCTAAACAACAACATCGGCTTCCTCTACAACACCACTGAATTCCCAGGACTCGCCAATGCATAAATCTGACTTCATTCACACCATGGGGGGTAAGCCGTGGCGCGATCGGGCGTGCTCGTTCGATGCGGCTGATTGCTGGGGACTGGTGGTGCTGTATTACCGGCATGTGCTCGGCATAGAGATACACCAAACTCCGGGCTACGAAGCCGGTAGCGACTTCCTGACGTGTTTTTCCGGTGATGTTGTGTTCTGGCATCAGGCCAAGAAAGCAGCCGACGGTAGCATTTTTATTGCGTATTACGGCGGTCAGCCAGCTCACGTCGGTTTGGTCATTGATGGGCAAGCATTCCATAGCCGCGGCGAAGCGGGGCATGTGCGCTTTGACAAGCTGCGGACGCTGGAGCGAGTTTTCACCAAATTGGAGTTTTACGACTATGCCGTTGATCGAAGTTCAGCGCGTGCCGGGGTTGCCAAAAGAACGTCACAACCTTCCCGCCGGCAGTATGTTCTATCCCTGGCTGAAATCCGCCAACCTTCATTGCGATGTTGAAATTCTGCGTAACGGCGTAAAGCTGCAGCCCGATGAAGAGTTGAATTTCCCGCTCAACGATGGCGACGTGATCAGCGTGTTCGACCAGCCGAAAAGCGGCACCATTGGTAAAGTGCTAAGCCCGATTTTTGCCCCAATCAAGTTCGTTCAAAAAATCCTGACGTCATTGCTCGGCCAGCCAAGCGCGGGCGTGGCGACAAGCAGCAACGCAAAGACATCACCTAATAATAGCCTGAAAGGGCAAACCAACATTGCGCGAAACGGTGAGGCAAAGCCTGACAACTATGGCCAGGTGCGTGCGTACCCTGACCTGATTCAGGAGTCGCTGTTCGAGTACGACAACAACATCAAGAAAGTCACCGAGTGGATGAACTTCGGTCTGGGACGATATGACTGGACGTCAGTAAGGTACTCAGAATCGAACCTCGGAGCGTTGGCTGGCGCCTCATACCGCATCTTCCAGCCAGGCGAGAATATCCCGCTGATCAATGAGGGGTTCGCTTTCGACGACATTGACGGCCAGGAGCTTCCTGGGCCGAACGAGAGCGGTGATTTTCCTGCAGAAACGGCGACGACAACCACCGATATGGTTTCTGGCGAGATCATCACCGGACAGGCAAAGGTGAAAATCAAGCAGAACAGCGACTTTGATTACTTCTATGACCTGCCTAAGCCTCATTCTGTATCGTTCGTCGTCAATGTCACCTACAACACGGTGTCGGGGCCGGTAACTCGCGATATCACGGTATTTGCCGATCTCTTCAGTGCGACGACAACAGACGATGGCGCCCCAGTGAACCCACAGTATTTCTACGAGTTCACGTTTGTAAATCTGGGCGGCAACGATATCAGCCAGATCCCCGACGACGCGGTAATCAACACGTCGATATTCACGCTTAACGACAATGAACCGCTGGTAATTGGCCCATCATTCTCTCCGGTTGATGGGACTCAGCTTTGGGTACATCTGCAGGCGCAATTGGGACATGGAGACTACGCCAGAACCAGCGTCACCTTCTGGAAGGTTGATGATGATAACAACCAGATACCCGGCACGCTGGAAAGCTACAACGTCGGGCTGAATAACGATGACGAGAACGCGGATACAAAGTATAGGACGTTCAAATTCACGCCAGTGTCTGGCAATGGCCGCTATGCGGTAACGTTCATCCGCACCAATAACAGTAACGATCACTCAATCCTGAAGGTCGAAGCTGTTCACATCGTCAGGACGCGCACCAACGTTGTTTACCCGAATGACACGCTCGTAACCGTCACTGTCACTGCGACAGAACGAGCTACCAGTGCAAGGGAGCGAAAATATAACGCTCTAATCACCCGGCACGTCATCAGTTACAACCTGGCCACACAGACAGTCGATTACACAGAAAGGCCGTCACGCTCGTTTGCAGACGCTGTATTACACACCTGGCTAAAAATGGGCGGTCAGCCAGAGTCGAGCATCGACATCTACGAACTTTACTCTATCGCGGCATCGTTGCCGGATCGGCGCCTGGGCTATTTCGATTACACCTTCGATGACGAAGATATCTCGCTGGGCTCTCGGATTCAGACGATCTGTGATGCGGCCACTGTGACGGCGTTCTGGGATGGCGGGGTATTGTCCTTCACACGCGATGAGCGGAAGCCAAACGCAACGACGATATTCAACCGCGCCAACATGAAAGCGGAGGATTACAGCCTTTCCTACGACATGACTCTCCCCGGTGGTTTTGATGGGGTAGAGGTCAAGTATCGAAACCCGGTCACGAATAAACAGGCATTCATACGCTACCGGATCGTCGGCAACTCGATTGAAGAGGGGGAACCGGTAAAGGCGAAGAAATTCGACATGCTGTTTATCCGCAATTCGTTCCAAGCACGGGATCGGGGATTGAAAGAAGTTCGCCGGCTTCTGTATTCACGCCAAACGATGGCTATCCGAGCGCTTGCCGATGGGGAATGGGTGAATGTCGGCCAGATGGTGCAGGTAGCCGATATCTACGACGCTAACCAGCAGGATGGCTATATCGTCGCGCGTAACGGTAACAACTTCGATACTAGTGAACGGATCGAGTGGTCCGGGGATATGTTTGTCGTCATCACTGATGCAAATGGCACCCCATCGGCGCGTGTTCAGGCATACCCCCGTAGCGATACGACATTCGGTTTTACCGCTCCAGTACCAGCAATAAATCTCAATATATTTGACGGATATAACGTCCAGTCTCCGTCTCGCTACGTTATTGCCACGCAAATGGAGATGGACGCAACTAAGTGGACGATCACAGAAAAGAAACCGAATGGCGACGGGACTACCTCGTTAACCATGTCTGAATACAACGATGAAATGTATAATTACGAGGTAACTGAATAAATGGCTACCACACCGACAAATAAGCCAATCCCTAGCGAGGATGTGAGGGATTTAAAATTCAACTCAGGAAAAATTGATGAGATAGTTAGTTCAAGCAACAGAACATATATCGATAGGTTTGGTGTTGAACGATATACATGGAAAGGGGCTCTTGATAATATAGCGCCATTAGGTAAACCTTGGACATTACAAGAGGCTCAAGCCGCTATATCTGCGGGAGAGATCGCAGATGGCGCTTATTTTTTTGTATGGTCTGATGACACGAACTCAGTAGCAGACGTTTATCAAAACGTTGGTGGTGTAGCCACTAAAACAGGGAAAAGTTATCCTAGCAGTGAGTTCATATCAGAACTCGATGCTAGGACAAAGAATCAAACGCTTTCAGGCGGCTTCTTTAACGGAATGTCAATTACGTCCGCTGCAGCAGACATTGATGGAGTGTGTATTTATCTTACTGTTGAAAATGGCGATGTTTATGTTGCCACAAAAACAGGAATGGTTTCATCTTCGGCAAATGCTGTAGTAGCAAATAAATCTCTATCGTATGGGTTTTATAATGGTATTCCAGCAATACAGTTAACAACTGACGCTGAAGGGAAAATAATTTCATTGTTCACCGCAAAAGGTGAGTCTGTTAGCAATGGAGATATTCTCATTGACATTGAATATGATTTTGGTGGTCAGTCCAATGCGCTTTGCTATGGTTTTGTTGATGGAAGGCCTGCTGCAAAGGTTGTTGTTGATATAAAAACAGGAACCGTTTCTGAGATTGTTTCTTCCAGCGGTGATATTTATAGCTACAACAATAATCTACTAATCAAGCTAACTGATATTGGAAGTGATACAGGTGGTGTTGATAGGGATTTCATTTACTCAGGAAAACAAAAAAGCTACTTGGGTCAGGCGTCATCTTACAGCGAGCCTAACAGCAATATCGTTTATATATTTATTGACGAAGGACAATCAAACTCATGGGGGCAGGGATCAGGTGGTGTTCCGACGATAGCTGGGAACCCTATTTACCCTGGCAATGCATTAATGCTGAACACCGGAGTAAGGGCTGTTAGCACGAAGGCAACCAGCTTAGTGCCCCTGATTGAAACTCAGAGTGGTCAGTTGAGTGAAACATCATGCTCATCGTGGGTTAATCACACGATACGTGACGTTGAAGCGTTGACTGGAGTCATGCCTACGATTGTCGCAATAAATGCAAGCCTTGGAGGTCAGCAATACTATCAACTGACACGGGGCCAGGATACGTACAAGCGATTCCAGATAGCTCTACAGTCAGCAACCGATTTGATAATTAACCTTGGGAAAAGGCCTGTTGTTGCTGCATTCCGCTGGATGCAAGGAGAGAATGAAGTTGATATTCAGGCTAGGACAAAGCAAGAGTATGAGTCTCAACTTCGTCAGCTTCAACGGTTTAAAACTGATGATGTTAAGATGATAACCGGACAGCATGAAGATCCCGTTTTCTTCATAAATCAAATATCGTGGCCGAGCACATATCCCGAGGGGTTGTGGAGGCAGCCAATTAAAGAGGCTCAGTTACTGAGATCAGAGAGGATCTTACCAGTGGGGCCAATTTATCAGTATCCAATGTCTGACCATATTCATATGAATTCATGGGGTAGAAACTATCTTGGTCAATGTTTGGCTATCGCAACAGTAAATGAGGTTTTTGGTGCTTCAAGCACGCCCATGGCACCTTGTGACTATTATTTTGTTGGTGATAATGTGCTGAGGGTTAAAGTTTCTACGCAATATCCTCCACTTGTTTTTGATACATCAGGTATAATCTCAATGGATGGGCTTGATAATTATGGTTTTGATTTCGATGATTACACTGAATCGCCACCAGAAATAACTGATGTTTCCTTGGTTTCTGCTGATGTGATTGAAGTTACGTTAAACAAAAAGCCAGCACGATCTTGGCGACTCGCATATGCTATGAAAAAATCAGATATTGACCGTGCAGGCCCTATTACAGGAGCGAGAGGTTGTCTCAGAGATAGCTCTGGTCATAAAAACATTTACGACAATGCAGTTACAACTTTCAACTTCTGTCCTTCATTCATTATCAACTCAAAATAAGGTGATATCATGCTGCTTGTTAGAACTAACTCCAAATCTGCATTTTCTGGGAACAATATACCAGTGTTCAAAGTAACTAAGGCAGAGGAGGAGCTTTTTAACCTCGGTGTTTCGTCATGGATTGAGACCGGGGAACGTTTCATCAGGACAAATGGCGCAGGGGTTGTAACCGGAGTTCTTGATCGTGCAAATAGCGATGTTCTTGTACCTGTATCATCAGCTCCAACAAAAATTAACGCTGGAATTCCAGCTTTGCATTTCAATAACACGCCTGTGCGAGGCGGTGTTGATGTTTTTGCAGATACGAATATTCAGACGATTGTTACTGTGATGCGTGCGAGCCTGGGTACTGTTGACACGATTATCGGAAGCCAGGCTGCTGACAATAAGCCATTAATGCTGTTTGTCGATCGTCCTGATGATTCAAAAATGCGCTACTTGCAGCATTTTCCTGATAACCAGATCAACTCTACAAAGCCGGTAAAAGGCATCGGCTGGTTCTCATGCGTTATTACCTACAACCTGCCAAACCCACAGGCTGTGTTTTATGTTAACGGCGAACAGGTAACGGCGCCTGGACCGGTTACTGGTGCTCTATCAACTGCTGCCGGCGCACGTAAAATCGTAGTGGGCGGAGCTGGCCCGCTGGGCGCACAGTCGCCGGGTACATTTGATTTTGCGTTATCAATCGTCATTCCAAATGTCGACGCGTATCGCGATCAAACTGCACTTGCGAAAATCAATGCGTATCTTGCCGAATTTATGCCGCGATTAACCGCATAAGAGGCTATCGATACAGAGTAGCGAAATCGAATGCGATGGATGCATCTACGGCCGCTCCCTGGGTTTCAAACGGCACTTCTGAGACAAGCGGCCAGCGCCCTTTATGCCAAACATAAAGCCAGTGCTGGCCTTCTTCGTCCTCACGGATCGCGAACATCGGAGGGCTATTCTGTTGTGGCTCTGGGTATCTGTCGTTTTCGTTGAGAATGAAGATCTGCCGGCCGGCGAGGGTGATGCTGCCCATTGCTCTGCTCCGCTGGTGGGGGTGCAATAATGGTAGCCTATGGAAGAGGAGTGTTGGATTTATGGGGCATGTATGGGGCAAAAAATTACCGCAAAACGATACAACTACCTGCTAAGTAGTGGCTCGACTTGCGGTAATGCTTTGTCAATAACCGTGATTCCTTACTACTTCCAATCAATTTCCGCTTTTACGGCTGCCTATCCTCAACAAGCCGGACTGGGCCAGGTAACGTCACCCCTTGGGCAGCAAGAGGGCGGCGTATTCAGACATTCCGCCCTCTGCGCTATCTGGCGCGCTACCGACGGGCGTGGGGGTTATGGCATAACCGCCACTTCACGCTTTTTTATCGCGGCGATGCCAGTTAGCCAGATTTTTCAGCGGCTGCTTCACATACGGGCTGGCTTTGATCAGGCTGAACAGCAGTTTATTCACCGCCGTACCCACCTTGTCCATCGGCCGGTCGATATCGAGAAACAGCACCGCACGCAGCTCGTCGGTGTCGTTGCGGACCTCGTGCTCGTAGGAATCATCAAACAGAATCACTTTGCCCTCATCCCAGTGCAGGATCTGATCGTCAACGCGGATCCACAGCTTTTCCCGATCCTTTGGCACGATCAACCCCAGGTGCGCACGCACCACGGCACGGGTCGGGCCCTTGTGGGGCACGATGTGATAGTGCGGTTTAAGAATCGAAAACATCGCGGTGCGCATGCCGGGGATCTCGCTGACCGCCTGTGCGGTGCGCGGGCAAATGGCGCAGTTATCATCAACCCGCTGCCCGTAGACAAACAGCCCGAAGGTTTTCCAGTTATCCCCTTTAGAGATGCGTTTCTGATCCGGCGATATTTGGTGGAACGCGGGAATATCTTCCGGATGCTCCAGCAGCCGATCCAACTCCTCCCGAATTGCCGGCCAATGGGCTTCCAGCGTGGCCACCCAGTTAAATTCATGATTACCGATCTGCGGCGTAGTCGAGATTAGCGAATGACGGGTCTGAAATTCGCCGTTCCAGCGCAGGAATCTTTTCCCGGCTTTAAGCAGCAGGCGGCGCAGGAGGGGGCGCTGAGATGCAGGGGGCAATGCGGTATCCGGCATAGAATCGTGTCCTTGATGTCATTGACGTTATGCAGTCAGCCAGAGACAGGGCCTGGCTCACCGAAAGAAAGGGTGAAAATCACAACGTCATTTAGCATAAGGAAAGCATCGCGAATAATTTTAATCATTAGTGCGCGAACGGTGAGCGGGCCTTGGGATAAAGGGGAAGGAAGGAAAAAAGCCCCTGCAAAGATGAGGGGCAAGACACACAACAACACCAGGGAAATCGGTAATACTCACTTTGCCGATACTATAAGGATTTTATGGGCAAACTTCACCAAAATATTGTGCTCTGAATGTGACAAAGACGCAGTGGTTCATAAGTAACGGTAATTTATTGCTGTCCTAAGGCCGAAAGGAAAGCGCTGGCGCCGCCCGTTGTTGCCCGCCAACATCGCAGAAGTTTAATGTTATGTAAATTACGCGCTTAACTGAGCCGGAATGCTTCTTTTTAAACGATAAGTTGGGTAATTTGGCCGCTCTCCCGCATGTTCGAGAGTATAACAATGAAAATGATCCGTCTGTTTGCCGTGGCTGGAGCGCTGATTGTGCTCGTTTATTTCCTTACACATACCTGAAATGGGGTTATCTCTGAATTTGACCGCAATATCCTAAAAAAACGGCGCCTTTCGGCGCCGTTTTTTGTTTGTCTGCCGATCAGCGGCCGAACAGGTCGCGGCGACGTGGGCGAACAAATTGTGCGATCAGCACAATCAGCGCCACCAGCAGATAGGCGCCGAAGATGCCGACCAGCCACTGTGGCATTTCCAGCGTCAGGAACTGCCATTGGCGCACGGAGCAGTCGCCGGAAGCGTGGAACACCGCCGGCAGCCATTTGTCCAGCGGCAGCCACGAAGGGAAGCTGACGAAGAAATCGCAGGTATTGAACGGCGAAGGGTGCAACTGGATCATGGTGTGCTTCCACGCCAGCTGTACGCCTTCCCAGGCGCTGTAAATCCACAGCAAGATCGCCACATAGCGCAGTGGGGTTTTCGGCGCGATGGCGCCCACCAGCGAGGCGCCGAGGATGCCGAACAGCGCGCAACGCTCATAAATGCACATGACGCAGGGCTGCAGCAGCATAACGTGCTGGAAATAGAGCGCGACCAGTTCCAACACCAACGCTGTCAGGGCCATCAGCAGCCAGGCGCCGCGTCCTTGTGAACAGCGGTTAAAGAATTGCAACATATCTAGATTCTTCCATGCAGTAAGCAATTGAACCGGCAGTGTAAACCAATTCCTTCTCGCTGCCAGCCACCTGGGCCGGATTCAGCGTAAAAATAGTCGGTTCACCCTGCCAGCGCCGCCTTAGTGGCCGACGGCGTCGATGGGCGGCAGCGCCAGCCAATGCCACTGCGTCAGCAGCTCGGTCGCCGGCTCCAGCGTGAACTGGACGCACAGCAGACCGACCACCGTCAGCACCACCGTATAAGGCAGGGCCATCCACACCATGCGGCCATACGACAGACGCACCAGCGGCGCCAATGCCGACGTCAGCAGGAACAGGAACGCGGCCTGGCCGTTAGGGGTGGCGACCGAAGGCAGGTTGGTGCCGGTATTGATGGCAACCGCCAGCAGCTCAAACTGCTTCAGCGCGATGGTGCCGGTCTCCAGCGCCGTGCGCGCCTCGTTAATGTAAACCGTGCCGACGAACACGTTGTCGGAAACCGACGACAGCAGGCCGTTGAACAGGTAGAACAGCGAAAGCTGAGAGGCGGGGTCGGCGCGCAGCACAAACTGGATCACCGGGCTGAACAGGTGCTGCTCGATGATCACCGCGACCACGGTGAAAAACACCGTCAGCAGGGCGGTGAACGGCAGCGCTTCCTGGAACGCTTTGCCGATGGCGTGTTCGTCGTTCACGCCGCACAGGGAAGTGGCGAGGATGATCACCGACAGGCCGATCAGCCCAACTTCCGCCAGATGGAAGGCCAGCGCCAGCACCAGCCAAACGCCGATCAGCGCCTGCATCACCAGCTTGAGGCGTTCTTGCCTGCTGCGGCCAGCGGTGGCTTTGCGATCATACTCTTTCAGCACTTCGCGCACCGCCGGCGGCAACTGCGCGCCATAGCCAAACAGGCGAAAACGCTCTACCAGCCAACAGACCAGCAGGCCGCACACCAACACCGGCAGCGTGACCGGCGCCATACGCAGGAAGAAATCGATAAAACCCCAGCCCGCGCTTTTGGCGATGATCAGGTTTTGCGGCTCGCCCACCATGGTCATGACTCCGCCGAGCGCGGTGCCGACGCCGGCGTGCATCAGCAGGCTGCGCAGAAAGGCGCGGAATTGTTCCAGCGTCTGCTTGCGCTCTTCACCGGTGAAATCGCTGTCATCGCCGATGTCGCCATCGGGGCGATTCGACGTCACGTTGTGATAGATGGAATAAAAGCCGGTGGCCACGCTAATCACTACCGCCACGACCGTCAGCGCGTCGAGGAAGGCGGAAAGGAAGGCGGCGGCCAGGCAGAACGCCAGCGACAGCAGCGTTTTTGACTGGATGTTGAGCAGCAGCTTGGTGAACACGAACAGCAGCAGCTGCTTCATAAAGTAGATGCCGGCCACCATAAAGACCAGCAGCAGCAAGACTTCCAGGTTATGTTCGATTTCCTGCGAGACCTGCGCCGGGCTGGTCATGCCGATGGCCACCGCCTCCAGCGCCAGCAGGCCGCCCGGCAGCAGCGGGTAGCATTTCAACGCCATCGCCAGGGTAAAGATGAACTCGACCACCAGCAGCCAACCCGCGACAAACGGGCTGGCGAAGAAGAACACCAAGGGGTTGACCGCCAGGAAAATGAGAATAGTCAGTTTGTACCAGTCGGGAGATTGCCCCAGAAAGTTTTTGAGCAGGGCGCTGCGCAGGGTTGTTTCCATTGTCCTTTATGCATCCTTAAATCAGTCGTAGCACGTACCCTAACAATGCGGCGGGGGCGGGCGCAACCGGAGCTTGTTTTACGGCGGCAAATTTCTGCCGGCCGGTGTTTTTGCGCGTTTTTTGCCACTTTATGCACACTTTCGTTTATTGTTTTTCGCTCACGCTATGTCATGTCAGCACGATCTGGTATGATGAGCTGATTACTTTTACTGATTTTATCGTCGCAACGGAACGTCAAACACATGGTCATAAAGGCGCAGAGTCCTGCCGGTTTCGCGGAAGAGTACATTATTGAGAGTATTTGGAATAATCGCTTCCCCCCTGGCTCTATTTTGCCCGCGGAGCGTGAGCTTTCGGAGTTGATTGGCGTCACGCGCACCACGTTACGTGAAGTGTTGCAACGTCTGGCCCGCGATGGCTGGTTGACCATTCAGCATGGCAAACCGACCAAAGTGAACAATTTCTGGGAAACGTCCGGCCTCAATATCCTTGAGACCGTGGCCCGTCTCGATCACAAGAGCGTCCCGCAGCTGATCGACAACCTGCTGTCGGTGCGCACCAATATCGCGTCGATCTTTATTCGCGCCGCGGTGCGCAATCATCCGGAACAGGCCCAGGAAGTGCTGGCGAAGGCCGCCGAGGTAGAAGATCAGGCGGACGCTTTCAATCTGCTCGATTACGAGATCTTCCGCGGCCTGGCGTTCGCTTCCGGCAACCCGATCTACGGCCTGATTTTCAACGGCCTGAAAGGGCTGTACACCCGCGTGGGCCGTTACTACTTCTCCAACCCGGAAGCGCGCAAGCTGGCGCTGACCTTCTACAGCAAGCTGTCCACGCTGTGCCATGAGAAGCTGTACGACCAGGTGATGGATACCGTGCGCAACTACGGTAAAGACAGCGGGGCGATTTGGCAGAGCATGCAGGGCACCATGCCGAGCGATCTGACCGAAGCGCGCCGCTGAATACGACTAAGAATATTAAGGCAAAATCGTTCGTTTGCCAGCGGTATTCCGAACGAGTCTAAAATAGGCGTCTGTGGTTCAGGGGTGAGCCGCAGGCGTTTTTTTTCGCCCTTGCCAAGATGTTTCTTGATTTATTGGCAAGGGCGTTTTCACCCGTAGCTTCTGCGGGTTATATTGTTAAATCCCGTAAGGCAATCATGCCGCCAAGATAAGTCATATGCTGGTTGTCGTAATATAATAATCTCTCTTTTTCTTTGAATTGACATCCATGTATATTACATAAATTTTTTGCGGGGAGGACGATCTTAAATAATAACCTATCTCTGAAAGGTATCATTAAATGTTCTAGGTTTATTCGCGGCATTGAGTATTTTGCAGTGTAATTGCCAGTATGGTACATGACGGTGGTAGTGGGGGTGAGGATTTTTGCCACTAGCTTTCTAAGCGGGATCTCTTCACTATCGAGCGCTTTAACGGTGTTGAACTTAATATAAGGGACATCTTCAATTAATACGACGCTTTTCCCAGCACTATTCAATTTCTCCACAACATTTTTAATTCCGAGAGTTAGCGCCTCTATTTTTGGGAGTTGCTTTCCTGGTGCAGAGTAACCTTCGTTGTCGTTAATTATTCCGGAATCCCACGAGGCGGCAATAATGACACTTTTTATCTTGGGGTTGTTGATTACGAAGTCAAGCGCTTTAGCGTTGTATTCTGCGCATTCTGTTGCATGCGAAGGATATGCGTTCATGGTTCTGAACACCCCAATAAGCATCGGGCAGGTCGCTTTTGTCAACTGATAAACAGACATTTGGTGCCGCTTTGCATAATGGTCGACGCCACCGCGGAGTGAAGCAGCGTGGCTGTCTCCCAATAGGGCGATACCGGCATTTTTGCTGCTATCCAGACAAACGCTCTCGGTTGAATATGACGTGTGGCCTTGACCGATCAGGCACTTGTCGGCAACCCGTTCAAGTTTGTCGGCTTCCGCTTGAACGACGGCTTGTGAGACAGGCTGTGTGGCGCCTTTAGTTAAATAAAAAACAGAAGTAGGCAGCATGAGAATGGCAATCAAGGATAAGTAACCGCGAATAATGCTGCTCTCCTGCAACCGCCAACCCTGGCGAAAAGGGGTTTCGATATAGCGGTATGACAGATAGGCAATGACCAGCGCGAGGCTGACGATTGTTAACGTCGCGCTGAGTGGCAGGGGCTGACTTGCAGATAGCCTGGCAAAAGAGAGCAGAGGCCAGTGCCATAGATACCACGAGTAAGACACCAGACCGACAAATACCATCACGGGATTGCCCAACAGCCAGCCGCTCAGGCGGCCGTTGCCTAAAATAAGAAGCAAAGCGCCCAGCGTGGGCACGAGCGCCGCCGCGCCCGGAAAAGGGGTTTCGCTGTTGAAGTATGATGCCGAAATGATAATCAAAATCGACCCGAGGATAAATTGCAATTCTTTTAGCCAGGCAGGTTGGGCGGAAAGACGATTCTGTTGTTGGGCTATCGCTAACCCTACCCCCATACCCAATTCCCAGGCACGCGTTGGCAACATGAAGAATGCAAAAAGTGGATTGGCCTGAGTGACAAAAAGACAGGTGATAAAGGACAACAGGGTGATAGCGGCGATCCAGAACAGCGTGTTGAGTTTTTTTCTAAACAGGAAACTCAAAAGCAAGGGTAGAAAAATATAAAATTGCTCTTCGACGCCTAATGACCACGTCATCAATAGCGGGTTTAGTTCAGCATTGGGTGAAAAATAGTTGGTTTTGTGCCAAAGAATAATATTCGGCACTGATAATATTGTTGCGCCAGAAAATAATGAGAAGTCTTTCATTTCCAGCGGGGAGAGATAAAATGCTGCTATCACGGAGATAACGGTTAACATGAAGAGCAACGCCGGCGCTATCCGCTTTATTCGTCTGCTGTAGAAGTTCAGGTAAGAAAACTGTCCTTGCGAATGTTCGCGATGAAGAATTCCACCGATGAGGAATCCAGAGATGACAAAAAATATATCAACGCCGATGAATCCGCCGCTTATTTGTTTTATGCCAGCATGGTAAAGAACAACCAGAAGGATGGCGATGGCGCGCAAGCCGTCAATGTCCTTGCGATAACGGTTAACCGTGCCCTGTAGGGTTTTTTTCATTTTATATGATTGCTAATTATTAAATTTGTATTACCGAAATTAGAAGTCGATGGGCTTTTTGTCAATTTTACCCGTCTGTTTTCGGACTTTTTCCGCCACCCGTTAAATGGATAAATAAAGCCATTCCCCGGCTTGCCGGGGAATGGCGCGGTGCGGTTACAGCGGCGTCGGCCGCGGCGGGCAACGTTCGAGCAACTCCACGCTGCCATCTTCGTTTTGTTGCTCGAGGATCACGTCGAAGCCCCACAGGCGATGCAGGTGCTTCAACACGTCGCGGCGGCTCTTATCCAGCGGTGCGCGTTCCTGCGGGATGTAACGCAACGTCAGCGAGCGGTCGCCGCGCAGGTCCACGTTCCAGATCTGAATGTTCGGCTCATGGTTGCTCAGGTTGTATTGCGCCGACAGCTCCTGGCGGATCGCCCGGTAACCGGCTTCGTTATGGATCGCGGCAATCTCCAGATAGTTGTTGCGATCGTCGTCCAGCACGGTGAACAACCGGAAATCGCGCATCACTTTGGGCGACAGGAACTGGCTGATAAAGCTCTCGTCCTTGAAGTCGCGCATGGCGAAGTGCAAGGTGTCCAGCCAGTCTTTGCCGGCGATGTCCGGGAACCAGTAGCGGTCTTCTTCGGTTGGCGACTGGCAGATGCGCTTGATGTCCTGGAACATGGCGAAGCCCAGCGCATATGGGTTGATGCCGTTATAGTACGGGCTGTTATACGGCGGCTGATACACCACGTTGGTGTGGCTGTGCAAAAACTCCAGCATAAACCGCTCGGTCACCCGACCCTCGTCGTACAGATGGTTGAGGATGGTGTAGTGCCAGAAAGTGGCCCAGCCCTCGTTCATCACCTGAGTCTGCTTTTGTGGGTAAAAATACTGGCTGACCTTGCGCACGATGCGCAGCACCTCACGCTGCCAGGGTTCCAACAGCGGCGCATTCTTCTCGATGAAATAGAGGATATTTTCCTGCGGCTCGCTCGGATACCGGCGCGCCTGCTCCGGCGACTCTTCGCGTTCGACGCGCGGCAGGGTCTTCCACAGCGTGTTCACCTGGCTTTGCAGATACTCTTCGCGGCTTTTCTGGCGCGCTTTCTCTTCTACCAGGGAGATTTTCTGCGGGCGTTTGTATCTGTCGACGCCGTAGTTCATCAGCGCGTGGCAGGAGTCCAGCAACCGCTCCACTTCATCGACGCCGTAGCGCTCTTCGCATTGGCTGATGTAGTGGCGGGCGAACAGCAGGTAATCGACGATGGAGCTGGCGTCGGTCCAGCTGCGGAACAGATAGTTATTCTTGAAGAACGAGTTGTGGCCATAGCAGGCGTGCGCCATCACCAGCGCCTGCATGGTGATGGTGTTCTCCTCCATCAGGTAGGCGATGCAGGGATTGGAGTTGATGACGATTTCATAGGCCAGCCCTTGCTGGCCCTGTTTGTAGCGCTGTTCGGTTTCGATGAACTTCTTGCCGAAGGACCAATGGGTATAGTTGATCGGCATGCCGACGCTCGAATAAGCGTCCATCATCTGCTCGGAGGTGATCACCTCGATCTGATGGGGGTAGGCGTCGAGCCGGTAATGCTTGGCGACGCGGTCGATCTGCTCCAAATACACCTGCAGCAGCTCGAACGTCCAGTCCGGTCCATCGCTCAGACGTTTATCATCCTTAACCTTTTCATGTGTTGAAGTAGTCATCAGCGCACCCTCATTATTCACGGGTCTTGCTCAAACGGCAGGCCCTGTAACAAGCATAGTTCAAGTCATAATTAACCGTTGCAAATCAGTGAAATAAAAATGTCGGTACGCAGGGGAGCGAACGGCAGTCAATCCAGCGCCCGCCGGCGCCGCGTCCGTCCCGGCAGAAGGCGGCGCAGCGCCGCGCTTCCTCTTCGAGTATAACCCTGCGGCAGGGGGGCGCAATAGGTACTCTGTAGCGCGACAGGGATTGAAATTTGTTATGTTATATTGTAACTTTTCATTTTCTCAATGACGGACAAGGAGCATCTTTTGGCGAGGCATTTTGGCAAACTGGCGGTGGCGCTGGCAGCGTTGTTTATCGGCGGGCAGGCGCTTGCCCACGGGCATCATTCACATGGCAAGCCGCTGACGGAAGTGGAAAAAAAGGCGGAAGCGGGCGTATTCGACGATAAAGACGTCAAAGATCGCGACCTGGCGGATTGGGAGGGCGTGTGGCAATCCGTGTATCCTTATCTGCTCAATGGGGATCTCGATCCGGTGTTCAAGAAGAAGGCGGAGCAGGATAAGAGCAAGACCTTCGAAGAAGTGAAGGCCTATTACCGCAAAGGGTACGCCACCGATGTGGATACCATCGGCATTGAGAACGGCGTCATGGAGTTTCATCGCGGCGACCAATCCAACGCCTGTCAGTATAAGTACGCCGGGCATAAGATCCTGACGTATGTTTCCGGTAAAAAGGGCGTGCGTTATCTGTTCGAATGCCAGGATGCCGGCAGCCTGGCGCCGAAATTCGTGCAGTTCAGCGATCACATTATCGGCCCGCGCAAATCGGCGCATTTCCATATCTTTATGGGTAATACGTCGCAGGAGGCTTTGCTGAAAGAGATGGACAACTGGCCGACCTATTATCCCTTCCAACTGCAGACTAAAGAAGTCGTGGACGAGATGCTGCATCATTGATGCGGCAATTCCGCAGATTCTGTGTGCGGCCAAGTCAATCGTACGGCTGAAAATAGCAACGATAAGGAGGAACTTGCCGCCTTCTGACTATTATGCGCTAAGCATTACTGACAGAGTGTCAGTGAAATGTGCCAACGTAATTTATAACGTCATCCCCAAAAATAAACCCGCAATTGCGGGTTTATTGATTCGTATACTACAGAAATATTTGCTGAAACATCGGTACTAACAGTTTGTTGCCATATTCACTGAGGTGGTCGTCATCGTAATATATCGGGCGGCCATTATGAGTGCTTTCGCAGAGACCGTTTTTGCACAGCATCGGAAGAGGATTGAGGATTTTGACACCGCATTTCTCCGCAGCCTCGTCCTGCGCTTCCCAAACGAATTGATGACGTTTGTGGTAATCCTCTTCCGAGAGGTAAATGTGCATGCTCTTGCCGAGCATCATTGAGCGGGAAAGTGTTTTCGGGACATCCAGCATCATTTCCGGCGTTGGCCTAACCAAGAACACCGGATGATCAATGGCCAACTCGCATGCTGTTGCCACCAGATCCTTTTTGAACTCCTTCAGAAACTCGGGGGTAGGGTGCGAATAGATCTTGGAAAAATAAACCATCGGCATATTCATTTTCGCCACGATATTGTGTTGGCCGAAGGCGTAGACGGATGAACGATTTATAATGACGATCGGGATCGTTCTATCAATGCGCTTCAATCTCTCACGTTCCCACTGGTTAAATTCGTGACACTGGCTTCCCGGCACTTCTCCGGGCACCATCTTCGCTCCGAAAAGAGTCGGGCAACTGGCGTAAGTCAGGTCAAGAACACCGTCATTCTTGTTAGGTAATGCGGCGACGACCCCAGTCAACATAGCGTCCGCATGGCTATCGCCTACCACCACGGCTTTAATGTCATGGCCGCCATATATGCATTCCGGTGAACGGGTGCTGGTAGAGGCAATGCACTTGTCGCGATTAGGGATAACGTTCAGGCTTTCGTTGGCCACTACATCAATTTGCGGTGGCACGCGATTTGGGAAATTGAGCTTGAATAGCGCGATAGAGGCGAAACCGATGATCGTAGTGCAAGTTGCGATCGTAAATGCATTTCCCCAGGCTGTTTGCTTCGACAGTCTTTTTCTGGCCGGGTTTTCGATCATTCTTAATGAGAGTTCGCCAAGAATAAGACTCAGAATGATGCCGGCAATCAGCCAATTCCATGAGCTCGCAGCGTTGTTGTAGCCGAGAAACACGACAATAGGCCAGTGCCAAAGATAGATTGAATAGGACGAGACGCCAAGACGTTCTGCCAGGTAGTTAGAGGTAAACAGAGAATTTTGGCGGCTTGCAGCCAGCACCAACATGGCGCCAGTAACCGGCACCGCTGCATATAAGCCGGGCCACGCCAAGCCGGGATTAAACAGCGTGATGGCGGCGATAATTAAAGCGAAACCAGACCATTCTAACCATTTAGCACTGGTAGCATGGAGTTGAACGTTTCGAGTCAATCCCCACACTGCCCCCCCGGCCAGCATCTCCCAAGCGCGCGTTGGCAGCAAATAAAATGCCGATGATGGAGATTTGATCGCGAGGTAGCAGGACAACGCAAATGAAAGTATCAGGCCGACGAATATCGTCAATTGAATACCGCGAGTTTTCCACAGACGAGCCATGAACACGAGAGCAATGGGCAGAATAATATAAAATTGCCATTCAACGGAAAGTGACCAGGTATGTAGTAACCACTTCTCATGCGAGTCTGCGTCAAAATAGCCGGCCTCGCGCCAAAACTTGACATTTGAAACAAAAAGAATTGCGGTCAGAACGTGTTTGGCAAGGGTGGTGTAATCCGTAGACACAAGGAAAAACCACCCCAGCACCAATAAAGTGATGCACAGGGCCATGAGAGCTGGAATGATTCGCCGAGCGCGCGCCAGATAAAAATGCCAGATAGAGAACTTGCCGGTTTCCAAACCGCTGACAATTATTTGTGTCATTAAAAAGCCGGAAATAACAAAAAACACATCTACCCCGACAAAACCGCCCGCAAAACCGGGGATGCCGAAGTGAAAAAGAACAACGGCGATGACGGCCCAGGCTCTTAACCCGTTAATGTCATGCCGGAAGACCCTTGCAGTAGAAGTCATATTGATACTCATTTATCAAAATTATGATGTTGATTAACAACTTGTAACGTTGCTTGGCGATGTATTTTGCACCAAGTGACAAAAAATGCCTATACGTATGGCTGTTGAATAGGATTTTTACGCAGAAACTGGTGTTTGATCGGTGATGAAGCGATGTGTTGGCCTGAAGAACGGGCGATTTTTGCATGGTTTGCCGCGAATCGAGATACGCAAGCCATAAGGTGTTTAAAGGATGTTCGTTTTTACTGCGTTTTTTATGCTGCCGAGGTAGAAAACCTTTTTTTTGTTTTTATGCTTTGTTTTGTATTTTTTTTGGTTTTTTATTCTTAATGATTTGTGGTTGGTGCTTTTATGTTCTGTTAAATTCTTGTTGCCTTTCACGCCTTTTTTCATTGCTATCATTGATAGCAATGATGTCGAATCAGCGGCGCTCTGACGCCATATCCCCCCTTAAACCGCATCTTATCGCTATTTTCAGGTGGCTATTGCAAATGCAGAGCCCATCGACGATAAATTAATTGTGAATATTGTCACGTTTGATGATGAAGTTGTTGGACGGATTTTTTCACTGAGTTAATTTCCTGTGAGCAGAAGATTATGCTTTGTGAAGCCTTGAGCTGGA
>Ga0157361_1000017_pt1 | contig 109389 bp, 138 predicted proteins | sample AttlaeALBM2_FD_111481 | JGI IMG/M metagenome (GOLD analysis project Ga0157361, IMG submission 111481) | Fungus gardens microbial communities from leaf cutter ant in Ribeirão Preto, State of São Paulo, Brazil - Atta laevigata ALBM2 | ecosystem: Host-associated > Fungi > Mycelium > Unclassified ...
GACATAATAACTCCTTTTCATTAAGTCATCATTTGATATGCAATTTTGATATATAAATAAACCATATGATTTGTAAGGTTTTTCTAGTATCAAGATAACAAAAATCCATGAAGGCTTAAGCGATACTTATCCAATTTTTCTCCCTTATTGGCCTGGCGAAACGCGAGAAAACATCAGAGCAAAAGCCTACAGATTTGAGTTACTGAACAAATAAAAAAGCACGAATTCAAACTAAAAAAGTCTTAATCTGTGTGATTTCATCGCGTTAAAAAATTCCACGGTAATCATTCAGACTTTTTCTGTTGCAAAAAAAGGGTGAATGACTACCTAAGTTCGCACCATTGCCATTCATCCTGAACCCGCCGGGCGACCGACGACATCACGTTGCGCCGTTCAACAACGTAGGTATTAAATACTAAGGTATTGGATCGGTCAACTACTTAGGTTGTAATGTTGCGTTGATGTGACGAAGGTAAAAGAAATGAAATCTTAAAGGAGGGGGATTTGCAACAGCAAATCTCTAAGTAGTTTCTAAGCCTGCATTGATTTTACAGGCTTTTTTTCGGGAATTTTGAGTTTGTCAGATAGAGCGTTGAGAGAAAAAGGCACGACCTAGAATTTCGATTTCACTCATGGCTATTTTTTCATCAGGGAAACTATCAGAATTAAAGCTTTTTAACGTCAGTTCGGTGGGGCCAGAACGGTATAACATCCGAATTCTTCGCCAACCACTCTGATCAATCGCATACACTTTTCCATCAACAATCCTCTTATCTTTCAGGTTTATACCAATCTTAGACCCTTCAGGCAAAATCGGATCCATGCTATCCCCGGAAACGATAAAAACGAGCAAATCTGAACCACTTTCATTAACGCCAAAGTTTTTAAGGTCTTGAATATCAATGCGCATTTTTTGACCGTTATACGTTTGGAAAGGGAACGGTGAAATCTCAAATGCGCTATCTATATCGGGTAAGAAAGGAATTTCAATCTCACCGCTTCGGAGGAGAGAGGTCGGATCGTACCCCTCTAAAGTTTCGTAATCGTTGGATAATCCATCGCGGGAGGAAGTATGGTTAAGAATGCGCCGTTCATCAATATATTGCTTACCGTTTCCACTCATCAACCATTCAGCTCTAACCCCAAGTGCTTGAGCTATCTCAACAATTTTTTTACTACTTTTCGCATTCCCAGAAACGAGCTTATAAATCGACCCCTGAGAAATCCCCGCGCGTCTCGCAACTTCACCTTGAGAAAGGCCGCTTTCTCTCAACATCATCTTCATTCGATCTGATAACGACATTATGAATATCTATGCCTCTTCATGCCTGAGTATTGAAAAACGAATACCCAGAGAGTTATGATTGACCATCGTTTAACTACTGAGGTAATTAAACCATTGAACGAAATCATCAAGGTGGCCATCGAAAATCATGGCAGTCAGAAAAAACTTGCTGATGTGTGCGGCGTCACTCAAGGCACGATCTGGAAATGGCTTCATGGCCGAAACCAGGTCTCACCTCAGTATGTGAATGCTCTCTCTCGTGCCACGCACGGCAAATTTTCACCTCACGACATTCGCCCAGACTTGCCCGAACTTTTCCCTCAAGACTAACCGAAAAGTTCAACGCTCTTTAACAATCTGGTTTCTTTCGCTGGAACGATCATGTTCGTTTTAGCTCATGATAACCGAATTATTACACAACGATGAGGAGTTTAACCCTTGAGTAAGACACACCTTCGCACATCCCTAAAGATTGAATCGGCTTTACTTAACGCCATTGCCTTACATGGTTCAGAGAACATCGCAAGGGCGATAGGGATCGACAGGTCGCAGATCTCTAAGTGGAAGAAAACGCATATCCCGAAATTTTCGAAGTTACTGGCGGCGATAGGGTATGAGGTTGACGATGAGGATTTGAGACGATTAGCAAAGCAAGTTGCGGAACTGTTGATAAAAGAAATGCGTCCAGATGCTGATACACCTGAACGCATTGATAGGAACACACGATGAATCACTTCACTCCTGATTATGCATTTCAGTTATCGCTCAGACAAGCCTCAAATATGAGATTCGCTTTCTTTGATCATTCATCAGAGTAAGCATTACCGACAACTGAAAAAAGGCCTATCCACTCAACTGGACAGGCCTTAAGGCGAAACAAGAGGTCTTAATGAATCTTGAATTACTCAAAGCTGATCTTAACATGAGCTTTTTCAAAAATCTTCGACTTTCATTCTCTCTGATAGTGGGGGATGAATGAGCCAGATTTTTAAACTTCATGATTTTACCCACGAAAACAAAATTCGGGGGAACAAATTGCTCAACCAAAAACAGGGGCATTTTTCAGTTTACCGAAGTCTTTTTCAGGCTAAATGGACAAAGGATCCCGAAAAGCTTGCTATCTGGCTCAGGTTGCTTTCTGAGGCATCTTTCAAAGAAAGAACTGTCGATTTTATGGGGCAACAATGGGATCTCAAACCTGGTGAGCTAATCACTACTGCTGTTCTTCTCGGTCAACATGTTGTGACGAACAATAAACCTCTCGATAAACGAAAGGTTTTGAGGATCCTGAAATTCTTCAAAGATGAATTCATGATCGAGATCTACCCGAAGAACAAAGCATCGCTGATCCTCGTCATCAATTACTGTCAATATCAGGGCATAGATGAGCGCCCTCAAGAACGCCCTCAAGAACGCCCTCAGAAACGCCCTCAGAAACGCCCTCAAAAAGTCAGTAATGACGCGGGATTGAGAGAAGTTGGTGTCCCTCAGAAACGCCCTCAGGAACGCCCTCAAGATGGTACACAGAACAATAATGATTTAAATACTGATCTAAACAAGATCCCTATGGCCAGGAAAATTCCTACTGGATCTTCCGGGCGATCTGGATCTACACTCCGACCGGATTCGGCGATTCAATCGCCTAACGGGAAATTCTGGGGAACTGATGAGGATTTACGGTTAGCACAATGGATATTCAGTTTGATTCTGGTGATAAACCCCGTCAGCAAAGAACCCTCATGGGCTTCCTGGGCTAACGATATTCGGTTAATGCGACAGGCGATTAATTGCGATCACCGAACCATTGCCAAAGTGTTTAAATGGGCAAATTCAGATTGCTTCTGGCAAACAAACGTGTTAAGTCCTTTTAAGTTGCGAAAACATTGGGAAGCCTTATTAGCGAAAAGCCAATTGAGCAACGGAAATAATTCATTCGGTAATCATCGAACCAGTTTAGATTTCGATAATTCCGATTGGGCTGAAGGACTGGATTTATGAAACAGATTGCCGAAGCGATAAAACATCAAGATACAGTGAAGCTTTCACTTATCTCTCAAAGTTATCCTGATAAAAAACCTGAACCCTTACCGCAAAAAGCGATTGATGTGTTCAATGATCTCTTTAAGCAATTACGGGCAACCTTTCCCGCAATGATAGCAACAATAAAGGATCAGGAGCATCTTAATGAATTGCGGCGGCAATGGGTAAAAGCCATCGCTGAAAATGAGATTTTTCATCAGGAACAAATTGAGGCTGGAATGAGAATGGCGAGACGCCATGACAAACCTTTTCTTCCCTCTCCTGGTGAATTCATTTCGTGGTGTAAAGCGGGTGAGGGGAGTCGGTTTAATCTGCCCACGGCTTCAGAGTTATTTGAATCAGTTATGCGATATAAAGCGACACATTTTCAATATCGAACACCTGAAGATTATCCCTGGGAGTCTGATGCAGAATATTGGCTGGTTACTACTGTTAGCGCGAAGATGAGTAATCTTGCATTATCGGTTAATGAGTCAATTAAAGTTTGTGATCAGGAAATCAGGAAAATTGCTAGAAAGCTTTCTGATGGGATCCCAATACAGAAACCTGTTCCTCAATTAGAGAAAAAATTTATTCCCTCAACACCTGAGGTTGCACAACGGAACATTGCGAATATCAAAGCTATGTTTAAGTCACATCGTTAATATCTGGGGCATTTCTTGCCCCATTTCCTTTCCTTTCACACATAAAATTCTATGGTCGCCTATTACAACGAATGGGACCGAAAAACCGCGTCCTGGTTACGTGTTTTAATCGATAGAAATTTAATTGCGCCTGGTCTCGTTGATGAAAGAAGCATCACGGATGTTCACCCCTCAGATTTAGCTGGTTTTTCACAATGTCATTTTTTTGCCGGGATCGGTGGCTGGAGTTATGCCTTACGTCTTGCTGGCGTTCCTGATGATTATCCTTGCTGGACTGGCTCACCACCCTGTCAGCCGTTCAGCGTTGCCGGAAAACAACGAGGGATCTCTGATGAGCGTCACCTTGCTCCCGCCTTTATCAATCTCATCAAACAGTGTTCGCCTTCAATCCTCTTTGGAGAACAGGTTGCGGCGGCGATTAGAAAACACTGGCTCGATGATTTATTCAATGAACTGGAAAGCGAAGGTTACACCTGCGGGGCGGCAGTTTTGCCAGCTTGCGGCATCGGTGCGCCGCACAAACGCGAACGATTATTTTTCGGCGCTCACCAGCTGGCCAACGCCATGCGCCCAGAATGGGACCGTGAACCCCTATACCGATCCCCTCAAGGTGATGGCTCGCAAAGCCAAAGGACACCAACAGAACCTTCAGGATGTCGTGATTCTGGCGAACTGGCCTACACCAACCACCAGCGATTTCAAAGGCAGCGGCCCGACAACGCTTCGAAAGGATGGAAAGGATCGGATGTTCGATCGTCTGGATTATGCGACGGAACAGGGTCTGGCCGGATGGACAACGCCCAGTGCAACGGACGGCATGAGAGGCGGCAGCGGGATAACAAAGAATATGAGCGGCAGCTCTTTGACGCAGCTCGCGAAAATGATGGACAGGATCCGAATTACCGCTTTTGGCGAAGTGCGGATTGGATCAGCTTCAGGGATGGAAAATTCCGGGCAGTTGAACCCGGCTCATTCCCGCTGGCTAATGGGATTCCCGCCAGAGTGGGACGATTGCGGGGTTATGGCAATGCAATAGTGCCTCAGATTGCCGCTGAATTTATTCGGTCTTATTTCGATGCTATGAACGATTTTCATACTTGATTCTCAACACATTAATAACAAGGCGAAATGATGAAAATTGAATTGATTCATGGAGATTGTCTGGATGTAATGAAAGATTATCCTGATGACTATTTTGAAAGCATAGTCACTGATCCGCCCTATGGATTGAGCACTGAACCCAATATGAGCGAGGTGTTAAATCAGTGGCTTTCAGGCTCAGATTATCAGCATCGCGGCGGCGGATTCATGGGGAAGACCTGGGACAGTTTTGTGCCTGGTCCCGCAATCTGGAAAGAATGCCTCAGAGTGTTGAAACCGGGTGGTCATTTGCTGTCTTTCTTTGGCAGTCGGACCTATGACCTCGGAGTAACAGCCATTCGTTTAGCTGGATTCGAAATTCGCGATCAGATTATGTGGGTTTATGGGAGTGGATTTCCGAAATCACTCGATATTGGTAAGGCGCTGGATAAGCTCGCAGGAGCTGAACGAAAGGTTATCGGGAAAAACAAAAATTACGGCGTGACAAAGGCTGATGATGGGAAGCTTGCCTTTGGAGATTATGCAGGTGAATGGGACATTTCTCTTCCTGCATCAGAACAGGCTCAGTTATGGGATGGATGGGGAACAGGGATTAAACCCGCTCACGAACCCATCGTTCTCGCAAGGAAGCCGTTTAAAGGATCCGTTGCTCATAACATTCTGGTTCATGGTGTCGGTGCGCTGAATATTGATGCTTGCCGTATAGAAAGCCCTGAGGGGAAAACGAAGGGAGGGCGCGGTGCAAATTATGGCATTTCGGGATGGCAACCCTCTGTGAACTTTAAAGAACATGACGATAAAGGACGATGGCCAGCTAATTTCATCCACGATGGTTTACAGGGCGAAAACTGGACACGTTATTTTTATTGTCCTAAGGCCTCGAAAACGGACCGTAATGAAGGGTTAACCCTTCCGTTCATTCCTGCTCATGAAATTGTGATGCGTCAGATCAACACTGACGGTCTTAAGAGTCCTCGCGCCGGAGCTGGGCGAACCTCTGGTGGTAAGAATTATCATCCGACCGTCAAACCGATGCCGCTAATGGCCTGGCTGTGCAAGTTGGTGACACCACCAGGCGGAAAAATTCTTGATCCCTTTATGGGGAGTGGTTCGACAGGAAAGGGCGCATTAAGTGAGGGATTCAATTTTTACGGAATAGAAATGGATGAAGGCTATTACGAAATCTCATTTCAGCGTGTCACCAGCTATTCGCATTTCCTTGAGGGTCAGCCATGAAATTTCCACCTGAGGGGATCAGATTGAGTCCTCATAATCTTCACATGGTCAGGGATGCGATAACGAAAGGTCTGAATGAGGGGAACATTTATCGGCTCAGGATCGACCCCTGGCAGGAAAAACGGTCTCTTTCACAAAACAGTATGTTTCATGCCTGGATGAGGGAACTCAGTCGTTATCTGATCGCTCATGGTCGTTCTTACTGTACAGATGAGTGGTGCAAAGATGCGATGAAATTCACCTTTCTGGGTTTTGAGGAAAAAGAATTCGTTGATGTCATTACGGGCGCTCGGATTGTGAGGGAAACATTAAAACAGACCTCTAAGCTAAAGACCGGCGAAATGTTCGATTTCATGACGAAAGTTCAGAACTGGTGCCTCGATATCGGCTGTATGCTCACGGTCAATGAGCATTCAGAATTTTTTGAGAACCAGCGAAAACAGGAAACCTGACAATGAGCGATGAAAACAAGGTTATTACGTTTAATGGTCGGTTTGATCCGAACGCTGACATCAATGAAATGAAAAATTTTGTTGAAGGTGAACCGCCAAAAGAGGCGAGATATTGTCCGCATAGTAATGTTCTCGTTTCTGAATATGACCGTTCAGTAACCTGTCGCCTTTGCGGTGCAAAACTTGATCCGTTTGGTTATCTGCTTTCTCTGGCCAAAAAAGAAACGCGTCTTGACTGGGATTTGCGAAGCTTGCGAACTGAAATCAAATCCCATCGGGAAGGCCTGGAAAATCTCAAGCGAGAGGAGACCAATACACGAGCACGGATCAAAACCGCGAAATTTCGTCTTAATGATATCAACATTGAACTTAATCAAGCTGGTGACAAACTGTTAAAGGAAAAAGGGCATTTATGGAATGTTTAACTGAGGATGATATTGAAAAGGTTGAGGCTCAGGTAATTTCTTATCTCAAAAAGTTTGGGAAAGGAAATCTTGAAGAAATTTATGCTCAGGTCAGACATGAAACCCCGTATTTTTTACTGAAAGATGTGTTGTTTGCAATGTTCAAAAAAAACACACTGAGACGTAAGCTGACCCGGAATGAACCGACAGAATATCGACTCACCTCCGATTATCCTGATTTTGGCCTACCGTATAAAAAACCTTACAGAGGTGAACCAAAAGAAGGCATGGGTAAACGCGATGCGCGATGTTGTGTAGACTCCAACAAAGAAAACTCTAAAGTCTATGAACTGAATATGCTGTTGCGAAATGTACGAGGTGATTAATGAAGAAATCCTGGTTTCAGCATTATCCTATGTCTGAGGTGGAAGCGAATCAGTTGATATTTCGTTATAAGTCTCGCGGTATTGTTGCTGAGAAAAATTTGACAGGCGATCCGCGATTTTATGTTGTCAGTGCTTTTTTACCTGTGTCTAAATCACCTCCCCGTCCGAGTAAATGGTTTCAGAATCGAATGTGGAGCCAAATGTCCTGAGGACAAAACCTGAAAGCCAGTATTAGTCGCTGGCTTTTCTCATCTTCTGAATTTGCTCATGATACAGACAAAACCAAAAGAAAAGACGTGTCCGATTTGCGGGACGTCTTTCATGCCGTGGACAACGACTCAACGAGTCTGCCATAACTATAAATGTGCGCTTGAATGGAATCGTCGTAAAGACGCTGAAGCGATTGAAAGGCTTAACCGAAAATACCCAGAACGTTTAGTGATTAAGCCTAAAAGCTATGCTGATCATAATCGTGAAGCACAGAATGCATTTAATCGCTATATTCGTATTCGCGATAGTGGTCGTTCGTGTTGTGCCTGTGGTGTTCAGCTTAATGATAACAATCCCAATAAGCCCGGATCGTTTGTTGATGCCAGCCATTACCGTTCAAGAAATGCCGCTTCCCATTTGCGTTTTAATGTTTTTAACTGTGTTAGTTGTTGCTGGCAATGTAACCGCACATTAAGCGGAAACATTGAAAATCTGAGAGTCGGTTTGATTGAACGCTTCGGACATGAAATTGTTGATAAACTTAATAATAATTATGATTTGAAGCATTTCGATATCAAATATTTAATCAGGATTAAAAATATATTTACCCGTCGCGCCGATCATCTGTTAAAAATTCGGTCAGGAAAAATAAATGAATCTTGAAAAATCTGTTCGGTTCCATTTCCCTAAGTCATCGCGTATTTCAGATGAAAGTCCCTCTACCAGCGAAGAAACCCTTAAATCCTCAGATGTACTCGCTGCGATTGGCATGGCACAACAGGAGGCCGCGTTTGGTATCTGTGCGTTTTACGGAAAGATGGATGTCAGCCGTATGGATAAAAGCCAGGCGGTTACTGTGTTGATGAAGCGGGTCAGGGCCATGCTGATTCGTGGGAAGGTTTTTCCAGGGTTAGAAGGGCGCATTCGCGCCAGGATAATTTATCTGATTGCTCTCTTTTCTTATGAGGCTTACTGCCGAACAGCCGGATCACCTGAAGGGCGTTGTTCTTACTGCAAAGGACGGGGAACGGTCCTTGATCTTTACCTTACAGAAAAACTGAATATGCGCGTGGTGAAGCCCTGTTCCCGTTGTCATGGACTCGGCTATAAGCCAGTAAGAGCAAGCCAGCTACAACGCGCGATTAAAGCGATTTTCCCCGACTTATCTCAAGCAAGCTTTTCACGGCATATCAAACCCATCTTTGAGGCGATGATACAATTCTGTTTTCAGGAGGAAAGCCGCGCTGAATCCGCTTTGCACAAAGCGACAAAATAAAAATAGTTCATAAATCGTGCGAATTTTGAGTTAAGTCTCTTGAAGCATTGAATAAAAACGCATAACCTGAGTACAGAGGGTGAGAAATCCGTCTGCCTTTGTCACTGGTAGTTCAACGATACGCTTTCCTCCTGCTTTTCTCACTCTCTTCTCTTTCCCCTCTGTTTGTTCCTTTCCTGTTTTTGTCGGTTATTGGGTGTTGTTCTGCGAGCAAGGTTAATTCGACAGATTCAAGTCTGAATCAGACATTGGGGAAAGCGATCTTGCTTTCCCTCAGGCAAAAAAAAAGACCGCCAGCCCTGGCGGTCTCAAAATGACACAATCACAATTTCGGTGGATACTCGCCACTGGAGAGAAGCGAGTGAGGTAAGTTTACGAAATCCTTCGGAAAAAACGTATTAATCTGAGCTGTTAATTTATTTGTTTTCAATAAGTTCATTTTTTGAACGCGAAATTGATTGTTTTTAAAGCAATTAACTTTGCAAAAATGCACATTATCAAAAACTTCTTTATCGATAGAATTACAAAAAGAAAAGTGCTTTCTCAGAAATGAACTCGTTAGGATCTAGATGATGGAATTGGATAAAGATAAAGAATTTACCTTTGCCGCGATAGCGGCGATGAGTATGGTCTCGCTTGTCTCAGGTGATCAAAACGAAAACGAAGTTGAGGAACTTTATATTCAGATACATCAATCTGATATTATTTCCCTTGAAACTGAATTTGCGTTAGAAACACTCGAAGAGCTAAGTTCACGTTTACAAATAAATTTTGATGATACATGCGATTCGCTTCTTCTCGACTTATCGAATTTTGGGATTGAGCACGATTCGGCTGTTGATATTGTCAATATGGCCCTCGATGTCGCGAAATCGAATCCTAAAGTTTGTCCAGAAAAAATCGACATGATAGGCCAGATCTGCCGTTCTCTTGACCTCTATTCAGGAGATTTCGAATTTTCACAGTAACAACCTCAAGCGACACTTTACCATGTAGCATTGGCTTAGTGATTTCCCTGGTTCCGTCCAGGGATTTTTTTTCGCATCGGTTTTGTATCTGTTGTCAGCTTTTTTGATTACACTTCTCACTGAATCTAACCAGGAGTGTTTTCATGTTATGCGTTACCCAGTGGATCTTTTACCTTGTGACAGCGGCTTTAACGTCCGTTTTCGTGACTGTGATAAGATTACGGCTCATGGCCAGACCCGGACAGAGGCACTTGAGAAAGCGCAAGCCGCCCTAATCGAGGTCGTTGAAATCTTCTTCACAAAGCGAAAGTGTGTCCCTGGACCCTCACCGATTGAATGTGATTTTGTTGAGTTGCCGCTGAGTGTTTCGGCTAAAATCCTGCTATTGAATGAGGTCATTTCGCAAGGGATCACGAACACTGAACTCGCGAACCGGCTGGGCTTACCTCGGCAGGAAATAACCCGAATTTTTAATTTGAGTCATGCAACAAAAATAGACACAATACAAAAAGCGCTTTCTGTTCTCGGTAAGCGGCTTGAACTCCACCTTCATTGATTCCATCATCTTAAACTTCATCTTTTGTTGTACCTCACCTGCCTGAACATGACTGTTCAGGCTTTTTTTTGTCGTTATCGCTTTGCCTAAGCGAGTTCAATCAGAGAGCCTTTTAAGGGTGAGCCAGGTGAGAAAACCTGTCTCTCTCTGTGGTTTTCTCCTGGGCACTGGCTCACCCACAAAAGGAAAGACAATGTTCGGATTCTTAAAAAAACGTGCCCATCGTGCCACCAACGAAATCAAAAAGTTTGAGAAACGCGATCTCGCTCAGGCTGTCGTGAATGCTGCCTATCTGGTTGCGTTCTCAGATGGAAACTGTGATGCCCTTGAACGGGCTAAAATCGACCAGATTCTGAAGACAAATCCCGTTCTCGCGAACTTCACCGGCGAACTCAACGAAATTTCCGGTCGAATCGTCAGTTTGCTTGAAACAGATTTCAAAATCGGTCGTCGTGCGGCGCTGCGTGAAATCGAAGATGTGAAAGGCGATCAGCGTGAGGCGGAGGATGTGATGGACGTTGCCGTGGCTATTGCTGAGGCTGATGGTGAAATCGAAAAGGCCGAATTGAAAGTTCTTGAACAAATCGCAATGGTGTTAGGTTTGCGGCTGGAGAACCACCTTGAATAAATACCCTAAACATTTCTATTTTTCAGGGTTTCTCATCTTCTTCATCGTTTTTCACTTTCTCGGTAATCTGGCATCCGCTTTTTCGGATGGGATTTTACTCGGTGCCTTATTTCTCTTATTGCAGGGCAGATAAATGAATTTTCCAATCCTTGATCTGATTGCACGAATAAAAGTCATGTATCTTGCCGCTTTTGCAGAAGGCGATTTCTGTGAAAAAAAGAAAGAGAAAATAAACGAGATTTTTGAAAGCTATGGTTTGAAAGGTGATGCGTTATACCTGAGTAAACGTCTTGCCATGAAAACAAAAGCTGAACTCGATGAGAATGGCGATCTGACTGTTGATGAATATCTGATGGAACTCAGTGAACAATCGAGTAACCAGGAACTCGCGAATGAGCTGATGATCCTTTTTCTGTCTATTGCGAAAAGTGACGGTGATTTCTCAGATGATGAGAAAATTCTCGCCGCAGATTTAGCGGATAGCCTGGAACTCGATATTGATTGCTATTTGTCTGATGAAGAGTGGGGCGAAAGATAATCATCCAAACTTATCAGGTAAGGGTCCAGACATTGGATCCTTCTTGCATTGATTAGGATAACTGCTTTCGTAAATAACATGACTGAGTTCGAAGTTAATTTGTGCTTTTATCCAGGATTCGAACTTATCGCCAAAGAACCGCGCAAACTTTTCAGCCATTTTCGGCGTTAACGCGATTTCTCCATTAATCAATTTTCTGATCGCATCCTCAGGAATATTGGTCCGATCAGCCAAATCAAAGATCAAAATGCGGGTTTCAATCAGTCGTTCACGTAACACTTTGCCGGGATGAGGATGAATCACTGTTTTCATAGACGTAACTCCTGTAATTGAACAGGAGTTACTTTAAAAGAAAATGTTTCAAAAAATCATCATTTCGAGCGGTTGTCCGGTTTTGGAACACAAATCGTATAACGCGGAAGTGTGTCAGTGCGGACTTTCGATCTCTGACGGGAAATGTCGTGTCTTGCCTGCATCTCAAGTAAGGCTTCGGCAGACAGACCGATCGTTGCCGCGATTTTGATGGCCAGAATAGGGGTCAACGGCGTTTTGCCGGTAATCATGCGCTGAATCAGGATCGGACTCTCATTGATGTCGTTCGCAAGGCGAAAGTGATTGATGCGCATAAGTTTCAGTAACCGTTTAATTTCTGATCCCGGATGTGGGGCCAATTCACTCATTTTTCAAATCCTTAGGTAATTGAGTTTCGATATCAGGGTATTGGCAAGAAGAATTTTAACCTCTCATTCTATGCGCTTTTGTCGACAGGTAGTTGTGGCCGTGATGCCTGTTTGCTATTTCTTAATAACCTGTACCTAAGTAGAGATTCTAACGAATGGCTCCAAACCAAAAATTTGAACTGGTGATCCGCTTTCTTGATGACGGGCATACGAAACTTAAAACTGCTAACGGTTATGCGATGTACAACCAGCTAGGCGCGAAAGTACGTGAGGAAAATCCTTCAAAAGCCTGTCCTTTCCCGGATATTCTTACGATCTTCGGGAAACCAAAATCTGAAATCAGTCATGATCATATTCAATCTATTCTTCGTCATGCTGATGCTTGCGATAAACCCGAACCTCAGATTTATGAATTCAACACCAGTACCAAAGAACTTCCTTCTGAACATGATCTTCTTTTTAAAAAGCTGAAAACCGTTCTGATTGAAAATGCCCCGACAGATGGTGAATTTTCACTTTCTTTACATTTTTCACCCCATCAGACACAAGATGAAGAAGAGGCTGAGCCTGAAAATCCTGTTGAACCTAATGATGTCCAGCTTGCGATTTTACTCGCGCTTCTAAATTCACAAGGTCAGGCCCACTAAGTTTGCCCAGGATAACGCATGGATGTTTTGATTAATGGCATTCTCTTTACTCCAGATGATAATGAGAATTCGAAAATCGGGATTGCGATTACCACGTTTAATCGACCTGAAACGCTAGAAAAAGCGTTGGATAATCATCTGAAGTTTCTCCCTGCTGGCGCGAAAATCTTTGTGATCGATGATGGGTCAACGATTCCTGTTGAGGTTCCGCCCCGCGTAGAACTGATCCGTCATGAATCGTCACTCGGAATCGTTCAAAGCAAAAACGCCTCTCTACGTGCGTTACTGAAAGCAGGATGCGAAGAGTTGTTTCTGTTCGATGATGACGCATGGCCAATCGCGAAGGGATGGGAAAAGCCTTACATCAATTCACCTGAACCGCATCTGTCCTATCAGTTTCTGGATCTGGCCATTAACATCAAACTGAAAGACCTGGCTGTTCTCTATCAGGATGATCAGCATATTGCCTATACCGGCCAGCGTGGGGTAATGCTCTATTATCATTACACGGCAATTAAACAGGTTGGTGGGTTCGATCCAGTTTATCAGCGTGGGATGTACGAACATTCAGACCTCGCACTTCGCATTTATCATTCTGGCTTAACGAGCTGGGCATTCGCTGATGTAGTGGGTTCAAATCGGCTGATTTACTCTATGGACGAACATCTGAGTGTTAAGCGTACTGTGATGAGAACAGACCGTGATACTCAGGTTCGCCGTAATGTGCTTATTCATAACAAACGCCGGGATGAAGAGTTTAATGGCTATGTGAATATCTGGGATCGGTATAATGCCGTTCTGACTTGTTTTCTCACCAGTAACCGTGATCCGCAACGAAAAGACCGCCTCAAACCTGATGCCGAATTGCTTTCTAAATGGTCCTCATCTATTCGCGGTGGTAAAGCTGTTGTAATCGCTGACCAGCTTCAGAAACCTCCTACTCAGGCCATTATTCATCGTGTGCCTGAGGTGAATATGAATGTCTATTTCTTACGCTGGTTTCATATCTGGCAATATCTGAGAGACCGTCCAGAAATTGAAAATGTGTGGTGTACAGATGGAACAGATGTGGAAATGCTCAAAGAACCCTGGAGCATGATGGAACCAGGAAAAATCTATGTCGGGTCTGAACCGAAAACTTACGCTGATTCCTGGGCCTCACAACAGCATCCTGAACCGATTTTTCAGGATTTTATTAAATCTCATCAGCATGATGTGATGTTGAATGCCGGATTGCTGGGAGGATCACGCGAGGATGTCATGTTGTATGCCCATTCCATCCTTCGCATTTTTTCTAATGTTGAATCTCATAATTTCTGGGAAAAACGCAAGGTAAAATCTGTGGGTGACATGATCGCCTTCGGCATAGTCGGTTATCGTCACAAAGAACGTCTGATTACTGGTCCTGGCATTCATACCGTGTTCAAAACGAACGGACTCGGACGTGAGTTCGCGTTATGGCAGCACAAATAATGTTTTGTGTTGTGGCTCACCATTCCCGGAGAGAACAGGCAGAACGCCTGAGTTTTTCACTGGGTGCGAAATTGTTCATGGATGATGAGAATCATGGCAGTAACTGGAATCATCATCGTGCTCTGGTATGGGCGTCTCAGAAATCCTCACGCATTGTCATTCTTGAAGATGACGCGATTCCTGTTCAGGGTTTCGATTTACTGGTTTTCGACTGGCTATTGCGATTTCCTGATCAGATTGTGAGTTTTTATCTGGGAACAGGCCGACCGCCCGGAAAGCAGCTCGAAATTGCCATGAGGCTGATCGACAGCGATAAAGCCCGAACAGATTTCATTGTGCTTAAGCGTCTTATTCATGGTGTCTGTTATTCGGTTCCTCCTGCGATGCTTCCTGGCATTCTTAAACGCTGGAAACCGTTAAAAGGGGCAGACTATGCGATCAGCGATGCTGCGAGAAAACCTGTCATTTATCCAGTGCGTTCGCTGGTGGATCATGATGATGGTGAAGTGGTTGAACGGCACCCTGACAGACAGTTTCGAACAGAACGCCGTAAGGCCTGGCGATTACATCCGGGGCGAAGCCGATGGCAAGATTAACGACGCTGAAACCCAGATTGAAGAACCTGGATCCACATCGTCTGAAAGTCGCGAAAATCAGTGATAAACGTATCACCGGCGGAACGTTGCAGAAAAGACGCTTGCTTGTCTGGAAGCATGATCCACGTTGCGCGATGTGTGGTCGTTTAACGGAATATCCACATGGTTTCGAACTTGACCACAAAATCCCGCTTTATATGGGAGGAGAGGACGTGATCGAAAACACTCAGATTCTGTGTTGTGGTCCTGATGGCTGTCATCGCAAGAAAACCCATTCGGATATGAAACGATGATTCTTTCTCCCTTATCGAACTTTATTGGCGGTGCAATCGTTAATTCTGGGTTTTATCGTAATAACACAGAAGAAGCCATTGGTGGCGGCACTGAAACAGCAATTCAGCCTCAGCCTGATTTATCCGATATTGATTTAACTATTGCATCCCTGGATTCGCGTATTACTTATTCTGGTCCTGTTCATCTCTACTGGAATCAGAATGGCATTCTTGCAAGCTCAAATCTTAATGAATGGCCATTGGAATTCAAGAATGGTATCGCTGTTGGAAGAAGTTTACCTGAACCGGAATCAACAAACTTACAGGTTAACTGTCGTGCTATTGTCGCCTCAGATAACGTTAAGCCATCAACAGGATTTACTATTAATGTTGATGAGACAGGTGCGCCAGATGGCGGATCTATTGGTGTTCTTCCTGTCGTTTCAGAGTTCTATCTGATTTCTCAAGATGTAAACGGTGTTGATTTAGTTTCTGGTACTGCTTATACAATTTCAACAGACTGGAGTCGATTAGTTTTCCCTGTAACAACAACAGCGGATAGTCGTACACGAATCTGGTTAGGAAGAGACTTGAACTCAAGTGATGGAACGCCTTTCGTTTTCCTTACGCAAACTGATCCCATTACCTCAGGGAATTACGTTTTCTCCTGGTTTGCTAAGGAAACCAGTGATGATCAAAATGAATTCGTGGCTGGGATTGGGATGATTGAAAATGGAAATTATCCTTATGCAACGTCGCCCCTCATTACTGAGGATGCAAATCAGGTAACACGTCCTGAATCGTCGGTGAATGTTTCCTTAGTTGGCGATTCACAAAGTATTGCTGTTGTTTATGACGATGGAACAATTGACATTATTCCTTTCAATAATGCTCAAAGCATTTCACTTCCGTTTGCCCCTTTTAATTGGGGTGAGAAATATATTACCAGGATAAAATATCTTGATAATGTACCTGACCTTTCTCCAATAGATTTGACAACTGAAACACTTGACCCTCGTGTAACTTACACTGGTCCTGAGCACAGTTATTTAGATTCAGAAGGTCTGATTAGCACAAGCTCACCCAATGAATGGCCACTAGAATATTTCAATGGTTTGGTTGCTGGTCGACATGAGCCTGAACCAGAAACTAAAAATTATGCTCTCGATTCTGATGCATTCGATCGCTCTGGTCCTGGTTCTAACGCAAACTGGATGTTTTCACAGGGAACAACAGTTACGATTGAAGGGTTTGATCCACGCCAGTTCGCCGTTATTGATGTTGAACCCCAAAAAGTTTTCATAAATGTTTATAATGAAAATGATGCGACATTTTTCTTTAATCCTGATGTGAATCCTGGTACAGATTCAAACTGGGATCGGGACATCTTAAGATTTACGAATAGCACTGAATCAGAGCTTCGGTTTTACACCCAACGTGAAAATTCACAAAGCTATCTCTATCAGCATTGTCCTGGAGTTCCTGCTGGAAATTGCGTGGCTTCTGTTGTTCGTAGACTGACTGACACAAACATGCAATCGACAGCTCCACAAATCGAAATGGGAACTATAGCAACTTCGCCGATTTATAACGGGCCAACTGAACAGAATACTCGTCCTGCTTCTTCTGTTACCGTTTCGAATCCTGGTGGTGCGACCGGCATCGTTCTTCACTTTACTGATGGAACAACATCTGAGGTTGCTTTCATCAACAATGTCGCAACATTACCAATGGCCTCACAAGACTATTCAACACGTTATATTACTCAAATCACTTTCACTAGCTGAGTGTTAAGAGGTTTTATGTCTGATGTTGTGGATCTGACTCAAGACGCTGTTCAAATCACAGATGGTTCGAATGGTGCGCATGTTACGGTTTCTAAAGGTGGCATTCAGTATGCAGATTCGGCTGATAGTGTTGGCTGGCATACGTTAAGCGGAACAATCCTTGAGGTTCGTCCTCCTGTCGTGACATATATGAAAGCTATTGCCGCTGGTGGAGCGGAAATCGTAGTAACAAAATGGTCTGAAACTAGTTAAATTTGTTGTATTAATTAAAACAAATAAGGAATATAAAGATGAAGAATCTTTCTGATATCGGCTATGATGAATTTGTTGGTGATTTCGAAAACTATTTACATAACGCCACGGAATCTAATAATCATGTTTTGGTAAGGAGTGCTGAGGTTAATCGCAGTTTCTTAATTCTGCCTATCGATAAAGCCAAAGAACTTATTCCTGAAGATAAGCTGAAAGAGAGCAACATAAAACTATAACTTAAGAAAAAGTTTGATAGTTAAATGTTTATCTTTTATCCGTTAACTTTTCTATTATTACTGCTAAATTTAAAAAGGAAACAAAATGATTACTTATAATCAGGCTGCTAGTATTTATGATCTGTCTGCTACCATTAAGGAAGGTCTTAAAGAACCGATTAAGGTTCTGACAGGTGATGAAGATAAAGATGTTGTTATCGTTCCGGCTAAAAAGTTCGTTGATTTTGTTCCTGAGGTTATCAAGGATCTTACTTCTATCATTTAGAAAGTAAGAACTGTTCATGATAAAGGCGTACATAGCGCCTTATTATAATTCTGTTAATTATCATTGTGACTTTGCATGAATCTATTTGCATAAACGTAAACATTAAGTGCTAATTAAGATGTTATTGTTTGTTTTCAACTCTATCTTTCTGGGGAGAAAATGAAAACAATAACGCTTTTTGATTTCGTTTATCAATTCGAAGAAACCTTTCATTCTGCTTTGTATGAACCAATAGCTATTCAGACTCAAGCCAATGGTAAGAATTCAATTGTGTTGGTGAGAGAGGATGAATTTCAATTGCTGATGAAAGCAATTAAAGAGTCACCTTTCCTTTTCGAATATATGAAGCTGAAAAAGAGCAATAAAAACATGTAGTTATGATGATAACAAGGCGCAATTATTGCGCCTTTTTTTATTTCAAAAGCATTCTTACGAAACCAAAGGGGGGATATAAAAAAGATTTCAATGTCAAGACTTTTTAAACCTCGCCCCCAATCACGTAAATTTTTTTTTCTGTTTGAGAGGTGATCTACCTGAGCAAAACTGAGGTAGATCGCTTTTTAACCACTTCAAAAAGACCGCCCGACTTATTGAGGAGGCGTTATGAATATTCAACCGGTTTTTTTGCCTGCTCCAGACATCGCGACAATGACGAGTCTTGAGGTTGTGGATTTCATTAATGATGTTCGCGCGCGAAAAGCCGAAAATGAAAGCCTGGAATTTCCCTGTAAGAAATACTCAAAATTACAGCACAAACATTTTCTCGATAAAGTTCTGAAGGTTCTGGGTGAAAAACACTCAGCCGAATTTTCGGCTCAGTACACTGACACGACCGGAAGAGCCTTAAAATGCTATAAATTCCCGCGTCGAGAGGCCTGTTTAATGGCAATGTCTTATGATTATGACGCTCAGGCGCGTGTTTTTGACCGAATGGACGAGCTGGAAGGGCGCGTTCGGGTCAATCTGATGGACTTTACTCGCCTTAAAGAAATGACCGTTGCTGAAATGCAAAACCGTGTCTCACTCGCTGAGCGATTTTCCTTTGAGGAACATGGCCAGCGCGGGAGTGGGCTGATGACGCAACGGAAAAAAGAAAAACGTATGATTGCCAATGCGCATGATGTTGTTCTGAAATTATCTCAGCTCGAACTTCCTGGGTTTGATCAGGAGGTGAAAGCATTGGTATGACCAAAATAGAATTCATCGAAAAGAACATCATTATCGAACTTGAACGACTTGGGTTTGATGAGGTTGCCTGTAATATTGGCGCAAGAGAAGCCGTCGCTTATTTTCGACGCGCATCAAATACCAGTAAAAACGGTAAAATATTTGATGATTGCCTTTTTCATGCAAAACTTTTCGCCAAAAAACACGCTTCAAAGAAAAAATAAGAGAGAAAAACCATGTTAACCACCAAAAAAAGGATGTTTGCAGATGCCTTAATGCGTGGACAGAATAAAACTCAATCGGCAATTTCTGGCGGTTACAGCCCCGCAAGCGCAAAATATAAAGGTCATGAGCTATCGAAAGATAAAGATGTTTTGGCTTATATCGAGCGGGTTAAAAAAGATAACCCTCGCGATGATGTGGCGACTCATTCAGAACCGGTGCCAGAGAAAACTGAAACGCAAAAAGACGATCCTCCGAAACTGGTAAAAGCTGAATCTATTGATGATCCGCTTCTGGTAATGAAACGGATAATGAATGACGCACTTTACATCGATCCAAAGCTGGCGCTCGATGCTGCTGCAAAACTTGCTCCTTACGTTGCGAGTAAAATCGGTGAATCAGGTAAGAAAGAGGCTAAAAACACGGCAGCGAAGAAGGCGGCAAGCGCATTTTCAGCAATGTCTCCGCCTAAACTGGTGGTTAACAATTCGGGTTAGAGCCTAAAACTGTCTCAGTTGCGTCTTTTTCCTGTTTGAAAAGACGTAAATAATCGGCCATTTCCTTATAATCGCCGCCCATTTTTTCTAACGCACCGATCAATTCCATTTGAGAGGCAAGATTTAATGGTCGGAAAAATAATCCGATTGTCATTTTAATAAGTTCAATCTGACGTGAAATCTCCTCAGGTGTTTTATAAATCTGGGTCGCTGGTGGATGGTCGATAATCCTCGATTGTCGCATTTTAATTTCCTCTCATTCATGTTCAGAACTTATCCAGGTTGAAGCCTTAAAGATTCACAATCTGAGCGGTTATTACTGAGGTTTTAAATGGAATGGCGTACAGATTGCCCTGACTGGGCGGAAAGATTGTTGAATAAACAATCTATTATACCTGAACCCATCTATCCAGAAATTGCGAATATCGGGTTAGACATCTTTAAAAAACTCAGGGTGTCGGATTTACCAGGCAAACCCACATTTGGGGAATGTTCCGATCAGTTCGTGTTTGATTTTGTAAGAGCGATCTTCGGTGGGTATGACGTTGAGACCGGACATCAGAAAATTCGTGAATATGGTCTTCTTATCAGTAAGAAAAACACCAAATCCACGATCGCCGCTGGCATCATGCTAACGGCGCTCATTCTGTGCTGGCGTGAGGATGAGGAACATCTCATTCTTGCACCGACTAAAGAGGTTGCCGACAATAGTTTCAAGCCTGCTGCTTCAATGATCCGTTCTGATGATGAACTGTCAGACATTTTTCATGTTCAGGACCATACACGAACTATCACGCATCGTGTAAACCGGAACTCACTTAAAGTGGTTGCGGCTGATACCGATACTGTTTCAGGTAAAAAATCCGGGCGGATTTTGGTTGATGAATTATGGATCTTTGGTAAGCGTGCAAAAGCCGAATCGATGTTCATGGAAGCGTTAGGTGGACAGGTCTCACGAAATGAGGGGTGGGTAATCTTTCTTACCACTCAGAGTGATGAACCTCCGACCGGCATCTTTAAGCAAAAACTCGATTACTGGCGAGACGTTCGCGACGGTGTGATTCACGATCCGAAAACACTGGGCATCCTCTATGAATTCCCTAAGGTGTTAATCGAAGATAAAGCCTATGAGGATCCAAAGAATTTCTATATCACCAATCCGAATATCGGTCGTTCTGTTAGCCTGGACTGGCTGGAGAGCGAATTCAGAAAGTACAAAAACAAAACAGACGGCACTTATCAGCAATTCCTCGCAAAACATCTGAACGTTGAGATCGGAATGAACCTCCGAAACGACAGATGGCCAGGTGCTGATTACTGGATTGAACAAGAGGATGCCACGATTACTTTTGAGAGCATCCTGAAACGTTCTGAGGTGATTTGTGTGGGCATCGATGGCGGGGGCTTAGATGACCTGTTAGGCCTTTCCATTGTCGGTCGCGATAAAGTCTCACGGATGTGGCTCTCCTGGTCTCATGGCTGGTGTACGCGTCAGGCGATTGAACGTCGTAAGAGTGAAGAAAGCCGTCTGAATGATTTCGTTGAAAATGGCGATTTCACCATAATCGAAACGGTAGGTGAGGACTTTGAACAAATCGCTCAGCTCGTTCTCGAAATTTTTTCGGCTGGCTTACTCGATAAAGTTGGCATGGACCCAGCCGGAGTCGGGATGTTACTCGATGCGATGGTTGAGGCGGGTGTTCCTCAGGATTCGATCATTGGTATCAGTCAGGGCTGGCGACTGGGTGGGGCAATCAAAACCGCCGAACGAAAACTTGCTGAAGGTGCGATGATCCATGCTAAACAGCCTTTAATGAACTGGTGTGTTTCAAACGCTAAGGTTGTTCCATCAGGGAACGCAACACTCATCACAAAACAGGCAAGCGGAACGGGCAAAATAGACCCCTTGATGGCCTTATTTGATGCCGTGTCTTTGATGGCATTAAATCCCGGACCGACTAAAAAAGATTATGGTGTCTTTTATGTTTAAGAAGCTGTCGATGCATTCATTCCAGAAAGCATCGACATCTGTCGTTCGGGTTTTCATTTGTCTGAGTTTGGATCTAGTGACCAGGTTGTGAGTTCAGCACTCGCTGTTGATTGTTTGTGCGTTGCTCTTGCATCTGACGTTGCATGTTCTGCATCTGACTTTGCTCATCCTGTTGCAATTTCATTTGCTGTTGTTGTTGCTGAGCAAGCATCTGTGATTGCATCCGCTGTTGCGACGGATTAAAACCAGATTGATGCATGGTGTTCCCTTTGTATGTGGTATTTGCATAACTGAAAAGGGGCAACAGACCAACAAAAACAATGATCAGCTTTTTCATCTTTTCTCCTTTATTGTCAATAATTAAAAGTTTAGATTGTTTTTATGTCACAAAATAAAATTTTATTTTCGTGAAGTTTTATTTAAAACATCATTCATTCAATCCTTTATATTAAAAAAAGATACTCAAAGTGTGCGGTTTTGAGCAAGAAAGGCTCTTTATTTACATCATTTTTTGTAATCATTCGCATGAATTATGATTTTTTTTATCCCGGATGTTGGAAAATTGCTCTTGTTTTCCATATTATCGGAAGGAATAAAAAATGAAAAAATCTGATTTGATTATCAATCTTGCTGACATGAGAAAGAGCGGAGAGTTTGATCCTGATATTGTATTCAGTAATCTAGGTATTACTTACGGTAAAGTTATTGCTATGCCGATCATCAATTGTGCTATTTATCTCGATTGCAGCTATAAAAAAGACCGATTACCGCCATTTATTCAACCTTATCGTTTCGATTCTCAGACGTTTTGGGGATGAAAAGAAAGGGCCGTGTGGCCCTTTCTTTTATTGGTTAGTTTTGGCGAAAGCAAGATAACTTTTTAATGCTTTAATGGCTTCATATTTAATATCAGCCTCATAATAACTAAAGAAATTCGCCATACTGGGATATTCGACAATAATTCCAACATACACTGACATTTCAGGATCGAAATGAACACGCGCAGTATGATTTTTGAGTTTGTAATAGCGTACACCATCAATTTCTTCAAAATCACGGGGTAACAATGATTTTACTTTATTCAGAAAATTCTTAATGCCCATTGATGTTGATTTTCCTTTTATTGTCTTTCTTTTAAATCAAAGGTCATTCACTGAGTGATTTTTGCTTTTAAGGAAAGGGGCGGTCAGACCGCCCTTAATCTTAAGCCCGTTGTAAATTTTCTAACCATGCAGCAGGAATAGAGGGTCGACCGTTAGCTAACACGGTGCAAGCAAAAGTGGCCTCAGCACAAACATGACCATCGACTTTGATTTGTTGAACAAAGTTAACACGAGTGCGTTTATCACTTGGCTCCATGACGCAGTTTACCTCCATCATATCGCCACGCTTAACAGGTTTGCGGAAGCGCAAAGTATATTCAACAATTACGCATTGATGACCCATTTCAAAAAGTTGTTCGATATTCACGCCTAACTGATTACTGATGAAGTCATGACGGCACCATTCCATATAAAACGGGTAAAAAATACCGTCCATGACATTTTGAAAATCGATGTGTTTAGGGTCGACAGAATAATGTTTTGTGAACACGGTTTCTCCTAGTTATTTATGAAATGAAAGGCAGCGAACCACACAACGAGTAACAGAAAGATCATGATAAATCCTGCTTTCTTAATCTCATTGCGCTTGAGTAGCGACGGTTGAATAACACGAGTCCGGCGAATTTTTCTCATAACTTAAAACGTTCAATCAATCCTTATTAACGCCCGAACTATTTCGGGTTTTATCAACATATCAGCGATTACTGACAAAAACGGATCAATCTAAGCCCGCGAAAGCGGGCTTTTTCGTTTCTGGAGATAACAAAATGCAGCATCAACGCGCTGTCAGTTTGTTGCGTCTAAAAGCCGTCAATGAAAACACGCGACAAATCACCGGCATCGCCTCGACACCGACACCTGATCGTTATGGTGATGTCGTGATGCCGGATGGAGCCAAATTTCAGCTCCCGATTCCGCTTCTCTGGCAACACGATCATCTGTCACCCATCGGTCAGGTTACATCCGCTCGCGTGACTGATGAGGGGATTGAGATCAAGGCGCAGCTCGCGCAAGCCGATCTCCCCAGCCAGCTCGCCGCCCGACTCGATGAGGCGTGGCAATCCATCCGATTAGGCCTTGTTAAAGGTCTCTCTATTGGCTTTCGTCCTATCGAATATTCCTACATCGACGAGGGCGGGATCCGATTTTCCTCATGGGAATGGTACGAACTTTCGGTTGTGACCGTTCCCGCCAACGCGGAAGGCACGATTCAAACCGTGAAATCCATTGATCAGGAGTTGCGCGCCTCGTCTGGCACTACAGCACCTCCGCCACCACCACCCGAACCCGCGCATCGCGTGGTTCATCTCACTAAATCCGCTGGCGATTCAGCAAAAAAATCAACCATCAGGAATGAAAAAACTATGAACGTTGGTGAACAAATTAAAACCTTCGAAATGAAACGTGGCTCGCTTGATGCTGAACGCGCTGAGCTGATGGAAAAAGCGTTTAACGAAGGTCGCACCCTCGATGCTGAGGAAGATGAAAAATATGATGAAATCACTGTCGAGGTGAAAAGCATCGATGCGCATCTTGCGCGTTTACGCGATCTGGAAGCTCAGAAAGCTTCTACCGCGAAACCTGTTCAGAATGTTGCCGGTAATGAGGTGACTACGGTTAAAAACGTTCAGGCTCCCGCTATCATCCACGTTGAGAAACCGCTTGAAAAAGGGATTGGTTTCGCACGTATGGCGAAAATGCTTGCCGCGACCAAAGGCGTTAAGTCTGAGGCGGCGATGCTGTCCAAAATTCAGTACCCAGACGACATCAAACTTCAGAGTGTGATGAAAGATCTGATTGCGGCGGGTTCAACCAGCGATCCAAACTGGGCCGGAAACCTGGTAACTGTTCAGGATTACACCGCTGATTTCATCGATTTCCTCCGCCCTCAGACAATCATCGGTCGTTTTGGTGCGAACGGTATTCCGGCACTGAACCGCATTCCGTTCAATGTCCGTATCAAAGGGCAGTCCTCAGGCGGTGCGTCTCAATGGGTGGGTGAGGGTAAAGCCAAACCGCTGACCAGCTTTGATTTCTTCCAGGTCACTCTGGGCTTTACCAAAGTTGCCGCGATTGCCGTTCTGACAGATGAGGTCATTCGCCTTTCAACCCCATCCGCTGACTCACTGGTTCGTCAGTCTCTGGCTGATGCGGTGATTGAGCGTCTTGATACTGACTTTATCGATCCGACAAAAGCGGCGGTTGATGGTGTCTCTCCCGCATCCATCACAAACGGTGCAGCAACCAGCGCATCTTCTGGTGTTCCCGATCAGGATGCTAACACCGCCCTGAGCGTGTTCATTGATGCGAATCTGTCTCCCACTGGTGCAGTCTGGCTGATGTCATCAACTACAGCGCTCACTCTGTCTCAACGCAAAAATGCGCTCGGACAGCGTGAATACCCAGACATGACCATGTTCGGCGGAACCTTTAACGGTCTTCCGGTCATCGTGTCTCAGTATATCGATGATTCGCTGATTCTGGTCGATGCGCCAAACATCTATCTGGCCGATGATGGTGGTGTTGCGATTGATATTTCAACTGAAGCATCGCTGGAAATGCAATCCGCACCGACTCACGATTCAATCACTCCCGCCCCGATTGAACTGGTTTCCATGTTCCAGACAAACAGCGTTGCCGTTCGTGCCGAACGCTGGATCAACTGGATGCGTCGCCGTGATGCGGCGGTGTCTGTAATTACTGACATTGATTATTCAGTAACCGCTGGCAGCTAAGAGGACAGGCGGGGTTCCCCCCGCCTGAATCATTATGATTCTCGTTCGTTACCTTAAACCTACTCATGACGCCTGTTCCGGCGAGAAACGTTTTATTCGCGGGGATCATGCCCTGATCCTTCAGCTCGCCGGATTTGTTGAAATTCTTCCAACCGTTGCAAAACGGATCACGAGAAAGGGTCGATAGATGTTCAATTTTTTTCGCAGAAAAGCGAAAGAAGAGAAAGCCTTACACTCTATTAACTCTGGGGCATGGAGTCGGGTCCTGGAACCTTTTGGGGGTGCATGGCAACGGAATATCGAAATTCGGCTTGATAGTGTCCTTGCATACCCGGCGATTTTCTCCTGTATTTCTCTGATATCGTCAGATGTCGCGAAAATGCCTGTCAGCGTTAAGCGCCGTCAGTCTAATGGGGTTTGGGTTAAAGGTAACGATCCTGTTCTCAGTCCTCTCCTGATCAAGCCGAATTTTTATCAGACAGCGATGCAATTTTTCGAGCTTTGGATGATTTCAAAGCTTGCTCACGGCAACGCTTATATTCTCAAATTACGTGATTCAGCGAATCGCGTTCAACAGCTTCGCGTTCTCGATCCCCGTCGTGTGATCCCTTACATTTCAGACGATGGTGAGATTTTTTATTCGATTCTGACCGATGAACTCAATGGGTTAAGCGGCGGTCTCTACGTTCCAGCACGAGAGCTGATTCATGATCGCTTTAACACCCTGTTTCATCCGTTATGCGGTTTATCACCGATTTATGCCAGCGGACTCGCGGCGATTGGCGGGGAGGCCATGCTTCGTAATTCCGCCCACACGTTTCAGAACGGCGGTAAACCAGGCGGGATCATTGTTGTGCCGGGTTCCGTTGACCGTGAGAAAGCACAGGAAATTAAGGATAACTGGAATTCTGGCTATTCTGGCGAAAATGCCGGGAAAACAGCATTACTTGCAGACGGCGCGAGCTTTGTCGCCGTGTCGCAGAACGCAACAGATTCACAGTTAGTCGAACAGCTCAATCTTTCAAACCAGCTCGTCGCGTCTACGTTCCGTGTTCCCTTATATAAAATTGATACGGGACAGACGCCTTCTTATAACAATATCGAAGCACTGGAACAGGCTTACTATTCTCAGTGCTTACAGGTCCATATGACCGCGATTGAAACGCTTATCGCGGATACGTTCAATCTGAACGAACAAACCTGTGTTGAGTTCGATCATGGCCGTTTGTTACGGATGGACACCGCCGCACGTTATAAATCCTATGGCGATGGTATTGGAGCGGGATTCCTTGCCCCGAATGAGGTGCGGATTAAAGAGAATATGCAACCTGTTGAGGGCGGCGACACGCCTTATCTCCAGCAACAGAATTATTCTCTTGAGGCCCTGGCGAAACGTGATGCGCAAGACGATCCGTTTACAACGTCATCTTCCCAGACACCCACGCCAACACCGACATCTGATAATAATGGTTCACCTGATGCACCTGATCCCAATGAACCAGCCTCGGACGATGACATTCGCGAATTCTTTTTGAACTCGATTGTCACAAGTGGAATAGAGGGAGCAGAAGACATGCTTTCACCGCGAGATACATCGCTTTCAGTCTCAATGGGCGAATTATTCGCAAGGTTATTAGAAAAACTAGAGCGTAATTTAAAATTCAGTTTTCAATCTGTTGTCCTGGAAAAAGAATCTAAGATTGATGATCTAAATTCAGAACTCAGTGTTCTTTATCAATATATTTCTGAGGTTCGTGAATCATTTAATCTTCAAAATGAATTGAATTCGAAAATGAACACGCGAATTTCTGAAATAGAAAATGATGTTATTGATGAATCCGATATTGCCGCGCGGGTTTATGCACAAATCGAACCTCCTGAACTTCCTGATTTCGGCAAACTTATTCATGCTGAAATCGCCAAAATCAAAATTCCTGAACCTCAGCCATTACCTGATTTTAAAGCGCTTATTGATGAGGCTATCGCGAAAACGCTGAGTGAACGTGAACCCCAGATTTCTGAACCTGATATTGAAGGTATGATTGCGAAAGCTGTCGCAGCCATTCAGGTTCCTGTTCCTGAACCGATTGCTGTCCCGGATTTCAAAGGCATGGTGAAAGAGGCCGTTGATCAGATTTCCATTCCTGAACCTGAACCGTTACCTGACATTGAGGGGATGGTGACAAAAGCCATCGCAGAGATCCCGTTACCCAAACCTGAACCTCTCCCTGATATCGGTTTTATGGTCTCTGAGGCAGTAAAACAGATTTCTGTCCCAGAACCTGAGCCTTTGCCTGATATTGGAAAGATGGTGAAAGAGGCGGTTTCAGCGATTCAGTTCCCGGAACCCATCAAACCTGAACCACTGCCTGATATTGCCTCGATGATTTCTGATGCAGTGAAGGCGATTGTGATCCCTCAGCCCGAACCGTTACCAGATATTGAGGGAATGGTGATGAAGGCGGTCAGTGCGATCACGTTACCAGAACCTGAACCATTGCCTGATATTGCTAAGATGGTTTCGGATGCAGTGAAAGCGATTGTTATTCCCGAACCAGAACCACTTCCCGATATTGAATCGATGGTGAAAGCGGCTGTTTCAGATATTGAGATCCCTGAACCGATCAAACCTGAGTTACCTGATTTTTACGCACTGATTCAGCGAGCGGTGAGTGAATATCCGATTCCAGAACCCGAACCGCTCCCAGATCTCGAACTGATGGTAACGAAAGCAGTTGTCGATGTCATTTCTTCGATCGACTTGCCTCAGCCTGAGCCGTTGCCTGACATCGAGGCCATCGTGAATAAGGCCGTTTCAGGAATTACCATTCCTAAGCCTGAACCCTTACCTGATATTGAGGGAATGATTAAACAGGCTGTCGCCGAAATTCCGATTCCAGAACCTGAAAAACTGCCTGATGTCGGTCAGCTTGTCTCTGATGTGGTTGCTGATGCCTTTGCCGGGATCGTCCTGCCAGAACCCGAACCGTTACCTGACATTGATAAAATGGTTCTCGATGCTGTTGAGGCTGTCCTTTTGCCGGTCATGATTCAGCGCGATGAGGTGAAATCGATGGTTGAGGATGCGATTGAAGATATTAAGCTTCCTGAGCCTGAACCGTTACCAGACTTCGCAAAAATGATTCAGGATGCCGTGTCCCGAATCGAATTGCCCAAACCCGCCGACCCAGAACCGTTACCTGATATCGAAAGCATGGTGAAAGCCGCTGTCGATAATATTGAAATCGTGATCCCTGAGCCATTACCTCTCCCTGACTTCAAACCGATGGTTGACGATGCAGTGAACAAAGCTGTGAGTGAACTGGCGATGCCTGAGCCAGGCAAAAAAGGGGATGACGGACGGGACGCGCTTCAGATTGAGGTGATGCCGGAAATCGACACCTCGAAAAGTTATCCTCGCGGAACTTATGCGCTTCATAACGGTGGTCTCTGGCGTGCTTACCAGAAAACAGCCGGATTAAGCGGATGGGAATGCGTGGTTAATGGTCTCAATGACATTTCCGTGAATCTGGAAAACGATCGCATTTTCACATTCAACCTGAGCCAGTCGAACGGCGAGGTTCAGACTAAAACTTTCTCGCTTCCTGTCATGATTTACCGGGATGTTTATCAACCTGGCCGGACCTATCAGGAAGGGGATTGCGTGACGTTTGGCGGTTCGATCTGGCATTGCTATAAAGCCACCAGCGATCGTCCGAATGAGGCTGGTTCCTCAGGGTGGAAACTGGCTGTTAAGCGCGGACGTGACGGGAGGTAAGTATGATTGAATTCGTTACGCTCGATGAGGCGAAAGCGCATTTGCGCATAGATACTGACGCCGGAGACGATGACCTTCAGCAAAAGATTTATTCCGCAAGTGCCGCCGTCCTCGATTACATCCAAAGTTCTCGCGATGTCGTGGTTGATGATGATGGCAATGTGATAACCGGGACCAATGAACTCGACAGGGTGAAAATGGCCACGCTGATTTTGGTGGGTATTCTTGACCGGGTTCGAAACGGTGAAGAGGAAACCACCTATCAACACGGTTATTTGCCGTTTTCGGTTACAAGCCTGATTTATTCCTTGCGTCAGCCGACAATTATCTGAGGACACACGATGAAATGTGGTGGTTGTGCCGCTCGTCGCGAGTGGATCAAAAAGATGACACGACTTGCTTATGAACGAACCTTTGGAAAACTCGCTAGTCGAGGCAATAAAAGCACAAACTCAGGCGATAACGCGTCTCGCTGAATCGAATGAAGGTCTTGTGGCCATCATTTATGAAACGTTGCTTGCTGATCCTGAAAATGGGAATCCGTCTCAAACCTATCTGAGTGGAAAACCGCGAGGATAAATAATGGAAGCGGGAAGATTACGTAAACGAGTGGCCATTCAATACCCGGAAGAAACGTATGATCCCGCTTTCGGGACAATCTCTGTTGAATGGAAATTACTCGCTAATGTCTGGGCTGAGGTTGCGCCACTATCCGCGCGGGAATATATCGCCGCTTCCGCGCTGGATTCTGTCGTCACGGCGAGAATAACGATTCGATATCGTGATGATGTTACGAACGAAAATCGAATTGTGTTTAATAATAAAATTTATAATATTCAGGGTACACTCGATGATATTTATTATACTACGGACTACATCACTCTTCCTTGTTCTCAGGATGTAACCGATGAGTGATGGTGTTGAGTTTTCACTGATAGGCGTTGATGAGCTGGTGGGCAAGCTTTATGAAATCAGTGATGATTTACGGCGCCGGGGTGGACGCGCCGCCCTTCGTAAGGCAGGAAACATTATTGTTCGCAAAGCGAAAGAGAATGCAAGTCGCGTCGATGATACGCTGACGCGGCGCAGCATCGAAGATAACATTGCCCTCAGATGGAACGGTTATCTCTTTCGGCAGACTGGCGACATCGCATTTCGAATCGGTGTGCTTCATGGTGCGGTTTTGGTTGATCATCCTGACCTGTCTCAAAATGCGCCTACTCCCCATTGGCGATTACTGGAATTTGGCACTGAAAAGATGGCCGCGCGTCCGATTATGCGACCTGCGATGAACAGCAGCATTAACGATGTGCTTAACACCTTCACAACCGAATACAGCAAATCAATCGACAGGGCGATTCGTCGTGCGAGAAAGCGAGGTGTTCAACCATGATGGCCCCGATTGCACAAGTCCTCTTCAATGATCCGACTGTGATGAGTTTACTGGGTCCAAAAATATTACGTTTTTATAATTTTGGTAATCAGCCAATTACAAATCCAGTTTATCCCTATGCGGTTTATCAGAACTATGCCGGGTCGCCTGAAAATTATCTTGGAACATTGCCAGACGCTGACACGTTTTCATTACAGGTGGATGTGTATTCACCTAAAGGTGATGAATGTGTGAATGTGGCGAAAGCGATTCGGGATGCTATTGAGCCACACAGTTATATTACCCGGTGGGGAGCACAGGAGGTTGATAATTCAAAGCAACCGTTAATATTCCGGTACTCATTTGATGTCGACTGGATGGTTCTACGTTAAACATCTGAATCCGTCGCCGAAAGGCGGTTTTTTTTGCGTGGAGAAATTATGTCTGTATTAACTCAAGGCACTCAACTTTATGTTTACAATAACGTAACAGTCGGAGAGATTGAATGTATTACAGCGTTTAACCCAGGCTCAGCCCCAGCCGATCAGATTGAAGACACATGTCTGAGTGAGAAAAGCACACGGACGTATAAGAAAGGGCTTCGCACTCCCGCGCAAGCATCACTAACACTGAATGCTGATCCCGCTAACGCCAGTCACCTCATGCTGAGTAACCTGGCAGAAACCGCCGATCAGGAAGATTTGGTGTTTGCGATTGGCTGGAGTGATGGTGAATCTGAACCGGTTGTTGACACCTCAGACTCTGATGAAGCGGTTGATGGTCTCCTTCTGCCAACGGATCGCACCTGGTATGTCTTTAAAGGGTATGTGTCCGATTTCCCGTTTGATTTCCAGGCGAACACAGTGGTTCAGTCTACTGGAACCATTCAGCGATCTGGCGCGGGGATCTGGGTGCCGAAAGATGAGGACGCGGGTTCTTAATTCAGAAGAGCACACATTGATAACTTCCGCCTGTGTATACATTGTATCATTCCCCCAGTTGATTTGAGGGAGACAGAAAGTGAATAAGTTAAAAGTGTTAGGTGTGGCGATTTTATTGGGTCTGGGTTTAAATAAGTTGATGGCAACTGATAGTGTTCCGTCAAACTATCTACCCGATACGACTAAACACGCTTCTTTATCCGATAAAATCGATAACCTTGCTTATACGCTTCCTGTTAAATCTGTAACCCGTGTCGAAAAATCTGTGAAACACTGGGGTGTTCATTTTGAACATGACGATTTACGCGGTACAGATATAAAATACAGTTCAAACGCATCACTGAACAAGAAAGTGTTTAACTTTCCTTATAACAAAGGCGCGTATTTAAGCATTAATTATCGTTCTTATGCTGTACACGGTGAGAACGGAAAAAAGAACGCGAAAACCAAAGATGTTTATCTGTATACAACCGATGGCCAGTTTGATTGTGGTTATGATGGATGTTATGCCTCTGTTCGGTTTGACGATGGGAAAGTTCAGCGTTTTGCCCTGAGTCGTTCAACAGGCGGTCGAAATGATGTGTTATTTGTTAATGATGCTCAGCGTTTTGTTAAGGCTGTTTCGCAACATAAGAATGCGATCATTGAAGTTCCGTTCTGGCAGTATGGCCCACAACAGTTTTCCTTTATTCTGCATGATGAAAATAACGTGATTTATTCCAGCTAATCACTGTAACTCTGAAAATCTCAACCCGCTTCGGCGGGTTTTTTCGTTTATGGGACACGATGAAGCTTACAATTGATAATTTGAAAGATTTGGGTGCGTTTACGGGGCGACCTGTCGAAAAAGAAATTGAATGGGTACAGGGTGAGGACACGTTTAAAGCGACGGTCTTTGTTCGACCTATGGGTTATCAAACGGCAACCTCTGACATCATGGCGATTGGTGGCAAGATAGACGGCATCGCAGGACGGATCGCCGCCTCAATCTGTGATGAACAGGGCAAGCCGATTTTCACGCCAGGTGATATAACAGGTGAGGCCGATCCCGAACGTGGGTCGCTGGATGGCGCATTAACTATCGCGCTGCTTGTGGCGATTCAGGAGGTCAACGATTTGGGAAAGGATACCAGCTCAGTGAAGAAGAAGAATTCTGGTGCGAACTCGTCCTGAATGGCATTGGCGGGAACACCATCGCCACCGCACAGGAAAATCTCAGTCTCAGAGAATTTAAGATCTGGGCGCTTTACCGTAATCGTTATGGCTCATTAAATGCCGGTCTCAGAACCGAATGGGCGAGTGGGGTGATTTCAAGCGTGATGGCCAACGTCAACCGCGACAGCAAAACCCCGCCATTCTCACCAACCGATTTCACTGAACACTTTAACGAACCAACACCAGAACCCACAGAACCCATTTCGCTCAAGGAGGCCATGAGCACCTGGGGTTAATCACTCAGTAACATCACCGCGTAAGCGGTTTTTTTATGGGGTAAGTATGGCCGCGAGATCCCTCGGAACACTAACCATCGACCTCATCGCCAAAGTTGGCGGGTTTATCGAGGGGATGAACAAAGCACAACGATCGGCGGATGACTGGCGCAAAAAAACCAAAGCCGCCGCGCTTGAAGCCGGTGCAGCGCTTGCCGGTGCCGCAGCCGCAGCCGTCACCGCCGCCGAAGCGGTGGGGACGGCCACCCTTGCGATGGTGAAAAACACCGCCGATCAGGTTGCCGAAACCGATCGCTGGGCGAAATCCCTGAATATTTCCACTCAGACCCTCCTTCAGTGGCAATATGCCGCGCAGCGGGCCGGACTTGCCGGAGACCAGATCTCCGACATTTTTAAAGACATCAACGATAAACTCGGTGATGCGGTCCTTAATAAATCCGGGGATGCAGCTCAGGCATTAGACACACTGGGTTTGTCTGCCCAGAAGCTCCAGAAATTATCACCTGATAAAATTCTTGAGCAGATCGGCACGGCACTAAACAATTCAAATATTTCTCAGGCCGGAAAGACCAACATTCTCGAAAGTCTTGTGAATGACGGTTCGCGTCTGTTGCCATTGCTGCAAAACAATAATGAACAACTGAATAAGTTCAAACAGCAAGCTAAGGATTTTGGCATAGCGCCTGATGACAGCCAGATTCAGAACCTGGTAAAAGTCAGTAACTTTTTCCAGAATCTGTCCGCTCAGGTCGATGGTTTAAAAACCCAGATTTCCGCAGGGCTGGCAAATGTCGATCTCAGTCCGCTTCAGAACGGTCTCGATCAGTTACGTAAAACATTTACTGATCCAACCGTGTTACAGGGTCTGACAAAACTCGTCAGTGGGGTGGCTTCGCTGGTGGCCGATTTGGGTTCGATTGCCGCGAGGACCGCAAACTTTATCTCGCTTCTCTCAACGGTTTCGGACAGGTTCAAGGCCGGAGGCTATGTTGGATTTAACAACCAGCAGAATTCCGGCGCAAACAGTTTACCGCTGGGGAATATTCAGTTACCGACGCAACAGGCAACCGTAAACGATTTTTCAAATCATGGTCAGACCAATGGCGCAGATCAGGCCGCGAAGCAGCTCGCCAGCGCGTTTAAATCGGCCACTCAGGAATATCAGCGTCAGATTGCACTGATCGACACGACAGGTCGGAAAACACAACAGGTCACTGAGCTTCAGAAACTGAACTTCAACCTGGAAAGCGGAAATTTAAAAGGACTCAGCACCGCTCAGGCTAAACGGCTCACCGATCTGGCCACCGAAGTTGACAGGCTTAATGCTATCAAGAAAGCCAATCAGGATAATCTCGCCGTTCAGCAGTACATCAATAACCTTCAACAAGCAAATGCCAACGCGCAAGCCTCAAACGATATAAACACCAGCGGATTCGGTTTAGGCGATCAGGAAAAACAACGGCTTCAGGACATCATCAGTATTCGTCAGGATTATCTCTCTCAGCAACGCGATCTCGATCGTCAACGGTCAGCCGGCGACATCAATCAGAGTGTTTATGACAGAGAAACCAGCGCATTGAATCAGGCGTTACAAACCCGCATCGCCAGCCAGCAGGATTACTATAAAAAAATTGACGCTCTTCAATCTGACTGGCTGGCAGGTGCGACAGCCGGTTATCAGAACTGGGTCGACCAGACCTCGGACATCTCCTCGACAGTCTCGAATGATGTCAGCTCAGCGATGAGCAGTGCGCTTGATAACGTCAATTCAGCATTAGAGGGAAATACGGTCAGTTGGAAACAGTGGAGTGTCTCTGTCCTCCAGATGATTGAGAAAGTCGCGGTTCAGGCCGCCGCCTCTCAGCTCTTTAGCGGTGCAGGGGGATTACTGAGTTCTCTCGCCTCTGGTGTTTCAGGTCTGTTTGGTGGAACCGCGACGGCGAACGCGAAAGGCGGGGTTTATGGTGCAGGTCTCAGCGGCTTCAGTAATTCGATCGTCAGCTCGCCCACGCTGTTTCGGTTTGCCAGTGGTGCCGGATTGATGGGGGAGGATGGACCTGAGGCGATCATTCCGTTACAACGCGCCTCGGATGGTTCGTTAGGTGTCAAAGCCAGCGGTTTAAATTCCGGGACACAATCACCGAACGGCGGTGTTCAGGTCAATATCACGATCTCCGATTCCGGTTCCCAGTCGACCACCAACGCCGCTGACTGGCGTCAGTTCGGTAATGAGATCGGTCGATTTGTTGATGAACGATATAAACAAAATCTGTCTCGCGATCTGCGAGACGATGGGGATATTGGTCGCGTGGTCAAAGGAAGACGATAAATCACTTACTTTGATCCGTAATCATTCCCGACAGGCATAGCATTTGAGGTGAAATCTAACTGTCTCTCTTTTGTTAAGGAGTGAATATGTGGGATCCCGATGGTGTTCAGTATTTACATTCGCCGCTTGAAACAGAAATGCAGGGATTATTTGAGCAAAAACTTAAGGTTCAGAAATTCCTGAGGAAAAACAATATCGATTTTGATTCAGATATTTCTTTAGACGCGTTACTTTCTCTTTTACCTGAAGAAGACAGAGAATTGTTTCGCTAGACCTCTCAGACAATCACAAACCGCCGCCTGGCGGTTTTTTTTCGTCTCAATAAAGGCGCTCTATGGCCATCGAAACGTTCACCTGGTGTCCACGAATTAACGCATCGGGCGACATGACGTTCAATGTTCGCTCGATCCAGTTCGGAGACGGTTATCAGCAGGTCGCCGGAAACGGACTCAATACCCGCTCTCAAAACTGGAATCTCACCTTTACCGGTACTGAGGCCTTCATAGAGGAAATTAAAACCTTTCTGGATGAACGAGGCGGAACACAGGCGTTTGCCTGGGAGCCTCCCTCAGAGTCATTGGGCCTCTACCGATGCGCCTCCTATAACCCGACCGCTCTCGGTGCGGGTCTCTTTGAACTGACCGCAACTTTTACCCAGGCGTTTGCACCATGAGTTTAACGAGCGATTATCAGAAGCTGGAACCCGGAAATGAAATCCGACTCTATGAGGTGGACGGGTCCGCGTTCGGCGTCGATGAAGTATTACGATTCCATTCCCATAACATCCCCCATACCGAAGAGGAAATTCTCGCCGCGAACGGTGATGAGTCTCAACTTCCGGCTAAATCTGTCTGGTGGCAAGGTCTCGAATATTCCGCGTGGCCCTGCAAGATAGAAGGCCTTGAGGTGTCCACGACAGGAAGCGCCCCGTCACCAAAGTTAACCGTCGCCAACCTCAACGGCTCGATCACCGCGCTCTGTCTTCAGTTTCAGGACATGCTTCAGGCGAAAGTATCCATTCACGACACGCTCTCGCAATATCTCGATGAAGAAAATTTTACAGACGGCAATCCGACAGCGGATCCGACTCAGGAAAAGCTTCGCGTTTTTTATATCGACAGTAAAAGCAGCGAAACAAAAATTCAGGTCGAATTCACGCTGTCGAGTCCGATGGATCTCCAGGGACTGCAAATCCCGACCCGTCAGCTTCATGCCGTTTGCACCTGGTGTATGCGCGGAAAGTACCGTTCAGGCGATGGCTGTGATTATGCCGGAACCAACTATTTCGACAAATTTAATAATCCTGTCGACGATCCCGCACTGGACGTGTGTTCAGGGAGTGTAACGGGCTGCAAGTTACGATTCGGGGCAGATAATCCGCTGTCGTTTGGTGGTTTCCCAGGCACTTCGCTTTTAAGAACATAACTTATCCAAAATCGCTCAGTCTGATCAGTTATCTCTCTCCTCCTTCTTATTATCGAGTCATACCCAAAACAGAGGTTTCTATGTTCGCGAAGGTCAATGATACGGAAATTTTCTTTGATGTAGACGGTTCCGGCCTCGATGCCGATGTGATCAGTCTGCCTGAAAAACCGGTCATGATTATGCTGAATGGCGGAATGGGTTTTGACCACGGCTATCTTCGGCTGGGCTTTTATGATTTCGCTGAGCACTTTCAGTTGATTTATACCGACATGCGCGGACAAGGGCGATCACCTGAGGTGAAATTAACCTCGATTAACTTTGACCAGATGGCCGATGACGTGGATCAACTGATGAAAGGCTTAGGTATTCCATCTGCGATCATCTTTGGTCATGCCTCAGGCGGCTTTGTCGCGCAAAGTCTCGCGGTTCGTCACCCTGAACGCGTGAAAGCGATGATTCTGGTGTCGAGTTCAATGGGTTTAACGGTTTTACCGCGTGAGGGCGATGATCTGAGTCGTTCTCCGTCTTTAAAAGACCTTGCGCCGGAAGAGCTTCTTCCGATGGCGCATAACTTTTTTTTCAATCCTGGGTCGATTTCTCTGGAAGAGTTTAATGATTACGCCTTGCGCGTCGGTCCTTATTATCTCGCTCCTGAGAATCGGGAACAGTTTCAACACATTCTCGGTTATACGATGCGAAATATTGATTTGATTAATTATTTCCGTCATCTGGTGCCTTTTTATAATTCCGCCGAGAAAGTGAGTCTCATTAAAGCGCCGACATTAATTTGTTCGGGCTTTTATGACTGGCCCTGTCCGCCATTCTCATCGAGGATGCTCGCGGACAAAATCCAGGGTGCATCACTCGTTGAATTTGAACACTCAGGACATTTTTTGTTTATTGAGGAACACGACAAATTTAAAGAACTGGTGATGCGTTTTATTGATGGGTTATCGGAAAAGCAATCCTGACCCCATTACATTTGAGGTACATATGTTTGTTAATGTAAATGGAAAACGTATTTTCTTTGATATTGTCGGTGAAGGTCATAATGGGTCAACACCTCAGCTTGAGGAAAAACCTGTTTTTCTGGCGGTCCACTGTGCATCCGGTTTCGACCACGGCTATTTACGGTGCGGGATCGACATCCTGACGATGTTAGGGCAGGTCATTTATCTGGATTTACCCGGTTCAGGCCGGACCGGAGGGGATGCATCGGAGATCACGTTTGAATCCCTGGCGGATGATATCTGTGAATTCATGAATGTTCTGGGCCTGAACAAAGTCTATCTGTTAGGCCATTGTGCGGGTGGGTTCGTTTCTCAGATTTTCGCCTTGCGTTACCCTGAAAAGCTGAAAGGACTGATTCTGGTCAATACCGCGCCCAGCTTTGAAAAAATCATCGAAGAAGGCAAACCAAACCCCACACTCGCCGAACGTGCGCCTGAAGATGTCGTTCAGGCCTGCATTAAGGTTTACGGTCAGGGCATCATCACGCCTGAAACCGTTGATGAGTGTTTCCACAAGGTCGGACCTTATTTCCTGTCCACCTTCCAGATGGACAACTTCAAACGGGTCTTTTCCTATACCGGTCTTGCTTTGCCTATGCTGGATCGTTTTGTTAATCATATTTACAAGACCTATGACGTTCGCGAACAGCTCAAGATCATCGAGCTGAACACGCTCGTCATTGCGGGTAAACATGACTGGCTGACGCCTCCCAGCGGCGCACGTTTCATCGCGTCTCAGATCAAAAATTCAATGTATGTTGAATTTGATAATTCCTGTCATGTTTCGTTCGAAGAGAACCGGACCGGCTTCATTCGTTCTGTCTCGTCGTATGTGAAAAAGAATGAGACTGGGGAATTTTAATGTTCGCGACTATCAACGGGACCGAAATCTTTTTTGATGTTGTCGGTGAACAGCTCGATGCCAGTACGCCGCAGCTCAATGAAAGAGAAACCATCATTTGTCTTCATGGTGGACTGGGTTTCGATCATGGCTATCTTCGCCAGGGACTTGATCCACTGGCAGTGAACTACAACGTGATTTATGTCGATCTGCGTGGTCAGGGACTGTCAGCAAAAGTCCCGCTCGAAACCATCACTCTCGAACAGATTGCTGATGATATTCGGGCGTTGATCGAGGTGATTGGTCTTGAACGTGCGATTATCTTCGGCCATTCGGCGGGTGGATTTGTCGCACAAATCATCGCTATCAATCATCCTGAGGTCGCTAAAGGTCTGATCCTCTGTAACACTAGCTCAGGAAAAGCCTTTTCACCCTCAGAAACATTGAAAGCCAATGTTCCAATGCTTGAAGATCGCGCCCCGAAAGAGGTGGTTCAGCTCGCTCATGATCTCTTCTCCGGTGCAAAGAATTTCACTTTGTCACCAAAAAAGAATTGTGAATGGATGGGCCGAACGATTGATTACGATGAAATGAGTTACCTGAGGCAAGAATTTTTCAGGAAAGTCGGTCCTTACTATATGGCTCCGAATCACATGGATAAGTTTCAAAAAGTGATGTCCTTCACTCGCCGTTCACCTGAGGTGATGGATCACTTTGTCCATAACATTCTTCCTCATTACGATATTCACGAATCAATCAGTAATATCGTCGCGCCTACCCTGATCATTTCAGGGGTTTACGATTGGGTCTGTACCCCGGCGGCAAGTGATTATATTTCATCACAGATCCCGCTATCCGTTCATATTTGTTTTGAGGATTCGGGACACTTACCTTTTATCGAAGAACCTCAAGTGTTTATCAGGATGGTGAAATCCTTTATCGATAAACTCATTCATCCTAAAGACGAAATCTGAAAGACATACACACTCAAACCCGCGAAAGCGGGTTTTTTTATGAGAAAAAACGGTGAATCAGGAAATTACTCAGGCGATTTTCGATCATGCTAAACGTGATTATCCGGCTGAATGTTGTGGTGTGGTGATCCTCAAAGACCAAAAAGAACATTACAGACCATGCCGAAACCTCTCTCAAACACCATCAGAACAGTTCGTTCTCGCCCCGAAAGATTTTGCACAGGCCGAAGAGGAAGGTTTCATTACCGCTATCGTGCATAGTCATCCCGATGCCACCAGCAGACCCAGCAAGCTCGATGAGGCGATGTGTGATGACAGTGGCGTTCCCTGGGTCATTGTCAGCTGGCCAGAGGGCGATCTGAGGATGATTTACCCGCGCGGCGAACTCCCGCTTCTGGAACGTCCGTTTGTACTGGGTCATTCCGATTGCTGGGGGCTGGTGATGAGCTACTTCAGGCAGGTTCACGGCGTCGAGCTGACCGATTATCGTGTTGATTTTCCGTGGTGGGAGGATGAATACCCTGAAAACCTCTATCGCGATAACTGGTATGCGTGCGGTTTCAGAGAGTTTACCGGTCCGCCAAAGCCTGGCGACCTCATCATGATGCAAATTCAGTCAAAGAAATGGAACCATGCGGGGATCATGCTTGAGAAAAACATGATGCTTCACCATCTTTATGGCCGACTGAGTAACAGAACGCCTTACGGCGGGTACTGGCGAGAGCGAACGATGAAAATCGTGAGGCTTAAAGAATTATTTTAACTGCAACTTAACAAAAAAATTAATAAAATATTGATATTTTTAATTAGCTTAATTTGATAAGTCTTAAGGAAATAACTGATTAAAATTTGACTTTGTGTTTTGATTTGGAGTCATAAGTGAAAGTCATTTCTACTATAATTAGATTTTTTGTTGCCTTAGCTTTTCTTTCTTTTATTTTTGATCTTGTAAATCAAGTAAAGCAAGATGATCCAGATAAACAAACATATCAGAACATTGATAAGTTATTTTCAGCTCCTGCTAGTTTTTACATAAAAGAATATAAAGCTAATGAAGTTTTAGCAGATAGTAATTATGGTCATAGTCCCGTTATTGTTTATGGCGTTGTTAAAGAAATATCAATAAACGGAATGGGAGATGCAATAGTTACTCTTGATGATGGAACCTATACAGGCATGAGGGTATTTATCAAGAAAGATCAGGAACCTACAGCCTCAGGCTTGATAAAAGGAAAACGCGTAAAATTTGTTGGCGATAAATTAGAAATGATTTTAGGAAGTATGAGATTAGCTGATGCTCAATTCCTAGAATATTGAATTCTATGAAGATAAACCCGCGAAAGCGGGTTTTTTTGTGACTGATTTCGGTTGATTGATGATCCTAAGAATCAAAAAAAGCCCCGCAGAGTTCGGAATTCAACGGGGGCTTTTGATTAACACATTCACGCGAAGACTCTATGAGTTGAGGTAGCCAACTTCCTGTAAAGGGGGCGGAAGCGACTGAGGTCAGTATAGTGAGGTGAATCCGTCAATTGATCTCAATCTGTGCGAATAATGTTCAGAAAAACAGAAATATTAACAGTGAGTGTTTTTCGCACGGTTTGACACCTAAAAGATTAATAATGAAGAGATTTTAAGTCGCTGGAAGTGTTATAATTTTGTCGCTGTGCTTTCGGCTGTTTGCCGTGAGCAAGTGTGATCGGCAGGCAAAAGAAAGCCCCAGCGAATTTTTCAACTCAACTGGGGCGACTTCATGCCTGAACAACATGAGAGTAGCCCTTTATCGTTAACGCGTCAACGTTTGAGGGTTCAACATGCGAAACAAACTCGCGGTGATAACCGTTGTGATTTGTCTTACCGTCATTTGCGTTATTGGAATGGAACGAGACAGACTTTGTGACTTCCACCTTAAAGCGGAGGGAATAGAGGTTTCAGCCATGTTGAACTACGAACTTAACTGATAAAGGCTGACGGCGGCGGGAAACCGCCGCCACTCAGTCAGGTGTCGAGCAAGCCGAAAAGCACAGCGTTCCAGGAACCCGCCCCGCGCGGGTTTTTATTAAAGACATGATCCATATTAAAATAATCTGAAATATATTTAGCTCCGTTTGTTCATTAAAAAAAATTGACAGTGATATATTTTTTGTGAAGTTTCTTTATTCTTTTCACAAACATTTGTTATGGAGAGTTACATGAGTGTTATTGATCAGAAAGTGATGCTGAATAATGGAAAGGAAATGCCTGTATTTGGATTGGGCGTATTCAGATCCGCAAAAGAAGATACAGCTCAGGCTGTTAAACATGCAATAGATCAGGGTTATCGCCTCATTGATACCGCCGCTATCTATGAAAATGAAATAGAAGTCGGTTTGGGAATCGCTCAATCTAATGTTGACCGTAATGAATTATTTATTACGACTAAACTCTGGTTAACTGATTTTGGTTTTCATGAGGCCTTTAAAGCGCATCAAAAATCTCTCAGGAAATTGGGTTTGGAAAAAGTTGATTTATATCTTATTCATTGGCCCATGCCAATGCATTGGGATAAAACTTTAGCCGCGTGGAAAGCACTCGTTGAGATTTATAATGATGGTCTGGTGGGTTCTATCGGTGTCAGCAATTTTGAACCTGAATATATTGAACGGTTAATTGATGCTCATTCGGTTGTTCCCTCTGTCAATCAGATTGAATTACACCCTTACTTCCAACAAAAAGATTTAAGAGATTATCACAATCATCATGACATTGTTACTCAGGCATGGTCTCCTATAGGCGGAGTTGATTCCTATGGGATGCAAGGTCGCAATCGTGATATTTTAAATGATGAAACCATCATTGAAATTGCAGGTGTTCATAACAAAACTCCTGCTCAGGTTATTCTTCGTTGGCATCTTCAGCATGAAATTGCCATTATTCCGAAATCTGTCAATTTGAATCGTATTATTGAAAACAGTCAGATATTTGACTTCGAGTTAGATGAAATTGATATGGTGGAGATTGATGGTTTAAATATGGGTTTGCGAGGAGGATTAATCCCTTATGAAAATGAAAAAGGATATGGTTTAAAAATTTCTGATTAAATCATCACTCTCACAAATAAACCCGCCTCGCGCGGGTTTTTTTATGGTGAAAAAATGTCTGAGGTAATGACGCGCATAGAACTGAGCGGAATTCTGGGAAAGACATTCGGCAAGGTTCACTATCGTTCCATTTCAAAAACATCAGAGGCGGCGAGGGCGCTGGCGGCAACCGTCAAAGGCTTTGAGTCGTTCATGATCACCAGCAAACGACGAGGGCTGACATTCTCTGTCTTTCGTGGCAAGACCAATATCGGATTTGACGAGCTGGGTTATCCGGTTTCCGGTGAAACGATCCGAATTGTCCCTGTGATTATTGGTAGTAAGCGCGGCGGACTGCTTCAGACCATTATCGGCGCGGTTCTCGTCGTCGTCGGTGCGGCAATTTCTTATTTCACTGGCGGTACAGCGTCAGCGGTCGGACTGGGCATCGCGAAGTTCGGTGCAGCGCTGGCGATCGGTGGCGTGATTCAGATGATGTCTCCCCAGCCTGGCGGACTCGTCACAAAAGACGATGCCGATAATGCGCCGTCTTATGCCTTCGGTCAGCCAACCAATACCGCCGCACAAGGTTATCCCGTTCCTCTTCTTTATGGTCAGCGTCGCATCGGTGGCGCGGTCATTTCAGCCGGGATCTATATCGAAGACCAGCAATAAGGGCCATGCATGAACGAGATCATGACTCGCATTGAGTTAGGTGGCGTCTTAGGGAGAACATTCGGGAAAGTTCATCATCGCCTGATTTCTAAAACACAGGAAGCCGCCCCCGCATTAGCCGCCACAATTCAGGGATTTGAGAAATACATGATTTCCAGCCGAAAGCGTGGACTGACGTTTTCGGTTTTTAAAGGTAAGACCAATATCGGATTCGATGAACTGAAAAAACCGGTATCAGGTGATGTGATTCGAATTGTGCCGGTCATCATCGGCAGCAAACGCGCAGGATTGTTACAGACGATTATCGGCGTTGCGCTGATTGCTATAGCGATCTTTGCGCCCTGGGGATCGGCGATTGCCGGAAGTAACTTTGTCTTTAATGTGGGAGTGGCCGTGAGTCTGGGCGGCGTGGTTCAGTTGCTTTCCCCTCAGGCCTCAGGGCTGTCTTATAAAGACGATGCCGATAATGTTCCATCCTACGCCTTTGGCCAGCCCACAAACACCGCCTCTCAGGGTTATCCGGTTCCGTTGCTCTACGGTCAACGGCGAATCGGTGGCGCGATTATCTCAGCCGGAATTTACGTCGAAGATCAGCAATAACCTCCCTCATCCGAACGGGCCGCTCAGCGGCCTTTTTTTATGGGCGCAATATGAACCAACCTAAGAAAATTTCAGGTCGAAAGGGCGGCTCATCCTCAACACGAACACCTGTCGAACAGCCGGATGATCTCCAGTCAGTCGCAAAAGAAAAAATCCTTCTCGCGTTAGGTGAGGGTGAGTTCGCCGGAGAGCTGACGGGCGAAAACATCTTTCTCGATGGAACGCCGCTACTGAATGCGGATGGTTCTAGCAATTTCAGCGGTGTGAGCTGGGAATTCCGATCCGGCACTCAGGACCAGACTTATATTCAGGGATTGCCAGGAACAGAAAACGAAATCGCTGTTGGAACCAACATCACTGAGGACGCCGGGTTTACCCGAACATTCACAAACGCGCAGCTCTCAGCCGTCCGATTTCGTATTCAGTGGCCAGCCTTGTTTGAACAGGAAACCAACGGTGATTTAAACGGCTATTCGATTTCCTATCAGATCGCGGTACAGACTGACGGCGGCGCGTTCAACACGGTCATCGATACCGCTGTTACCGGAAAAACGACAACCGGTTATGAAAGAAGCCATCGTATCGATCTCCCTCAGGATGGTTCGACCTGGAGTGTTCGGTTGACCCGAACCACGCCTGTTCAGAACAGTGCCAGAATTGGCGACACGATGACCCTTGAAAGTTACACAGAGGTTATCGATGCGAAATTGCGTTATCCCAATACCGCGCTTCTGTACATGGAATTTGATTCCAGCCAGTTTAACGGGAGCGTTCCTCAGATAACGTGTGAACCGAAAGGACGAATTATCCGCGTACCGGACAATTACGATCCTGATACACGCACCTATACAGGAACATGGGACGGCACATTTAAATTCGCCTGGACTGATAATCCGGCCTGGGTGTTTTACGATCTCGTCGTGACAGATCGGTTCGGTCTGGGCGACCGTCTGACCGTCGACAATATCGATAAATGGAATCTCTATACCGTCGCTCAATACTGTGATGAACTCGTGCCAGACGGGTTAGGCGGCAGCGGAACAGAACCGCGTTTTAAATGTGATGTATACGTTCAGACCCGTGCTGATGCCTATACAGTATTCCGCGATTTTGCGGCGATATTCCGTGGAATGACTTACTGGGCAGGCGATCAGATTGTTGCCCTGGCTGATATGCCGCGTGATGTCGATTACAACTACACAAACGCGAATGTCGTTGATGGCCAGTTCGCTTATTCCAGCTCAAACACTAAAACCCGCTATACCTCAGCCCTGGTCTCCTATTCCGATCCTGATAATGGCTATGCGAATGCGGTTCAGCCTGTATTTGAGGCCGATTTAGTCACGCGCTATAAAACCTTTAATCAGTTAGAACTGACCGCGATAGCCTGTACCCGGCAAAGTGAGGCTGACAGGCGAGGGCGCTGGGGGATCCTGACCAACGTTCAGGATAGGGTCGTTAACTTTCAGGTCGGTCTTGACGGGGATATTCCGTTACCGGGTTATATCATCGCGGTGGCGGATGAGTATCTTTCTGGCCGTGTTGCTGGGGGGCGCATTTCCTCAGTGAATGGTCGCGTCATTACCCTTGACCGTACACCGAACGCAGTTGAGGGAGACCGGCTTCAGTTAAACCTTCCCTCAGGGATTTCTGAGGCGAGAACTATTGAGACGATCGCCGAAAACATCATCACAGTTTCGGCTGAATTTTCAGAAACGCCAGAGGCTGAATCAGTGTGGGTGGTTGAGTCTACGGAGGTTCTCGCGCAGCTCTACCGCGTTTCAATGATCTCGATGTCGGATGATGGGAATTTCAGTATTACCGGCAGTACGTATGATCCGAGTAAATATGATGCTATCGATAATGGTGCTCAGCTTGAATCCAGACCGATAAGCGTCATCCCCGCAGGGACACAGAACGCGCCTCAGAACATTGTGATCGACGAATACAGCGTTGTGAATCAGGGCATCAGCCTTCAGACAATGCGTGTTCAGTGGGACAAAACAGATAATGCACTTGCGTATGAAGCCCAGTGGCGACGAAATTCAAGCAACTGGATCAACGTTCCGCGCACGTCGACAACATCATTTGAGATCCCCGCGATCTACACAGGAACCTATGTTGTAAGGGTCAGGGCGATCAATGCGGCTGAAATCTCGTCGGGATGGTCAACATCTGATGCCGTTGAATTAACCGGCAAAGTCGGTAATCCGCCTGTTCCCCTGGGGTTCAGTGCGACAACCGATGTTGTCTGGGGAATCACCTTAACCTGGAGTTTTCCTGATAACACAGAGGACACGCTCAAAACAACGATCCAATATGCCACTAATCCTGATGGAACCGATGCGCTTCTCCTCTCAGATGTCGCTTATCCCAGTCATGTTTATGTCATGCAAGGACTGTTATCAGGGCAGGGGTTTTGGTTCCGAGCGAAGCTCGTGGATAAAACAGGAAACGAATCAGATTACACGGATTGGGTTCACGGTGAGGCGTCTGAAAATATCCCCGATATCATTGGTGATATCAGTAATCAGATTGAGGCATCACCCGCATTTCAGGCGATTAATAGAAATCTTGCTGATAATGCCGCTGCGATCCTTGAGAATGCTCTCGCTAACAATGCGACGGTTAATCGTCAGTTTGCCCAATATGGAGAAGTTAAAGCTGAAATCCTCACGGTAAGCACGACAGTAGCCGATCAGACGCAGGCTTTAGCCGACCTTGAAACGCAACTCACCGCCGAAATCGGAGAAACACAAGCGCTCATCGATGAAAAACTGACGGCGAACGTTACTGATGATGGAACCGCGACCGCGACGTTCAGTTTAGAAGTCGGTGTGACAAGGAACAGCACGTTTTATTCAGCAGGTATGGCGATCGGGATCGCGCCAGATACGACAGGAACTTATCGTTCAACGGTGGTTTTCAGCGCGGATCAGTTTGGTATCTATTCAGGCGGGTCGCCTGATGCCTATCAGCTCGCGTTCAGTGTTTTTAATGGTCAAACATTTATCAACCAGGCATTCATTCAGGATGCATCTATAACTAACGCGAAAATCGGCGATTTCATTCAGTCAAATAATTATGTTTCAGGTTCAACTGGATGGAGCATAAATAAAAATGGCGGCGCTGAATTCAGTAATGTGACTGTAAGGGGAACTGTTGTCGCTTCGTCAGGTTCACTTGATAATGTGACAATTAATGAAGACTGTACGATATTAGGAACATTAAGCGCATCAAGGATTAATGGTCCTTTAATGCAAAGTAAAACTTTTCAATTTTCTCATACAACTACAAATGCCAGCTCAACAGTTTTTTGGGATGGGACTGCTGGAAATGGCGATGTAGCAATGACATTGAGTGGAACTGTTACCAAAATAAGAAATAATGGTCAAAATTCGCGAGTTGTCGTTGCTGGAACACAAATTCCATTAACTCAAACGTTTTCAGGAGGAGGAAGTATAAGTATTGATATGTATGAATTTAGTGTTGATATTGGAACAGGTGCAACTACGATAGTTTTTTTGGCTGGCGCATTAAATCAAGGGGAAAGTGAAAGAACAAACTGGATTGCACAATTATTCGCATCACCAACAGCGAATTCATTCCATACTTAAAAGGATTGTATATGTCTCAAAATATAATTATGTCAGATAACTCTGGGGTTCAAATAGGGAATGGAGATGATCAATTGAAGAAGGATTTTATTTATAATATTTGTACTTTCGAAGGTTCAAGTAATTCCAGGAAATTGTTTTTTTCAGATGCTGCTCTTTTTAATTTTACAGAAGCTGAAACATTTGAGTTTGTTGATGAAGATGAAAATGTTTTATTTTCTCGAACTGAAACAAATGCAAATTCTTATTCATTAAAGCTTTCATTCAATATAAAATCATCTGAAAAAGAAAAGCAAACACTTGGGGTTCGTTTTAAAATTGGCACTAAATTGCAAATTAATTTAGGGGGTTTGATTTTTATTGTTGATGGGAGTGATTCAGTTGTTTGGGGCAGTAATCAATTTTAACTTATCAATAACTGAAAGCTATGATCATACGTGATTAATAGGAGTAATTGTGACAAATTTTTATAACGGCTCAGATTTCATTGAAAATTTCACTATTGGCGCATCTGATAACCCAAATTCAATTGTTAAAGATGAGGTTTATCCAATTTGTCATTTCCCTGGGGCAAACTTCGAACGTCGATTAGTTTTTTCTAATCAGGTTGAATTTATTCAATCAGAACAAAATGAAATTGAATTTGTGAACGAGCGAGGTGATGTCGTCTTCTCTTTTGATACTGGAAATATTCAACCAGGTGGTCAGGTCATCGCAAAATCAATAAATATCAATATTCCTTCAACAGATGTATCTACTCAAACTATCGGTGTTCGATTTGTAACGCGTGGTGGAGCTTTCCAGGTGAATTTTACTGGACAGATTGTTGTTTTTGATGCGACTCAAACTGTCGCATTCGGTTAAGAAATTTACCATCAGTTAACTAACCCGCTTCGGCGGGTTTTTTACGTCTAAATCCTGGGGTCGATAATGTCAGTTGGTACTCTATCAGTAACGAATGCCTCAACTTCAGTTACAGGTTCAGGCACAACGTTTACGACTGATCTCAGTTCAGGTGATTTCATCCTGTTTGTGATCGGTGGGACGACATACACTTATCCCATTATTTCAGTTGAAAGTGACACAGCTTTAACGCTGGTGGATGCCTTCGATGGACCTACAACAGAAGATGTTAGTTATAGTGCTGTTCCATCCGGGGAAATGGTATCGGTGCCGATGCAGCTCATTTATCAGAGCACTCGCGCAATCCGTGGATTGAACCTGGATAAGGATAACTGGCTTCAGGTCTATTCATCCGCTGATGAAATTACAGTCAATCTTCCAGATGGTTCTTCTTTTACAGGTCCGAGCTGGTTGGAAGTTTCTCGCGGAATTGATGCAACAAACTTAGATGCAGCGAATGCTATTGCTGATCGAATGGAAGCCTCAGAAGAGGCAGTCCAGGCTTCAGCAGATGCCGCAGCAGCTTCAGCAACAGACGCTGCAAATTCAGTAAGTACCATCCAGCAAAGTGCTACGGATGCAGCAAACAGCGCCGCAGCCTCCGCAGCAAGTGCAACACAATCTCAAAATTCGGCTGATTCGATTGGTGATGCTGTTACTCAATCAGCAGCAAGCGCCGAGGCAGCAGCAGACAGCGCGACTTTTGCCACCTCAGAAGCTGACAGAGCAACGACTGAAGCTGATAAGCTGGGTAACACGAATGATTTCGCAGCAATCCTTGATACGATCGATATTGATAATGCTGATGTAACCTTTAAGGGTAATGTCGCGGGTGCTGATGCGGTCGACCTCAATGATTATGTCACTCTTAACCAACTCAACAACATCGCCTATGTGAGTGATGATTTTGCGGGGCTGGCAAATATTGTACCTATTGAAGCGGGGCAATTTGCTTTTCTGCGTTCTTATAACACTGGGACGGGTTATGGAGGTGGAATTTTTATTGCTGTTGCAGGTTCAGCAACTAGCGACGGCGGAATGATCCAGTCCGTCAATGATGATTTTCATTGGCAAAGATACATTGATCCTGCAAAAGCTGATGTAACGATGTTCGGTGCGGTCGCTGATGGTGAAACAGATTGCATTGACGCTGTAACAGCTATGTTCAACTGGTATACGGGAAGCGGAAATATTTTCCAGCGGATAGGGATTCAGTTTCCGGCGGGTGAATTCGCGATTTCATCAATGCCAGCCGTCACAGATCAAATCCCGATGTTTCGTTGTGTCGGTTTAGGCCATGACCAATTGGGATATAACAACGCGACCAGGCTTTGGTTAATCGGAGATGCTGATTCCATCGTTTTTGATGTGGTTGCTCGCTGGACAGAGATCGGAAACTTCCAGATTCAAGGCGATGGGCTGGCAAACGATACGGTTGTTCGACATTTTTTCAGAAATTCGGTTACTCAGGGCCAACATGTCCGCGTTTTCAACATGTATATTCAGGACGTTTACGGTCGGATGTTCCAGTTGATTGACACGCTGGATTCTAAATTCAGCCAGGTTTATGCGCAACGAGGACACGATAACCTGATCCGTGTTCTCGCTTCAGGAGAAGTGTCCTGGGATCACTCTACAGCAATTGAGATTTCGAACAGTACCATTCAGAACTTCCGAGCTGACAGCGATCAGGCTGGCGTGTTCTTCATTCCTCACTGTACTCAGGCGATGATGTGGAACGTCTGGATCGAATTTTGTGATTATCCTGGTAACCTGACTAACGGTGAATGGGCCTTACATGATCTGGCGATGGAATCTAACACTAATCCCTTGTATATGGGGCAGACACGTTTAGCTCAGTACAGTTGTAGCAATGCAAACGGGGCAGGGATAGACATACTCACTGATAAGAGCGTGAACAACATTACAGGGGAATATGAAACAAACACTCTTTCCATCTTTGAATTCGGACAGGTGGCGGTTTATTCACATGGAATCTATGCGAATGCAGCGCTTCAAGCGTCACTGAATTATACAGGGAAAATGTATTCAAATTCTGGTGGAGGATCAGCCGTTTGGATCAATGTTGGTTATTTTGTAGGTTCAGCAACGGCGGAACAGTTTCGAATCCATATCGTTACGAGAAACGGATTTGCAACCCCCAGTTCAGCTAATGGCGGCTTAGAGGGTGATTGCTTTATCACTATTCAAAACCGTGGGGCGCTTACGAATACAGTTACATGGCATGGAAACAGGGGAACATCGGGGATCACGGCTGTTCGATATGAAAAACCGTTCAATTCAGACACGCGAATCTATGTTCAGTTAGCGGCTTTCAGTCGAATGGGTGTGGAGGTGACTTCGACAGGGACAACCCGAATTGATACCGGAACACATAGCTATGTGAACTGGTCGATGACAGAAATCAGTTCAGATGATTTAAATGCGATTGACGGTCTTATGACACCAATAAATGTGAACGCGTGGGGAACAACTGCATCAGGAATTGTTGCTGATGGTGATAATAACTTGTTGGACTTTTACACAACCTCTGTTGTTGAAAATAACACCAATAAAATTTCAATTCGTGTAAATGGAACAGATGCAAAAATCCCTTATCAAACCAATGGATTCATCAACATTGGACATTGGCGCGTGGCTGACCTGTTAGCTTCATCTGCAACACTAGGTGATATTACGACAGTAAACACATTTATCGATCAAGATGGGACTTCCCATATCCAGCAAGCCGTTAAATTTGATGGCACAAATTGGCGTAGTATGGATGGGCAATATATTGTAAGCGGGGAAGGTACGACACCTTCAACATAATTAACAATCTAAGCGCTTCATTCCTCATGGATGAGGAATCGCATAACTTGATAAGTTTTATTGACGATGAGATTTAACATTCTTAATCTCTGTTAGTTTTAGCGAGATTGAATAATGAATAACTCACTCATCACCGCGTTTCTCAATGATACAGATGAAAACCGAAAACTCACGGCAGGTTTTCTGAATTATGCTTCAACTAATTTTTCACTTCCTTCTTTTCCAGTCCCAAAACCTTTCAGACTCGTTCGTTCTGTTTACTGCAATGAGTTTCGTCTCATCAGTGAGGAGTCGGAACCTGTTACGCTGTTTTATATCCGGCTATTCGATTGCCCATTGATCACATCGGTCACCTTCCCGAACGTAAAATTCCCTTCAAAGAATCCAGCTCAATGCATGGTCTGGACCTCTCTTGTCCCTGGTCATGAGGATGCATTTAAGTTTCTTGCCTCTCATTTCTTCCTCTATTTCCTCGATCAATTTAATCTTGTCGTTCCATCAGTTACGCTGACTCTTCTTGCGGCGAATTTCTGGGAGTCGCGCTTAAAGTGGTGCTTTGATTCTAAAGACATTCGTGTTATTCACGCTGATCTTAAAGATAATAATATAAATAAGGTTGAACCTAAAACCTGGAAGGAATTTATGCCTTTGTGGAGTGAATTTCTTTATAACTGTGATGCATCGGATGAACCTGAGCAATATTTTTTAATTGCAAAAGACCCGGCATTTCTCATTTAAAGAGGTCTTATGTTTTCATTGTCACCTGTTTTAATGGTAATCATAGTGGTTTTAGGGATCCTGTGTGTCTATGCATTTCGTGAGATTGAAAGAATTACTCTGGATATGCAATCAACCATGAACATTTATATGGATGCGGAAGAACACTTGATGCATCTGATGAGTGAAAACAAAAAACTAAAAGACAGACTTAAGGAAATTGACCCAGATTATAAGGATGAATATGAATGAAGTCTTTTTCATTGTCATAATTACATTGATTCTTTATCTGTCACCGCTTTATGTCGCCTGGATGAACGTTAACCGATTCTCGATAACGCTTGACCGAATCGCTATCGGTTTTATCTGGGCCTATGTAATGTGGCTGGCTTCTGTTGTAGGTTATCTGGCATTAAACTGATAAAAAAACCGGCAAACCTGAAAAGGGATGCCGGTTGAGTTAAGAGGGATAAAGCTAACTCTATATTCATGAGGTACAAACTATCACCGCCGTGACAGTTTCGACATTATCACCATCTTAAGAGGCTCATTTGTATCAAAATGAGCTTCTTTTCATCTTCCCCCTAAGAATTCACTCCCTCTGATCCGTTTCCTTTGGAACCTGGCTGAATTCTTGTCATCAAAAATGTTTACAAGGTCGGTTCTGAAGGTTAGCATGGCCACTGAAACAAAAATGTTTACAAGTGGAACCTATGACTAAATCAGATTTCTTTCGTCTTCTTGACGATAACCGTTTTGAGATTGGCATAAACAAAACCTCAGTACGTATCATGAACCGTGATGACGTTGTTGAGGTCGTTCTTGTCGTCACTGGCCATGCAATGTTTACACTGAGCCGTCACAAGCCGTCGAGCAGCGTTGCTTCTTCAATGCTCGAACGTCTTACTCGATGGTTAGCGATCTGGAAAGAATTAGAGAACGAGAAAGCGATAATAAAGAGTCTGAAAATTGAAGGTGAAGTGTTTGTTCCAGATGTTGAAGTTTCAGAGGTGAAAGTAAACAAGCGTTATTTTAAATCAGGTAATGATTTAGTTAAGGCAAAAAAAAGCCGGATAAATTATCCGGCCAAGCAACATCAAAGATTTACCAACAATCTAGCTAACAAGGATTTACCTCATACACCGTCGCGATATCTTAGCGGGATTGCTAAGATTTCACGGAAAGAAGTATTACTTAAGCTAAGGTTTTTTACGGATCAATTTGAGCGGATTAACTACCTGAGTAGTTTTTTTATAAATTTCATTATAAATGAATCTTTAAAAACAGCTCAGGTTTTAAAAATCATTCTTTATCAATCATTGTTTCATCGATCAGTAGTAACTTTTCTTTTAGTAATGGTTCAAATAAATGCCTCACTTCAGAAGGTAATAGATGAGCGATACCTGATATTTCGAGACTTTTCAGAGTGATAATGTCATCAACATTTCTGTGTGGGCATTCCATTTGATACTGAACAGCAAGTTCTTCAACTGAACTTTCATCAAGTTCAAATGAACCAGATTTACTCTCGCGAACCAGACTTGACGCTTCAATCTCAGTCAGGTTATGGACTGTTTTTACAACAGATTCATGAGCTTGAGTCTCATGGTCATGACTGGTATAGAGGATAAGGCCAAACAAAATAACGAAACAGTCGGTAACAACCTCAATAGCGTTATTAATATCCTCGTGAATTGTTCTAATATCTACATCGTTCACCAAAGGATGTGCTGTTGTGAGAAAGTATTCTGCTAAGAATACCACGCCAACACAGGATAATAATATTCCTATGATTCGATTCATTTCGATGGTCTCCACACGTCTGAATGACAGTTGTTAAAAGTTTGTTTTGCGACAATCTATACATTGCAAAATAACACGCAATGCTAATTCTGAATTTTCGTATATTCAGAATCGACCTTTCATTGTGATTTCACATTGAAACCAGGGATAAAGAAAAATATTCAAAGAGGTAACACACCGTGAACGAAGCAAAGTTAAATGTCCGTCTTTCCACCGTGATAGAAATGATTCGCTGGATCAATGACAACATCAAGACTGAGATTCAGGCCGCAGATGTGACCAGAGTCAGCGGTTACACGCACTGGCATTTTCAGCGCCTGTTCCGTGAGGTCACAGGTTATACGCTTTCCGAATATATTCGTCTGTCCCGCGTCATCAACGTTGCCAGCGCTCTCGCTAACTCTAAACTGAAGATCACTCATATCTGTTATGACAATGGCTTTTCGAGTCAGCAATCACTAGCCAGGCTGTTTCGCCGTTATTTTCATTCAACCCCGTCAGAGTTCAGGGCGAGAACGAAACGCAACCCTAAACATCTTTCAGAAAAGATCCAGGGTGTTCTGAAATCACATACCAGGGCAATTCATTATCAATGCCCTGGCGTTTCTGAACGTCATAATCTGTCTCCTCGTTCAAGCTGCTGGCAGTTTGATTCAGACAGTCGTTTATCCGCTTAACCTCAAGGCGCTCTCTGAGCGCCTTTTTTAATGCCTTGAAGAGGGGATCATAGCATCTGATGTTTGAGTGAAGTCTCAAAGTATGCGGAAGGAAAGGGGATGGCAGATTAACGCGATAAGGCGCTTGTTCAGCGCCTTAGTGGTTCAGTCAACAGTACGGGTTTGAAACATCACCGCTTCGATCAGTTCAATGTTATTCCTGATGTCAGTGATCAGATAAGCTATCCGTTTGCTTAGCCGGGAAGATCGGTCATCGTCCGGCTTTTCGTCCTCACTGGTCTCAACTGAGTATTCATGTAAGTTTAACCCAATGTCTCTGAAAGGCTGGATAGCGTTTCCGGTTAAAACATGAACACGGAAATATTGCTTAATCTCAAAATGAACATCAGTCGATTTGATATTTTGAATTAAGAAATTATTAAACCGTTCTAATTTATTATATTGATTCTTTATCTCTCCAGAGAGGAATTCTAATTCATTAACATTTTCATTATAATTATTGATATTAAATTCTTTACTGTTTTTATGATTCAAGTATCTGTCAATGATAGATTTGTATTCATCAATGAATAGATTGCAAATTTCATAAAATTCGCATTCATATTTAATGCGATATTTCACATACTCATTTACCCATGAATTAGTGAGTTCACCCACTGACTTATAAATCAAGCAGGCGATCACGAACTCACAAACCAACGTTATTACCTGATAGGAATCGGTAACTGAGGTATCATTTAAGAAAAAAAAGACAAAGAAAATGATAATGATGATAGGGATTTTGAAAGTCTTGAAAAACTTAAGAAGCTTATTGTCCATGTTTCCTCCATATGAGAGAGGAAAATTTTAAGCTGTTTTTTTAATCAAGAAACTCAAAATGTGCGATTTTAGACAAGAATATGTGAAGAGAGGGTGAAACAAAAATTAAGATTTTATTGTAGATTGTCGCGGTCTGAGTAATTTTTACCCCGGCAATCTACATAACGTTATCTATTGTCGAATTTATAATAATTTTATATCCAGAGTTTCTTACAAAACAACGCTTTCGTTACACAGCATCAAACAACATTTTAACCTGTTGGCCTGGCTCATCAGCTCGCATGAACGCTTCTCCCACAAGGAAATTATGAACATTCGCCTCGCGTAATTTGATGACATCTTCACGAGTACGAATCCCTGATTCAGTGACAAGAATTCGATCCTGAGGAATCTGAGACAACAGATTAATCGTCGTATCGATGTTGGTATTGAAGGTACGAAGGTCGCGGTTGTTTACACCGATGAGCGGTGATTTAAGCTTTAAGGCGCGTTCGAGTTCATCAGCATCATGCGTTTCAATCAGGACAGCAAGACCAAGATCAAACGCAAGTTCTTCGAGTTCTTTCAGCCGTGAATCGTCCAGAGCGGCGACAATTAACAAGATACAGTCAGCCCCTAACGCGCGAGCTTCATAAACCTGATAGGGGTCGATCATGAAATCTTTACGAAGGATAGGCAATGTGCAATTTTTACGGGCATGAGTAACGTGAGAACCGCTCCCCTGAAAAAATTTCTCATCGGTTAAGATAGATAAACAAGCAGCGCCACCAGCCTCATAAGAAGCAGCAATTTTTTCAGGATGAAAATCTGGGCGAATTAATCCTTTAGATGGACTCGCTTTCTTCATTTCTGCAATAACACCAGCCTTTCCTGATGCATTTTTATTTACTAAAGCAGAAACGAAATCACGCGGAGTATATTCATCAATACAACATTTTAAAACAGATAGCGGAACATTTTGCATTGAATGTTCAATTTCTTCGATCTTATGATTAATGATCGTGTTCAGAATATCAGACATTTAACCTCCATCACTTATATGGTTTAATTCTTAAGAAGTTTAAGAATTATATTTAGAGTAGATGAAGAAAAACAAAAAACTTATCAAAGTAAGCTTATTTTTAAAAGATCAAGAAATATCTTAATTTAAATGTTCTTATGCATTAAAAAATAAAGGCGCTAATTTGAGCGCCTTTGTGGTTTTAAAGAATTTATTTCTTAAGACAATTCTTTCAGGTAAATAGGAATTTGATTATTAAATCCCTCATGAACATACATAGTATAATCATCAGCAAGAACTTCATCTTTATTATATTCAAGCCCGTCATAAGCTGAACAAACAACATGATTTTTTGTGCTTTTATGTTCAGTCAATCTTTGACTCATATCAGTATCAATATAACCAGAATGAAGACCTAGAATTTTTGTTTTTTGTTCGGAAAATTCTTTCCTCAAACCATTGGTCAAAGACCATGCCGCAGACTTAGAAATCGCATAGGCTGGAACATATTTGTTCCCAATCCAAGAAGCGGCAGAAAGAACATTAATGATTGCTCCTCCTCCGTTTTTTTCCAGAATGTTGGCAAAAGCTTTAGCCATTCTGAGAGGACCAAAAAGATTCGTTTCAAGAAGTTTTTTAATAGCTTCTTCTCCCGAATCGCTTAGAAGTTTAGTAGTGTCGGTAATACCTGCATTATTGATTAACAGGGTAACATCCTGAGCTAATTTAACAGCTTCAGTGATTGAAGATAGATCATTAACATCGAGTTGAACTGGAATAACTCCAGGAATTTTTACTTTACTAGGATCTCTTGATGATGCATAAACTTTAGAAGCGCCACGTTTAATAGCTTCACGAGCAAACTCTTCTCCAAGACCACGATTTGAACCAGTAATGAATACAACTGAATTTTTAATAAACATATCACTTTCCTTTCAGTGAGAACTTAGTTAGAAAACTTATAAAAATTCTTATTTTCATAACTAAAGATTGAATGTTTATATTGCACTTTATCATTCTTGAAAGTGATCAAACTGAGCTTAATCATTGTCCGTTTTTGCAACGAATTGTATTATCAGGTTAAAAATAAATTTATTTATTCAAACGTAAGGTTTATATTCATTAAAATATTCAGATAAACAGTTTTTAATCATATTTATTTTCACTGTAAGGCTATAAAGAATTGTTTCCTTTGAATTTGCTTAATGTTTTACATTCAAATTTAGTTCGAATTCTAACCATGCGACGTATTTTAGAAATGTGTATTTAACGTGTTCTGATTCTTGTTAACAACAGGAGGGTTTGGCCGTCAATTATAGATATTTGTGGTAAAAAACAGGTCGAAATGAGTATCTAAGTCATTGATTTATATGTAGCGAGTTGTCGTAAATTGTCGCGAAAAGTCGTGCATTTTTTCCGCGACAAATTACATAACCATATGATTTATCTAGCGAAAACCTTTGACTGAGCCACTATCGATCCAGAATCAATCCAGTATTTCACTATAGAAAAATCCCTTTATAATCAACAGGTTTAAGATGATAGTTCAAAATTATTCGAAATTAGTTCAAAACTCAGAATCGCATCATGAGGACAAACGCTCTCTCTTTCACTCTGGATTGCGGGAAAAAGCTCAGATCAATGAACAAGTTTTCATCAGCTTATCATACCTTGCCGGGGCAGAGGACAATCCAACGAAAAGAGGAAGTTAATGAACTTTGATACCTGGTTAATTTTATTAGTCACTTGCGTGGGAGCAAGCATCATTCCGGGACCGAATTCTTTGATGGTGTTTAATCATGTTGTTCGGTTTGGTCTGCGTAAGACATTATGGACTATCTGGGGAGGGGTCTTTGGTTTCATCATTCTGATCGCACTGGTGGTGTTTGGGATTGGTTCAATCATTGATACGCATCCAAACATCATCATCTTTATTAAAATTATCGGTGGTGTATACCTGGTGTTGATCGGGTTCGTGTTATGGAATTCTGGGGCCATAGAATACCATGAGAGCGACGATGAAGACTTGTCAGGTTCTGGTTCCAGTCTTTTCAAGCATGGCTTTATTTCGGCTGTCACGAACGTTAACGCGCTGATGTTCTTTATCTCAATTACGCCGCATTTTATGGAACCTGAAAAGGGTCTATTCATTCAGTTCCTTGAGATTGGACTAACGCTTGCCTTAACAGAATTTTGTATTGAAATGATTTATGCGTTGATCATTCATCGTTATCGAAACGGCATGATAAGAACAGGCAGAATCTTTAATAAAGTCTGTGGCGGATTATTTGTCCTGTTCGCAATAATGCTTCAATTCCGATAAGCCTATCTTCTAAGGGAACCCGTCTTAAGACGGGTTCTCTGATTTAGCTCACATTGAGCATTATAAAATTATCAATGAAATATAATCACTCTCGCTCGTTTGAACAGTTCGTTCTTTAACTAATGAGGAATATATGTCTCTTTTACGTAAAGCTAATGCGATCATCCGCAATGAAAACATCGTCCCAACTTATTTTAAAGTCGGAACATTTAAAAGTGGTCAAGAAGGGGATTCTTTCGGCGTTTCTCTTGTTGGTATCACTGGCGGAGCATCAGCGGCAGCACGTCCGGTTTTTGATGGCGATGTTGATGTTCTGATTCAGAACCGTGGAAATACTGTCGATACCGTGGCTGTGCGCTATATTAATGAAACCAGCGTTGTTACGGATGTGAAATATCAGCAGCCGCTTTTTGATTCAACTACGCTTTATGTTCAGGTTCAGCCTCATACTGTCGTTGGGATTTTTGTTGATGTTGTGGCTGATGATGGTCAGGGATCATTTACCCCAGCAATTGAAGAAATTCCAGACATCACGAAAGTGACTGTCCAACACGATGCAGTAAAATTTGATTCTTAATTAAATAAAAACCCGCTCGTTGAGCGGGTTTCTTTTTTAGACTTCCACAAAAGCATTATCTCGCGTATCAGTATATTTATCTGTCATCGCTGAGTTCTTATGACCTAACAAACGCTGAGAGAATTCAGCATTGTTTTCCTCTTTATACAGACGAGCCGACAGTGATCGAATCTCATGGAAAGAGGGTGGTGTTCCATCCCATTTTAACTTCGTTGCTGAACGAGATTTCAGGAAAGCACGAGAGATTTTATCCCGACCACCTGAAACAGGGATCACAAAATCAGTTTCATCTTTGAACTGTTTCAGTTCATCAAGAGTATCTTTGATCGTCTTGCCTATCGAGCTGAGACCATTGTTCAAGCCGATGGCCACTCGCGAACCTGTTTTCTGTTGTACGATATAAATCTTATCATCACGAATATCATCCCACTTCATCGCCTGGATATCGCCGATACGCTGACCCGTTAACAGAGCAAGTTCAAAGCAAGGTCGCGCCCACGGATAGATCTCAGGCGTTGCATTACAAATCTGAGTAAACTCATCGAGCGAAAGACGAACACGCGCAACAGTAACTTTCTCAGTTTTGATGTATTCAATCGGGTTTGTTTTGATCACACCATGCGCAATAGCTGTACCGAAAACATCTTTCATAAAGTTCCTGATCCTGTTGTGCATCGTTGCCTTACCGTCATCACGCCAGGGCGCGAGGAAATCGGATAAAACCTTTGTGTCGATCTCATCCATCGGATAAAGACCAACGGTCTCTTTGATGGTTTTCAGGAAACGTCCGTAACTTTCCATCGTTTTCGCCGCGAGTTTTCGACGGTCAAGTTCTTTTTCATACGTTTCAAGCCAGTTGTTTAAGGTGAATTTCTTCACCTCATTCATGCGATCAAGCAGGTTTTCAGGCTGAGCAATGTCTTTATAGAGTTCTAAGTTCGCCTCAATAGCCTGAGTCAGTGCATAGCGCTTATCTCGCCCTAAGCCGTATTCCTTTCCACTGCGCGGATCTTTGTAGCTGTAATAACCATTGTTACGAACATAGAGGTTCGGCGGTAAGTCACGATTGACCAACGAACGACGACGGGCCATAAAACTGTTCTCTCTCTGTAATATCTTAAAACGGAATCTCACACTCATCTAACTGAACAGATGCTGACGGGTCAGGTTCCTTTTCCGCATAACCTGTTTTCTTAAGTGCCAGACGTTTTGATATAACCATCACTTTCACAACATGCTGAACAATTCGCGGACCATTCTTGAACGCATCAAGTTTGTACTGATTCAACACGGATAATTGTTGACGATGAATCAGAAACGGTTCATGCCAGTAACACCGACGATCAGCAAGTTTCTGAGATAAATCATCGATTTCAGCGTTCATGACAAGTGCGGCATCATGAATGATCTCAATTGCTGCTTTCTTTTCAGTCTCTTCAAGCGTTGTTATCTCATCAGATTCCGCTAACAGAACCTGAATCTCGCGATCTTCTTCAATTGCATCGGCGTGATCCTGTTCAATGATTTCATCCAGAGTCATGAAATATTCATTCAACCAACGTTCGTATTTATCCCACGTTTCACGGAAAGCTTTTGAATCGACATTATGGAAAGACAGAAACGCATTCGGCGCACGATCTTGATTCATGACTAACGCTGTCCGACCGCTATCAGTGAAAGTGATAAATTTGATGTGTGCAGTTACGTTAACGCGTGACTCTCTCATGATTTCGAAAAATTTTGCTTTGTTCATTTGTTCTGTCCTTTCCTAAGTGTCTACAATGTAGAGTATACACGAAGTATCTACAAATGACAGTGCATTTTGAGCGAATTTAGAATGATTTTTTTGTGTGATTTTTAGGCAAAAAAAATGCCCCTGAAAGGAGCATCGGATAGACTGGGGATGATTTAAGGATAAAATGTATCAGAAATGAACTCATCGAAATCCCAGGGACATTCCTGAGGAAGCATTTCGATATTTAATTCAGCTTCTTTGTGAATAAGAAAGATTGAGTCATCATAAGCATTTGAAATTATATCAGAAAGTTTGGTTTTTAGACTTAGATTCTCATTAAGAATTCTTTTAGCTTTTCTGCGATATGCTTTAATAAAGATTTCGATCCTTGATCTAAAAAGTGGCTGATATTTCCATTTAAGAAGTTCAGCAAAGAGACTTGTAAAACTAGATTCAAGCTCTCTTTTCTCACTACGTCCCATTGATTCGATTTCCTCAAGCAGATTTTCAAAATCGAGCTTTGAACTATGACCAGAACGGATGAGATCCGCTTGTTCTAAAGTCCAGCCGTAAAAATCAGTTTCATAACTGGCAGTCATAATCAGACCTCATTTGTGTATTGAATGAAAAATACAACGTCTCTATAATGTATACACAAAACAGCGGAGGGTTCAAGATGTTAACACTACAGATCAAACGATGGGGCAATTCAGCCGCTATACGTATTCCTAATTCAGTGCTTCAACAGCTTGCATGGTCAGAAGGGGAAACGCTACAGGCTCAGGTAATCGATCGTAAGTTCATCATCAACAAGGCCAGTTCATCAGTCGAAATCGAGAACGAGCTTTATCAGAAAATCGCTGATGCTGGTGTTGATGTCGGTGAGCTGGTGAACCGGGTTCTCACTAACGCAGCTCGAACGATAGAAACTACTAAAGATGAACCAGCGTTCACCCTTGAACAACTCATGAAAGGCTATCCCGATGAGATCGCTGAGTTATCAGATGAAGATAAATCATGGCTAAACATGAAGCCTGTTGGTAAAGAATCACTATAGACACTTTCACTTTTTAAGCTTTTCTTAATTCCATCATCGCGATTCGCACACCTTAAAACGTCTTCCCGTTTTAATCCGATAGATTGATTTTGCTTGAGAGCGGTTCGCCGCTCTTTTTGTTTGTCTAAATCTAATCTAAGGAAATCTCATGGTTGAAGCTCATAAAGTCGCACTCGTTACGGGAGCAACAGGAGGGATCGGACAGGCGATCGCTGAACGCCTTGCTCATGATGGCTTTATCGTTGCGGTTCACTATTCAGGGAACGTTCAGAAAGCATCTAGCGTTGTTGAACAGATCCTTGGTCATGGCGGCAAAGCGACCAGCGTTCAGGCTGATGCCTCAGATCCGGTATCTGTAAAAACCATGTTCGAAGAGGTGAAACACCTTAAAGGCTCGATTGATGTTGTCGTTCATAGCGCCGGGATCATGCCAATGGCAAAGATTTTGCCAGAAGGGTTTGAGGCCTTTAAGAAAGTTATCGATACCAACCTTATCGGATCGTTTAACGTTTTGTCTCAGGCGGCGGAAGAGGTGAATGAGGGAGGTAGAATCATAGCGTTATCGTCATCAGTCATCGCAAAGAACTTTCCAAATTATGGCGGTTACATCGCCTCTAAACTGGGTGTCGAGGGGTTAGTTCGGGTTCTGGCCAACGAGCTGACAGGCAAGAACATTACTGTGAATGCTGTCGCGCCAGGCCCAATCGGAACAGAACTTTTCTATAAAGGGAAAAGTGACGAACTGATCGACTGGTTCAAAAAACAAGCCCCTCTGAATCGCATCGGCACTCCTGAAGATATCGCTAACAGCATTTCAATGCTCTCAGGATCAGATGGTGCCTGGATTAATGGTCAGATTGTCCGTGTAAACGGTGGCTTCGCCTGATTTTTTTACCCCGCCTCTAAGCGGGGTTTTTTATAGGATCTAATATGAAAAAGACAATTTTAGTCACCGGGGCTTCTTCAGGTTTTGGAAAGATGATTTCTCAGAGTCTTGCCCTCGATGGTCATCTTGTTTTTGCCTCTATGAGAGACATTGAAGGTAAGAACGCGGTTAACGCCGAAAGAATGAAAGAATGGGCTGTACAAAATAACGTTGAAATCATACCGATAGAACTCGATGTGCAATCCTCAACGTCTATCCAGGAAGCGAAAGACAGAATTACTCACGATTATTCGTTAGATGTCATTGTACATAATGCAGGACATATGGTTTATGGTCCCGCTGAGGCGTTTACTATTGAACAATACAGCCAAATCTATGACGTGAATGTTTTGGGCACTCAACGGATAAACAAAGCTTTCCTTCCTCATATGAGAAAGAAAAAAGATGGCTATATTGTCTGGATCGGTTCTTCATCAACGAGTGGGGGAACACCGCCTTATCTCGGTCCTTACTTTGCCGCAAAAGCGGCGCTCGATTCTCTTGCCGTTTCCTATGCAAGTGAGCTTTCTCTGTGGGGCATAGAATCAACCATCATCGTTCCTGGTGCATTCACTAAGGGAACAAATCACTTTGCCCATGCTGGCCGCCCTGATGATGTCAGTATTGCTAAAGAGTATGATGATGGCCCTTATCACGGTATATCTGAACAAGCATTCAAAGAGCTGGCAAAACTGGAACCGGCTGAGGCTGACCCGAAACAAGTTGCGGAGGCGATTGTTCGAATAATGCAACTGGATAAAGGGAAACGTCCTTTCCGCGTTCATGTCGATCCCAGTGAGGACGGCGCGAGAGAGGTGAACGCTGTTGGAGACAGAATGCGAAAAGAAATCTTTGAAAAGATGGGGTTATCCAGATTGTTAAAAGTTGTATGACGAAATGCAAAGTGGGCAAACGCCCACTTTTTTTATGTTCTAGGAATTTTCTGGGAACCGATAAAGGATAAATCACACTAAAAAAAAGAGTACAAATCAACGAAGGCTAATCATGACTCCCGAAAAATTTCACTCCAATCTGATCCCTCTCTTTCGACAGATTAAAATGCCTGACGTACCTGTAAACGACAGCTATTCATACATAGTCAGTCTTGAACCAGGTGATGTCTACATAGAAAAAACAGACATCAACACGCTTGTTATGATCGCCTTTCTGCCTATCCCTGATAACCCTGGTGAAGATATGTTGTTAGAACTGTTACAAGCTAATCTCACGCCCGATCATGGTCATTCGATCGTCATAGCAGCAGACAAAGAGGATAAAAAATTAGTGTTGTGGGGAAGTTTGACATTTGATCAATTACAAATCGAAAACCTCATGATGATTCTTGAAAAAATAAACGTCACACTTACTGTTATTGCAAAATGGTTCAATAAAGGAAACGAAGACGAACAACGTGCAAAAGAAGCAAATGAGAAAAAAATGTTAATGAACAAAGAAAGAGAAGAGTTTCTAAATCGAAACATAAAATAAAGAGGATTTATGATCACACTTCCTAGCTATCTTGGACCAGCAATTAGCATAGAAACAGAAAAATCTGAGTTTTTCACTAAAACAGACCAACATCTAAGAACAATATACAGCAAACCAGCAGGTCGAGAATTACTTGATGAAATTTTAAAGTTATCAAAAGATGGGAAGGGAGTACAAATCTATGTTGTAGATTATTTAAAACCAGTAAGCACTCCCGTTTTAACAAAAAATCAAATGGAAAAGTACAAAATTACACAGGGTCCGCTACATCCTGATCACAATGCTATGGCTTTAAAACTTTGTAGTAAGCCTGGTTTTCTTAAGTCTGAAGGAACATCTTGCTTAATCGATTTCAATATAAATATATATGCAAAAATCGACCAACACGGAAGACCTATTGTTGACGTGAATCAAAATTTATCTTTCATAACTTTAGCTCATGAACTTGTACATGCTTACAGAATTTTAAAAGGAACGTTTACAGGTGGTATGGGTGATCCACATGATATAACTTCTAAAGCAGCAGAAGAAGAAGATCGCGCAGTAGGTATAAATGCTTATGCAAATGAAAGATTTTCTGAAAATGCAATAAGGAAAGAACATGGACTTCCCCAGCGCCTTCAATATTCAACAGAAGGAAAAGAGAAAAAGGCAGGAGATAATATAGCATTGCATTTATTCGGATAAAATTACTTGAGATATTCCCAACATGATTACAACAACACGAAGTCATATTTCTCCAAATTTGATTATTGAGCATTATACAAAGGATGATTTTTTGAAAGCTGAATCAGCTTTGAGAAAGCTCAATAGCAAGAATAATGGTAGAGAACTTTTGAATCAAATTAGTTCGAATTCAACACATGGAAAAAATGTTAAAATTAAGGTTGTTTCTATGGCTGAAACAACAACCAGACCAAAGCTCACAGATGTACAAATTAATAAGTATAAGGTTTCTGAAAACGATACAAATATTTTACATAATTTAATTGCAAACAAAATTTCTCAAAAGAAGAGTTTTTGGCGAAAAGGCGAGGGCGTTAGTTCCACGATAACATGGAACCCTTCGATATTTGTTAAAGTTGATTCAAGAGGAAAAGCAATTAAGGACAAGGATGAGGATAAAGCCTTTGTTTCTCTTGCTCATGAGCTTGTTCATTCTTTTAGAATGTTGAAAGGAACGTATATGGGGGGGGTTACAAATAGATTTAAAATCTTTTCAAGATCTGGAATCGAGGAGTCAAGGGCTGTTGGGATCGGAACGTATTTCGGTAATCCACTATCAGAAAATGGTATACGCTTTGAACACGGAATTCGTTTACGTAGTAAGTATTCATTAGGTTAAAGGATAGAGTTATGTTAATAACAACAAGTCACAATTTTAGGCATATAAATATAGTTCACAATGGAGCAGAAGATTTTATCCAGGTAGAAAATGATTTAAATAAAATAAATGAATTCCCAACGGGGAGGAAACTTATTGCTAAAATTATGGATAAAACAGTGAATGGAAAATCACTTTTGATTATGATTAATAATCAGCCTTCATCAAGTGCTCTTCCAGTTCTTACTGAAAGACAAAAGAAAAGATATAATATAACATCAAATAAATATGATATTGAGCATAATGCAAAAGCGATAAAACTTACACATAAAAGATTTGGCTTCTTACCTAATGAAGGTACAAGTGTAATTCTTGAATATAATCCAAATATTGCTGTGACAACTGATAAAAACGGAGTTCCATCAGTTGTCATTGACAGGAAAGAGGCCTTTATTTGTTTGGTTCATGAACTCATTCATGCCTATAAAATAATGAAAGGGACAAACTTAGGGAGAAGTATGGATCCTTCAAGTAAAGATTATGAATCCTATAGGGATGAGTTAAAAACTATTGGGTTAGGTAAATATCAAAGTCATAGATTTACTGAAAACAATATCAGAAAAGAACATGGTTTAAATCCACGAAATGAATATTACTTAAAACCAGAGAATGTCAAAATTTAAAATTACTTAACGGATATATTACTATGTCAATATTCAGTATAAGTAAATTTTCATCAAATATTATCATAGAAGGAATTTGTGAGAACGATATAAAAGAAGTTAATCATGCATTGAATAAGATTTCCAGTAAACCAGTAGGAAATTATTTGCTATCAGAAATTGCAAAAAAGACGTGTGAGGATAAAAATGTATTGATAAGAGTCGATAGAGGAGCTTATAACTCAGCAAAACATTCAATGTCAGAAATGCAATATTTCAAACTTAGAAAGAAACATGACCCCAGAGTTATCAGAAAAGTAGATGTAAGTTTGTTTAGTCATCCTGATTCGAATGGTAAAAAATCTGACGGTTCGAGCGCATTCATCAAATTCAATCCTAATTTATCAACGTATGTAGATGAGAACGGATTTCCGTATCCTGTAGCAGATCCTGATTATGCTTATATCGGTCTATCACATGAACTGATTCATGCTTTTTATATGCTTAATGGAGACTGGAGGGGAGGCGAAAGAATGCAGGATTACTTTCAATCGAATTCAGATGTGAGGCATGAAGAAGATCGAGCAGTAGGGTTAGGAAAATTTGTTAATGAACCTTTTACCGAAAATAAAATAAGAAATGAACATGCATTAGAACTGAGGAGGTCATACATCCCCTATCACTTGCATCTGAAATTAGAAGAGATATAAATTAATTTTAGCGAAGAGGTAAATTAAATGCTTCCAACCTCAGTTGGTACTCATTGGATAAGACGATCTAATGAAGTAAGTAATATTTTAATAGAGACTGATAATGGCAATAAGTTTAATACTTGTGAAAGAGCATTGTCTTTAATCAAGTCCAAACCAATAGGAAGGGATCTATTAAATCAAATCGAATCATTCAAAAACTATGGTAAAACTGTAAAAATAAAAGTTAATGGCATGGAGAGAAATACAGCATTTGCAATTCTTTCTCGAAAGCAAGCAAAACAATGGAATGTAAAAGATAGTGAAAGAGATATTTTAAATAAAAAAGTTGCCTATCAACTTTCAACTAAACAGGTTTACCCAATTGATGGCCCGTGGAATGGAGGGGCAGATGCTATAATATCATGGAATAATCATTTAACAGGTGTTCTTGCTAATGGTGAGCTAAGCGCAAAACAAAAAACGACAGGAAATCATATTAATCTTGCACACGAACTTATTCATGCCCTCCATATTCTTGAAGGTTCAGTGTTAGTTGATTCCTATGAAAAGCAAGAACAAAATGGGGTTTCTACACTCGATGAAGAACGGCGTACTATAGGATTAGATGAGTTTTCTTTATCAAAATACACTGAAAACAATATAAGGAGAGAGCAAGGTTTTGTAATTCGTGAGAAATTAAGTAATTATATTGAAGAATAAATCATTCAAATAAACTTGTTTTCATTAATTTAAGAAAAAGGTGATGTAATGACTACAGTAGGAAGATCAAATTTAGCTCCAGCAATCTTAGTCGAATTCGAAACAAGTCAGGATTATATTGATTATGAGCGTGCTTTAGGAAAACTAAAAGCGGGATCAGGTGGTGAAGCGCTTCTTAACGAAATTGAACGAGTTAGTGTCGATGGTAAAGAAATAAAAATTGTCATTGATAAAACAGAAATGAGTTTGACAAGGCCCATGCTCACAAAAAAACAAGCTGAACAATGGGGTTTTAAATGGGATGACATTTCAAGGTTAGATAATATTCAAGCTGGAGCTTATGCATCAGTAAAAGATGATGGAACTCGCAATGTCGGTACAAGTGTTTTGACTAAATGGAACCCTGAATATGGTGCTATGGCTTATAGCATAAAAGGTTATGTTAATGTCAAAGTGAAAAATACTAACTTTGTTAGTCTTGCTCATGAATTACTTCATGGATTACTTTTCTTGCAAGGACGGTCAAAAGGGGATTTAATGTCAGATTTTAGCGATAAAAATTCACCAAATGGTAAAGAAGAAATGCGTGTAATCGGATGCGGACCTTATTCGGGAGTAGGTATTACAGAGAATACTATTCGTGCTGAACATGATATTCAACTACGATTAACTTATTAGAATTTTAATATGACGCTCATTTTCAGAAGTCGAATATGTCCAGCAATTGATATCGAGGCTAAACATTCTGAGGAGATAGATCATACTGAAAGAATGTTAGATAGAATAAAAAGTAAACCCGTTGGATTTGATTTGTTATCTGAGGTTTTGAGATTAAGTAATAATAACAAAAAAATAACTATTTATGTTCAACATGATGAGATGACCTGTGTAGTTGGTGCTTTGACAAAATATCAATCAGATAGATTGGGTTTAGAAAACAATCCCAGGAATGTCTATAACATCATGCACGCATCTATTCTATGTCGTCCTTATCCTAACGGAGATAGAGGTGAGGGAGTAGGTGCATCTGTTAGTTTTAATCCAGATATAAGTTTAAAAATCACTGAAGAAGGATTTCCTGTCCCGTTCAAAGATAAGGAATTGAGTTTCATTCCTTTAGCACATGAACTTATTCATGCGATAAGAATGTTGGAAGGAGAATGGATAGGTGGAATGTGTCGATCAGAAAGACCATCTGTGAACAATTATGATCTTGAAGAATCAATTACCATTGGTTTAGGTAAATATGAGAATGGAAAATTCACAGAAAACAAAATCAGAAGTGAACATGGATTGCCTGAACGTAAATCTTACCATGAAAAATTTATGATGAGGAAATCATGACAATATCAACATATCACAGTAATATCGCACCAGGCATTAAAATAAGCGTTAGTGATGATTTAGAATATAAATCAGTTGAATCTGCATTAAAAAAAATTAAAAACACACCAACGGGATTTAATCTTCTTTTTAAAATTCAACAAAGCACACGAGATACAAAAGAAGTTCGTATTTTATGTGTGAAAAATCATACTTTTACTTTCCCATTTTTATCAATGAATCAGATTAAACAGTTTAACATTACTAGAAACCTTTATGATTCTTCTCATAACCGTATGGCTGTTTTAATGGCTGTAAAAAATTCATCAGGATTTCCGGGTGAGGGAAGTAGTTCAATGATTCATTATAATATTAACGAATTCAAAATTATTAATACAAACACCGCGAAGGTGAATCAAAAAAATGAACAAGAAAATTTCCTTTCTTTAAGCAGACAATTAATTCATTCATATTATATTTTGAAGGGGCAATGGATGAACCCGACACAAGTACAATCTCAACCTCCTGATATTTACGGTTATGATTATCATGACAGAATATCGGGCAAGGGATTATACAAAGACCTTGAGTTTACTGAAAATAAAATTCGCGCAGAAGTCAATGCTCCTTTAAGGTAAAGTCAAAGGAATATAAAAGTGATTGAAATAACTTCTAGCAAGGTTTGCCATTTTTTAACGATCTATCACCATTCTGAATATGAAAAATCTCTTGTTGAAAATGCTTTGTTCAAGATAAACAAAAAACCGATTGGATATACTTTATTGTCAGAAATAGCTAAGCTAACTCAAGATGGAAAAAGTGTGACTATTCAGGTTGATCTTGAAAAAGAAACTCATGCTTATCCAAAATTGACTGAAAAAAATATTAAAGATCTTGAACTTGATAGCCAGACTGTTGCTGAGCAAGGAAGCGTTCTGGCTTCGCGTCTTTGCAAACCTCACTCAGATGGTTCAGATGCTATAGGAGTGAGTGCTAAAATTCATTGGGATCCTTATTCAGCGGTTGATATTGATGAATGTGGGATGTCAGTGCTAATTATTGATTCTCATCTATCATTTGTTTCTCTAGCTCATGAGTTGTTCCATGCTTACTGGATAATGCGCGGGAATTATGATCCACCTAACCTAATTAACCATAATCCTGAGGAAAGTATAAACCTCAAAGAAGAGAACAGGGCGACAGGGATAGAAGAATTTGCTGATGAGTGGTTTTCAGAAAATGGAATCAGAGCTGAACATGATTTGCCTCGGAGAAATCATTATTTCATATATTACAGTTAAGGAGTGAAAGAATGGAGTCATTAAGAACAAGTCTGGTTTGTCCTTTTTTAAGAGTTGATGTTTTAACTGCGCAAGAATTTGCTGATATTGAAACCGCTTTGAAAATTATTAAAAGTAAACCAAAGGGAGCACAACTTTTATCTGATATTGAAAAAGCGACTACATCAGAGAAGTTTACTACAATTGAAGTTAATAAAAACTTAGGTTCTGCAACAATTCCTCTTTTAACAACTTCTCAAAGAAACAAAATTAAAGGATATATATCTCCCTATTATGAAAATGAAATAGCGACTAAATTTATTAAGAAAGGTTTTTTTGATACTCATGGTAGTGGTGCTTCTTCTAAAATTATCTGGAATTCAGATTATTCAATTCATATTGATGATGACGGTTGTTCTTATTTTGCATTAGATCGAATCAGATCTTTTACTTGTTTGGTACATGAACTTATCCACTCTTACAGGATTATGAACGGATTAGTTTATAATATTGGGGGTAATAAGAATTACATTTCCAATAGAGAGTTTAAATTAGAAGAGTATCGTGTAACAGGTGTTCATGAATTTAGTGATAAGAATATAAGTGAAAATGCAATTCGAGCAGAACATAACTTGCCTATCAGAAAGAATTATTATTTTGAAGGTGATCGTGAGAATTTTTAGTCGTGATTATTAAATCGAGTTGAAAATATAAATTTTGCTAGTCAACCTCAATCTTAATTCTGATTTTATAAAAGGTAAGAATCATGGAAATAGTCAGAAGCTATGTTTGTCCAACAATATTTTTCCAGGTTAGCAATTCAACTGATAAGCCTATAATGGAAAGTGCTCTTGATAAGCTTGCATCGAAACCAGTTGGACGAAGTTTACTAAAAGAAATCATGGCTAATACGAATAATGATCATAAAGTCAGCATTGTTCTTCATGAAGGTCCATCAATGGCCACACCAATGGTTTCAAGATCTCAACTCTTAAAAGTGCCAGGTCTTTCAGACAAAGATATAAAAGGACTCAATTATATGGGTGTAAAGTTTTCTTCTCCTCTTTCATTGGGTGGCTTTGGTCAAGGATCTGATGCCCTCATTTACTGGAATAAAGCTAATGCTATTCACGTAGATGATCAGGGTGTTTCGCATTCAGTAAAAAACCCAGAAACTTCATTTGTTACTTTAGGTCATGAGCTTATTCATTCATTGCACATTATAAAAGGACAATATTTAACTTTACCGCAAGACTCACGAGGAACATTTATTGAAGAAGAATATAAAACTGTTGGGTTAGGTATACATCAGAACCAAAATTTCACAGAAAATAAAATACGAGAAGAAGTTGGTTTGAATAAACGTCAATCGTATTACTTTGGCGCGAATTGATATTCACAATAATCATTTTAAGGATTGTCATGAACAGAATACAAAACAGTTATTTTTCAAAAAATATTCTTATTGAGTCTGATTCAGAAAATGATGCTAAAAAAGTTAATGAGGCTCTCAAACAAATCAATGCGTCTTCTACTGGGGCCAATCTTTTAAAACAGATAAATGATCTATCAATAAATGGTAAGATGGTAATCATTAAAATCGTTGATAATCATGAGAGTTCAACAAGACCAAAACTCACAGAGCAACAATGTACTAAGCATAAAGTTACAAATAATCACTTTGATAGTAATCATAATAAAATCGCGGCAAACTTAGCAGAAAAGAAATCAGTTATTAAAAAAGGAGAGGGGACAAGTGCCTTTGTTGTCTGGAATAAAACTGAATATTTAAGTATTGATGGATTAGGATTTCCGACAGTTGTTAAAAATGAAACCTTATCATTTATCACTCTCGTTCATGAACTGATTCATGCTTATCGTATTTTAAAAGGAACTTATTCAGGTTCTTACGGTGATGTAAAAGATCCAACTTCACCAAAAGCGGATGAAGAGTTTCGTGCTGTTGGAATCAGAGGGCATGAAAATAAAAAGTTCTCAGAAAATACTGTGCGGCGTGATCATGATTTACCTATCCGCGCGCATTATTTTTCTTCTCAGACTTTTAGTTGATTTATTCTTTCAACAATCAATCTTAAACGGAATGTTATGAGATCTGTTCCTGCAAATATTTCCCCAATGATTAAAATCGTTGCGGAATGTTCAGAAGATATTCACCATACAAACAATGCGCTTGATAAATTAGTAAGTAAGAAACATGGCAGAGCGTTGATTAATGAGATAATCAATTCAACTGGACCAGATAATAAACTCACTATTCATCCAAACATTAACACTCCGAATCTTGCGAAGGGAAGTTTCAGCTATGCCCTGAAAGCTCAACTATCAACAAGAGGAATGCCTCCTGAACGTATGAGTTCGATGGCAGCTACAGAGGTAGCAAAATCGAGATCAATCGGAGGAATGGGAATGGGAGTTAATGCTGATGTTTTCTGGAATCCGGTCAAATATTTATCGATAAAAAAAGATGGAAGCCATGAACACGTTATCGATTCAGGAAAATCATTTGTCTCTCTTTCTCATGAGCTTATTCATGCGCTATATCTCATTAAAGGTGATAATTTAGCTGGAGCTTACTTACTTTCACCTAATGGCAATGAGTTAAGAATGAATGAGGAACATCGAGCTGTCGGAATTAATGGGTTCGAGGATACTCCTTATTCTGAAAACAAAATTCGTAAGGAGCATGATTTACCATTAAGAGTGAGTTATTAATTTCTGTCGAATTAATCGTTAACATGGTTTGTTTTGAGATTAACACATGTATATTCAAAGTCGATTTGTTCCTAATCTTACTATTGATGCTGAAACTAATTATCAATACAGAATGACTGAATATGCTCTATCTAAGTTATTGAGCAAGCCTGTTGGGAACTCACTTCTTACAGAGATTAATTTATTAGTGAGAAGTGATAGGTCAGCTATTATCACAACAAGAGAAAATATCAGTAGTTGTGCAAGACCGATGTTAACACCTTCACAATTCAAACAGTTTCCCATTCCTGAAGCTGATATGGATATTGAATATTGGAGAGTGGTAAAGGGGAGTGAACTTATCAATGCCAAAACAAACGGAGGTCCAGGTATCGGGACAACGGCTGTTGTTGAATGGAATCCTCATGAGTTTGTTTATAATGATCTGTTCGGGAATTTACGTATAACTAATAATAGATACGCTTCTTTTATTTCTCTTTCTCATGAGCTGATTCATATGAGAAATATTCTAAAAGGAGATGCAATCATGAATCCAGGTGAGGGTGAGGAAAGAGTTATTTCGGAGGAATTTCGTGTGATTGGCATGGGTGATTTTGAACATGAATCTATCACTGAAAATAAAATCAGGAATGAACATCATTATCCTTTCAGAACACTTTACCATCATGTTTCTTAATAAAGAGGTTTTAAGATGAAAATATCAAATGATTTTGTTGTTCAAAACGATAACTCTCTTAATGATGTTGACCCTGATTTATCTCTATCTTCTGGCGTGTCACAAAGTAAAACTAACACCATTGATTTTTCTGGTTCAGATTTTTTACAGTCTCAAGCCTTACAATCACAGCCCATCATTTTAAATCTTGCTCAACCAAATTTGTCAGCTTCACCCGCGAATCAGCCCAATCAGAATTTCCCGCAAAATTCTGATCCGAATGGGATGAGTTTTCAGGATGTCGTTACCACCTTAGGCCGTCATGATGGGATGTTAAAGAAAGCCGTCGATGCTGATGGATTAGCGAAAATGCGAGATGATCCGAATACTCCTTCTGACATGAAAGCGGCTATCGATACCTTGCTAAATAATCCTGCTATGTTTCAGGCACTGGACGAGGCAACGCCTGGGAAAGTCGATGGCAAGATTGCGGCGGGAGATATCGATACGTTAAAGAACACGCCCGCTTTCAGGCAGTATGCCGATCAACAAGCTGAAAGCTATACACATGACTATATTCCTTCTGATGCTGACGCGGACACATCCCCTCGCGAAATGAACGCCAATGACGCGATGAGGGAACTCTATCTTTACTCACAAAGTCTGCCCAAAAAACTCAGTCTTGATACATTGCAAGGTATTGCTGACGGCTCACAGAACATGGACAAATGCCCGCCCCAGGTTGCCGCCGCTGCTAAATATTTCACTGACCATCCCAATCAGTGGAACAATCTGACCGGCATGAACGATGCCAGCTCAACAGAATCACGAGAGGCGCTTTGTGATCAGGTGTCCTATAACGTGAAACTGACACAGCCTGAAAGTGATGCGCTACAGACAGTGAAGAACAATGAGGATGTTTTCTTTAAAGGCGGGGATCTGACACCTAAAAAGCTACAGGATATCGCGAACGATACCAATCAACCTCAGGACGTTCGGGACGCTGCAAACCTTCTGAGTCAGCCGAACTCAATGTTATTTTCGATGCTTGATAATGGAAAACATCATGCTGGCGGAAATTTCTTCAATAAATCCAACGATCAGAAAATCAGTAAAGGCGATCTTGATGCGTTCATTGCACATGGAACAAATCAGGTTGAGACAAGTCCGACACTTGCTAAAACCGATACGGATGTTCAGAAAAAATCCGTTAGCGATATGCAGGCAGGACAGGAAACCCAGCCAGACCAGAAAAAAGAAATGGGAGGCGGTTTTTTCAAAATGATTGATATCATCGGCTGGATTGGCACAGGTCTTTCTATTCTGATCCCAGGGTTAGGCGAAGCGGCATTAGGCGCAGGCGTCGGACGCGCAGCGGTTCAGGCAGGTGTTCAGGCTGGATTGAAAGCGACCGCTGAAGGTGGCATTAAAGCCGGTGCGCAGGCGGCTAAATCCGCTGCGGTTGATGCGGGCAAAGCCGCAAGCGAAGAGGCCGCCATGAATGGTGAGAAGGGGATCGGTTACGCAGCTCAAACCACCAGCCAGCGAGCAACGAAATCAGGCACTGAAATTGGGATGAATCAGAGTGGAACAACCGGTGTAAATTCAGCAGCAAATAACACGTAAATGAATGGGCGGATATCCGCCCATAATCTATCGAAACTTATCCCAGTGAAGTTCTTTTTTGAGAATTTGCCGAAGCCGCGAAAGCCGGGAACGCACAGTGCCAATCGGAATTTTTAATGCAGTAGATAAATCAAAATAACTGAAATCATTTTCGATAATGACTTTTAACATCTTCTGATATTCTTTCGGCAATTGCATAAATTTTGCAATCGCTTTCTTAAGTAACTCTTTACCGCCGATCACATCCTCAGGTTGATCATTCGGTGATGCCTCAATATCCAGATCGTCGCCTTCACAATCAGTCAGCGACTTTAAGCGTTTATCCTTGTAATAGTTTTTGACGAGATTCATCGCGATACCGAAAATCCAGGTATCGGGACGTGAATGGCCATGAAACTTTTCCTTGTTCAGTAGAACCTCAAGCCATGTTGATTGAACGACATCATCAACATCGGCAAAATTTGAAATACGTTTTCTGATGAAATTATAGAGACGCTTCTCTGTCTCTTTGATTATCTCTTCCCAGTTAAACTCCTCAATAACAGTGGTCAATGTCTTACCCTCGCTTTTGCACTTTCTCCTATAAGAGCAAGGACCATGCCAGAGAGTAGCATGTTGTTAAGTCTCTGATAAAACACGATTAGCCATCATCTCAATCAATCATCTTTGCTGAATTTGGCATAAGTCAGTTTTTTTTCGTGCCAGATATGGCGAAGAATTTTTCAGCTAAAAATTTTCGGTTTGGCGGGAACTCAATCGGGTAAGTTTCTACTTATTAAGGAACAGCCTTTGAAAGGTAAACCCAATGATTATGAAGGTCCATACCCATCGCCCGCACATCCCTGAACCGATTGCGGAAGAATTGTTGATCGATGAACTGGCAACCCCTGAAAAGGTTTCGCATGAAAAGACAGGTTTTGTTCATCCCACACATTCAGACCATCCAACAAAAAGAACGGTAGAACAAGTCGCAGCTCAGGCAATGACTGAGACTATTGAACGCAGCAGAAACCGGACCAACAAAAACGACTTAAAAAATCGACATAAATCGCATGAGGCTATCCGCTTCAGTCATGTTGAACAGATTAGCGCTTTGCTTGAGGATGCAAGCTATCCCAATCAGAACCAGACGAACGCACGGATCCGCGACTTACTGGAAAAAGAATCCAGTGAGGGTGATTTACTGAAAGGGATTCTTGATGAGGTTGAGGGTGATCAGGCAACAGCTTATTCATCCCTTGTGATGATGTCCGTTGAAATTGACATTACCGAAAATCCCTCTCTTTTTAGTCGCATTCAACAGGCGATAAGTATTCTTGAAGAAAAACACAGTGCTGAAATCCTTGCGGGTCTCAATACCGTTAAAGTGATCGCGGCATTTTCGACAGACCCGAAACAGAAAAAGCTCCTTCGGTCGATTTATTATGAAGGCGTAGTGGGTCAGCAATCGCCAGATAGCATTATCGATTTATTGCTGTCGAAATTTGGTGTTGATGGGTTTGTTCCGGCACTCAGAACGCTTCAGAGAGCGCTGGCTGATGATATTGCTGGGTTAGCCTCATCGATTCCTCCTGTTGCGTTGTGGCGCTTGATAGGCGGTTTAAATGATGCCAGTACGATTAATCATGCGATCAATGAGGTGAGTGGGTTTATTACCCGCATTGGGCAATCCTTTGATCACGTGACGATGACGCGCGATGAGATGGCGAGAACGCTGTTGATGATGTGCCGAAATGGGTTTGAGTCAAACGCTATCCTGGCATTGGGTATGAATGCAGTCGGTGAAAGCTCACAACGCAAACCTTTTTTCTTTAATCTCTTATTGAACCTCATTCAAAAATTTCCTGAAACCGTCTGGGGTAACGAAGGCGAGCATAGGGAAAGGGCGATTACGTTGTTACGCGGCCTGAATACTGAGCTTGCCAATCTGGAACGAAAACAGCGAGGGTCAGATTTTTGAATACGCTGTTCAACCTGCTTAACAGGCTTGCTTATTCAGCAATGAAACGATCAGAAATTGTCGGTGGTGTCATCGCTTTAGCGGTCGTTTTCATGCTCATCATTCCCTTACCCTTAGGCCTGATCGATGTTCTGATTGCCACGAACATCAGTATGTCATGCCTGTTGATCATGAACGCGATGTTCTTACCCAAACCGCTCGCGTTCACAACGTTTCCTTCAGTGCTCTTGCTCACAACGATGTTTCGCCTGGGTCTATCTATCTCAACGACACGACAGATTTTGCTTCAGCAAAACGCCGGACACATTGTTGAGGCGTTTGGTAATTTCGTTGTCGGTGGAAACCTGGCGGTCGGACTGGTGGTTTTCCTGATACTGACTGTAGTGAATTTTCTGGTCATCACCAAAGGTTCAGAGCGTGTCGCAGAGGTTGCAGCACGATTTACGCTCGATGCGATGCCAGGCAAACAGATGTCGATCGACAGTGATTTACGCGCCGGACTGATTAATGTCCAGCAGGCGAAAACGCGACGTGAGGATTTAAGCAAAGAGAGTCAACTGTTCGGAGCAATGGATGGCGCAATGAAATTCGTGAAAGGTGATGCGACGGCGGGGATCGTTATTCTCTCCATTAACCTGATTGGCGGTTTTTCAATTGGCGTTTTACAGATGGGAATGCCCGCCGGCGATGCGATCCATACTTATTCGATTTTGACGATTGGTGATGGCCTGATAGACCAGATCCCGGCATTACTGATTTCGCTTACCTCAGGGATGATGATAACCCGCGTATCAGCGAATGAAGATGCCTATGAAAACAACATAGGCAAAGAGATTACTCAGCAACTGACCCAGCAGCCGAAAGCCTGGATCATGGCAAGCGTTGGCATGTTTTGTTTTGCACTTTTGCCAGGGATGCCGACCGTTGTTTTTCTCATCCTCGCGGTGCTTGCGATGGGTTCAGGTCTGTTTCAGTTATGGCGCGATAAACGGGTTGCCTCAACACAATCTGAAACGAAGATTCGTATACCTGAGGAAAATGGTGAAGAGGATATTCGGACCTTTAATCCCAGCCGGTTATTTCTAATGAGTTTCCCCGCTGGCCATGAACGTGATCCGGTAGCGATTGAGATAATGGAAAAAATCCGAAGAGTGAGAAACCGAATCGTCAATCAATTTGGTTTCACCTTACCCGTGTTCGATATTCAGTTTACCCCTCTTCAACAGGACAATGAGTTTCGGTTTATGGTGTATGAGGTGCCCAAAGTCGTCGGAACCATTAACAACGGAAAACGCGCTGTTGAGCGAAAAGCGTTTGTTGAATCGACAGGTGAGGATCACTTTCCTTTATCTGATTTACCCCAGGAAGAAGGGTGGGTTTGGCTCGATGAGGGCCATCCTTATCTGTCCGGTGATGTGATGTCCTGGGCGGGTCATGATTTGCTGATTGCGAGAGTCGAAGAGGCCTTGTTTCTGAGCGCACCGCGTTTTATCGGTATGCAGGAAACGCGCTCGATCGTCTCCTGGCTGGAGGGCGATTTGCCGGAGGTGGCTCAGGAATTTCAACGAACGTTTCCGGTTGCCCGGTTGAGTGGCGTTCTTCAGCGACTGGTTTCAGAACGGATTTCATTGAGGGCGATTAGGACGATCACAGAATCACTCATCGTTCATGGAAGTGAACGTGATGTTGGGATGCTTATTGACCTGGTTCGAATAGACATCAAGGAGCATATTTGCCACCAGCACAGCGATGAGAAAAAAGGGATCATGGCCTGGCTCCTCACCACAGAAACAGAGGAGGTGTTACGTGAAAACTTACGTCAAACCAGCACTGAAACCTTCTTTGCGTTAAATCACGACCAAAAGAAATCGTTTCTCGATCAGGTTCGTGAGGTGTTCCCGCCTTACCGATTCTTTCATCAGGGCGTTATCCTCGCCGCGCAGGATTTACGCGCCCCCCTCAGACAGCTTATCCAGAATGAATTTCATCATGTTCCTGTTTTGTCCTTTGCTGAGCTGGAATTTAACAATCCGGTAAGCGTAACGGGTCGCATTGATATTCATCATCATTTACTGGAAAACGTAAAAGAGTGAGGTGATACACCATGTATGAGCTGAGGGTGTTAAACGGTCTCCATGAGGGCGCAGCGTTTCCGCTTAGTGGCGAGCGCTGGAAACTGGGAAACCTGTCAGAAAACGATTTACAGCTTTGTGACGATGCCATTAAGCCTGAACATGCCGAACTCACGTTCACGGACAATCACTGGATTCTGACGACACTTCAGGGTGATGCATTTTCCGAAACGACACAATCTATCGTTGCGCCATATGCATTACAGGAAGGTGAAATATTCTCGCTTTCAGGTGTCTGGTTAATCGTCGTGCGAGGAGAATCGCCGTGGGATGTCATCACGCTTCCTGAGGCGAAAAATGAACACGTTGAACAATCTGTTCCGGTTCAAATTGCCTCACCGATTCACCGACAAAGAGGGCGAGTGATTTTGTCCGTTTTGATCGTTTGCCTTGTGGCTGTCGTGACATTCTTTTCAAGTGGGAAACGAACAGAGAAGAACACGGCCATAACGAAACCTGTTATCACTGATGTTGCCACGCTGAAAGACATCCTCTCAGACAAATTACGTGATCGGGATTTAACAAAAGTGGTCTCGATTGAGACAGACGGGAATGCCCTAAACCTGACCGGCGCCATCACGAAAACGCAACTGGCCATTGTCGACAGACTCATGATGGCCATGAACCGTGACTATCTGATCAAAGTGCCATTCGGGAACCTGACACGCCTTAAGATGTTAACCCTTCCATTTAAAATCATTCAGATTAATGCCGGACCACAGGGAAACATCGTGACCGAAAACGGTCAGCGTTTATTCATTGGTGATTCAGAAGAGGGTTTCACACTGTCAGCCATTAACGCGCATCAGATTCAGTTTACAGGGTCAGACAATATATCGGTGAAATGGTGATGAAAGGATCAGCGCTTGACGAGTGGTTTAACACCAAAATTGAACAACTTAAACATCTTCACCCAGTGAAAGTAACGGGCAGGATAACCGGTATCAGTGGCATATTACTTGAAAGCACGCTCCCAGATGCACGAATAGGGGATTTATGTCTGATTGACGCTCAGAACGGGGGTGAAATCATGGCGGAGGTGGTGGGTTTTAATCCCTCGTTTACCTTACTTTCCGCGCTCGATCAGCTTGATGGCATTGCCCAGGGAGCCAAAGTCACGCCGCTTTATCAACCTCACAAAATTGACGCATCAGAAAACCTCTTAGGAAGCGTTCTCGATGGGTTTGGTCTGGCGATGAACGATGAGAGCGTTTCGGCCTTTTCGATGCGTGAAAATGCGAGTCCTGTTCTCAGAAACGCACCATCACCCACAGACCGACCGCGCATCAGCGATCCACTTTCAACCGGTATCAGGGCGATAGATGGATTAATCACGCTCGGAGAGGGCCAGAGGATGGGATTATTTGCCGGGGCCGGATGCGGGAAAACCACTTTACTCGCTGAGGTGGCCAGAAACATCGATTGCGATGTGATCGTGTTTGGTCTGATTGGCGAACGGGGTCGTGAGCTGGGCGAGTTTTTAGATCATGAACTGGATGAAACCCTGAAAGCAAAAACAGTAATGGTTTGTGCCACATCAGACCGATCAAGCATGGAGCGCGCTCGCGCCGCGTTTACCGCAACGGCTATCGCGGAGTCATTTCGTGATAAAGGTGGGCGGGTTCTGTTGATTATCGATTCACTCACGCGGTTTGCGCGTGCTCAGCGTGAAATCGGTCTGGCGCTGGGTGAACCTCCTGGGCGAGGCGGTTTACCGCCATCAGTTTATACCCTGCTTCCGGGGTTACTGGAAAGGGCTGGAAAAACGCGAAACGGATCCATTACCGCCCTTTATTCAGTCTTGATGGAGGCGGATTCTACAGCCGATCCGGTTGCTGATGAGGTCAGATCGTTGATTGATGGTCATATTGTCCTCTCCCGAAAGCTCGCTGAACGGGGTCATTTTCCTGCTATCGATGTATTGGCAAGCCTCAGCCGAACGATGTCAAACGTCACGAGTCCTGAACATCTTCAGTCAGCCCGAACACTCAGACAGATGATGAGCGCATATCAACAGGTCGAAATGCTGATCAGGCTCGGTGAATATCAGCCAGGAAACGACAAAATCACCGATGCCGCCGTTAACGCACAGGAGGTGATAACCCAGTTCTTACAACAGGAAAACCGACATCCCAGCACACCCGATGAAACTGATATTTTTTTAAAAAAGGTGACAGGTCATGCCGTTGTACAATGAAGACGAAACTGAAGAAAATCATTCTGATGATAAAAATAATTTATTACCCACAGTCAAAACATTGTTACCCGTAAGAAACCGAAAACTAAAACGACTTGAGAATGAATTACGCGAGCAACAGCTTATTCTTTTGAATTTGAAAGAACGGCTCAGAACAGGAGAGGAAAAATTAAGCGCATTCAGAGAAGAGTATAAAAAATGCCTTGAGGAATTTTCTCTTTATCACACAGGTGTTGTTCTTTTACAGGAACAGCTTCATCAGGTATTAAGAAAAGAAAGCCGAATCAGAGAAAAATTACTCGAACAGGAAAAGGAAAATTATGAGACTGTCATAGAGATTGACAGCAAAGAAACGTTCATTGAAGAAATGAAAAAAGAGATCCAACCACTACTTCGTGAAATTGAAAAACTTGATTATCTTATGAATGAACAGGATTTTTAATGAAACCGAAACTTCACACTCAACATTCTGTTTCCCCGCATGAAAGACAGACCCAAACGCATCAACCTTTTCTTAAAACGAGTTCCGTTCGTCAGCCTGTTAAAGAGTTAAGACATCCTGGTAAGAAAGAGAGTGATGCATTTAAAAAACATCTTGAAGGCGATCCTGCTGCTGTTCCCATTATTACGAACGGATTTATGTTAATGGAACCTGAGACCGATCCTGAACCCATTGAGAATGAAAAAGATTTACCGGACCTTATCGACTCTCTTTGTTCTGAAATTGATTCTTATGATTCGTTGCCCGGCAATTTTACGTTAGTTTTACCGAATATGAATGAAATCGAGGGCCATATTTCAGTGAATAACAGGGCGGTATTATCGGTGATCCTCAAATTTTCACGTCGCGACCTTGAACGACTGAAGGGGTTTGAACGTAGCGCAGAAAGAAGGCTGTTTCGTCGGTTAGGTGAACCCGTTCATTTGCTGTTTATGCAAAAGGAGACCGTATGAATTTGCTTTCACTCAGAACCATGACGACCACTGAGGCGAGGATCAGTCGTTGGCTGGGAGCTGGGCGCTTTATCCGTTTTTCTGTTTCTGGGAAAAGAGGTGTTCTCTCTATTACCAAAACGCATTCAAAAACCGTGTTAGATAAGCTCACCTGGCTCAATATCGCTGGTGGAAAGCTCGGTGCTTTTGATCTGTTTTCTTTTTTACGATTGCTTACTGATGGACCTGTTGTGCCGGATGATTATTCTACCGATGCGGAATGGTACTGGAGATTTATTAACCAGCTAATAAGCCCTGAACTTTCGACTTTGTTTGAAACCCTCTCAGTTTCCGACAAACCAGAATCAGGAGATCATGTTTGGCTTTCTTTCATCGTGTCTCTTGAAGATGAGCACGCTCAAACGCTGATTTGTGTGAGTCAAAATGTCCTGAACCGCTGGCGAGAACATTCTGATTTTTTACCGATTTCTGTTCCCATTGGTGCGGATATGCCGCTTCACCTTCCGCTGGTTCTTGGAACCGTAACGCTGAGCCTGAAAGCCTGGGAAGCCTTGAAAACAGGGGATGTGCTGATTCCTCAGCGCTCTCTTTTCAATATTTTCGGGGAGGGGATCCTGTATATCGGGCAAAAGATTTTTCAGTTTGAGATGGAACCGTTACACGATAATTCCTACAAAGAGAAAATGAGGATCACTTTACATAAGGAGTTAACCGTCATGAATGAATCAGACGTGGATCAGCATGAAAGTGAACTTGAGATTGAACAAAAAGACGACACTGTTTTTCAAACCTCTCAAGATAACTTTAACGATTTACCGCTAGAACTTACGATTCGATGTGGGAACATTTCGATGACCCTGGGTGAACTGCAAAATCTCGATATGGGTTCAACACTCCTGGTTGAACATGTCACACCCGGAGAGGCGCTTCTTTGTCACGGAAATTATCTCTTAGCGAAAGGCGAACTGGTGAATGTGAACGGGTCGCTGGGCTTACAAATCATTTCAATGTTGAGAAATAACGGGCCGATGTCGGGGCCAGTTTGATGACAGAAAACATCGGTTCCTTTAATCCGCTATCTCTGGCCATTCTGTTAGGTGCTTTATCTCTCTTGCCTTTAGTCCTCATGATCACAACCAGCTTTTTGAAAATCTCGATGGTGTTGATGCTTACGCGAAACGCCGTAGGGGTCCAGCAGGTGCCGCCGAACATGGCTCTCTATGGCATCGCGTTAGCCGCAACGATTTTCATTATGGCTCCTGTTTTCAATGCTATGCAGGACCGTTTTAAAGAGAAACCGATCGACACCACCAGCGCGGCAAAGCTGGAAGATTCGATGATGTACGGAATAGAACCGCTTACCGCTTTCATGCTGAAAAATACCGATCCTGATGTTGAAACGCATCTTATCGATAACGCTGAAAAAATGTGGCCTAAGTCGATGGCGAATGATGTTTCAACGCACCACGATAATCTTCTGTTACTGGTCCCGGCGTTCGTTCTCTCAGAATTGCAAAGCGGCTTTAAAATCGCCTTCCTGATTTTTATTCCTTTCCTTGTGGTCGATCTGGTGGTGTCGAACGTCTTACTCGCGCTGGGAATGCAAATGGTCTCACCGATGACCATTTCACTTCCGCTTAAAATCTTACTCTTTGTCATGGTCAGCGGCTGGACCCGCTTACTCGACGGACTCTTTTACAGCTACCTTTAAGAGACGATCATGAACGTCATCTATCTGTTCAAACAGGCGATGATTCTCGTTGTCATGCTTTCCGCACCGCCGCTGGTGGTCGCGGTCATCGTGGGAATGATTATTTCGCTGATACAGGCTGTTATGCAGCTTCAGGATCAGACCTTACCTTTCGCGATTAAACTGATTGCAGTGGGCGGAACGCTCGCGCTTTCAGGTCGTTGGATTGGATTGCAGCTCATCAATCTGACGCAAACCGCCTTCGTTATGATGTCATCAGCAGGTAAGGTATGAATGCTGGCCACATTACTCGATCCCATTTTTAACGGGATGCTCTCAGTCGGTCTCGCCGCTGCACGAATTTATCCCTGTCTGTTACTCACACCGATTTTTTATTTCTCAACCTTACGCGGCATGTTCCGAACATCGGTTGTCGTTGCTCTTTCCCTGTTCATCGCACCTCACATCGAAATCAAAATTCTCGGAATCGCTGCATCACCCTGGGAAATTGTCGCGCTTGCGATTAAGGAGGTTATCCTGGGGATCCTGTTAGGCTATCTGCTTGCGCTTCCGTTCTGGCTTTTTGAATCAGTCGGTGCCTTGTTTGATAGTCAGCGCGGTGCGTTGAATGCCGGTCAGTTAAACCCGGCACTCGGTCCCGATGCGACCCCCCTCGGTAACATCCTTCTTCAGTGGTCAATGGTGCTGATCGTGACCTCATTCGGTTTATCGCTGGTAACACAGGTGATATGGGACAGCTATCAGTTATGGCCAGTTGAACACTGGCTTCCGGCACTGAACGCAAGCGGTTATAAACAGTTTCTGATTCAGGTCGATCAGATGTTCGTCGATATGGTCCTTTATGCCGGTCCGCTGGTGCTGGTATTGCTGTTCATCGATTTTGGTGTTGGTGTCATCAGCATTTACAGCCCTCAGCTTCAGGCAAACATTCTGGCCATACCGTTAAAATGCCTGGTCGGAATGTTGTTCTTTATCCTCTATCTCTCAACGCTAGAACATTACGCAAACATTCGTTTTGAAGCGTTCCACGATTTGATCGCCTATCTGACCGATGTTCTTAAACTCAGGAGCTGAACATGAGTGGTGAAAAAACAGAAAGCGCCACACCCCACAAGCTTGAGGAAAACCGACGAAAGGGACAAGTCAGCCAGAGTCAGGACATCCCGAAATTACTGGTGATGCTGGCTGTTCTTGAGGTGATGTTTGCGATGATGGATGCCAGTATTGATAAACTGAAATCACTCCTTGTCTTGCCGCTTGAACGACTCAACGCGCCGTTTATGGCATCACTGAAAGAAATTGGCGGAGCGTCAATCCTGACTGTCGCTGTTCTGTTCATGATGGCCGCCGGGACAGTGATTATCATCAGGCCGCTTGGAGGATGGATCCAGTTTGGTTTTCTTTTTGCACCGGAGGCCGCAGCGCCGAAATTTGATGCGTTGAATCCACTTCCAAAGTTCAAACAGATGTTCAGTGCAAAACAGATGATTCAGCTCGTGGTAAGCCTGTTCAAAGCAGTGGTGTTATTCACAGTGTTCTATCTGATGATCCGATCCAAAATTCAGTTTATCGCCGAACTGTCATCAGGAACCCTTGACCAGTTTTTACATGCTGGCGCTGATATTCTGAAAACCCTGGCTCATGCCAGCATAGGAATTTTACTGGTTTTTTCAGTGTCGGATTTTGCCATTCAGAAATACTTTTACCTGAAACAGAACAGAATGAGTCATGAGGACATCAAACGCGAGCATAAACAGATCGAAGGTGATCCTGAGGCGAAAGGGCATCGTAAACAGGTCGCGCGACAAATTCTGAACGGTCCTGTTAAGAAAATCGATAACAAGCGGGTTTGTGAAGCTGATGTGGTGATGGTTAACCCGACACATTTCGCGATTGGTCTTTTCTACCGGCCAGACGAAACGCCACTCCCGCAGCTGGTCTATAAAGCTGAGGGAGAGGAAGCACAGGACGTGATCAGAATGGCGCATGAGGAACGGATCCCCGTTGTTCGATACATCTGGTTAACCCGAACACTTTACAGAACAACGAAAGAGGGCGCATATATTCCCCGCGATACGATTAAGGCAGTGGCCGCGATTTATCGTTTGGTGCGAGAGCTGGAATCTGCATCGTTGGGTAGACAGATAGTGTTCGAAGAAACTTAAAAAGTTGTGCTTAAAGTTGTACAATGTTAGTATGTACAGAAATGAGTACAATGGAGGCAAGAGATGCAAGTAATCAATTATTCTAAGGTAAGGCAAAATCTTTCTGCAACGATGGATAAGACGATTGATGATTCTGATTCGATTCTTATTACTCGTCAGAATGGCAGAAATACAGTTTTAATGAGTGAAGATGAATATAACTCTCTAATGGAAACTTTTTATCTTATGCGCAATCCTAAGATGCACAATCGAATTCTTGAATCTATCAATGAGGATCGCGATGGTAAAACAGTTGTTCGCGATTTAATTGAAGAGTGATTCGCTTTTCATCTAACGCTTGGAATGATTATCTTGATTGGCAAAGTCAAGACAAAAAAATTCTCAAGCGTATTAACTCACTTATAAAAGATATTACACGAACACCTTTTGAAGGTATTGGAAAACCAGAACCATTAAAGCATGAATATGCTGGGTATTGGTCACGGCGTATAACAGAGGAACATCGACTTATATATAGGTTCGATGATAATGGCCTTACTATCATAGCCTGTAAATATCATTATTAAGACAAAAGGGATAACAAATGTTATCCCTTTTTTATCACGTTATCTTTTTGAAAATATCCTCCAATTAATCCACCCAACCTTCAATTTCATCAAGATAATCCAAATCATCGCTATCAGATTCAGCTTGCGTAACCAGTGAAGACTGACGTTTACATTCTTCGGCAAAGCCAGGAATACCGGTATCAGGAACCCAAAACTGAACCGGACGCAAACCCATTTCTCTGAGCGAATCGCGATGTTTTTTAACGCGAGAATTGATATTTTGCATAATGCCTCCATCGTGTTTCATGCAACACGATTAAAACAAATTGAAATGTTATTTTCACCATTTGAAGAGATTTATAAAATCAATCAGGAAGCGCCCGAACGGGCGCACATGAGATAGAATCAGATTCAGATTAAGTGATTAATTCCGATAGTTTAATTTTACCTGACAGGCATTTTCGAATAAGCCTCAAGACCGTTTCTGAGGTCTGATGGCCACCAGATGACAAGATGATGCGGGTCCGATTCAGGTCGACACTGTGTGTTGTTACAGCCTGAATCATGGTTCGCGCAGCCAGATAGAACCAAACTGAGAAAAGGGATAAGCGATAGTTTAAACATTATTAGATTCCCTTGCTTAAAGCCTGTTTGAGAGTAGAGAAGGGCGAACACGACGCGACTCACCGCGCGTTCTGAATGCGACGTAAATTTCTGATTCCTGTCCCGGATTGATAATTGCGCCAGGCCATGCCGCAACCGCTAAAACGTCATCATCCTGGCAAACCGATTCATCGAACCGGATCGGCTGTGTGGTGACATTTCTGAGGACACCGACTGAAATCTGAAGGGTATTGTTACTGAACCACTGAGTTCGGTTAGGGTTAAGCTCAAGCCCTGGGGGAAGCTGGCAAAGCTGATTTAACATCACACCTTCACCACCCGCCTCAAAACCTACAGGAACACGGTTTTCAGCCAGGTCTCTCAGGGCATTCTCTATAGGTTGCTTAAGCGCTGAATATTCCTGGCGCTGTGTGACCTCATTAATTTGTGAGGCGAGCTGTTGCCGGTCCTGAGCTGACACGTAACGAAGCGGGTCGACCTGATCGCCGATGAGGTGAGGGGTAATAATGAACAGGCGTTCTCTCTGTGAAGTCTCATGACGTTCATAGGAAAACAGTTGTCCGATGTAGGGGATATCGCCCAAAACTGGAATTCGATGATTCACATCACCGGTTTTGCGTGAATGAATGCCACCCATGACGAGTGATCCGTTTTGCTGAACCAGGGCCTGGGTACTGATTTGAATTTTCTGAGAACCAGTGGCCCGATCATCGTCGTCACGATCAACGCGACCATCTTCAACATCAACGACGAGCTGAATAGTTTTGTTGCTGCCCGATCCAATCGCGCGGGGTACAACCTGTAAACTCGTTCCGGCTGTAACCGGTTCGATGGTGGCCACGCGTTCTCCCGTCGATTTGATATAGGCGGTATCACTGAGATCGATTACCGCTGGCTGATTTTCGAGTGTAAGCACAGAGGGGTTCGCGACGACTGAGGCATTTCCGGTTCCCTCAAGCGCCTGGATTTGAGCAAAGAACCGTGAGTAATCTGTGACAAAAAGAGAACCCGCGCCGCGCACCAGTGATGATCCGGCGGTGATATTGCCAAACGTACCCGCCAGATTCGCGCCCAGCGTCGACATCGACTTACGATCGACATCGACAATCATCGCATCAATCTCCACCAGCTTTTCAGGAATATCAATTTGTGAGACCAGGGCCTGATACTGATCACGCTTTGCCGGGTCATCGCGAATCAGCAACGCATTATTTCTGACATCGGCTGACACGAGGGGATGTAACTCATCATCGGAATCATCGTCATCATCCTGATGAATGGAACTCTGATCGTTCACTAAACCCGAAAGAACGTTGTCCTCTGAATCGCGAAGCTTGTCTTCCATCTGGGATTTCAGACCACCGTTCTCAGATGTCTTGATTCCCTGAGCGGTGTCCGCCTTTTTGGTGCCTAACAGCTCACTAAGAAGGGTGGCCACACCAGGGACAAGAAGCGTTTTATCACGATATTTAATTTCCCTGTCCGCAACAGATGCATATTTTAGCGGGAAAACCATCATTTCTTTTGTCTGCTTTTTATCCTTGTCCTTTGAGCTGAACTCCTGAACGAGCTGGACATATTCAGGCGGACCCGTCACGATCACAACGCCGTCATCAGGCAGTTCACCAAACCCGAATTTGTCCTCCAGCAAACCGACATCCTGTAAAGCCTGCTTAAGGTCGGGCGCGGCATCGGAAGACACTTTTATGCGGCGAGAAATCTGGCTCGATTGTGGACTGATATACAATGTATCGTTATACACAAACCACTGAAACCGGTATTGAATCCCCAATCGGTTTAAGAAATCAGTCGGGCTGTCCGCACGGATCCGGCCATTTACAACGCCTCCGAAATCCGGTGATGCATGAAGCGAGACAGCGTGACTGTTGGCAAAGTCTTTCAGCAACGTATAAAGAGGCGTGTTCTGTGCGGCGTAAGCATATGCGCCATTCTGCCATGAGTCAGGGGCATGGGCGAAAGCGTTGAGGCTCACTGATGACGCTGTGAGCGCAAACAGGGCAGAACGAATGAAGCGAACAGGGATTTTCACCGGCGGTTTCCTATGAAAAAAAACGGCTCAACGTTTCCGCTGGCCGTTAAGATAATCAGTTGATTGAATCGATGATCGATTTGCTCAGGCTGTGTTTGAACTGGGTCATTTGGTTATCGATGCTATTTGAAATCGCCTCTCTTGCGAGAGCGGATTTAAATGTTACCAGGTCATCCATTGAAGGTGATTCACCTTGCATTGATCGGGCCATATCATTGACCGTATGCGATGAACGATTAAGCTGGTGGTCAAGGCTTCGCTGAATGCTATACATATTGCTCATGTTCAGTTCGTCTCCGTTAAGTGAATGCACCTCACAAATTCAGGCGCTGTAAAATGTGATCACGAAATCCCGGCCAGGAAAGCGAGAGTTCGCCTTGTTCAGTTTTAAGAAGAAGCGTGTCTATCTGTTGGGTATCATCAGCAAACAGTTCCCAGGGAAGATGTGGCTGTGTTTCTTTCCAGGCCTGAAGCTGGTCCTCATGCTGAGGATGATAAAAAAGTGTGGCTGAAACCTGTTTGTCAGAGGCTTTGATAATCTGATTTAAAACAGCCTCGACTTTTTCTTCATCGGGGATTCGGTTGAACATTTCAATGAACAGGGCATTGCAAAGCGCTTGCGCTCGCTTAACCAGATCCGCACCGTCCATCGATTTCTCCTGAGACCATTCAAAAAAAACCGATTCGGCTTTTTCCAGAAAGGCTTTCTCAACATCAGCGAGAAGGGTTTTCATTCTTTCCTCATGGTGTAATTGTGCTTGCGTTTTCATCTGTTCTATTTCCTCATGAGTTTGTTTTTTTGCCTCCTCACACTGTGCGAAAGTTCTCGCTAAAAGCGATTTCGCCTCACTCTGTTCTTTGAGCCAGGAGGATAAAAGAACCGTTCCCTCAATAAGGTCAGGTTCAAATTCAATCTTGATTTCACGCAGTTTCCACATCACTCGACCTCTGTTCTATTCGCCAAAGTGCGGCATCCCATAGCGGATTAAGTCGATTTAACGGGTAAGATTCAGGAAGGAGTAAGTCTGTCTTTTCGATAATCTCGCGGGGAAAACGCAACCGTAACCGCTGCCATGCCTGATCACTGACAGCGCTTTTCAGTAAATAAAGAACGGCGCTTTGATCACCCGTTCGATGCTGCTCCTTAATCCAGTCGTCAGGGCGTAAACCTTTCGACAGGCGATCACACCAGGCCTTATCCGATTCCGTCAGGTGAAATAAACCCGGCTTGCAAATTTCACCAATGAGTCTGAACAAGGCAATGACCTGATGAGAACTGAGGGCGCTCAACTGAAGTAAGCGTTGACAAGGTTCGTCAACAGGACCGGCATCAATCCCTGTCATCTTCAGGGCAAATTCTGGTGAACGGTTGAGTAACAATTCACGGCGTGAGAGGGAGAGAGTAAACCAGGGAAGTTCAGACCAGCTCGGATCAGCTTGATGAATGAATCCCGATAGCCACCAGCGGATCCATTCTCTTTCTATCATAGATTCGAATCATCCTGAACCGGTAAGCTCAGCGCCGTTTGCTGGCTGGCTTTACGGGCTTTCAGTGCTTTAAATTTTCTGAACCCGAAAAGGGATAAGCTTGAAAGCACAAGGATAACCAGTAAAGAGATCAATGCGACTTTTGCACTTTCATATTCTGAACCGGTTAAATCAACCGGACCGAAAGCAAAGGTTTCAATGTTGTCGTGATAGGGAACTGCCGGAAAGAAAACAATCGAAATTGCATCGTCGGGTTTCCCTGCCAGCCCTGGAATACTTGATGAAATAAGTTGTTTTATCCGTGGTTCAATCGCATCGGGATCAAGTTCATCTGTGTATTTAATAAACACTGAAGCTGAGGCTGGTTGAACGGGTTCACCGGGTGCGACACGTTCGGGAAGAACAACATTCACTCGCGCCACAACCACACCATCAATCTGAGAAAGCGTTGATTCCAGTTCCTGACTTAAGGCATAGATATAACGTGCTCGTTCCTCAAGCGGGCTTGAGATAATGCCGTTTTTCTGGAACATTTCGCCCAGATTCGTTCGGGCCTTATGGGGTAATCCTGAGGCGTTGAGGATGCGAACGGATCGATCCAGGTCAGAACCACTCACAGACAACGTTACCCCTGTTTTATCAATCTCTTTATCAGCGGCAATATGATAGTGAGCCAGCTCGGAAATAATATCGTTCGCGTCGTTTTCAGTGAGACCGCTATTCAACACAACAGAAGAATCACAGCCTGTAAGCATTACCGCCAATGTAACCGACAGGAAAAGATTCGTTCGCTTCATAGCATTCACTGTAAGTTGGTGAGTTTATCCAGACTCTGAACCGCTTTAGAGACAACCTTCGTATTGAGCATGTTTTCCATATAGTAATTCGACAGTGAGACGTTCACTTTATTGATGATCAGCGGGTCGGATGAATGGGAGGCTTTACGCATGACGTTATTTACAACATGTTCATCTTTCTGAGACTGAGTAAACAATTCTGAGGCTTTAGAAAGCATACCCTGATGTTGATCATGCGTTGATGTCGCTGTTGCCTGGCGAAGCTCGGATTCAAAAAGCGAAACATCATTCTGAGTGGGATGAAGCGTTGAGAGGTCATGTTGACTCGCAAACAGTTCAGTTGAATGTGTTGGAATTTTCATCATGTTCCCTTGTAAAAAAAAGGGCGCTTTCGCACCCTTTGTTAACGCGATAGCAATAAAAACAATAATCAGTAGGTGATATGGTTTTGATTGAATGCGCTAATCATGGTGGTTTCGGAACCCTGATAACCGGCAACAAATGCACCTTTGCGATCGCGGTCAGCTTTGGTCAGTTCGTCTGCCATTGACTGAGCGGCGATTGCATCCATACCAGCCTGAAAACCGTCCTGGGTCAGTGATGATGCGCCTGGGCTGCTAACACTTGGGGTAACTGTAGCCATTTTAATTCTCCTGTTTAATGAAAGATGAATATCACGATATTCATCTATTGAGTGGTAATTATCGCGATTCAGTTCCCGAATTTTTTAAAATTCCCGTCTCTTGTAAGTTTAGCGATTTGATTTTGTTATAGAGCGTCCGCGCTGGGATCCCCAGTTCGGTCGCGGCTTCAGTGACCTGGTTTTCATGGCGAGAAAGCGAATCCACAATGAGACATTGTTCTATCGAATTCATTCTGTCTTTCAGGGTTAAACCGGATGCGGATTTTCCCTCATCGAGTGGTGATAACCCCAGCACAAAGCGAACAGATGCCGCTTTCAGCTCGCGCATGTTCCCCGGCCAGTGATGCATTAACATTGATTCTATTAACGCTTGCGTCATGGCCGGTAAAGGACGTTTCAGGTTGATTGCCGCTTCAGCCGCAAAGCGTTTAAACTGAGGAATGATTGTTTCAATCTGGTCCCGTAATGTCGGTAACGTAATTCGCACTGTCGACAGACGAAAATAGAGATCGGAACGAAAAACTTTTTCTTCCACCAGCTCGATGAGCGGGCGCTGAGACGCGCCGATCACGCGCAGGTTTAACGGCTGTGTTTCGGTACTGCCTAATCGCATAACAGAACGCGTTTCCAGCACACGTAAAAATTTTGCCTGAAGCGATAACGGCATTGAATCAATCTCATCAAGGAACAGGATCCCATCGTTCGCGCTCTCAATGTGTCCTGTTCTGGTTTTCACCGCGCCAGTATAAGCACCCGCCACCACGCCAAACAGCTCACTCTCAGCGAGGGTTTCAGGTATTGCCGCACAGTTAATCGCGATAAATGCACCAGAGCATCCAGAACGCTCATAAAGTTGACGGGCGAAGGTGTCTTTTCCGGTTCCGGTTTCTCCTTCAATCACAAAATCAATATTGATGGCCGCGAGCTTATCCAGCCATTCATTCAACGCGATGGAAAACGTCTCAGTCTGAAAAGGAACATTCCTGGACTCTGTTTCAGATGCGAAAGAAACAGGATTTACTATTGAAAGAGGGTTCATACAACGTAACTCTCCTTTTATCATTCAGTTCATGAAATAAAACTTACCTCGCCGTTAAATTAAATTAATGCTTCACCTATTAGTTCAATCAGCATAAGCTATCGGCTTTAGTACAATTACCGTATCACGCATTATCCTGTTCTGAAGATCGGAATCTTTCTCTATTTTCAGACTGTCCTGATTACACATTCAATTCAGAAACAGCTCAGACCAGACATCAACTAACATCGTTTCCACATTCTGTGATGATATATCATTACTTTAGGTTGTTATTTGTTCTCGTGCTGGTTCATTTCTTGAAGAGTTTCGCGATATGAATGTTACAGTTCATAGGAAAAGTTTCGCTCAGTTTGATCATCACCCTTATTAAAAGTAATGTTATTTTTTTTCTTTTAATAAACCCGTCATGCATAAATGCATTCAAAATTCATTCAAAATCGCCCGGATTGAGAAGATAAATAAAAATTTTGACCAAAAAAAAGCGGCCCGAAGGCCGCGAGGTTTTTAACAAATCTCAACTGAACTTAGCGTTCCAGGCGTTCACCTCTTTGACATAATTCGGATCACCCAGCGAAACGTTACTCAGGTTTTTCAAATCAACCTGATCATCCCCTGAGTTATACGCACGAAGGGCGGCGTCATAACTTCCGAATTTCTCTTTTCCGTCTCTGAGCATCAGGGCAGAGCACATGATTTGATTTTTCGGATCGTTACTGTCCGCGCCCAGTTTGTCAGGGTACTGAGCGCGCATTTCGGCGTAAGTGTCCGGGTTAATCTGATTCATGCCGGAATCGGTTTTGCCGTTGCCGGGATTCACAGAGGTTGCGTTCACATCGCCGCCAGATTCCTGCATGGTCAGTGAGGCCAGAAGACTGGCAGGAACACCTGTCTCCTGAGATGCGGTCTGATAATCAGAACCGTACTGATTGACCAGTTTCTGAAGCGAGGGATCTGAGGTGGTCAGCGAGCTGTTCCCAGAAACACTCTCATCCGCTGCGTCAGAAGATGCCGATGGAACAGCGGTCCGAACCTGAGCGGAACCGGCAGAATTCATCGCAGTTTGTGAGCTGGTGGAAGACGACTGATCAGTATTGTTATTGCTGGCAGATTCCAGCGCAAAAAGCTGTTGTACCTGTTGAAGGAGGCTTTGAATAATCTGGTTAATCTTATCAATGAGACTGGTTGAATCCGAACCTGATGAACCCGTTCCGAATGGACTGGAAGCGGTTTGAGGCATCATAGAAACACCGTCCATCGCTGCATTCGGGGCTTCATTAACCAGCATAGTTTTCAGGTTTGAGGCATCAGATGAGGGGGAGGAAAAGTTAAGTGGTGAGTTATCCGCATGTTGAGGGTACTGAACGGAACCATCTGATGACGGTTCACTGCCGCGTGACCGCATGGCCGAAGGAAAATTCAGAGTTTCAGTGGTGGTCGTGGTGCGTGTTAACGATCCTGCAAGACCGGAAAGATTCATAACGACTCCTTAGTTAAGAAAAGTCAGTTTGATGGCTGACTGTTCTTAAGTAGAAAAATTGAATGTTTAGTTCCAGCCGAAAATTCAGGGCTTCGTAAGAAAAGGAATAATGTCAGGATAAGATTCAAGCAATGAAAGAATTTTTGATGCCGGACCCGTTGGGAACCGGCGACCCTGTTCCCATGACTCCACTAGAGAAACGGAAACACCGATCAATTTTGCAAACTCTGATTGTTTAAACCCTGTTTTAGATCGGATGGATTTAACATCCAATGGGCTATTCTCATTCATAATAACGCTAACTTACTGATAACAAAAAGGCGATGTGAATGAACATCCCGAACCCGACCCCAGCAAAATTCAGACCAGATTTCATAGAAATCGTTATCACTATAAATTTCAGAAAGAGGAATGAGACCGTCACGATCACCTTGTGTGCCGTCAGACACATAAACACGTAATTCAGGACTGGATAAGGCTTCAATGATACGCGTTTCCCAGAATCGGCGGCCTGATTCAGTATGCTGAGAATCAGATATCACTATGTTGTAATGCTCAACAAGGTGAGCAAAAAACAATGAGGGCAAATCGGCAATCGCCCGACGATGTTCAGGACGTACTGATCTCCAGACCATTACCTGAGTGCAACTTTTATGCCCATGAACGATATGGTCGTGATGAACGAGCTTCACGGCATAGGCTGTAACCGGTAAAGGGCTGTCAGTGATCAGTCGGTAATGATGATCAGTTTTGGCTTTAACCAGGCGATAACCATAAGGAACAACAAAACCAGAAAGATAGAATCCTTCAATCCCTTTTGTAATAAAATCAGCCGTATGAGATGTATTTCTGTCTATCTCGTTAAGCTTTCCGTTAAAGTCAGCATCATCTATAAGCTCAGGCATCACGTCACCGCATTTCGTTTTTAAACATCACAGTATGTTACCCGTACAGGGTACGACAATCAATGAGATCAATAAAATCTGGAACTAAAAATGCTTTTTTATCACTTAAGTAATGACTTAAGAGGATATTTTATGAAAAAAATAATCGTTGCGATGTTCTTTCTAGGGATGACAACTCAAGCTGATGCAGATTGTTTTATAAAAGCGGGAAAAGCATTTTCAATTCCTCCCTTATTGCTTAAGGCTATCGCACAAAAAGAATCAGGCATGAATCCGAATGTCATTCATCCAATTAATACAAATCTGACTCGCGATTACTGTCTGATGGGCATCAATTCATCACACATGGCAAAACTAAGATCATTAGGCATTACACCTGAACGATTAGTTCATGAACCTTGCGTGTGCATTGATACGGGAGCCTGGATACTTCATGGTTTTTTTAAAAAATATGGCAAATCATGGGATACTGTTGGGATGTATAATACCGGACCTTCTCAGAAATTAATTAAGACACGTCAACATTATGCTGAGCAGGTCCGAAAAATTTATTATCAGCTTAAAGAAGAAAAGGAGGAGAATGAAACATTGATTGCGAAGAATTAATAAAGTTTTGCCATTTCGAATAATTCATAAATGAATCCCCGAACATCCCCCACAAGTTCAATAAACCCTTCAAGCCATTCTGTAAATCTTACCTGGTTAAGCGTCTCAATCTCACGTTGAGTACACAATCTGAGCATATTTGTTTTATCAAATGCCAGCCAGCAACCGCGCATTGCGTTCATTTCAAAATTCATGGCCAGAAGATTTTCGACGGGAACTGGACTGTTTACGGGCCAGTCTCTGAGCGTTGCATGAAGGATGATAACAGGGCTGTGAGGCGGAACTTCGATGACCGCGCTTTCAACATTCTCTTTATCAACCAATGCACAGACATTTTCATTAAAGGTAAAATCATAATTCTGGGCTTTTGCCCAGGTGTTGAGCCAATGCTCATAACGTTGCATGGTGTTTTCCTCAGGATGTTTTCAGAACAAAACCCGCCTCCAGTGCTTCGCGCACTGCCTGCGAAATCTCGTTATCAGGGTGAGCGATTTTCCCTTTAAGCGAGTAACTTGAAGGAATGCGATCGCCTGGCGCATCGGTATAGTTAAAGCTCATCAATCCCATGTTTTCAGTTATCGACACCGAAACATCGTTTGAGCCGGCGAGCAGAAAAGACGGCGAACTGAACCCGTCAGATTTGGCTGATTTACGGGTAAAAGAAATGCTCTTTAAGCGCGTATTAGCCGGATTGAGGAGGAGGGCGTCGACAGTATGTTGATCCGCTTTCCCCTCTATCCAGTCAGCTTCAAGCTGTTTTCGACTCTCAGTGTTGAGTTCGAGTGTCACCGTTGCCTCTGTTCCCGGCTGTGTCCTGATAAGATTAATGAATGATGAAAGGAGATGGTCCTGTTCGAGAATATTTTTAAGTCGATCTGCCTGAGTCGTCTGTTTTGTGGTTTGAAAGAAATGCTTGATGAAGGTAATGAAAGAATTTGTATCCAGACGACTCAAATTTTTATACTCGGTTTTATATTCAGCCTGAGTAATAAGCTGTTTGCTTGCCTCAAACGCCGCTTGTTGTTGCTGTAGTTCCTGAAGTGCGTGGATAGCCGCTTTATGTCCCACACCGATCATTTCGGCTTCTCGCGAACCTCCGTCATACCAGGCTGAAAAATGTTCTACGAGTTTTTTTAGTCTTGCCGCTGCGATGACTTTCGGCTTCAGCGGATTTTTCTCACGCAATGAGGCGAGCAGGCGAGATGACGCATTATCAGTGAAGGCCTTCTCAAGCATCAACATGACCTTATCAACTTCATGTTGTTTTGCTTTCGGGGCATCACGGAAAGCGAGTGAGATTTTATGACTGGTCCGGTTATCTATACTCACATCAGCACTGAGTGAGGGTCGAACATAGGAGGCAAGAATGGGCAAATCCTGGCTTGCCTGAATTCTGGGACCGAAAGGGGTTGTGAACTCAGCGCTAATGCTGGCCAGTTCAAAAATTTGCGGTTTGTTGTCGCTCTTAATCCGGCTTTCACCGACTGAGGTTAACGCTTTGGTTCGCTCACGCATCGTGGAGACCACCTTCGCTGAGGCTGATATACCCCCGCTAACGCGTCCTATTGATGTTGTATTCTGAACCGTATCGCTCAGCATAGGAAAAGTCACATAAGCGAGCGTTGCGGCTGAGAGCGACAGATTGAAGTCCTGCCTGGATGTGACGGAAAGGGAATGATCTGATCCTTTATTCAGGATATCGAGCGGGTTCAGATTCCCGTTCGCGAGCTGCGAAAGGAAACCCGTCAGCTCGTGTTCTGGAAGCTCGAACGTAATTTTGTTTCTTCGGGTCTTTTTTCCATTTAAACCGACATTGACTCCTGTCAGTCCGGTTACGGAAATCGGAAAGTGATGCTTGTCGTCCAGATACATTTTATGTGTCTGGTCAAATTCGCCCATCAGGTTATAACTCACGCCGCCTGTCACATTACCACTCAGGACACCATCCCGGCCGAACGAGACCGAAACGCCGTTTTCAGTTCTGGTTAGTGATAACTGATAACCCCGATCAATACCGGCGCGAGCATTCGCGCTAAAGAAGATTCCGTTTCCGCCATAACCTGACGCATTCGCCGACATACCATAGGTACGATCAAGGGACAGATTTTCTCCAGGTTCCATCGTTATCAGGGTGTTATGAATTTTTTGTGAAAGTACGTTCTGATCGTTCGCCTGAAACACTGAACGTGCAGTGATGTTGACACCATGATGACGCTTACTGAATGCCTTTGTCATCTGGCGGATAGCATCATAGGTTCCCTCCAGTGTCTGATGATTATGGAAACCCTGATCTGTGACCGCTTTCACCGGATTTTGCGACCAGGTTTCAAACCACAATGTCTGAACTTTTTTACTGACCTCGCTTATCGATGCTTTACGATCTTCGTAAGGCAATCTGAATACGGCCACCAGCTCATTCATAATCTGATGCAGCTCTTTAATCATCAGCGCATCCAGGACCATTCGCGATTTCACGAGACCAATTTCATCTTCTTTATCGCGATTCAGTCCCAGAGGAACGTTTTCTTTCTGATGATTAATAATCACATTGTTTTCAAACAACAAAGCCGCAATCGCTCCCGCTCGATTCGCCTCATCGATAGGATAAGCATTCAGGATAGCATTGAGCTGAGCGGTTAAATCCGATGATCGTGAACTTGCGGGATTAAAATAACCGCTGTTTGTGTGTTTTGGTTTCGGGCTTATTGGATATTTCTTTAAGCCGTCATCAAGGAAACCATAATGTTTCGCAATGTATTGTCCGAAGTGATGGCTTGAATTCGACAGCAATTGCATTAAATCGAAGACATCGTTCAACAACGCTTTCTCATCCTGATCGTTTGCGAGTCCGTTAAGAGGAGAAAGCTGAGCGCTAACGGGTTTTAGTGGCGTATGGATGTCCAGATCGTCTAACGAAAGTAAAGCTTTTAACAGTTCCCCTTGTGTTTGATAGACAGGGTGAAGACCTTCGCGACCCTCTAATTGATGCTGTATGGAATAGACCGCGTTTTTTAAAGCGCGTGGCCATTCTACAGTCGGACGGAAAACAAACGCCTGCATCCTTTCGCGAAAGGGTATTGTGATTTTATCGCCAGCCGTCATCGGCATTCCACCTGCGATAATGTCGACATTCAAGGCTGTCTTTGTGGATGGGATAAAATTTTTTTTAGCATCTCTTTTCAGGTCGTCTACCGTGTCTGTTTCGGACGTTTTCTCATGAACGTGGGGGTGTTCGAATAATGTCCATCCGTGATCTGAATGATTCCAGGCAACACCTTTTTCATCGAGAACCGTTACCTCGCCGGGGCGCGTTGTATGCAGTGAATGCAATTTTACAGGCTTTCCCGTTTTATCAGTGGGTAAAGGGATGAGAGACAGTTCATTGAACGAACCGCGACGCCAGTCACGCAAGGGTGAGGAATACAGAAAGCCTGACTCAGTGACCATCCACATCGATTTTTCCTGATCAATGGCTAGTGACACAATTTTCCCAGGATTAACATCTGGTTTGAGGCGAGTCATGTTTTCTCGGATGATCTCTGAATCGAGTCGTTGTTTGCTCAGTTCGGAATGCAGGAACAGATCACCGTTATTTTTCAGTAAAAGATAATTAGACTGATCCATAAGAGCAAAATCTGTCAGTTCATGTTCATCATCCATACCTGATAACGTTTTATCCAGGCTGGCAGTTTTCTTGACCTGCGGAAGGACGAACACATGATTGTTTTCACTGATTTTGCCTGTTCCACGATTAATTTTACATCGTGTCAGCTTGCTTGATTTCAAAATCCACGGTTTACCATCAAGACCGCATTTGACAACATCCGCTTTGAGTCTGACCGATTTGTCATCATGACCAATTTCCCAATGTTGAGTAATTTCATTGAAAAAATAGATTCTGTCATCATATTTTGTGACTTTCCCCAGAACGCCTAAGTCAACAACAGTATGTGATTCGGGAGTAAAGGGTTTTAAACCGTCCTGATGATCAAATGTAATACTGTCGGAGATATTCCAGGCACTTTCAATTTCAATCTGATCAGCTTTCAGTGAAACAGATAAAAAATGTTTTCTGTCACGATTATCTTTTACCACAAGATGCATTCGATCATCTTCAACATTCACAATATCGTGAACTTTGCAATCTGGTCCAATTTGCGCAGCGATTTTACTCATCATTTTCAGTGAAAAATCACGAGAAAATGAGTTTTCAGTATTCAGTCTGGGATTGTCTTTTGATGGTAGTGATGAGGAGTGAATATTTCCGGTTTGGTCGACAATAAAAAGTCGACTGTTAAGGATGGCGGTTTTACGACAAGTAAACTTTTCAGGTAACTGAATTTTTATTTTTTCATCAGGTCGACGCACATCTTCAAGCCAAAATAACTCCTGTACTTTATCACTGTCATTTGAGGTCTGAATAAAAGCCTGATAATTTTTACTGATAGAATAATCTTCGATGTCTTTATCAAAATCAATCTTCACCGATTCAGTGTTAGTCGCTGGTGGAGAACCCTTTCCAATATTATTAATCGCTTTTTCAAGTGATCCTAAATCTGTTGGTGATTCAGTTAATGGCGTATACGAAAACAGAGTTCGACTGTTATTCACCGCCCAGGCATCGCCGGAAGGCTGTTTGGTCAGATGCTGAATGTTATCCTCAGGTTTACTGATGAGGATCCATTTATTTTGTTTTGTGTCGAACTGAAAAGATTTTTTAAGGTGCAACCGAAAGCGATTTTTAAACTGGTCTGAGGTCGTATCTGTCAGGTATTCATTCAGAGGAACGTCAGGAAACAGGATGGTTTCACCGTTCAGAGAAATGGACTTGTCATCGATAAAGCGTAATGAGGGTTTTCGGATAACATGGAACGAGGAAAGTGAACTTCTTTTCTGATTGCATTCCTGGCGAATCTTACTGTTTGTTATGCCAGTAAAGGCACCATTCTGACGCGTAAGAGCAAGTAATCGACCTGATTTATCGAGGAGGGCATGAGAACAACCATCCTCTGAGCTGGCGATCGTTTGATAACGTGCTTTGTCATGAGCGACAGTTTTATTCAATATGATGGCCAGAGACTCAGAATCTTTATCACCCTGAATGTTCACTCGACCTTCTTCAGAAAGTGAAATCTTAACATTCAGATCGGGAGATTTTTGAACAGGTGTCTCGGTTTGGGGAAAAGTCAGGGTTAATTCTGAAGCAGGTGATCGAAAAACAGCATCCGAAGGAGACTGAACAAGCGTCAACGCGTCAACGGATTTGGATTTTTTTTTGTCCAGAAAGGTTGAGAATTTCCCTTTGGTATTGAGAACAGAGGTTTGAAATTTTTGTTTTAATTTAGGCAAAAATCCTGAACGCTTTGGTATACCGGCTGCGGGTATCGGTTCAGAAGAAGAGGAATGTTCAACCCTGACATCACGCCTCAGTAAAGTCGGGTCGAAATGTAATGATGAAGGTTCACTACGTGAGGCGCTATTCTGCTTCCAGTAATTGAAATGCATAATCAAGCCTTAACGGTTCATACTCATCATTAATTGAGTGGAAGAAGTTTAAGATTTGTTCCAATTGTTCATGAAAAAAAAATCGAATAACGCTAAATGATCAAAAAAGGCTGAGAGCGATAAAGCTTTCAGCCTTTATCTGATTGGACTAACTCACTATAAACACTTAAGTTCATCAAGAAGATCCGGGTGTCTCTCGATGAGCAACAAGAGTTTTCGCGCGGGTCCAACAGGCTTACGCGTTCCGTTTATCCATCCACTTGCAAGAGAGGGGCTTACACCAAAAAATGCGCCGATGTCCTCTGAGGTGGCTTTAAGATCGCGTTTAATTTTTGCAACGTCAGGACGAGAGAATAAACCTGTTGTTACCCGACCTGATGGAGTGTCCTGGTGGGATGAAAAAAGAGGAAGAGACATTTTAGCGGTTAACATACTTTAAATCCTTAATAATTATCTTAACTTTTATTCATTACAGCAACGAGTTTGATCCCCAAAGGCTGTATGTCAAAAAGAACAAATCCTGAATCAATGACAGTCGTCGAGCCACAAAAACGATAAGAGTCTTCATGATCTAATAACGGAAACGAAACATTTCGTTTCGATGTTTGAGTTATCATTAACTCATAAAATTCTGATGTTACCTTACCTAAAATAGAAAAATTATCATTCCATGCCGCGAACTGGTCTTTACGGAACAACGCATTCAGGACATCACGATCGCCTGAACTGTTTGTGATAGTCACAAAATAAAGACCATTTTCAATCATTAAGCATACCTCGATTCTATTTTCTTTAAAGACACATTGATGTTTAATTCATTATCCACGGTATTTTTCATGAAAAATTCACCGTTGATATTTTCAAGTTCGCCTCCTACGGTCCAGCCGACCTTATCACCTAATAACGTTGATCTTATATTAATATTTTCAATGGCTTGAATGTTAAGAATAATCGCGTTTTTTTCTGTCACCCCGTACAACGTGAAAGAAGGCGATGAACCCTGGATCTGGTTATCGATAATAGAAACGATAACGGAACAGGCCGCACCGTTTGCATTTGTCAAAACAATAACATAAGCACCACTTTCCATTACTCTCTCCGTGTTTAGATTGAAGTTAAATAATGACACCTGGAAACCAAAGGAAGGATCGAACTGAGCGATTTTGGTTAAGAAAAATCCAATTGCATTGATAGCAATTATCGACAAGATGATTTCAAGTCTTTCATTCGTTGTACAAGATTTTTCTTATCTTTATAGACTGCGACAATTTGTTTCGGATTTCTGGGGTCAATTTTGACCGCATAATCCTGAATCAGATATTCTCGGCCATCAAGATAGGGCGGGGGATAGAGTTTACCGGCACGAACCCAGCGCCTTACCTGTTCAATGCTTCTGGGACGTGGCTGAAGATTATTCCATTCCTGCAAAGTGACAAGACTCATAGATAATTTCTCTCCTTAACGGATTGGAGTGAGAAAATGAATAAGACCAAATTTGAAAAATCAGATTACAAAAAGAGAGGTGAGAATCACGAGTGTTGAGGAACTGAAGCGAGGATGTATATTTTTAATGACAACAAAAAACCCCGCCTAAGCGGGGGAAAACAGTGGAAACAACAGAGGATGAGTTAACCCTGTTTTATTTTTTTGCCCTGGTGAAGCAAAATTCAGAACTTAAAGACCGCGATCGCCGTGTACCATATCGTAAGCATACTGAATGCCGATACCAAACGCGCCAGCATGTTTCTGGGAAATTTCCATCGTTGCCGGATAGGTTTCTTTGCGTTCCCAGTCACGTTGCAGCTCCAGAAGATAGGTTACTGAGGTAATTGGACGCGCACCAGCCTGAATCATGCGTTGCATAGCCATAGCGTGAGCCTCTTCAGACATATCGCCTGAGGCATCAGCCACAACATAAACTTCAAAACCCTGTTCCAGCAGACCCTGAACCGGACCGTTCAGACAAACTGAGGTCCACAGACCCGCAATCACTACGCGATTGCGACCAGTAGCATTGATGGCATCGACGAAGTTCTGATCTTCAATCGCATCTGAAGTGGTACGGTTGATGTAAGTTTTGGTATCCGGGAACACAGCGGAAACCTCAGGGAAAACCGGACCAGCAAAATCGCTACGAGAGATAGTAGAAATGATGGTCGGGACTTTAAAGGCTTTACCGGTTTCGGCCAGAATTGCGACATTTGCGCGCAGTTCATTAATGCTGATCGATTTGACGTTGAAGGCCATCTGACCCTGATGATCTAACAGAACTAAAAAATGGTCAAATGGGTTCAGAAGGTTATTTGGCTCAACGGCAACCGCTTTAATCTGGCTCATGATAATTCCTTTCAAGATTCATTTAATATTAATGTTTATCGAACAGACTTAACAAACCGTCTTCGTTTCGACGAGAAGAACTATATATAAATCCTTTCATCGTGTCCTTTCAGATTTGCAAAGTCACTAATCGAAAATTGAAAGTGAAATTAGCTCGAATTCATACACTTTCATGAATTAAACAAAATGAGCTTTTTAGGAACTTTTTTGAACAATCGGGTGAAGAGCCAAAAAAAAGCCTGAGCAACAGGACGAAGCTCAGGCAAGCCTTTAAACGGATAGAGTAATTTTACTGTTATAATTATAAACCAGAGAAATTAAAAGCGACATCTAAAAAAAACGCCTGAGCGATCAGGCGAAGTGGCATTTCCGACACATCATATTATTATTCTAATGACTGAAGACAAGACCACCATAAACCCATTATCGAAAGGTTATGGATCAATCTATGCGGAATCAGGTTGAAAATATTTCGTCCTCATGTTCAGCAATGTACTGAACACAATGGTTTATGAACTCACGAATTTTTGCCGATTTCCTTACCTCAGGATGAGCCAGAAACCACAGCTCCTCCTGTACATCATTGAAGACCGGACTCAGGCGAACAAGGTCATCATAATGCTGAGTATGCATGACCGGCATCAGACCGATCCCTATACGATTATGAATGGCTGATGCAATACTGAGCACCGAATCACCGCGAAAAATGATCCGTTCAGGGTCAACGTTCGCTTCTATCCATTGTGCAGCTCTCAGACGTGACATTGACTGAGTGAACCCAAGCCAGCGATGTTCCTTTAACTCATCAACAGAGTAAGTTGATCCTTCCCATTCGCTCTTATTGCCATAGATAGCCCATTTCGCAATACCCACTTTTCGACCGGACAGATAATCAGGAATGGAGGTGGCAGCACGAAAGGCAATGTCAGCGCTTCCTTCGGCCAGGTTTATCGCCTCGTTCCCGATTGACACGGTAAATGAGATTTGTGGGTTCTGAAGAGAGAACGAGGCGATAAGCGGGGTCAGGTAGTCATAAAGTAGCGCATCATTGGTGGCCAGTCGGATCTCACCAGTATAACCACGCACTTCTTCAGTAACGTTTCTCAATACGCACTTAACATCATCACTCATTCTAGCGCCTAAGGAGATCAGTTCGGCTCCCGCTGCGGTCGGAACATACTGAGAACGATGGCGGATGAACAACGCGAGACCCAACAACTCTTCAATCGCACCCAGGCGACGGAAGAGGGTACTGTGATTGATTTCCAGCACGTCAGCCGCGCGGGAAATGTTGCCTTGCTCTCCAACTGCAAGAACGATTTTCAGGTCATCCCACGAAAATCGGCTCAAAATCTTAAACATGGTAAATACCTTAAAAAAGCTCTACCTGATAAACGTAAAGCTTATATTCCACAAAAAATGAAAAGAAAATTCGCGATCCAGGCGAATTCTGTTAGGAAAGTAAGACAGGGATGTAAAAATTTGAGTTAGGGCAACTTCATGAGGCAGGTTTCATAGACGTCTTTCGCATTAACAAGCAGTTCTTCAACGCCATTCAGATGATCAATACAGTATTCATAACACATGATGAGGTCTTTAGGCGTTTCAGCGCGTTCGGCTGCGTGACAGAACGATGCAAAGATTTCCTCAGGCGTTCGGGTTTCCTTGTCGAACCATTCGGTTCGAGCCTCAGCAGTTGAACCGATGATCTGGTTAAGCGCCTCGACAGTTTGCGGCTGAGCGGGTGGCGTCACGTCCCGTTCTGTCTGAGGACCAAACTCATCAGGAGTGTAAACACCTAAAATCACATCAGGCGTATACAGTCGCGCCCAGTATTTCACTGCGAGATAACCGATTTGTTGCTTAGGAGCGGTCGTCCAGAGCGGTGAGTTCCGAACCTTGATAAACTCAAAATAAAGCCATTCGCCCCAGGTCCGTTCTGTTTCTCCTGTGAGAATCGCACCCACGCGCACACACAGCCCTTTTTCGGCATTGGCAGAACGATCGCCAGGTCGGTATTTTTCCCAGGGTCCGCCATATTCATATTTGAAGCGTGAACTTACGGCTCGTGAGCTGGTGACAATGGCGTTAACGAGCTGCGCTTCATAACAGAGATTGCCGTTAACGACGCTTGTTTTCTGGGCGACAGCATAGGGATTCATGTTCCATTGTACCGCCTGTAATGCAACGGCCAGACAGTCAGCAGGTTTGCCGACAAGATGGTTCGGAATTGAAACACGACTGAGCGCCATCTGTTCAGCAAAAATCTGAAGCTTTTCAAGGCTGGTCGGATTAAAAATGGCGGATTTGGTTTGAGAAGGATCGTGTTGAATAATGTCATTGCTCATAAAAAATCGTTCCTTTTGTCCCACTCTGGACGGGTGATTTCTTCGATGCCGCCGCCGTCACCCTGCGTCAGAGCATGAGCGAAGGTGTTAAGGTCGCGTCTGAACAGGAAAGTTCCAACCTCTACATCGTAAGGAGTAAGGGAAAACAAACGAACTGGATAGCGACCACAATCAACGGTTTCGCTTACAGCCAGGAAAACGAACATCGGTGTTTCGCCGTAATTTTCACGGAAACCTTCGCGATAAAAAGCGTCCTGAACGTGATAACGAAATTCAGCGACGTGACGAGGAAAGCGCGACATTTCAGCAATTTTTTTCACATCGAGGATGACCGGCATTTCAGACAGAAATTTATCAGGACGGGTGCGACACAGAAGACCTGTTTCTTTGTCGATCCAGTACATTGACGCCTCACAATGCCCAGAAGCCTCAAGAAACCACCTGGCTGAGCGATGGGCATAGACAGAATCACGCATCATGCGAATTTTCCTCGCGTTTTCAGCACTGAGGATCGTTTTTCCAAATGAAGAACAGCTTTCGATAAAGGCTTTCTCATCCTCTTTACCGCTGGTGGTTCGCCGATTAAAGTTCGGAGCTTCAATAAATCTGGATGAAAAGGAATCGGGTTCAAGTAAAGCGCAATGAAGCGCGGTTCCCATCGTCAGCGCATCTTTCTTTTCTTCGTCCTCTGGTGCATCTTTTCGCCAGTGATAAACATCCATATTAATCGCCACATCATCGAGCTGTGATTTACTGATCCCTTCGCCTGAGTGGTAATCCTCATTCGAGATTGAAAAGTAAACACCTGGTTTCATTCAGGCTCTCCGACTCGCGTTTCATCAAGATAGATCGTGATGGCATATTCTCGTGTTGTGCGTAAAAGTAATGCATCCCAAAGCGCTTCAGAAATCATTACCTGATAGTCAATGTCAGATAAACTCAACCATTCGTTAGCGACGTGTGTGAATTCAGTCGGTTCATAATTCGCAACAGCAGAGAAGAGGGGGTTCTGACGCTTTCGGGAAACGAGTTCTTCGACTTCGGTTCGTATATTGTCTAAATCATCGTTTGTAAGAGAGGCAATAATTGCATTTATTCGCTGGTTGTCTTTGATTGAAAATCGCATGAAATCCCCTGAGAAACTAGCCAGTCAGTCATGAGCGAAATGAATTCAAATTCAGAGATCGTTTCCTCAGTGCTTTTTTTTGGTGTATCAGATGATTTTTCAGCATTCTCAATAAACACTGGGATCCCCTTTTTGCTTAAGAAAAGAAATTAGTTTTCGACATTGAGAACGAATGAATATGAGTGTTTTAATAAAAGGAGCGGTGATTTTTTTTCTTATTGATTCTAAAGAAGAACAGGTTTTAAGAGAGTCTAACGACGACGCACTAAACGAACGAAGGTTCATATCGGTTTCTCCTGTTAATATCAATAATAAAAAAGGCCGCGAACGGCCTTATAGAATGGTCAAAGAGATTGAGCGAAGTTCTTAAATTCCATCGATATTTTATCGATATCAGCCATCTGATCATAAAGTTTATCAAGCGTGGACTGAACAGCATCATTTGCTGTATTTAATCGCAAAATGAATTCATCAATTTTAGGTTTAATTTCAGAGGTCAGAACTTGTGACAATCTTGATTGATCCGCTTCATCAGCCTGCATCAACATTTCTAGCGCACGTTTCCTGAGATCATCAGCATTGGATGAATCAGGAACCTCTTTGACAGTTTCAGATTTCTTTTGGGCCATAGGAGCTTTTTCCTGAACAGGATTTTTCGTTTCCTGTAAAGGTTCTTCATCCTCCTCATTTTCAATGTCATCGATTAGCGTTTCAGCAGTTTCAATTTCTGAAATATCAGGTTTATCTGGTTCCTCGATTGGCATCATGATCGATGCCTTTTTACCGACCCAATCAAAACCAGGTATTTCATCAGGAAGACCGAATTTATGATGATAAAAGAATGTCGTCAGATTACCGCCTGATAAAGGTCTTGCCTGAATAACATGTATACAATCACGATCGTTAAGATAACGAATGAGAATGTCTTTGTCTTTTCTGTTCAGGGAGGCGAAGCTTTTTACCTTCTGGCTCATCTGAGGGAGCCTGACACCGTTAGTCATTTTTTCAACGAAATTTTTTACCTCAGCAAGAGGACGCCAGAACTTATTAGGGAGGGTAATTGTGGACATAATAACTCCTTTTCATTAAGTCATCATTTGATATGCAATTTTGATATATAAATAAACCATATGATTTGTAAGGTTTTTCTAGTATCAAGATAACAAAAATCCATGAAGGCTTAAGCGA